>Ga0073928_10001787_pt1 | contig 39991 bp, 43 predicted proteins | sample PaiPotPPA55metaG_FD_76969 | JGI IMG/M metagenome (GOLD analysis project Ga0073928, IMG submission 76969) | Iron sulfur acid spring bacterial and archeal communities from Banff, Canada, to study Microbial Dark Matter (Phase II) - Paint Pots PPA... ... | reverse complement strand
GGGCTACGCCCTCCCTCCGTCAGCCTACCCCGGCGCCATTCGCATCCTGGTCGGTGTCGTCAGCCTCCCCCCGGGTCAATTCCTCGTGTCGCCAGGGGGTCAATTCCGGATGTCGCTTGACAGAGGGACGCAGCCAAAGTCTCGAGCACTGCGGGCGCGTTTTCGCCGGATGGTCGAGCTGGGCCGGGTTTCGCTGGTTTGGAATCATTGGCCGTCATGGCCGGGCTTGTCCCGGCCATCCACGCCTTGGATGTTGCACGAAAGACGTGGATGCGCGGGCCAAGCCCGCGCATGACGTGGATACAAACGAGCGGAATTTGCTAGGACGGGCCGATGAGAACGACGACTACATCACCTTTCGTGGGGAGTGGTGATCGCGACGTTGGGTCACGAATCGCTGCATTTCCCTGTTATTTCCCTGTTCTTCCCTGTTCCGGATCCAGCCATTTCGGCAGATGTCCTTGTTTATACTCACTTTTTTGCAGATTTTGGCCGTCCCCCCGCCCCCTTTACAGGGATTTACAGGGGAAGCCAGCGGGGGTTGGTGCTGGGGTGCACGTCATCGCAGCTCGCGTTGTTTGTAGATGGGTTAGGCTCTGGCGTAACCCACCAGACCACGCGAGGACATGTACGGTCGGGCGGTGGGTTGCGCCGCTGCGGTGGGTTACGCCGTACAAGTCGGCGAGCGGCCGACTTGTACGACTAACCCACCCACGTCAGCCAAATGACAACCGAGACATCGATAATCTGATGCTCTGCCCGAACAGACCCAAGCCGATGTGGCGAAGGCCAGCGCTTTGGCCGAACGAGCCCCAAGCCGCGACAGCGTGCTGATAGCGGATCTCTGGTTGTATGGTAGGTTGCGCGACAATCGTTTTTCCGCATTTTCCGCAAACGAACCCAATCTCCGCAAACGAAGCCAATGGGAAAAACCTAGCAAAAACAATGTTTCAATATGAACGCGCGACCGTAAATTGTGTAAAAAGAATATACTCGTTTAGGTGAGTGTTCAGCCGGCCGGCTTGCAAATCTGGTTCCCAGAGCACATCGCTCAAGGCTTAGGATGTTTGGGTGCGGAGGATGAGGCATGCGGATTGCGGTGATGGCCGCGGGCGCGGTAGGCGGATATTTCGGCGCGCGGCTCGCCGCGGCCGGGCACGACGTGGCGTTCATCGCACGCGGAGCGCATCGCGACGCCCTGCGCCGGGATGGCATCAGGATCGAGAGCAGCCTCGGCAACCTGCACCTCAAGGAGCTCAGGGTCACCGATGACCCGAGGCAGGTCGGTCCGGTCGATGTGGTGCTCTTTGCGGTCAAGTTGTGGGATAGCGAGACGGCGGGCGAGCACACGCGCCCGCTCGTGGGCATGAGCACGCGCGTGATCACGCTCCAGAACGGCGTCGACAGCGTCGAGCGGCTCGCGCCCATTCTGGGCAATGATACCACCATCGGCGGGGCCACCTACGTCGTCACCACGATCGCGCGACCGGGCGTGATCCGCCATACCGGCACGATCGCCCGCATTCGCTGCGGTCGCCTCGATCGACGTCCCGACCCCGTACTCGCCGGCTATGTCGATGCGATGAAGGCTGCGAAGCTCGACATTACTCTCTCGGATGACATGCTTCTCGACCTCTGGAAAAAATTTGTGCTGCTGTCGGGCACCTCGGGGATCACCGCCAGCACGCGCCAGCCTCTCGGCGTCATTCGCGACGACGAGGACATGCGGGCGCTCCTGTACAAGCTGATGCAGGAGACGGTGGCCGTGGGCCGCGCGGCCGGCGTCGAGTTCCCGCCGGATTTTCCCGAAGAGCTCGATCGCTCGGTGGCGGGCTTTGCCCCGGATATGCGCGCCTCGATGGCGAATGATCTTGCCGCGGGCAACCGCCTCGAGCTCGACTGGCTCGCCGGCAAAGTGGTCGCGCTCGGACGCAAGTACGGCATAGCAACGCCCGCCCAGGAGGCGGTCTATGCCATCCTGAAGCCCTACCGCATGGGCCGCTAGAGTAGCCTCGCTCTCTCAGATGCGGTCCATGCCGCAAGCATCGCCTATTGCTACAATACCGGCATGCGACGAGTGTTGAGCCCCCATCCGGACTCGCGTTGCTTCGCAACGGCACGCATCGAGGTGGACGCCGCGCGTCCGCGTGCCGGCAGCTTGGTATTATGCTATTTCGTTGCCGGCAGGATAGACGACTTGCGGATACCGCCCGTCGTGCAGGCTGCGCGTGCCGATGAGCTTTGGCGGCACACCTGCTTCGAAGCATTCATTCGCAGCTCGCCGGGTGAGGCATACTACGAGCTCAACTTTGCGCCCTCGACACAATGGGCAGCATATCGTTTCAGCGCCTACCGGCGCGGGATGCGCGCCGCGTCCGAGATAAGCGCCCCGCGGATCGAAGCGCAATCGGGCTCCGAGCTCTATACCTTGCAAGCCTCGCTCGAGTTGGATGGGTTGTCGGGCTTGTCGCCCGATGCTGCTTGGCGTCTCGGCCTCTCGGCGGTGATCGAAGAAACGAGCGGCGACAAATCGTATTGGGCGCTGGCGCATCCGCCAGGCAAGCCGGACTTCCATCATTCCGTTTGCTTTGCACATCGAATTGCGCCGGCGCAGCCACTATGAAGTTTGGCATCGATCGCCTTGTTACCGAGCCCGCGTTGCGCGTACCGCTCATCGGGCGGCGTGTTGCATTGCTCGTACATCCCGCTTCGGTCACGGCAGATCTGAAGCACTCGCTCGATGCGTTGGCCGCATGCGGCGATGTGAAGATCACCGCCGCTTTCGGCCCGCAACATGGTCTGCGCGGGGAAAAGCAGGACAACATGATCGAGTCGCCGAACTTTAACGATCCCGTGCACGGCATCCCGGTATTCAGCTTGTATGGGAAAGTGCGCAATCCGACGGATGCGATGATGGATACATTCGATGTCCTCCTGGTCGATCTGCAGGATTTGGGTTGCCGCATCTATACCTACATAACGACGCTGCGCTATATCCTGGAAGCGGCATCCCGGCGTGATAAAGCGGTCTGGGTATTGGATCGACCCAATCCTGTTGGTCGTGTCATCGAAGGCCTGACGCTCCGATCCGAGTGGCAGAGTTTTGTTGGCGCCGGTCCTTTGCCGATGCGTCACGGATTTACGCTCGGCGAGTTGGGTTCATGGTTCGTGAGAACGCTCAAGCTCGATGTCGAGTATCGCGTCATCGAGATGCAGGATTGGCGGCCCGATGCCGCACCGGGATTCGGTTGGCCCCTGGGCGAGCGGGCGTGGGTCAACCCAAGTCCCAATGCGTCGAATTTGTGGATGGCGCGCGCCTATGCGGGCACCGTGATGGTCGAGGGCACGACGCTCTCGGAAGGGCGTGGTACCACTCGGCCCCTCGAGCTGTTCGGCGCTCCCGATATCGACGCGCGACAACTCATGAAGGAAATGGACTCACTTGCGCCGGGGTGGCTGCGTGGTTGCCGCCTGCGCGCTTGCGGGTTCGAGCCTACCTTTCACAAGCATGTCGGCAGGCTTTGCAACGGTGTGCAGATTCACACGGAAGATCCCAGCTACGATCACCAGGCCTTCAGGCCTTGGCGTATCCAAGCGCTCGCATTCAAGGCCATTCGCCGTTTGTATCCGGACTATCCGCTTTGGCGCGATTTCGATTACGAGTACGAGCACGGCAGGCTCGCCATCGATGTCATCAACGGCGGTCCGTTACTGCGAGAATGGGTGGACGATGCACCTGCGACACCGCAGGACCTGGATGCGCTGGCTATCGCGGATGAGCAGGCTTGGCTGGCTGAGCGCCAAGCGCATCTGCGGTACTGAAGGACTGCGGACGCCGACGGCGGCGCTGCGCAAGGCGCGAGTACAGTGCTGTAGCACTCGAGGTCAGCGCTATTGCGGCACGGCGCCGTCGCGTCCGACATTGATGCGGCTTGTCTCGAATGTGCCGTCTGGCTTCTTCGTCGCGGCGAGCACGGTAAAATGCACGCCGGGCTTGAGGTCAGCCCTGCTGCCGATCTCGTAGCGAAGAATGGGCGCGCTCGGGGGGACAATGATCTTCTTCTCGCCGCCCTTGTATTTGACCGTGATCGTCGAGCCTTCGACTGCGGAGACCGTGGCACCTGATGCCGTGCCGTTGGTCATGGTACCGTTCGCAACCGGTGGATAGGGCCGGTGCCCCTCGCCGGTGCCGCGCATCTCCTCGGGGAAGATATGCACTTCGACCGCCTTCTGGGTGCCGTCTGCCAGCGGGATCGCTGCGCTGCCGAGGAAAGTGCCCTCCTTGACTTCCGCGAGGGTGGCTTTCACGACGGCGACGATCAGCGCGGTTTCGGCGAGCACTACCTTGGCCTCAGCCCCGCTGGCGGGCTTCACCGTGAGCACGTTCCCGTCAACCGCCTCGATGGTGCCGCGCAAGCGCACAGGTGGCGGCTGCTGTGCCCAAGCGGCAGACGTGACCGGCAGCAAGCCAAGTGCTGCCGTACAGAGGCGACGCCGTGTCATTTCTTGCATCTGATATCCTTTCGGTTCGATGCGGCTCAGCTGGGCATGGATGGTGCCATTTCCTCCTGACTGATTCCAGCGGACCCCCGATGTCATGCTGCTCCCCTGGCGACGATGTTAGAGCGCATTCCGCTTGAGTAGGGTGGGTTAGCAATCGAGCCGGCTCCAGCCGGCTCGATGGCGTAACCCACCGATAACGAGACGTTGCCCCTGCGGTGACGGTGGGTTACGCCGCCAAGTCGGCTGTTCCCGGCCGACTTGCACGGCTAACCCACCCTACGCAGCGATCGCGATTCATCCTGCCGTGCTGGCATTGGCGATCCAGCGTACGACCGCGTCGATAGGGGAGGGCCCATTATCCCGGCATTGGCGGAACGCGCGCAGCTGCGTGTCGGCGGAGGTGCCGCGCATCACAATCGCCCGACATGCCAGCACGTCCTGCGCACACCCCAACATCTCCGCGTCGTCTGCGAGCTCCTCAATGAGGAGATCGAGCATCGCTGCAACCGTGATTGCTCCAACCGGAGTGACGAAAGAGCCCTCCACTCCGTATCGTTGCGCGATCCACTTGTTCTCTACCGCAATGGCGCGGTCGACCGCGTTGATGTCCGCGTTCACCGTCGGGTTGCGATAGAGATAGCGCACCAAGGCACGATAGAGCCCTGCGATCGCAACAGCGTCGTCCAAGCGGGTGCAGCAGTCCGTCGCGCGGAGCTCCAACGTGGGATACGTGTGCGAAGGTCGAACCGCCCACCATATGTGGGAGGCGTCCGGCATGGCCCCGGCATACACAAGCGCCGATACATAGGCCTCGTAATCGTCGTAGGACCAGAAGAGCTCCGGCAGTCCGCTGCGCGGTAGCTCGTCGTAGGACGTAAGGCGATAGCTTTTCAGCCCCGTGTCGCGCGAGCACCAAAACGGCGAAGACGTGGACAGCGCCAGCAAAAGCGGAACATAGGGTATCAACCGTGTCATCACGCTGATGCGCCTGTCCGGATCCGGCAGCTCGACATGGACATGCATGCCGCAAACCATGTCGCGCTGCCCCACCATCTGCAGATCTCGCATCAGCGCATGATAGCGCTCCTTCGAGCTGTGCACCCCTTCGCGCCAATTCGCAGTCGGATGGGTGCCGGCGGCGAGAATTGCAAGCCCATGATCGGCAGCGGCATGCGCGGTTGTATTTCTCAGATCGATGAGCTCGTTGCGGATCCCGAGCTGCGTTGTGTGCGCTGTTGTGGTGACTTCCACCTGTACCTGCAACATTTCACGCTTGAGCCGAGCACCGCTGCGAGGCTTGAACAAGCTCTCAGGCGTGCTCATTGCGGGGGCCAGCGTCGCTGCATCGCAGAGGAAATATTCCTCCTCGATGCCGATCCGAAACGAAGCCTCCGCAGCGGCGCGTGCGCCCCGCCGGGGCTTGACCTCATAATCCATGGGTCTAGAGCCTCGCATATGCGGCTCTGCTTCCGGCCGGCCGCGACGGTCGGGTTGTTAACGTTTGGACAGGTAGCGCGTTCCCGATAGGGATAACCGCTTGAGTGGTTTACTCTTTCCGTTGTTGCAGGAGGCGCAAAACCTGTCCTTGACTCCAACCGGGGGTTACGCGGGCAATCTCGTCAGGATGTCGTGGCCGCTAATGCGCGTGAATGATACAAAACGGAACTCATGACCGCCGACTTAGCTCACATCTTGCCTGCGATGGCGACGGCGTTCCTGGCCTCGCTGGTCGAGGCCGTGGAAGCTCTGACCATCGTGCTTGCGGTGGCGACTGTTCGCGGCTGGCGGCCTGCAGGCCTTGGCGGGCTTGCCGGGTTCGGGCTCCTCGTGCTCGTCGTGGTGGCGCTCGGTCCGCTCCTCGAACTCATCCCGCTGCACGTGTTGCAGCTGGCGATCGGCGTTCTGCTGTTGCTATTCGGCATGCGCTGGCTGCGCAAGGCGATCCTTCGCTACGCGGGTGTCGTGCCGCTGCACGATGAAACGGCAGCCTTTGCAACCGAAACGGCACACCTGCGCGAGCAGATTCGACGTCACGAGGCGCGGCTCGATTGGCTCGCCGGGCTGGCCAGCTTCAAGGCCGTGCTGCTCGAAGGCCTCGAAGTCGTGTTCATTGTCATCGCGGTTGGCGCGGGTCGCGGACTCGTTCTTCCCGCGAGCGTCGGCGCGCTCGCGGCATGTCTGGCGGTGGCTGCCATCGGGCTTGCCGTGCATCGACCGCTGGCGAAGGTTCCCGAAAACACGCTGAAATTCGCGGTCGGAGTGATCCTCTCCGCGTTCGGGGTATTCTGGACTGGAGAAGGTCTCGGCATCCCTTGGCCGGGCGAGGATCTTGCCATCCTCGCTTTTGCCCTGCTGTTTCTTGCCGCCGGCTTTGCCGGCATCGCGCTGGCGCGTGGCTCGCGCGTGGGAGTCTTGCCATGAGTACCCTGGCAGCTCTCTATCGCGGGCTGATAGGCTTGTTCGTCGACGATGGCTTCCTTGCCGTTGCGATACTTGCGGTCGTCGCCATGGCTGGTGTTGTCGCAGCCCTCATTCCTTGGTTCGCATTGCAAGCTGGCGGCATCTTGCTGTTTGGCTGTCTCGGCGTCCTCGTGAGCAGCGTTTTGCGCGCTGCCAGGCGTTAAACTTCACATCGTTTGTAGATGGTGTAGCGGGCCAGCCGCCCCGTTACTCCATCTACGATTCGGGATCTCATGCTCCGACTGCCGCCAGAAGAGGATCAGCTGGGTCTGCCGTTCAATGCTGCCTTGACCTGCTCCGGCGTGAAGGGAACCGTCCGCAGCCGTGCACCGGTTGCGTCAAACACGGCATTGCTGAGCGCCGCTCGTACCGCCTGTCCATCGATCAGCACGCTGCAGGCGCCGCACTGCCCGAGGCCGCAGCCGAATTTGGCCGTCCTGAGGCCGAAGCCGCGCAACACGTAGAGCAAGGGCTGGTCGGGGTCGGATGAATCGACCGTCCGGGCAAACCCGTTCACCCGAATATTATAGCTGGGCATCGCACACTTCTCCGCGGTTGCGGGGCTGGCATTCTATCCACGGTCGGCATGCTTGTAACGAGTGGGCGCCATTCCAGTCGATCATGGCGCCGGATCCTCGTGGCGGATCACTCAGCCCCGATAAATCATCTGCCAGTCTACTCAGCCGCGATATGGTTGGCGCGGATCACGTCGCCCCAAAGCTTGATCTCGCGCTTGAGCAATGCACTCGCGGCCTCGGGCGTTTGCTCAAGCTCGCCCATGGCTGGCAGGTCAGGCAAGCCGGCGAACCGTTTCTTGCCGATGACCGCGTAGGCCTTGAGCCTGCCGCTGCGGACCAAGGGACCTGCGACAACAGCCGATATCGGGCTCAGATCCACCTGGCCCGACAACAGATCGACAAGCGCCGGACCGGCGCCACGATAAGGGACCTGCGTGACCTTTACGCCAAGCTCCTGCATGACCAGCACGTCCGCCAAATGACCAAATGAGCCAACGCCGGGATGCCCAACCTTGATGCTTTGTCCGGACTCTCTCATCCAGCGCAGGAGCTCGTTGAAATTGTTCGGCGGCAGAGTCGGGCGTGCTGCGAGAGTTATCGCGGCGGTATTGATGAGGCCGATCGTGACGAAATCCTTCTCGGCGTCGAAAGTGCGATTCGGATAAAGCGTCATGCCCGCTGCCAGCGCGTCCTGATGCAGCAGGATGGTGTAGCCGTCGGGCGCGGCATGGGCAGCCTTGCCGGCGGCGATCATGCCGCCGGCGCCGCCAACATTCTCTATTACGAGCGGCTGGCCCAGCGCTTGCTCCATGGGATGCTGGATGATGCGCGCGATCGCGTCGTCGGCGCCGCCGGGTGGGAAAGCCACCACCATGGTGACGGGACGGTCGGGATAGGTCTGCGCCGAAGCGCCGGTTGCCAGGATACATGCGCCGATCACCGACGCGGCGAGCGCGCGTGCAACATTCATGACGCTTCCTCCCGCGGCCGTTATGGTTGTTCGTTCGGGGCCGGCCAGTTGGCCTCCGAACTGGCTCGGATATTCGCTCCTTTTCCGGACGTCCTGCAAGGCAGTTGCAAGGAGTGCGACATCAAATACAGGGCAAAGCGGATTACCGCTGCGCGGAATGACGCGGAGGGGCCACTTGTGACACAGTACTGCCGGTCGCGTTATACAAAGGCGGAAAAGGGAGCAGCCATGGCCTCAATGCTTACACGCCGCAAGCTCGTGACGATGACGGCCGCGGGCGCCTCGGCGCTGGCAGCATCCTGCTTTCCTCGGCCCGCGCTCTCGCAACCGGTGAAGGTTCGCTACACCTTGTCGTGGCTGCCGACAGGTCAGTACGCCTTCATCTATGCGGCGCGACAACTCGGATTTTTCAAGCAGCGCGGCATCGATCTGGATATTTCCCGCGGGTTTGGCTCCCTCGCCGCGATCCAAGCGGTATCGACGGGTCAGTTCGATATCGGCGGTGCGCAGACCGGCGCAATCCTGCTCTCCGTCATGAAAGGGCAGAATCTGCGGATTGCCGCCACGCAAGGCTACGATGCGACGCTCGGGATCCTGGTGCCGGAAAAGAACCCGATCAGGACGCCCAAGGATCTCGAAGGGAGAAAGATAGGAGTCACGCCGACGAGTGCCGATACGCCGTTCCTTCCGGCCTATTGCCGTCTGGCGGGCGTAGATTTCGACAAGCTCCAAATAGTCCAGCTCGACAGCAAAATTCTCGAGCAGTCGGCGATGTCCGGCGTTGTCGATTCGATCCTGGTGACGGGGCTCAGCTCGATTCCGAATTTCGTTTCCGAAAACATCCCGTTCCGAATGCTGCCTTATTCGCATGTCGGCTTGCAGTTCTATTGGCAGAACACCATCGTGACTTCCGCCTACCTGGAGAAGAACAAGGAACTGGTCGACAACGTCGTTGCGGGTATTCTGGAGGGGATCAAGTTCATGCTGCTCAACCCGCAGGAAGCCATGGAGCGACACCTCAAGGAGCACCAGGAGCTTGCGATCGGGAAGAACGGCAGGCTTTACGTCGAGCTCGGCCTCGGCATGACAAGCGCCATCATGATTGCTCCCGAGTCCATCGAGCACGGGCTCGGCTACACCGACTTCGCGCAAATCGACAAGCAGGCACGTTTCGTCAAGCAATATGCGGCAGCGGCCGGCGATGGCGAGTTGCCGCAAGCGGACGCGTATTGCAGCAATGACAACGCCGCCAAGGTCACATTGACCGGATCGGAATGGGAGCAGGTTCGCTCGAGCACCAGAAAGTACGCCAAGTTGCTGGGTACGGGATAGCACCTGCCGCGCGTTCTACGCTCAATGCAGGAAGCCCGCGACGGCGTGCTGCGCCGGGCGAATTTCTCAGCGGATCTGTTCGGCTGACGACCCTACGGCACCGCTTTGATGCCAAGCGTCTTGGCGAGGGCGGCGATCTTGTCGCGCTGCTCCTGCACGCGGGCGGCGAATTCGGCAGGCCCGAGGACCGACATGATTTGACCGGTGGCGCCAAGCCGCTGGGCGATGATCGGGTCCTCGGCGACCTTCTGGAAATCCGCCGCAATGCTCTCGCGCAATTTATCCGGCATGCCGCGCGAGCCGAACACCCCGCCGATGCTCCCGAACGTCAGCTCCGGGTAGCCGGCTTCCGCCGCGGTCGGAACGTCGGGCGCGCTCGGCGCGTGCTGGCGGCTGGTCACCGCCAGTATCTTGATGCGGCCGGCCTTGCTCAACGGCTGCACCACCGCAAGCGACGTCGAGAGAATCTGGATGCGGCTCTCGGCGAGGTCGTTCGGCGCCTGCATGATGTCGCGATAGGGCACCCTCACGACCTCCAGTCCCAGGCTCTTCATGAATCCGAACAACAAGAAGTCGGAAATACCTTGCGCCGCTGCGGCGTTGAGCTTTCCCGGCTGGGCGCGGGCCATGGCCACGAGCTGATCCATTGAGTTTACGTTCATCGATACCGGCGTCGAGATGGCGAGCACAACTTCCGACACGCTCGCGATCGGATTGAGGTCGCGTTTCGGGTCGAGGGGCAGCGTATCGTGCTGATAGGGGAGGACATTGAAGGTGCCAGCCGGCCCGAACCACATGGTGTGATCGTCATGGGCGCCGACAAAGGCATCGAGCGAGACAAGCCCGTCGCCGCCCGGACGATTCTCGACCACCACCGGCTTGCCCCAGCGCGTGGACAAACGGTCGCCAAACAGGCGCGCTGCGGTATCGCTGGCGCTGGCAGCGCCAAACGGCAGGATGAAGCGCACCGTTCTCGTGGGAAACGCCTGCTGCGCGGTCGCGCCGGCGATAAGCTGTAAGCTGGCCGCGAACGCCAGAGCGGCCAACGTAATGAGCCGGACCATCGAAGATTCCTCCCAACGTGATCAATTTACTGATCAGAATAGCAGCATAGTCGCCCTAGGTGTTGGCTTCCTCATTTGACTGTCGTCATTAATACGCTCGCGGTAGGCGGACACGAAAGCGACCAGGACTTTCCCATCAGGTTGAGAAATCGGGCAACTCGCGTCATGACCGAGAGCCGGACACTGACAGCTCGGCAGAGGCTAAAACCCTGCCACCTGCTCGAGCGTCTTTCCCGCCTGTATTTGCGCGCGGTGCGTTGCTTCGAGCCGCGTCACGGATTCCGGCGGCATCGCGATTTCCTTTGCGAGCTCCGGACGCGCGCGCAGCTTCTCCAGCCACGCGCTGACGTGCGGATGCAGCCGCGCCAACGGATAGCCGGCAAGCGAAAGCCTGTGCGCGTAGATGAACCAGGCAATGTCCAGCACGCTCAGAGTGTCGCCCATGAGATAAGGATGCTGCGCCAGCCGCTTGTCGAGGGCATCGAGCTCGGCGCGGAATTTCGTCGCCGATGCTCGCGCGCTCTCATCGGTGAAGCCTTCCCGGGCGGCGCGCTCCCAGAATGCGATCTGTACCTCCTTGTCGCGATCCTTGGTGCCCCGCACGGTGCCCGAGCCGCTCGCGGCATAGCTCCTGAGCGCCTCGGCGGGCTTCGGCGGCCCGGGCGGCGCGAACACGAACCGGAAGCTTAGGGTGCGAAGGTCAAGATGGAGGTCGTCCTCGTGCTTGAGCAGGGCCGCGACCTCGTTCTCGTGCCCCGCCGGGATCAGCTTCGGCGTCGGAAACGTTTTTTCCAGATATTGGATGATGTCGTTGCTCTCGATGTGCACAACGCCGTCATGCACCAGCGCTGGAACCAGCCCGCGCGGATTGATGCCGAGAAACCATGGGCGGAAGTTCTCGTTGGTGAAGAGGTCAACGAGATGCGAGTCCCACCTGATGCCTTTGAGATTGAGGAAGATGCGCAGCTTCTGTGAGCAGGACGACCCCATGAAGTGCAGCACGTGAACGCCCTTCCAATCGAGCACCTCGCGGGTCTTGATGTCGCTGTCCACAAGCTGAACCATGTCCCCTCCTTGCCTCGTCAGGGTCCTGTACCTCCAGGGATTGGAGGTCGCCGCGCAGCGCGGGTGTCGCGCTTTTCATGACGCTCCAATAGGAGTGCATTAAGGCACTGGCCGGACTCCACAGGACGGCCAGGCGGGAGGCATTTGGAACGATCTCGATGAGCAGCTGCGCTTGCTTCGCGGTTTTGCATTTGGCGCGAAAAGATCCGCCGGACTTTTCATTCCGGCGGAAATCGTCATTTGTCTACGGTTATTATTTTAGGCCCGCCACGCCGGCCTGCGAGATTGTGTCGTCCTGCGAACCGGTGCCGCCGCTCACGCCGATGGCACCGATCACCTTGCCGCTGACGATGAGCGGATTGCCGCCGCGGGACATGATGACGTCATCGAGCGTCGGCAAATAGGCGAAGAAGGTGCCCTTGCCCAGCAATCTTTCGAACACCACGGTCGGGCGGCGATAGCGCGCCGCCGTGCGCGCCTTGTGCTGCGAGATCGAGATCGAGGCGAATTGACAATTGTCGTCGCGCTCGAAATAGACGAGGTCACCGTGTGGATCTACCACCGAGATACACATGCCATGCCAATTGCGCTTTGTGAGCTCGGTGACTGCGGCCGCGGCTACCTTCTTGGCTGTCGCGATATCGATCGGCTCGCCGTAAGCCGGCGGATTCATCTCGGCGGGCACAGCTTCGTTCGGATTGTTCGGATCGGGTGGCACTTGCGCCATGGCGCCAGTGCTGGTCATCAGCACGGCGCAAAAGACGCCCGCCATCCCCATCATCGTAGTCAAACGACGCATCTAGTCCTCCCAAGTGATTGGCTTCCAACATTTCCCAGATGAGCCTGGGACCGCGTGGACGATAGCAGCAGGGATCGCTTGAAGCCACGGGCCAATGGCAGCGATCCTGTCTCTATTGCTCAGGGCGACGGAATCAAGCCTGGTGCAGGTGCCTTGTCGGTCTTCGGTACTGATGGCGTCTGCGATGCAGGCTGGCTCACGCGCAGGATCGCGCAGTAGTCTCGGAACGGCCGAGCACGCCGGAAGCAGACGAGCAGCCCGAAAGCAGAGCAGCGCTCGCAATTAGCGCTGCCGCACGCCGCGCACCATGCTCTAGCTTTTGTCCTCCATGGATCGCGATTTTCTGGCGCAGAGCTCTATAATGACTGCTTAATAAGTGCTTAATAAGGGTGTCACGATGCTGCCCAAAATTGGCCGGCATGCGCCCATGGTCATTCCTCGAACCGGAGCTCGCTGATGACGGCCGTTGCCCTCGCCTTGCACATCCTCGGTGCCGTGATCTGGGTCGGCGGCATGTTTGCGATCTATGTCTGCCTGCGCCCCGCGCTCGGCACGCTCGATGCGCCGCAACGCCTGCGGCTGATGCGGGTCACGTTCCAGAAATTCTTTCCTTGGGTGTGGGTGGCGATCCTGCTGCTGCTCGCCAGCGGCTACTGGATGCTGTTCGCGGTGTTTGGCGGTTTTGCCGGTGCCGGCCTGCACATCCACCTGATGCAGATGATCGGCTGGCTGATGATTGCGCTGTTCGTCTGGCTGTTCCACGGACCGTGGCTGGCGCTCAAACGCGCCGTCGAGTCCGAGGACTGGCCGGGCGCGGGCGCCCGGCTCAGCCGTATCCGCCAGATCATCGCCGTCAACCTGCCGCTCGGCCTGCTCGTCGTAGTCATCGGCGCCAGTGGGCGGTACTGGGGCTGACGCTCATACGATGGCCAGGGTGCGTCATGTTGGTCGCAGGCGTCGGCCGGCGTTATTCCGCTGACGCTCAGACCCGTGCACCATAGCAAACAAGATGCCTACGAAGCGTAATCGGCTTCCTCACGATCGAGAATGCGTTTGAGAGCGCAAAAGTGCCGTTCCGCCGGAGACGGTCCGTTGTAGAAACGGGCGCCGCCGATATCCTTCTTGGTCTTCTCGACTACGGCCTCGGGGAGCTGCTTCAGACGTTGGCCGGTCCACATAGCGTAAATTTGTACCTGCGCTGCGCGCTCGATGTAATAGAGCCGGTTGTATGCATCGGCTACCGATTGACCTACCGTCGCAATGCCGTGGTTGGCCATGAACAGCACCGTTTTGTTGCCGAGGACGCTGGCAAGGCGCTCACCTTCCCCGGGATCAAGGGCTGGGCCAGTGTAATTGTCGTCATAAGCGATCAAATCCATCATGCCGACTTCCGTTTGGCCGATCTCCTTAATGCAGGGATCTTCGAGACGGGTGAGGGCACTCGCAAAAGGCATATGCGTGTGGAACACGACTTTAGCCTGCGGCAGCGCCCTATGAATTGGCGCGTGAATGCAATAGCAGGATCGCTCGACATCGCCGGCCCCGCGCTTCACCTCGCCATCGTTGATACCCACCTCCATGAACGAAGAGGCCTTGACCTCCGACCAGTGCATGCCAAAGGGAATCTGGTAGTAGCGGTCGGGTTTGCCAGGGACCACCTGGGTCAGGTGATTGAAGATTCCCTCGTTTAGGCCGTGCATGACGGCTAGTCGATGCGCGGCTGCAAGATCGACGCGCGCTTCCCACTCTCCGGCGCTGCATTCATCGCTACTTATGCGTGAGACCTGGAATTGCATGACCAATCTCCTTGCTAACTTCGTTTATCCCTCACCTGCCGCTCTCCGCGTCATCGATGGTGTGCAGCGCGCGCGCCGCAAGCGAGCACGCCACTGCCGCGCTGCCAAGCGTGCGATGAATTCTCGCTGTCGGATGTGGATTGACATGCGACCACTCCATCGGGGTCATACCCATGCAATGGAGGGGGACGATAGCACGCTTTAAGCGCGCGGTCTGGGGTTCATGCCTGCCCGCACATTGACGAAGCTCACGCAACGGTCAGCCCATCACTGCCGTTAGATCATTCGGCAGGGCTTGGCGCGGCAGGAGGAACCTTGGTCCGAGCAGCCAAAAGACCGGCGATTACCCGAGCCAGGCCGACAGCTCGAAGTGATGAATTCAGCGACGCGGCGATGTCGGAAAGAGCAGGTTGGGGAATGTGATCCCCTGCGTTGTTCCATCCATCAAAGGCGCGGCATTGCGAGACATGGAATTCCGATCAGCCCAGCCGTCTTGGTCCAGGCTTGAGCCGCCAAAGGCCGAATGGATTTGCTCATCCGGATCCGTGAAGCGAGGCGTGCCATCGGAATTGACGCCGCTTTCGGGATCCATCGTGAATGCAGATGCGTGCGGTGCCGGCAGGAGCAGGGCCAACAGCGTCGCGGCCGCTAGCGAACAGATAAGGCGCATGTGACGGGCTCCGGTTGCGAGCGGTTCGCCGCGCGCTGCGGCGAATTACCCTTGATCACTTCTGAATGTCGCCCCGTAGCATTATTAGCTCATATCCAGCGATAGATCCGTTGCAGTCGAGCAACACCTGCGCAAAATCGTTCCGAATCTAACCGAGCTGGGGGTATTGACTCAGTCCAGACACCGGGATCGAGGCTGCTTACGGGGGCAGCTTCGGAGGCAAATCCCGCTCTCGCCGGGCCCCCGTGAACATGGTAAGACACAAGGCCTGATCAGGGACTTGCGATGAGCGCACAGCTGCAAGCCATCGATGGGGCGCCCGCCATCGCCGCTGCCATGCGCGACCTCGGATTGCGCGCGCGAGGGGCCGCACGCGTGCTTGCGCTTGCCCCGACGCAGCAGAAGGATGATGCGCTTTCCGCGATGGCGGATGAGATCCGCGCGCGCAGCGCCGACATTCTCGCCGCCAATGCTGCGGATGTTGCGGAAGCCAAGGGGTCGGGTGCAAGCGCTGCCTTTCTCGATCGCCTGGCGCTCGATGAAAAGCGCGTTGCCGCCATGGCGACGGGGCTCGACGTGGTGCGCGCCCTCGCCGACCCCGTCGGGGCAGTCACGGAGCGCTGGACGCGGCCGAACGGCATGAGCATCGAGCGCGTGCGTGTGCCCCTCGGGGTTGTCGGCATCATCTACGAAAGCCGCCCCAACGTCACTGCCGATGCCGCCGCGCTTTGCCTCAAGGCCGGCAATGCCGCCATCCTGCGGGGAGGCTCGGAGAGTCACCGCTCCAACCGCGCGATCCACGCCGCACTGCTCGCCGGTTTGCGCCAGGCGGGATTGCCCGAGCCTGCCGTCTCGCTGGTGCCGACGCGCGAGCGCGCCGCGGTCGGGATGATGCTCGCGGGCCTCGATGGCGCTATCGATGTGATCGTGCCGCGCGGAGGCAAGGACCTGGTCGCGCGCGTGCAGCAGCAGGCACGCGTGCCGGTGTTTGCCCACCTGGAGGGCATCTGCCACGTGTATGTGGAGCGCACGGCCGAGCTGGATATGGCGAAGTCCATCGTGCTCAATGCCAAGCTGCGGCGCACGGGCGTGTGCGGGGCGGCGGAGACGCTGCTCGTGGATGCGGCCGCCGCGCAATCGCATCTTGAGCCGCTCGTAAAGATGCTGCTCGAATCCGGCTGCGAGGTGCGCGGCGATGCGGCAACGCGCGCGGTGGATGCGCGGGTGAAGCCGGCCAGCGAAGAGGATTGGTCGACCGAATATCTCGACGCGATCATCTCGGCGAAAGTGGTCTCAGGCGTGGACGAAGCCATCGCCCATATCGAGCGCTATGGCTCGCACCACACCGATTCGATCATCACCGAGGACCAGGCCAGCGCGGAAAGATTCCTGCGCGAGGTCGATTCCGCCATCGTGCTGCACAATGCCTCAACCCAATTCGCCGACGGCGGCGAGTTCGGTTTCGGCGCCGAGATCGGGATTGCGACCGGCCGCTTTCATGCGCGCGGCCCCGTGGGCGTCGATCAGCTCACTACCTTCAAGTATCGCGTGCGCGGCAGCGGGCAGACCAGGCCGTGAACGATAGTACAGCGTGTCCCCGTGTTTTTGTCGAAGTTGCGAGACGCGCCACCCCCCTCCCACAAGGGGAGAGGGAGCAGACCGAGTCCGCCGCACGGCTGAGTACACATGACCTGAAGGCCCCGATCGCCCGCCGCGGGCGCGGCAGCATCCATCTGCCCGCGCACAGCCGCGGCATGCGCATCGGCCTCTTCGGCGGCACCTTCGATCCGCCCCATGGCGCGCATCTCGCTGCCTGCCTGATCGCCATGAAGCGGCTTCGCCTCGACCGCGTCTGGTGGCTGGTCACCCCGGGCAACCCGCTCAAGGACACCCGCGGCCTTGCTCCCTTGGAGGCGCGCATCGAGGCTGCGCGCAAGCTCGCGCACCATCCCCGCATTGCGGTGCTCGGGCTCGAGGCGGACATCGGCACCCGTTACACCTATGAGACCATCGCCTATCTGCGCCAGCACTGCCCCGGCGTTCACTTCATTTGGATCATGGGCGCCGACAACCTGCGCAGCTTCCATCGCTGGCAGAAATGGCGGGGCATCGCTGAGCTCGTTCCCATCGCCGTGATCGACCGGCTGGGGCCCAGTCTTTATGCCAGCGCCAGCGCCGCCGGACAGTTTCTCGCGCGCTCGCGCATCCCGGAACGCGCGGCGAAATCGCTGCTCCGCCGCAAGCCGCCGGCATGGGTCTATCTGCACGGACTGAAGTCGCCGCTCTCTTCCACCGCCCTGCGCACTGCCCGCGTCGGCCTGCAACGCACACGCCCGGCGGCTTCGTAGGGGAGCGACCCAATGGGTCGCCCTGCCGCGTTCGCCGTCGTAGTTGCCAATCTGTCACACATTCGGACTACCGGAACACTGCCGGATTGAAACGGTTGGGCCAGCATGCCTATCTTAATCGCGGCTCTCGCATGTGCGGGAGCAGCGATGCGAGCGAAAGGAAAGGAACCCTGCCAACACATGGACTTGCTCGGTATGGCGCGAACCGCGCCGCCGAATCAATCTCCCGGCCGCGACCTGCCGCCGAGGAGGTTCTCCGCTTGGTCCTCGCGAGCCTCGATGACATGAAGGCCGAGGACATCCTCCCCATCGATCTCTTTGGCAAGACCACGATCGCCGACGCCATGGTGATAGCCTCGGGCCGCTCGCAACGTCATGTCGGCTCGGTGGCGGATCGCGTGCTCAAGGATCTCGCCAAGGCCGGAGTGCCGGATGCGAAGGTCGAAGGCATGCCGCACTGCGACTGGGTGCTGATCGACGCGGGCGACGTCATCGTCCATGTGTTTCGCCCCGAGGTGCGCGCCTTCTACAATCTCGAGAAGATGTGGGCGCCCGCATCCCCGCACGGCCCTCGCCTGAGCTAACGCCTGATACCTCCCCCTGCCGAAGTCGGATTTATCCGACTTCGGCCAACATTATAGTAACGAACTCGGGTAAAACCCGAGTTCGTACGGGGGAGGTCGACCGCCGGAGCGCAGCGACCGGCGGTCGGTGGGGGGTGACACGAGCTTCTGACATGCATGGCCCTGCCATGCACCCCCACCCGGCTCGCTACGCTTCGCCGGCCTCCCCCGAAGGCGGAGGTATGTCCGCGTTTGCCTCCACCCACGCGGCTTGAGCCCGCGCACCGTCCGTGTCTATCGTGAGCCATGCGGATCGTGGTCGCTGCCGTCGGCCGGCTCAAGCAAGGCCCCGAGCGCGAGCTTGCGGCGCGCTATCACAAGCTTGCGACCACTGCCGGGCGGGCCGCCGGTATCAGCGGTTTCGACGTCGTCGAGATCAGGGAAAGCCGTGCGAGCGATCCTGCACGCCGCATGATCGAGGAATCGATCGCGATCGCCAACGTGATTCCCGATGATGCGGCGATGGTGATCCTGGACGAGCGCGGCGAGAGCGTGACCAGCGCCTCCTTTGCCGGGCATTTGCAGGGTTGGCGTGCAGACAATAAAGCCGCGGTCGCGTTCATCGTCGGCGGTCACGACGGACTCGCACCAAGCCTGCGCGACAAGGCGGTGCTGGGGATTGCCTTCGGCGCCGCCACATGGCCGCATCGGCTTGCCCGCATCATGCTCATGGAGCAGATCTACCGCGCCATCACCATCCTCTCCGGCCACCCCTATCACCGGTCTTAGTCTTAATACCGCAGCAATCCTTCTGCCTATTGCGGCAGTGGACCGGTTCTTGCACAGAACGGATTGATGCGCCCGCTCACGTCAGCCTGTCCGGTTCTGGGCCGCATGGTCGCGGCGACATTCGCCATGCTGGCGATCGGGGCGATCGCGGCTTCCGCCCAGGCGCCGCTCTCGCTTGATCCCTTCGCGCCGCAAAACAGACCGGCGCCGCCCGCGAGCCTCGACAACCTCAAGCAACGCGACAAGGAGCTCGAGGCGTTGCGTGCCGAGCAACGCAAGACCCTGGAGAAGGAGGCGAAGCTCAAGCGCGAGATCGAGCTCATGGGCGACGATCGGCGCAAGCTCAACAAGCAGATCCTGGAGACGACGGCGCGGGTTGCGGCGGTCGAGGATCGGATTGCAACGACTCAGGCGCGCATCGAGCCGCTCGATGAGCGCGAGGAGGCGCTGCGCGCTTCCTTGCAGCAGCGCCGCAACCTCATCTCCGAGCTGCTCGCGGCGTTGCAGCGCATCGGCCGCGAAGCGCCGCCCGCGCTTCTCGTCCGCGCCGAGGACGCCCTGCAATCCGTGCGCTCCGCTTTGGTTCTGGGCGCAGTGCTGCCGGAAGTGCGCCAGCAGGCCGAGATTCTTTCCGCCGATCTTGCCGAGCTCGTGCGCCTGCGCAAGGAGATCGCGCAGGAGCGGGACAAGCTCGCGCGCGACCTCTTCGTGCTCGCCGATGAACGCCAGCGTCTGTCCGCGCTGATCGAGGAACGCCAGAAGCGCCAGGGCGAGGCGGAGCAGGCGCTCAGCAGCGCGCGCGGACAAGCCCACCAGCTTGCGCGCCAAGCGGGAAGCCTCAATCAGCTCATCGCCGAGATCGAGCAGACCCTCGATGCGGCTGGGCGGGCGAAGCGCGCAGTGGCCCGCGCCAGCGAGGAGAGGAAGTCGCTCGATGGGCGGCCCGATCTCGCCGCGCTGAACGATCCCGGGCGCTTAACGCCTGCGGTTGCCTTTGCTGCGGCCAAAGGTCTCCTGCCGCTCCCGGTGAATGGGGTGAAAATCAAGGAGTTCGGGGCGCCCGATGGCCACGGCGGCACGGAAAAAGGCCTCACCCTTGCGGCTCGGCCTGGCAGCCAGATCACAGCTCCGTGCGATTGTTGGGTGGTTTATGCCGGGCCTTTCCGCAATTATGGCCAACTCTTGATCCTTAATGCCGGCGGCGGTTATCATGTGTTGCTCGCTGGGATGGAGCGGATATCCGTCGACCTGGGGCAGTTCGTAGTGACGGGGGAGCCGGTTGCGGTGATGGGCGGCGGAGACCCATCGGCCGGAGCACCGGCGGGCGACGACAGTCAGCCCGTACTATATGTCGAGTTCCGCAAGGACGGGGTACCCGTCGATTCAGGCCCATGGTGGGCTGCAACGCAAGGCCAGAAGGTTCGCGGATGATGCGCAAGACTTCTCTTATCCTCCTCGGCGCGGCGGCAGGTGTCGCCATCACGCTGGTGACCACTCAGCCCCGGCTTCTGCTGGAGGGCGCACGCGCGCAAGCGGCGGCCCCCGATACCTATCGGCAGCTCAGCCTGTTCGGCGATGTGTTCGAACGGGTGCGCGCCGACTACGTCGAGAAACCCGATGACGGCAAGCTCATCGAATCGGCGATCAACGGTATGCTCGCCGGGCTCGACCCGCATTCGAGCTACATGGATTCCAAGAGCTTCCGCGACATGCAGGTGCAGACCCGCGGCGAGTTCGGCGGGCTCGGCATCGAGGTCACCATGGAGGAGGGGCTGATCAAGGTGGTGGCGCCCATCGATGAGACGCCGGCGGCCAAGGCCGGGGTCATGGCCAATGACATCATCACCCACCTCGACGACGAGCCGGTGCAGGGGCTCACCCTGAACCAGGCGGTCGAGAAAATGCGCGGGCCCGTGAACACCAAGATCAAGCTGAAGATCATGCGCAAGGGGATGGACAAGCCGCTTGAGGTCTCGATCACCCGCGACATCATCCGGGTGCGCTCTGTGCGCTCGCACCTGGAAGGCGATGACGTGGGCTTCATCCGCATCACCCAGTTCAACGAGCAGACCACGGACGGCCTCAAGAAGGCGATCGCCGATCTCACCACGCAGTCCGGCGAGAAGCTGAAGGGCTTCGTCATCGATCTGCGCAACAATCCGGGCGGTCTCCTCGATCAGGCGATCTCCGTCTCGGATGCGTTCCTGGAGAAGGGCGAGATCGTCTCGACGCGCGGTCGCAATGCCGAGGAGACGCAGCGGTTCAATGCCCGTGCAGGCGATCTGAGCAAGGGCAAGCCGCTTATCGTGATGATCAACGGCGGCTCGGCGTCGGCTTCCGAGATCGTCGCCGGCGCGCTGCAGGATCACCGGCGCGCGACCCTGATCGGCACGCGCTCCTTCGGCAAGGGGTCGGTGCAGACCATCATCCCGCTCGGCTCCGGCAACGGCGCCTTGCGGCTCACAACGGCGCGCTACTTCACCCCGTCCGGCCGCTCGATCCAGGCCAAGGGCATCTCGCCCGACATCGAGATCCTCCAGGACGTGCCGGAGGAGCTCAAGGCGCGCACCGATACGCGCGGCGAGGCCTCGCTGCGCGGGCATCTCAAGGCGGAGGGCGACGAGCAGACCGGCTCACAGTCCTACATCCCGCCGGACCCGAAGGACGACAAGGCGCTCCACTCCGCGCTCGACCTCATTCGCGGGATCACCAAGAACTCGGCCTATCCGCCGAACCCGAAGACATCGGTTCCGAACTGACGTTCAGCTCAAAGCTGCGCTAGCGGGGCGGCCACGTCCGCCCCGCTCTTTTTGTATTTTTGCGATTTTTCGTGCAGGCCCCTGATCGCGTAAACAAAAACTTTACAAGCATGGTAAACAAGACTTTAAGGATTTTGCCTGCTAGATCTGCGCGCCGAGGCTCAACTCTCCATTCGCGAGTATTTGCATGACGCGAGCACACTCATGGTGATTGACGAGTTCAACGTTCCTCTGGGTCAGCAGAGATTGCCGCCACGGCAGGCCTGCGCATATCCAGTTTCCACGTCGCAATCGGCGCGGGGATTCTCGCTGCGGTTCTCGTCGGCGCCTTGGCAATGGCGACGGACAACCCAATGCGCGCCCGGCCGAATGCAGTTGCATCTGCCCCGGAGGTCACGCGCGCTGTGGCAAACGCGCCCGCATCTGCGAGCGTGGAGGCGCCTGGGCGCGACCGCAACAGTGCCGCGCCCGAGCCGTCGCTGGTGTCCGCTCCTGCACCGGCCACGAGGACAGTCACCATCATCGACGGCACGAGCGGCAGACGGCGCGAGATCGTCATCCCGGAGACGTCGAACGTGATCGGCTTCGATCAGCAGCTCTCCGAGGCGCCGCTGCCGACCGCAGCCGCGTTGGGGGTGAGCCCTCGCGCACCGGTCCGATCTCTGCCCGCGCGCTGAAGCACGACACTGATGACGTCATTCGAGTCATTGCCCTATCGGCCCTGCGCCGGTCTCGCTGTGTTTAATCGGGCAGGCCGTGTTTTCATCGGGCGGCGCATCGACGGTCCCGAGCACGTCGACAACATCCACGTCTGGCAGATGCCGCAGGGAGGCATCGATCCGGGCGAGGACCCGTGGCCTGCGGCGCTGCGCGAGCTCTACGAGGAGACCAACATCCGCTCAATCGAGAAACTGGGCGAGATCCAGGAATGGCTCATCTACGACATTCCGCGCGAGATCGTCGGCCAGGCCTGGGGCGGCAAATATCGCGGGCAGAAGCAGAAATGGTATGCGCTTCGTTTCACAGGCGGCGATAGTGAAATCGACGTTGCGCATCCCGCGGGCGGGCATGACCCCGAATTCGTGGAATGGCGGTGGGAGCCGCTGGCCAACCTTCCGGCCATGGTCGTCCCGTTCAAGCGCGCGGTCTACGAACGTGTGGTGCAGGAATTCTCCCGTTTCATTCCGTCGCGCTGACTCGCGGTCGCTCGAGATTCGTAGGGTGGGTTAGCGATCGAGCTGGCTGGAGCCGGCTCGATGCGTAACCCACCGCCGCCGGCCTGAAAGATGCGCCCTGTATGTGGTGGGTTGCGCGGCAGAACTCGGCTGCACGCAGCCGAGTTCTGCCGCTAACCCACTACTCTCTACTCTCAGGAAGCGAGCGCTGCCTGCAGCCTGCGCAGCTGCTCGAGCCGCCGCGTGAGCTTGTCCTGCTGCCACCCATCGGTGCCGTCGGCGACGTCCTCTTCCGAATCCTTGATCACGCCCGCAAGCGCTGCTGCATCGAACTCCTCGATCGGCACCGCGGTATCGGCGAGCACGGTCAACCTGTTCGGGCTCACCTCGGCAAATCCGCCGTTGATCACAATGCGCATCGGAGGCTCCCCGTCGCGATGGATCACGAGAATTCCCGGCCGCAAGGTTGTGACCAGCGGCGCGTGCCCATCGAGCACGCCGAAGTCGCCTTCGATGCCGGGGAGATCGACTTGCGACACGTCGCTGCTGATGAGCAGCCTCTCCGGCGAGACGAGGTCGAAACGGAGCATCGGATGTCAGATCTCAGATGTCGGATGTCGGATGTCAGAGATCAGATGACAAATTTGTGGTGGTCTCGTCATCATGCGCTCCTCATTCTGATCTCTGGCATCTGATCTCTGACATCTGATCTCTGATATCCGCTTACGCCGCCTCTGCCGCCAGTCGCTTGCCCTTCTCCACGGCCTGCTCGATGGTGCCGACCATGTAGAAGGCTGCTTCCGGCAGGTAGTCATACTTGCCTTCGCACAGCCCCTGGAAGCCGCGAATGGTGTCTGCGAGCTCGACGAACACCCCCGGCGCGCCGGTGAAGACTTCGGCGACGTGGAAGGGCTGCGAGAGGAAGCGCTCGATCTTGCGCGCGCGGGCAACCGTGAGCTTGTCCTCCTCCGAGAGCTCGTCCATGCCGAGAATGGCGATGATGTCCTGGAGCGCCTTGTAGCGCTGCAGGATCTGCTGCACCTGGCGCGCGACGTTGTAGTGCTCCTCGCCCACGATCATCGGCGAGAGCATGCGCGAGGTGGAATCGAGCGGATCGACGGCCGGATAAATGCCCTTCTCCGCGATTGTGCGCGAGAGCACGCTCGTCGCGTCGAGGTGAGCAAACGAGGTCGCCGGCGCGGGATCGGTGAGGTCGTCCGCCGGGACATAGATGGCCTGAACGGATGTGACCGAGCCCTTGGTCGTGGTGGTAATGCGCTCCTGCAGCGCGCCCATGTCGGTTGCGAGCGTCGGCTGATAGCCCACCGCCGAGGGAATGCGCCCGAGCAGTGCGGACATCTCGGAGCCCGCCTGGGTGAAGCGGAAGATGTTGTCCACGAAGAACAGCACGTCCTGGCCCTGGTCGCGGAAATATTCCGCAACGGTGAGCCCGGAAAGACCGACCCGCGCGCGGGCGCCGGGGGGCTCGTTCATCTGACCATAGACCAGCGCGCATTTGGAGCCCGCGGCCGAGCCGTTGTTCTTGTGCGGGTCCTTGTTGACTCCGGATTCGATCATCTCGTGATAAAGGTCGTTGCCCTCGCGCGTGCGCTCGCCCACGCCGGCGAATACCGAGTAGCCGCCGTGCGCCTTGGCGACGTTGTTGATGAGCTCCATGATGATGACTGTCTTGCCCACGCCGGCGCCGCCGAAGAGACCGATCTTTCCACCCTTCGCGTAGGGCGCGAGCAGATCGACGACCTTGATGCCGGTGATCAGGATCTCAGATTCGGTGGACTGCTCGGTGTAGGGAGGTGCGTCCTGGTGGATGGCACGGGTCTCCGTATGGGGTACTGGGCCCGCCTCATCCACGGGCTCGCCGACCACGTTGATGATGCGACCGAGCGTGCCGTCGCCTACGGGGACCGCGATCGGCCCGCCGGTATCCGTCACCTCCTGGCCGCGCACGAGCCCTTCGCTGGTGTCCATGGCGATTGTACGCACGGTCGATTCGCCGAGATGCTGAGCGACCTCCAGCACCAGGCGGTTGCCTTGGTTGCGCGTCTCCAGCGCGTTGAGAATGGGAGGCAGGGGACCTTCGAACTGCACGTCGACGACGGCGCCGATCACCTGCGTGATATGTCCGGTAGGATTGGCCATGATTTCCTTTACCTCAGCTAGCGAAACGCTCACAGGGCCTCGGCGCCGGAGATGATCTCGATCAGCTCCTTGGTGATCATCGCCTGGCGGGTGCGATTGTAGCTCAGCGTCTGCTTGCGGATCATGTCCCCGGCATTACGCGTGGCATTGTCCATCGCCGTCATTTGGGCGCCATAGAAGGAAGCTGCATTCTCAAGCAGCGCACGATAGATCTGCACCGCGAGATTGCGCGGCAGCAGCTCGGCCAGGATCTCGTCCTCGTCCGGCTCGTACTCGTAGGCAGCCGTTGCGGCGGGCTCGTTCTCGCCCGTGAGCTCCAGCGGGATGACCTGCCGCGCGGTTGGAATTTGCGCGATCACGGACTTGAATCGCGAGAAGAACAGCGTGCACACGTCGAAAGCATGCTGCTCGAGCAGGCGAAGGATCTTGTCCGCGATGTCTTCCGCATGCTCGAAGGTGAGCGTGCGCACGGCACGCAGCTCGATGTGCTCGATGATCTGTTTCTCGTACTGGCGGCGAAGCTGCTCGTAACCTTTGCGGCCCACGCAGAAGAACTTGACCTCCTTGCCCTGGGCAATGAGCGTGTTGGCGCGTTCGCGGGCGAGCCGCACGATCGCCGAGTTGAAGGGCCCGCAGAGCCCACGCTCGGCGGTACAAACCAGCAGCAGGTGCGTGTTGTCCGCGCCGGTACCCGCGAGAAGCCGCGGCCCGTCGCTGCGGTCGCCCACGGCACGGGCGATGTTGCCCAGGACCTTGCCCATCTGCTCGGCGTAAGGACGCGCGGCTTCTGCCGTCGCCTGCGCGCGGCGGAGCTTTGAGGCAGCGACCATCTGCATGGCCTTGGTGATCTTCTGGGTCGCTTTGGTCGCCGCAATGCGAACCCGCATGTCCTTGAGACTGGGCATGTCGGCTGGGTCAAGCGAAGGTGCGCGCGTAGTCGTCCACGGCGGACTTGAGTCTGCCCGCAGTAGCGTCGTCGAGATCCCTGGTGTCGCGAATGGCATCGAGAATGCCGGGATGCTGGGTGCGCAGAACGCCCAGCAGGCCGTGCTCAAAGGCGCGCACCCGGTTCACCGGCAGCGGATCGAGATAGCCGTTGACCCCGGCGTAGATGACAACGACCTGCTCCTCCATCTTCAGCGGCGAGAACTGCGGCTGCTTGAGCAGCTCGGTGAGCCTGGCGCCGCGATTGAGGAGGCGCTGCGTGGTGGCATCGAGGTCGGAGCCGAACTGCGCGAACGCCGCCATCTCGCGATATTGCGCAAGCTCGCCCTTGATGCGTCCGGCGACCTTCTTCATCGCCTTTGTCTGCGCCGAGGAGCCTACGCGCGAAACCGAGAGGCCGACATTCACCGCGGGTCGGATACCCTGATAGAAAAGGTCCGTCTCCAGGAAGATCTGCCCGTCGGTGATCGAGATCACGTTGGTCGGGATGTAGGCCGAGACATCGTTGGCCTGGGTCTCGATCACGGGAAGCGCGGTGAGCGAGCCGCCCTTGTGGGCGTCGTTCATTTTGGCGGCGCGCTCCAGCAGCCGCGAATGCAGATAAAAGACGTCGCCGGGATAGGCCTCGCGTCCGGGCGGGCGGCGCAGAAGGAGCGACATCTGCCGATAGGCGACGGCCTGCTTGGACAGATCGTCGTAGATGATGACCGCGTGCATGCCGTTGTCGCGAAAATATTCTCCCATGGTGCAGCCGGAAAACGGCGCAAGGAACTGCATCGGCGCGGGGTCGGAGGCGGTGGCCGCTACTATGATGGAATAGTCGAGGGCCCCGTTCTCCTCCAGGACCTTGGTGAACTGAACCACGGTCGAGCGCTTCTGTCCGACCGCGACATACACGCAGTAGAGCTTGATCTTCTCGTCGTCCGACGCGTTGAGCGGTTTCTGATTGAGGATAGTGTCGAGCGCGATCGCGGTCTTGCCGGTCTGCCGATCGCCGATGATGAGCTCGCGCTGCCCACGCCCGATGGGAATGAGCGCATCGATGGCCTTGAGACCGGTTGCCATCGGCTCGTTCACGGATTTGCGCGGAATGATGCCGGGCGCCTTCACATCGACCCGGCGCCGCTCGGTTGCATGAATCGGACCCTTGCCGTCGAGCGGATTGCCAAGCGCGTCGACGACGCGGCCGAGCAGCCCTTTGCCCACCGGGGCGTCGACAATGGCCTGCGTGCGCTTGACGGTCTGGCCTTCCTTGATCTCGCGGTCGTTGCCGAAGATCACGATGCCGACATTGTCGGTCTCGAGATTGAGCGCCATGCCGCGCACGCCGTTCTCGAACTCGACCATCTCGCCGGCTTGCACGTTGTCGAGCCCATAGACCCGGGCAATGCCGTCGCCGACCGAGAGGACCTGGCCGACCTCGGAAACCTCCGCCTCGCGGCCGAAGTTCTTGATCTGCTCTTTGAGGATCGCCGAGATCTCGGCGGCGCGAATCTCCATCAGGAAACCTCTTTCATCGCATGCCTGATCAGATTGAGCTTGGTGCGCAGCGAGCTGTCGACCATCCGGGAGCCCAGCTTGACGATAAGCCCGCCGAGCAGGGATGGCTCGACTTTCACAACGACTTGAACCTGCTTGCCGGTGACCGCGTGCAGGGCTTCTCTGATCGCGGTCAGGTGACGCTCGCTCGGCTGCTGCGCGAGGCGCACTTCGGCGCTGACCTCGCCGCGATGGCGAGCAACCAGCTGCCGATAGGCCTTGATCATGTCGCGGACCGCGAACAGGCGCCGGTTGCCCGCGACGGTCAGCAGAAACTGCGCCGAGAGACCCTGCAGACCGGCAAGGTCAAGGACCGCGCGCAAGGCACGGACCTGCTCCTCGGCGCTGAATACCGGGCTGCGAATGAGACGCAGAAGATCCGGGTTGGCGGCAATGAGCGCTTCAAAGCGATCGAGATCCGCCGTGACGGCGTCAAGGGCATTCTGCTCGAGCGCAAGCTCGAATAGCGCGGTCGCGTAGCGGCCCGCCATGCCGGACACGTGTGTGGGTTCGCCTGCCACTGCTCTCGAATTCGTTCGGGTCAATTCCGCAGGCGCAGGCACCGCCGATCATGGGCGCCAAGCCCTTGAAATCAGATTGAGTTTCCCAGTCTCGCGGCGGGCGATGGCGCGCCCTGGAATGCCACGAAAATTGCGCCGTGGCGTAACACAGCGTCAGGGGGGGCGCAACCTCGCGGTGTTGCCGAACGGGCATCCATGGCGGCTTCGCATCAAAGCGGTTGCGGAAAGCGAGGGAATGAGACGGACCATGTTCTTACGTTCAGGCGGCTTCCGGCGCCGTCGAGAGAGCCTCGGCGGCATCCCACGGACGCCACCATGGCTTTAGCCCGAGATCGCGCGCAACAATCGCTGCCGCGATGTAGCCCGCGCCGCCCGAGATCGCACCACCCGGATGGGCGGGAGATCCTGCCATGTAGAGATTCTTGATCGGCGTGCGATAACCGAAATGGTTATACATCACCTGCTCGGCATTGAACGCCCCCATGAAAATGTCGCCGTTGCGCATGTTCGGAAATTCCTGGGTGTACTCCTTGGCAGTATAGACGTATTTCCCAATCACGTTCTTCTTCGTCATGTTCGGGCAGTAGCGCGCCCATTTCTCCAGTATGCGATCCGAAAACTCCTCCTTGAAGCTCTCATCATCCCGGCCGGCGAGATCGGGGTTCAGCGGCATGACGTGCCAGGCATAGGTCGTATGCTTGCCCGGCGGCGCCTGAGTCGGATCAAGGAGGCTGAGCGGTCCGGCGCCGAACTGCACGAGGCTCGGCACGCGCCCGGCCTTCACATCCTCGAACGCGGAGAACAGATCCTGCATCGTCTCCGCACCGATGCTCCACTTGAGCGTGCGGTTGATGTTCGGGTCGAACCTCTCGGCCGCGAAGCGAGGGCTTTCCTCGAGCGCCAGATGCAGACCGAATAGCGTCCAGCCCGTGTACTGGAATGAATCAAGCTTGCCGCAGAACGCGGCGGGCAACTGGCTTCGGCCGATTAGATCTTCGAACGTCTGATGCACATCGAGCGTGCTAGCCACAAAATGACGCGCCCGCACTGTTCGCCCGTCGCGCAGAACAATGCCGCTCGCCCGACCGCCCTCAAGCAGGACGCGTTCGATATCAACTTGAGGCTGATAGGTACCGCCCGCGGCGATAAAAGTCTCCATCAACCCGCGGGCCAGGTTGAACGAGCCGCCCTGACATAGTTGGTAGCCGCTCTCCAGGTCGAAGGCACGGATGACCGAGCCCATCGGGCTGGTTTTCGCGTCGTGTCCGTCAGCCAAGTTCCGAACAGCGATACCTTGAACAGGAACAGCAGCTTGACGTGCTCGTTCTCGAATAGCTGATCGACGACGTCGAGCGGCTGGCGCCGAGTGATCGCAAGGAAATCGCGGCCAATCGCCGTGCGCGCCAGCAGCCGTTCGCGCTCGGCCTTTGGCAGGGGCTCGCAATAGCGCTCCAGGAGCAACACGCGCCGGGTGATTTCCTCCGCCTTCTTGTTCCATTCGCGGAACGTCGCGGCGTCTTTCTCGGAAAATCGCGCGACGCTGGCGATCGTCTCGTCGAGATTTCGCCCGAACACCAGCGCGCTACCGTCGCTGTGCGCTTGCCCGAACTCGTGGCGCGGGGTGATGTAGCTGACCTTGTCAGCGAGTTGCAGGTCTGTGAACCAGGGCGTCGCGCTGATGTGAAAGTGATTGATAGAATGCAGGTTGTGATAAAAGCCTGGCTTCGTGACTTCTTTAGTGCTGAGACCACCGCCGTATTCGAGCCGCCGTTCCACCAGCAGGATATTGAGGCCGGTCTTGGCCAGGTATGAGCCCAGGACCAAGCCATGGTGGCCGGCGCCGATGATGACGCCGTCGTAGCTTCTTTCCAGGTTCTTTGCCATTGCTGTGCCCTAGAGTCCCTGAGGTCCTACCCGCGTGCTCGTATACCCTTTGTTCAATTCCAACCTGGCGGCGCAGTGCAGACGCCGCGGCGCTTGCACAATTCTACGCTTCGGTGCGCGCCGAAGCATGAGCGATCTCCGGCATGGCATTAGTCTCCGGCTGCTGTCGAACCTGGAGAAAGACCATGATCACCTGCATTATCCGATATCATATTGATCCGGCGAAGAAGGCCGAGTTCGAGCAATATGCTCGCAACTGGGGACAGGCAATCCCGCGTTGTGGCGCCGATCTCGTCGGCTACTTCGCGCCCTACGAGGGCTCGACAACACTCGCTTATGGCATCTACTCAATCGAGAGCCTCGCCGCGTACGAACAGTATAGGACGCGGCTTGCCGCCGACCCGCTCGGCCGCGAGAACTACGAATTCGTGAAGCGCGAGCGATTCCTGCTGCGCGAGGATCGCACGTTTCTCAAACTCGCATCCGCGCCGCACGCCCCGCCGACGCGATGACTGCGGTCATGTTGCGGTCATGTTACCGCTTCTGGAATGGGTCTTCACGGCGCGTATTCCGTCCGCTTGGCGTAAAGACATCGAGATTGAGCACCGGCTCATCGCCGAGCACCTCGCCCCAATGGGTAACGTTCGAGGGAATGACGAGTAGCCCGCCTGGTCCGATGTCGTGCAAGCGCGCCTAGCGGCCTGCCAAACCCGCCGACGATCGCGGCGATGAACCCGCTGATCGCATAAGATCGGCTGGGTGGGCCGTTCCTCAAGCCCTGCGCCTTCGGTGCACCGCAAACGGCTTTGGGGCTTGACCAACGGCCCACCCAGCCGTGAGAGTCTGCCGTGTCATCAATGCCGCATTATGCCGCTGCCCCCAGGCTCAAGAACTTTTTTGGACTCGGTCCAAAAAAGCTCTTGACAAAGGGCGCCTCATATAAGCCCGGCCATGATCACATCGGGAAGCGCTGTAATTTCAGGCCGCGGCAACGCGGTGCGCCCGCTGTTCCGCGATGCTCTTCAGCTTCGCCAGACCTTCTTCAAACTGGCGGCCGCACATTTTCTCGCAGTTCATGACGAGGCCCATGAGCTTGCCCATGAAAGGCACTCTGCCCTTCATCGCCCAGGTCACGTCCGTTGTGCCGCCCTGGACTGCAAACGTGAACTCGACGGTGTTTTGCGCTTTCATCGGCCTGATCATGTCCAGCTGCATGACCAGCCTCGATGGCGCGACTGCCTCCATGATCTCGATGCGGCCGGCGCCCACCTTGTTGTTGCCTTCCCACGCATAGATTGCGCCTTTGGCACTCGCGGCACCTTTGAACGTCCGCTTCATCGCCGGGTCCTTCTCGAACGGCGACCAGGTGAGGAAATCATGCCAATCGCTGACGAGCGGATAAATGGTCTCGGGCGACGCTTTGATAGCGATCGAGCGCTGCACGCGGAATGTGTCGGGCTTGCTCGCGGCGAAGGCGAGCACGGCCGCAACGAGAACAAGAATTACGATGGCAACTGTCATCAGCATCTATCGATACCTCCAAATGGGTGTGACATCGGACGATAGCAAAACCGGCAACCGCGGCTTTGACGTGACGGAGAAAGGGCGAAAGCGCGTCAAGTCTCCAAGCGGCCCATTCTACGGCTGGACTCGTACTTCCTCTACTACCGTCACGTGCCTGTCTTCGACATGGCCAGGGAGCAGGGCAACAATATGCTTTCGCAGATGCAAAACGTCACGATTTTCAGCAGGCCAGACGCGAACGAATATCTCGCCATTCAATTCGCATAGCTCAAAATCGGCGATCGCGCCGGCTCCCATCATGATTGCCAATACACCCGCCGTCGCGTTTTTCTCGTTCATTATCAATCCACTCCCTCAAGTTTCATACGGCAAAGCGCAGAGATCAGTCTGAGGTCGACGCGACGGTGGAGCTTTGATCTTGGTCGATCACTTGAGCTCGATCCGATTGGTTTCATGGAATCGATCCATTACTAACGTCCATGTCGATCACCGCGAAGTCACTGTGTAGTGAGCAGGATTGGCTTGGCTGGACCCCATTGCCCGGTTGGGAGGCTTGCCAAGCCAGCTGCGGCTGCTATCGCAACTAAACGCGAACAGTTGCTGTCGACGAGCTTCAACGGAGGCAGCGACATTCAGTCGAGGGCAACCGCGCAACGCGAAATAGCCGCAGCTATTGAATCTTCGCCGGCGCGCCGGGAAGCACGGCCGCTACGCCTTCTGGATTGATGTTGAAAGCCAAGAATGTCAACGGCTCATTGCCCGGGTTCCCCCATTGGTGCACAAGGCCGAACGGTTCATAGATCAAGACACCCGGTCCCTTTGCCTCTGTCTTTCCGTCGACCGTGTTAGCCCCGGTGCCGGAGACGATGTAGTACAGGGCCGCTCCTGACCGGTGGTGTGGCGGGTTGGAGGACATCTGCGCCGGAAACGTGACTCGCGTCAGATTGAGATCGTAACCGCCCGGCTTCAGGTCGGGAATTGGTGCCACGGTGCGATATAATTCCTTTACGGCGGCAGGTGCTGTCGCGGCTGGCCGATCCAAATCCGCAGCCGGAACAAGGAAGAAGTGGAGGAAGGTCGATGGCCTTTCGATTCCCTCCCTCAGCGTCGCCGTCTTCCCCGCAGCGATGAACAGCCCCTCTCCGGCGTTGAGCATTCTGGTTTCTCCACCCGCCGAGAGTTCAGTCGATCCTGAGATCTGATAGAGGATGCCGTTGCCTGCTAAAGTGCCACTCTTCTCGCCTGGTGCAAGGGTGACGCTCACTGCTCTGAAATGGAGCGGCACGTCTGTGACGGTCGACAATTTGGTGGCGGCGACCACCGTTCGGGTGATTGCCGGTGGAGCTGGAGTGGTTTGCGCAGTTGCGGAGGCGGCGATTGCCACCGCGCCGAGCAGTGGTAGTCCGATTGTCCTGAAGCACATAATCGCTTCCCAGTTCAAGGGATAATGCGCGCACTATACGCGCTACCGGGGGCTTTTGAAACGGCAGGTGGCTTCAAGCTCGTTGCGTGGGGCCGTCGCATTCGGAAGGTCATATGAGCCGGTGGCCTAAGCAAGCCAGGCTTCGAGGCAAGATGGCCGGCGACTGATCGCGACAGCTCAAACGCGAATAGTCGCGACTGACGAGTCTCAGCCCAGCCAACAACGGTTATCACCCACATTTCAAACCGTGCGCAGCGGCGCTGAGGGGCTTATGTACCATCCTCCATGGCGCACTCCGTGGTTGGAGGGTAGATTGCTTGGCCTGCTGGCGTTGGTGACGGCCTCGATCTTCTTCGGCGCGGCGATTTACATCAACATCGCCGAGCATCCGGCTAGGCTCGGCCTCGATGCCGGTGCAGCGCTTGCCGAGTGGCGTCCGGCTTACAAGCGCGGCTTCGCAATGCAGGCCCCGCTCGCTGCGCTCTCGGCGGTTCTCGGTGCAGCTGCCTGGTGGAGGACGGGCGATCTGCTATGGGCTGTCGGCGCCCTGGTTATGCTCGGCAACTGGCCCTACACATTGCTCGTCATCAAGCCGACCAACGACCAGCTTGAAGCGGCAATATCACCCGGAGATCAGGCTACGCGAGAACGGCTCATGCGGTGGGGGCGCCTCCATGCCATCAGGAGCGCGCTGAGTGCGGCGGCAATAGTGCTGTACCTGCTGGCGGCGGCGCGGGGACTGTGAGCAGTGCGCCCGCGACACGGTGGTCAGCGGCTCCATCACAAAAAGCTCTGCGGATCGACGTCGACATCGAGGCGCAGGTTGCCCTCGCGTTTGGGCGCGGCGGCAAGCCAGCTGCGCAAGTAGCGGGAGAGATCGAAATTGCGTGCCGATTTCACCAGCAGCCGAAAACGATGGCGTCCGCGCACGACGGCAATGGGCGCTTCCGCCGGTCCGAGGATGCGCACCTCCGGCGCGCTTGGGGCGGCAGCAACCAGCCGGCGCCCATAGCCTTGTGCGGCAACGCGTTCCTTTGCGGAGATGAGCAGGCTCGCGAGCCGCCCGAACGGCGGATAATGCGTTTTTTCGCGCAGCTCGATTTCCGTCGTGTAGAAGGCGTCGCGATCGGCTGAGAGCAGCGCCCGGATGACGGGATGCTCGGGCTGATAGGTCTGCAGATAGCCGATGCCTTGTCCTTCCTCGCGCCCGGCCCGGCCAACGACCTGATAGAGGAGCTGGAAGGTGCGTTCCGCGGCGCGCGGGTCGCCATTGGCCAAGCCGAGATCGGCGTCGATGACGCCGACGAGGTTGAGGTTGGGAAAGTGATGGCCCTTCGCCACCAGCTGGGTGCCGATGATGATGTCGAACCGGCCCTCCGTCACTTCTTTCAGCTCCTCGCGCAAGCGCTCGACCGATTCGACGAGGTCGCTGGAGAGCACAAGGATGCGGCTTCCCGGAAAGAGCTCGGCCGCTTCCTGCTGCAGCCGTTCGACACCCGGGCCCACCGCCACGAACGTCTCGCTCTGCTGGCAGCCCGGGCATTGAGCAGGGGGCGGCATCGAAAACCCGCAGTGGTGACAGACCAAGCGGCGCCTGAAGCGATGATCGACCAGCCAGGCATCGCAATTCGGGCAGCCCAGGCGAAAGCCGCAGTTGCGGCAGAGCGTCAGCGGCGCGTATCCCCTGCGATTGAGAAACAACAGCGCCTGCTCGTTCTTCTCCAGCCTGATCTTTATGGCTTCCGCGAGACGCGGCGCAATGAAGCGTCCCCGCGGCGCAGCTTCGCTGCGCAGGTCGATGGCCTCGATGTGGGGAAGATGCTGCCCGCCAAAACGTTCCGGCAGATGCAGCCGCCGGTAGCGTCCGCGGCGGGTATTGACCTCCGTCTCCACCGAGGGCGTTGCCGACACGAGGACGATGGGGATCGCAGCTTCGCGCGCCCGCACGACAGCCATGTCGCGGGCGTGGTAACGCGGACCATCCTCCTGCTTGTACGCGGGATCGTGCTCCTCATCGACGATGATGAGGCCGAGATCGGCATAGGGTAGAAAGAGTGCCGAACGTGCCCCGACGATCGCGCCGAGCTCGCCGTCTGCAACGGCCCGCCAGGTGCGCGCGCGGCGGCGGGCTGGAAGCGCGGAATGCCATTCGGCCGGGCGTACGCCGAAACGCGCGGCAAAACGGTCGAGGAATTGCGTGGTCAGAGCGATCTCCGGGACCAGCACAAGTGCCTGTTGGCGGGCGCGCACGGTCTCGGCGATCGCTTCGAAATAAAGCTCGGTTTTGCCCGATCCCGTGACACCGTCGAGCAGCGTCACGCTGTAACCGCCTCCCGCAACACGCGCGCGCAACTCATGTGCCGCCAGCTCCTGCGCTGGAGAGAACTCCGGTCGGCAAAAATCCGGATCGGGCATCCCTGCCAGCGGCTCGGGGGGCAACGGCAAAGTTTCCAGCGTGCCTTCGTCGACAAGCCCGTCAATCACCCCGGACGATACCCCTGTGGCGTGCGCAACCTCGCTCTTGGCGCGTGCAATGCCGTCAGCGAGAAGCGTGAGCACCCGCTGGCGCGCGGTCGTCATCCGCTGCGGCGCCGGCCCGATGAGCCGCACGCCGACATGCTCGCGCGGCGGACCGAGATGCTCGCCCATGCGCAGCGCCATGCGCAGAACCATCCCGCGCGGCGCAAGCGTGTAATCGGCGACCCAGTCGACGAAGCGCCGCAGCTCGGGCTTGAGCGGCGGCAGGTCGAGCTTGTCCTCGACATCCCTGAGGCGGTTGTGCAGCGCCGGTCTTATTGCAACGTGGTCGTTCCATACGACGCCTGTCGCGGCGCGTACCCCGAGCGGGACGCTGACGATGTCGCCGGCGCTGAGCTCCAGGTTGCGAGGCACGCGGTACGAATAGGTCTGGTCCAATGCGACCGGCACGAGCACATCGACGAAGCTCGCCGTGCTGAGCGATGCGGCGGGTGATGTTCCTTGGCCCATATTGCTCGCATTCGCTCCAGGAGGAATGATTTGCTCGTTCGTAGGGGCGGGACGGGGTCCTCAAAAACAAAAGCGTTTTTGGGGTGCCCCCATTGCCTCGCCCGCGCGATGGCGACGCATGCGTCGCCCCTCCCTTAAGAGAAACTGAAGGAAATTATAGGACAGAGGAGGGATCAAACGACAGGCCACATGCCCGATCCGAGCATCCCCGAGCTTCCTTTTGCATCCGCCGAGCTCGCAGCAGAGCTTTCGCGGTGGCTGGAGCAATTGTCGTCGCAGCGGCGATTGTCCGCAAACACGGTCGAGGCCTATGGGCGTGACGTCTCCCAGTTTCTGCGCTTTCTCTCGCAGCACCTCGGCGCCGAGATGACGCTCGATCTCCTTTCCGCCCTCCAGCCGCTCGACGTGCGCGCGTTCCTCGCCGCGCGCCGTTCCGACGGGATCAGCAGCCGCTCGTTGATGCGCATGCTCGCCGGTGCGCGCTCGTTTGCGCGCTTCCTGGAACGTGGGGGAAGGGCAAGCGTTGCCGCGCTTTTCATGATCAGAACGCCAAAACCAGTAAAGACGCTGCCGCGGCCGCTCGCCATTGCCGCGGCCAAGCGTATCACGGAGGCAGAGCTGCGTGCCGGCGAGGAACGCGATCCGTGGGTGCTCGCCCGCGATGCCGCCGTCCTCGCTCTTCTTTATGGCTCTGGCCTGCGCGTGTCGGAAGCGCTCGGGCTCAAGCGGCAGGACCTGGCGGGAGACCGTACCGAGACCTTCACCGTCACCGGCAAGGGCAACAAGCAGCGCATGGTGCCGGTCTTGCCCCGCGTTGTGTCGCTGATTCGGGAATACATTGCGCTCTGCCCCTACGAGCTGCCCGGCGAGGGGCCGCTATTCGTCGGGGCGAAGGGCGGGCCGCTCTCCCCCCGCGTCGTCCAGCTCGCGATGGCGCGCATGCGTGGCGCGCTGGGCTTGCCGGAAACCGCGACCCCGCATGCGCTGCGGCATTCCTTTGCCACCCATCTGCTCGCGCGCGGGGGCGACCTGCGCTCCGTGCAGGAGCTGCTCGGGCACGCCTCCTTGTCGACCACCCAGGTCTACACCGCCGTCGATACGGACCGGCTGCTGGAAGCGTACCGGAACGCGCATCCGCGGGCGTGAGCCATCAATGTTCCTGTAGGGCGTAGCCCGCCACCGTCCCGCCGCAGACGGTCGTCGCGGTCCATGCCTCTTGCGCAGCGCATGCGCCTGTTCGATACATCGTTGCCGCAAACCATCGGGGAGGGCGCGATGAGCCATGGCGTGCACGCGGTTGAGCATGAAGTCGAGCACCGGATCAGCCACGAGCATTCCGCCGGGGAAGGACACGAACCTAAGGCGGCGCAAAATCAGAACAAGAAGATCGCGCTGCTGATTGCGGTGATCGCGCTGTTTCTGGCGCTCTCGGAGACTCTCGGCAAGAGCGCGCAGACCACGGGCCTCGAGCTCAATATCAAGGCATCGGACGCCTGGAACTTCTTCCAGGCCAAGGCCATTCGCCAGACGGCGCTGCGCACCGCCGCTGAAGCGATGGCGGTCGAGCTGACGGGCAGGCCCGACGATGCATCCAAGGGGACGATGAGCAAGCAGATCGATGCGTGGAATGCGACGGTCAAGCGCTACGAATCCGACCCCAAGGAAGGTGACGGGCGCAAGGAGCTCCGGGCCCAGGCCGAACGGTATGAGCACGATCGCGACATCGCCATGTCGCGCTACCACAACTATGAGCTCGGTTCAGCGGCCTATCAGATCGGCATCGTGCTGGCGTCGGCATCCGTCATTACCGGCATGATCGGGCTCGCCTATGGCGCCGGAGCGATCGGAATCGTGGGCCTCCTCTTCACCGGGCTCGGCCTGTTTGCACCCGACGTGCCGCATGAGACGCTGCATTGGTTCTCGCATCTGTTCCAGGCGCCAAGCGGGCACTGACCTGCCGTTGAGAGCAAAACGCCATGACTTATGCGCGCGAGCCCGTTCTGCAACCCGTACCGATCAAAGACCTGCGTCCTACCCAGATCACGGTCGGGATGCGGGAGGTCGAGGAAAGACGCAAACGCCTGCGAAAGCAGAAGGCGCGCAAGATCGGCGAGTTCATCGGCCATCACATGATACCGGTCGTCCTCGGGCCGAAAAAGCGCCACTACATCATCGACCATCATCATCTTTCGCTGGCGCTGCACAAGGAGGGATTGCGCAACGTGCTCGTCACCGTCGTGCTTGATCTGAGCGCGCTTGAGCCCGATGAATTCTGGACCGTGCTCGATCACAAGAGCCTGGTTTATCCCTTCGACCAGCATGGCCGCCGGCGCGATGTTGCCGACATTCCGAAGAGCGTCATGCAGCTCAAGGACGATCCCTTTCGCAGTCTCGCGGGCGAGCTGCGGCGGGCGGGCGGTTTCGCCAAGGAGACCACACGGTTCAGCGAGTTTTTGTGGGCGGATTTTTTCCGCCGGAGGATCAACAGGAAGACGGTCGAAGAGGATTTCGCCGCCGCCATGGAGCGGGCGCTCCGCCTCGCGCAAAGCACAGAGGCGGAATTTTTGCCGGGCTGGTGCGGGCCCAAGGCCGGCGCGTGATGGACGGCACCGAATCTGAGCGCGGGATTTGGCCGCCTGGATTCGCTGAGAAAATACTTCTCCTATCATGCCTGGGTGCAGCACACCCCATTCGCGGTTTCACCAACAACGAGACGACCTCGACTTGAACGGCACAGGCCCGCTGTTAGCTTCGTTCGCCACTTGCTCGTTCGCGCATTCGGCGCACGCCAACAATCGAGACGACTTATGACCGACCTTTCCGTTGACGCCCGGTTGCTCGCGAGCGATCGCGGGCTCGTCCCGCACATCAATCGTGCCGCAGTGACTTTCGCATCCGCTGTGCTGGCAGCAGGCGCGCTCGCGCTCGCGAACGCCTATGGCTGGCGGCAGGGCGCGTTGTTTCTTCTGGGCGGCGCACTGGGCCTCGTGCTCTATCACGCGCTGTTCGGTTTCACCTCGGCTTGGCGCGTGCTCATCGCGAATGGCCGCGGTGCCGGGTTGCGCGCCCAGATGGCGATGCTTGCCGTTGCCGTGCTGCTGTTCTTCCCGGCGCTGGCGCATGGCAGCCTGCTCGGCCAGGCGGTGCATGGTGAATACGGCGCGGTGGGCGTCTCGGTCCTCGTGGGCGCGTTCCTGTTCGGGCTTCCTCGGCCTTTGCGCTCTGGGGTTCAAAGATCCTAGCCGGCCTGGGAGCGGACGTGGCGTCCTGGGGGTATTGGCAAGTCCCGGCGCGTGCGCCGGCGCTGCGCGAAAGCGTGTTTGCCGATATCACCTCTGTCATGGACTTCGGCATCATGCTCGGTGCGCTGCTTGCTGCCGGTCTCGCCGGCAAGTTCAAGGTAATCTGACCCGCGCGCAAGCGGGGCCGGTGGCGCGGGACTAGCACCAATCCAGCGCAAGACGAAGAAGAACCCCGCAATATCGATCAAGCAAGCCAGGGGGGAGCACCTACTTCCGTAAGTGTGAAGGCACGCCCGAGCAGACGCTTCAGCGTGTCATGAGTTCCGCCGGTATCCGATACATGTTCCGGCGGCACAGCAACCGCACGAAGGAGCACCCTATGAAGAAGATCATCGCAACCCTGCTTGCAGGCGCGACGCTGCTTGCCGGCATCAACCTGGCCGCTGCCCAGGCGCTTCCCACCAATCCGCCGACCCCCCAGGAGGGCGGAGCACTCCCGCCGTCTGGCGAGTAAGCGCGCGGACGCACAACGCGACGCAATCGAACGCGAGGGCGGTTTTGCGCCCTCGCGCTGTTATTCGGTGCAGGGTCGAGCGCCTTCACCTCGAGCACGGTACGGGTTCGACTCATGGTGGCTGAGGCGCATCTCCGGCACAGTGCTCCCGCAGCTTGCGACTTATCCACGGAGTTATCCACAAGCCGCGTCAGCAACAGCAAACGCAGCAAGTTCCTAGTCGTCGTGTCTCAGCCAAGGGGTGCACCCCACCCCTGTCATTGGCTTCCGCTGCCTGTAAATCCCTGTAAAGGGGGCGGGGGAACGGCCAAAATCTGCAAAAAAGTGAGTATAAACAAGGACATCCGCCGAAATGGCAGGATCCGGAACAGGGAAGAACAGGGAAATAACAGGGAAATGCAGCGATTCATGACCCAACGCCGCGATCACCACTGCCAGCG
>Ga0073928_10001785_pt1 | contig 40033 bp, 37 predicted proteins | sample PaiPotPPA55metaG_FD_76969 | JGI IMG/M metagenome (GOLD analysis project Ga0073928, IMG submission 76969) | Iron sulfur acid spring bacterial and archeal communities from Banff, Canada, to study Microbial Dark Matter (Phase II) - Paint Pots PPA... ... | reverse complement strand
TGCTATGACGAACGGCCGGTCGGCGGCTTCGAAGACCTCGTACGGTGCGATGGACGGGTGCCGGTTGCCGAGGATTCCCGGCACCGCGCCCGCTGCGGAGTATCCGGTGCTCTGGTTCACCATCGAGGAGAGCAGAGTGCTGAGCAGGTTCACCTCCACCCGCTGGCCTTCGCCGGTGGCCTCGCGATGCCGAAGGGCGGCGAGGATGCCGACGGCCGCGTGCAGACCGGTGAGCACGTCCACCAGCGCGACCCCGGCCTTGACCGGCCGACCCGGCTCTGAACCGGTCACGCTCATCAACCCGCCCACCGCCTGCACCAGCAGGTCGTAGCCGGGCAGGTCGGCCCCCGCCCCCGCGCCGAAGCCGGTGACCGAGCAGTACACGAGCCGGGGATTGAGCCCGCGCACCGTGTCATAGCCGAGCCCGAGCCGTTCCATCGTGCCAGGCCGGAAGTTCTCGATCAGCACGTCCGCGCGTCGCACGAGTTCGAGCACGGCAGCGTGGTCCACGGCGTCGTCGAGGCCTGCGGCGAAGGAACGCTTGTTGCGGTTGACGGACAGGAAGTAGGTGGCCGATCCGTCAGCGTACGGCGGACCCCACGCGCGGGTGTCGTCGCCGGTCTCCGGTCGCTCGATCTTGACGACGTCGGCGCCGAGATCGGCCAGCAGCATCGTCGCGTAAGGTGCGGCGAGGACGCGGCCGAAATCGGCGACGAGGATTCCGGACAGCGCGGTGGGGTCCGGCTCTGATCCGCTTGGCAACGAAGGGCTCAGAACTTTTGCGCGGCCGGGATGATGTGCTCGCCGAAGACCTCCAGAGGCCTGATCGACTCGTAGCCGGGGATCATGCCGTGCACGTGCGTGAAGCCGAGCGCGGCGTACCCGCGAAGTCGCTCGAGCAGCTCGTCGGCCTTCTCACCATTCGCTCCCGCGTCCAGCGGCGCGATGACCGTCTTCTCGATCTCGTCGTAGTCGCGGCCGAGGTCCGCGCAGTGCGCACGCAGCACATCGAGCTTGTGCTCGACGTCCGGAGTACCGAAGAGGTTACAAGCTTGCGCGTACTGAGCGACCAAGCGCAGCGTCTTCTTCTCTCCGCCGCCACCGATCAGGATCGGCGGGTGCGGACGCCGCAGCGGCTGCGGCGAGTTCAGCGTGCGCGCGAGCTTGTAGTGCGTGCCCTCGTAGGGGCCGTCGTTGTCGCTCCACATCTGCAGGCAGATCTGCAGCGCCTCCTCGAGCCGTTCGAAGCGCTCCGAGGTGCCGGGGAACGGCAGGCCGAGGCCGCGCGACTCATCCTCGTTCCAGGCGGCGCCGATGCCGAGCCAGGCTCGGCCTTCCGACAGGACGTCCAGGGTGGTGACGGCCTTGGCGAGCAGGCCGGGCTCTCGGTAGACCACCGCGGTGACCCACGCCAGCAGTTCGATCTTGGTGGTGCGCGCGGCCAGGTAGCCGAGCGTCGTGTAGGCCTCGAGCATGTCGTTCTCGGCCGGTCCGATGTTGCCGATCTGCCACAGGTGGTCCATCACGCTGAGCTTGGTGAAGCCGACCTCCTCCGCGGTGACGGCGATCCGGGTCAGGTCGCGGGCGAGGGTCTGCGGGCCGCCGGGCCAGGTGAAGTTCGCTACGTGCAAGCCGAGTTCCATGGCTGCCTTCCTGAAAAGGTGGGGTACGCCCCGAGCTTACCGGAGGATCCTCCGGTATGTCCCGTGCCACCCGAGCGACGCCCGGACGAGTTCGCCTGCCATGCTGGCGGCATGTCCCAGACGGCCGGGCTGCCGGCGATCGAGCCCGTCACCCCGGATGCGCCGGACCGATTCCGCAGAACACTGTTGCACCAGTCCTGGCTGGATCTGACGTTCATCCACTGGGCCGTGCAGCCCGAGCTCGTGAATCCGCTGCTGCCCGCGGGCGTCGCCGCCGACGTGCTCGACGGTGTCACCTACGTCGGCCTGGTCGCCTTCCGGATGCACCGCATCGGGTGGTTCGGTCTGCCGGGGCTGCCGTATCTGGGCACCTTCCCGGAGACGAACGTCCGCCTGTACTCGGTCGACGAGTCCGGCCGGCGCGGCGTGGTCTTCCGTTCCCTCGAGGCCTCGCGGCTGCTCCCGGTACTCGTCGCGCGCGGCGCGTTCCAACTTCCGTACGTCTGGGCACGGATGTCCGTCCGGCAGTCTGGGCAGGTCATCGACTACGCCAGCCGACGCCGCTGGCCCGGACCACGTGGTGCGCACGCGCGAATCAGCGTCCGCATCGGCGAACCGGTCGAGGAGCCGACCGCGCTCGAACACTTCGTCACCGCCCGCTGGGGACTGCACAACGACTGGTTCGGCAGAGCTCTCTACCTGCCGAACGCGCATCCGCACTGGCCGCTGCATCGCGCCGAGCTGCTGCACTGCGACGAGGACCTGGTGAGCGCGGCGGGACTGCCCGCGTCGGTCGTGACGGACGCGGCGCCGATCAGCGTGCTGTATTCGCCCGGCGTCCCGGTCCGCTTCGGCGGCCCGGCACGGCCGGTTCGCGCTGTCCCGTCTTAGCCCGACTCGGGTTGCTCGTCTACTACAGTTGCCTCGATAGATCCGTATCTGGAGGCCGCATGCCGTACACCGTCGACTTCGTGAACGTATCCACCGTCGGCTTGGAATCGTCCCCGGTCGCGGAGGCTCTCGCTGGACTCCGAGCCAACGAGGCGCGCTATTACAAGAACAAGTACGACCACGTCTTCACCGTCACCCCAGCGAGCGAAGCGCCGGAGACGCTCGACTGGATTAGCCGCATCCTCGCCGACGAGCGCGACATCGTCATTTCCTCGACGCCGCTCGAAGTGACGTCCTTCGAGGTGGACGGACTTCGGATGGCCTACGTGTTCTACGAGTCCGGCCTGTCGATCAACGTGATGTACGGCATTGCGGACGGCGCGAAGCGCGCAGTCGGATTCAAGCTCTCGGAAGGCATGGAAGTTCCCGAGGAACTGGCGTCGCGCTTCAAGTTCGCGCGCCAGAAGTCGAAACTCGCCGGCGAGATTCGCGGCTCCTTCTTCGTGATCAAGGGCGAATACTGAGCCCGGTCACTACTCGGCGCGCTCCGGCGGGAAACCGCCGGTGGCGATCGGGCTCCAGCGCTCGGGGGTGATGCGCAGCAGCGTCTTCCCTTGCTTGACCATGGCCTCGCGGTACTCGTCCCAGTCGGGGTGCTCGCCGGCGATGCAGCGGTAGTACTCGACCAACGGCTCGGTATCGGTGACGGCGTCGATGAGCTCGGCCGTGCCGTCGACCTGCACCCACGCGTCTCCGAAGTCATCCGAGAGCACGACGATGCTCACCCGCGGATCGCGGCGCGCGTTCTTCGCCTTGGCCCGCTGCGGGTACGTGGACACCACGATCCGGCCCTCGCCGTCGACTCCGCAGCTCACCGGCGAGGCCTGCGGCGTGCCGTCGGTGCGGGTGGTGATGAGCAGTCCGTTGTGGCGTGTGCGCAGGAAATCGCTCAGCGCCGCGCGGTCAACGGTCGTGGTGGTGGCCAGGCGTCGGGTCATGCGGCCCAGTCTACTGATCAGCCCGCCGATCGGCCGGACCCGGTCTCCCGACTCGAAAACCCTCGTTCCCGGCCCCCGGGACTCGCCGACGGGGGACGGCGGTCCGTGCCGCACCGCCTGTGACCAGGGCGGCGCAGCACGGCCGTGCCATGCCGAGCCCGAAACCTTGACGACACCGCGAAGCGCCGTCATAGTTGGCTACCAATCCCCTGGATTCCGTTCAGAGGCGCTCGGCACAGAGAATTGTTAGCGCTAACAACGTGAGCTCGGGGAGTATGGACGTCGGTCCGCCGGCCGAGGACCCCGGCGGACCGGCATAGGCTCGCGGTCGGCCTCCGCGCACAGGAGGCCGGCCGCGTTCCAGCTGCTCGTATACGTAGTACTTCGTGCGTCCGTACTACTTCGTGCGCTGTACTGCTACTCGTCGGGCAGCTGCGCGTCTCGTCCTACGCTGACGGCGTGATCGCGTCGAAGAGGTCGCGCGCGGCGAGCCGTGCCTCGTCCGCCGCTGGGTCGTCGGCCTGCGAATTCGCGTCGAGCTCGGCCGCGACCCGCTCCAGGTACCGGTCGATCTCCGCGCGAGCCGTCTCGGCGTCCCAGCCCAGCACGGGCGCGACGAGCTGCGCCGCATCCCGCGCCGCGGCCACGCCGCGGTCACGCTCCTCGACCGAGATCCGCGTGCGCCGGGTCAGGATGTCGTCCAGGTGCAGCGCTCCCTCGTGCGATGCCGCGTAGACCGCCTCGACCCGCAGGTAGTTACCGGCCCCGCCGAGCGGCTTGCCGAGCTCCGGATCGGCGTCGATGAGCTCGAACAGCTCGTCGACGCAGGAGCCGTATCTCGTCAGCAGGTGCTCGACCCGTGCCGTGTCCAGACCGTGCTTGGACGCCAGCCGGGACCGCTCGTTCCACAGCGCCGCGTAGCCCTCGGCGCCGAGCAGCGCCACCTTGTCGGTGACCGAGTCCGGCACCTTCATGCCGAGCCCGGTCGTCGCCGCGTCCACCGCGTCCTTGGCCATCACCCGGTACGTCGTGTACTTGCCGCCGGCCACCACGAACAGGCCGGGCGCCGCCTCGGAGACCACGTGCTCACGCGAGAGCTGCGTCGTCTTCAGGTTCGCCGCGTCGCCCGTCGAGAGCAGCGGCCGCAGTCCGGCGTATACGCCCTCGATGTCGTCCCGGGTCAGCGGCTTGGCCAGCACGGCGTTGGCGTGTTCGAGCAGGTAGTCGATGTCCGCGGCGCTCGCGGCCGGGTGGCGCCGGTCGAGGCTCCAGTCCGTGTCCGTCGTGCCCACGATCCAGTGCCGCCCCCACGGAATGATGAACAGCACGCTCTTCTCGGTGCGCGAGATCAGGCCGGTGTCCAGGTCGATCCGGTCGCGCGGCACCACCAGGTGCACGCCCTTCGACGCCCGCACCGAGATCTTCTTGCCGTGCACGTTAGCCAACTCGTGCAGGTCGTCCGTCCACACGCCGGTCGCGCAGATCACCCGGCGCGCCTTCACCCGGATCTCCCGGTCGCTTTCCAGATCCCGGACCACCGCGCCGGTGACCCGCGCGCCCTCGCGAAGGAACCCGGTCACCCTCGTACGGGTCGCCACCTGGGCGCCGTACTGAGCGGCGGTGCGCGCGAGCATCATCGTGTAGCGGGCGTCATCGACCTGCGCGTCGTAGTACTGAATCGCACCGATCAGCCCGTCCGGATTCAGGCCGGGCGCGCGGCGCAGCGCCGCGGACTTCGTCAGATGCCGGTGACGCGGCAGGGCTCGGGAACCGCCCATCGTGTCGTAGAGCATCACGCCCGCGCCTATATACGCACGCTCCCACACGCGGTGCTGCAGCGGCAGCAGGAACGGCACCGGCTTCACCAGGTGCGGTGCGATCTTCTGCAGCAGCACACTGCGTTCCCGCAGCGCCTCGCGGACCAGTGCGAAGTCCCGCTGCTCGAGGTAGCGCAGGCCGCCGTGGATCAGCTTGCTGGAGCGGCTGGAGGTGCCCGCCGCCCAGTCGCGGGCCTCGACCATCGCCACGGACAGACCACGGGTGACCGCGTCCAGGGCGGCCCCGGCGCCGACCACGCCACCGCCCACCACCAGGACGTCGAACTCTTCCTCGGCCATCTGGCCGAGCGCGGCGAGCCGGTACTGCGCGCCGAGGGGGACCGATTTCACGGTTGCCTCCAGCCTTCTCTTCGTCAGCTGACTTCGTGTGCTTCTAGTGCTTCTAGTGTTTTTTGTGTCAGGGGTGCTTGTAGTGCTTCCAGTGCGGCGGCCGAGGGTGCGGCCCCGGCCGCCGCGCCGAGGCCGTCAGTCCTCGAGATCGACCCAGTCGAGGGTGCGGGTGACGGCCTTCTTCCAGTTCCGGTAGCCCTTGGCGCGCTGCGCCTCGTCCCACTGGGGCTCCCAGCGCCGGTCCTGGTTCCAGTTGCTGACCAGCTCGTCGGTCGACTTCCAGAAGCCGACGGCCAGGCCGGCCGCGTACGCGGCGCCGAGCGCCGTGGTCTCGGCGACCACCGGCTTGGAGACCGGCACGCCGAGCACGTCCGCCTGGATCTGCATGCACAGCTCGTTCGCGGTCACGCCGCCGTCCACCCGCAGCACGTCAAGGCGCACGCCCGAGTCCTGCTCCATCGCCTCGACCACGTCGCGGGTCTGGTAGCAGATCGACTCGAGGGTGGCCCGCGCCAGGTGCGCGTTGGTGTTGAACCGGGAAAGGCCGACGATCGCGCCGCGCGCGTCCGAGCGCCAGTACGGCGCGAACAGGCCGGAGAACGCGGGCACGAAGTACACGCCGCCGTTGTCCTCCACCTGGCTGGCCAGCGACTCGCTCTGCGCCGCGCCCGAGATGATGCCGAGCTGGTCGCGCAGCCACTGCACCGCGGAACCGGTCACCGCGATCGAACCCTCGAGCGCGTACACCGGCTTGGCGTCGCCGAACTGGTAGGCCACCGTGGTCAGCAGCCCGTTGCTCGAGCGCACCAGCTCGTTGCCGGTGTTCAGCAGCAGGAAGTTGCCGGTGCCGTAGGTGTTCTTCGCCGTGCCGGGGGTGAAGCAGACCTGGCCGACGGTCGCCGCCTGCTGGTCGCCGAGGTCGCCGGTCAGCGGCACCTCGCCGCCGAGCGGGCCGTCCGCCCGGGTCACGCCGTAGCCCGCCGGGTCGGAGGACGGCCGGATCGTCGGCAGCATCGCCCGCGGCACACCGAAGAAGGAGAGCAGCTCGTCGTCCCAGTCGAGCGTCTCGAGGTTCATCAGCATCGTGCGGCTCGCGTTGGTCGGGTCGGTGACGTGCACCCCGCCGTCCACGCCGCCGGTGAGATTCCACAGCAGCCAGGAGTCGGTGTTGCCGAACAGCGCCTCGCCGGACTCGGCCGCCGCGCGCAGGCCCTCGACGTTCTCCAGCAGCCACTGCAGCTTGCCGCCGGAGAAGTAGGTGGCCGGCGGCAGGCCCGCCTTGCGGCGGATCACGTCGCCGCGCCCGTCCTTGTCGAGCGCCGCGGCGATCCGGTCGGTGCGCGTGTCCTGCCAGACGATCGCGTTGTAGTACGGCCGGCCGGTGTTCTTGTTCCACACCACGGTGGTCTCGCGCTGGTTGGTGATGCCGAGCGCGGCGAGGTCCGCGGCGTGCAGCCCCGCGATCCGCATCCCCGTCTCGATGACCGCCCGGGTGCGCTCCCAGATCTCGGTCGGGTTGTGCTCGACCCAGCCGGCCTGCGGCAGGATCTGGGTGTGCTCGAGCTGGTGCCGGGCGACCTCGTTGCCGCCGTGATCGAAGATCATGAAACGGGTGCTGGTCGTGCCCTGGTCGACTGCGCCTACGAAGTCTGCCATTGCGCGCTGCCTCTCACTGATTCGCCGAAGTGGCGGCGAAGCCTGCTGTTTCCTGCCGCCGTCCCGCCGGTGCGTGCCGTCGAGTGCGGATTCCTGCTTGTGTTGTACGGGTTCTGGTACCTGTACGTCATACGGGTTGCCGGCGCTCGGTGCCGACAGCCTCGCCGGTGCGCTCGGCGACCTCGGCCGCGCTGGCTCCGGCCGCGCCGTCGACCGCCGGCTGCTCCGGATCCAGCAGGACCGCGCCCTCGGCGGCCGGCAGGAACCGGCCGATCAGCATCTTGTAGAGCGCCGCGCCGATCAGCCCGCCGATCAGCGGGGCGACTATCGGCACCCAGAAGTACAACTGGCCGTACTGGTCTCGGAAGGCGGTGCCGTAACCGGTGAAGTACTCGGCGAGCCGCGGGCCGAGGTCACGGGCCGGGTTGATGGCGTAGCCGGCGTCGGTGCCCCAGGCCATGCCGATCGCGACGACGATGAAGCCGACGACGACCGGGGCGAGATTCGCGCTCGGGGCGGTGTTGCGCGAGTCGGTCACCGCGAACACCAGGAAGAGCAGGATCGCGGTGCCGATCACCTGGTCGCGGAAGGCTCCCCACTCGCTGACCGGCAGCGAGCCGTTGCCCGGAAGGGTGGAGAAGACGCCCTGGGTGGTGAAGGTGTGGTGCGGGTCCACCTTGGCCAGGACCTCGGTGTAGTTCCAGCGCACGAGCAGCGCGGCGGCGAAGGCGCCGAGCGTCTGGGCGATGGAGTAAGGCAGCACCTTGCGCCAGGGGAAGCCGCTGAACACGGCGTTCGCGACGGTCACCGCGGGATTCAGATGTCCGCCGGTGGTCTTGCCGGCCACGTACACACCCATCACCACGCCGAAGCCCCAGGCCCAGGCGATGCTGTCGTGGTTGCCGATACCGCCGGCCACCACCTGGGCGACGACGCCGACGCCGATCAGGATGAGGATGAACGTACCGGCGAATTCCGCCGCCATCTCTCCCAAGAGCCCGTGAGCCTTGAGCCTTGCCACCATGTCTCCTCCTCGAGACTTGTGGATGGAACAAACCGGCGCCGCCGCGGGGACGCGGCGCGCCGTCGAATCAAAGGTGCTCCCGTTCGTGGGGGCGGTCAACGAACGTCATTCGACAATGTCGAACAGTAGCCGGATCCATGGCTCGGGGGTTAACATCTGCCACCATGTCGCAGCCAGCCCGCCCGGGGGCCTACCGAGAAGAATGGGGCCATTCCGGCGCGATGCAAGGCGAGCTGTTCGACATAGTCGAACGAACCGTGACCGGCTACCATCTGAGGCATGCCAGGCTCCGTACAGTCCATCGAGCGCGCCGCGGCCATCCTGCGCCTGCTGGCCAGGGGTTCCGGGCGGCTCGGGGTGGGCGAGATCTCCACTTCGCTCGGTCTGGCGAAGGGCACCACGCACGGCATCCTGCGCACGCTGCAGGACGTCGGCTTCGTCGAGCAGGACAAGGCGACCGGCAAGTACCAGCTCGGCGCGACGCTGCTGCACCTCGGCACCAGTTACCTCGACGTCAACGAACTTCGCTCGCGGGCGATCAACTGGGCGGACGCGTTGGCCGCGCGCAGCGGCGAGGCGGTTCGGATCGGCACCCCGCTGGACGGGAAGGTGCTGGTCGTCCACCACGTCTTCCGTCCGGACGACACGCTCCAGACTCTCGACGTGGGCGCGCTGCTGCCGCTGCACGCGACCGCGCTGGGCAAGGTGCTGGTCGCCTACGACGCCGAGCTCGCCACCGTCTGCTACTCCGGGGCCCCGCTGGAGCAGTTCACCCGCCGCACGCTGACCAGCGCCGCCGCGCTGCGCGGCGCCGTCGTGAAGGTGCGCGAGCAGGGCTGGGCCGCCGAGTCGGACGAGTTCAGCCCGGGACAGGCCTCGCTCGCGGCGCCGATTCGCGGCTACGGTGGGTTTGTGGTCGGCGCGATCAGCATCGCCGGCTCGGTGGACCGGCTCTGTCCCTCGGTCGACAAGGCGGATCCGGCCCTGGTCACCTTCGTCCTGAACGCCGCCCGGGCGATTTCCCGGGACCTCGGAGCCGGCCGCTGGTGACCGCGGGGCGCGGCCGAGGCCCGAGGCGGCAGCACCGTACCGTCCGCAAACCGCCGCAACGACGCAGCGAAAGGCTCTTCCATGGTCGCGCACTACGTAATGTCGGTGGATCAAGGCACGACGTCGACCCGCTGCATCCTGTTCGACCAGGCCGGCCGGATGGTGTCGGTGGCCCAGCGCGAGCACCGGCAGCGCTTCCCCAAACCGGGTTGGGTCGAGCACGACGCGATGGAGATCTGGCGCAACCTCGAGCACGTCGCCCCGGAGGCGATGGCCCGGGCCGGCGTGGACGCGAGCCAGGTGGCCGCGCTCGGGATCGCCAACCAGCGGGAGACGACGGTGCTCTGGGACCGGCACACCGGGCTCCCGGTGATGCGGGCCATCGTCTGGCAGGACACACGTACCGACGAACTCGTCGAGGCCTATGCCGCCAGGCCCGACGCCGCGCTGGTGCAGGAACGCAGCGGGCTTCCGCTGGCCACGTACTTCTCCGCGCCGAGGCTGCGTTGGCTGTTCGACCACACGCCCGGCCTGTACGAGCGGGCCGAGCGGGGCGACGTGCTGTTCGGCACGATGGAGAGCTGGCTGATCTGGAAGCTGACCGGCGGCCCGGACGGCGGCGTGCACGTGAGCGACGTGACCAACGCCAGCCGAACGCTCCTGATGAACATCAATACACTGAAGTGGGATCCGGACCTGTTGGACTTCTTCGGCATCCCCGCGGTGATGCTGCCGGAGATCCGGTCCAATGCAGAGCTCTACGGCACCGCCACCCGAGCAGTGCCCGGCGTGCGGATCGGCGCTGCGCTCGGCGACCAGCAGGCGGCGCTGTTCGGCCAGACCTGCTTCGCCCAGGGAGAGGCCAAGTGTACGTACGGCACCGGCAGCTTCCTGCTGCTCAACACCGGCGGCGTCCCCGTGCGCTCGAGCCACGGGCTGCTGACCACGGTCGGCTACCGGATCGGCGAGGAACCCGCCGTCTACGCGCTGGAAGGCTCGATCGCGATCACCGGTTCGCTGGTGCAGTGGTTCCGCGACAGCCTTGAGCTGATCGCCACCGCCCCGGAGATCGAGACCCTGGCACGCACCGTGGAGGACAACGGCGGGTGCTACATCGTGCCGGCCTTCTCCGGCCTCTACGCGCCGCACTGGCGCAGCGATGCCCGAGGCATCATCGTGGGTCTGACCTCGTACATCACCAAGGACCACCTGGCCCGTGCGGTGCTGGAGGCGACCGGCTGGCAGACCCGCGAGGTGGTGGACGCGATGAACGCCGACTCCGGGCTCGAACTCAGTACCCTGAAGGTCGACGGCGGAATGACCGCTAACAACCTGCTGATGCAGTTCATCGCCGACGTGCTGCCCGCCCCGGTGGTGCGGCCCATGGTCGCCGAGACGGTGTCCCTGGGCGCCGCCTACGCCGCCGGCCTCGCCGTCGGCTACTGGCCCGACCTCGAGGGTTTGCGCCGCAACTGGCACCGGGCCGCGCAATGGCTGCCGTCCATGGACGCAGGGCGGCGGGAGAGTGAGTACTCGAACTGGAACCGAGCCGTCGAGCGCACCTTCGGCTGGATCCGGCCTTCTTCGGGGTCGTAGGTCTTCTTTCTCAGGCCACTGTCATTGGCTGGCTGAGAAGGCTTGCAGAGTTCGACCACTCGGCCGCCGACGTGCGGATCGCCGCGCTGAACGCGTCGACGGCCGGGTCGTGCCGGCGGCCTCGCCGATACGCGACTGCGGTTCGACGGCGGGTGGCCAGCGGAGTGAGGACGACTCCGGCGGGCGGGTCGAGGGCGCCGAGGCGGGGCACCAGCGCGACGCCCTGGTCTGCGGCGACGAGTGCGAGGACGGTGGCGAAGTCGTCGGCGTGATGGCGGATTCTCGGTGCGAAGCCCGCAGCCTGGCAGGTACGAATCGCCATCTCGTAGCACAAGGTGTCCTGGCTGCCGACGATCCACTGAGCCTCACGGCAGCTCGCTACTGTGACGTCCGCCGGATCACGCAGCCGTGACTGTACCTGTGGCTTCGAGGCAAGGTAGATCGTCTCCTCGAGCAGCGGCTCTCGTTCGATTGAGGGATCGAGCTCGGCCGGCACGTAGTCGTAGTCATGGACCAACGCCACATCGACACGCTTACCGCGCAACGCGTTCGGGGCGGCGGCCGGGTCGAGTTCGATGACTGTCAGCTCCAACGCCGGGTGATCGCGGCCGAGGGCGATCAACGCGTTCGGCAGGATGGTGCACACCGCGGTCGGAAAAGCCCCGATCCGAAGCGGCCCGATCACCTCGCCGCGCGTGGCGGCGAGCATCGCCGAGGCCTGTTCGAGTAGGGCGAGGATCTCCTCGGCATATTCGACCAGCGCGAGCGCGGCGGTGGTGAGCACGACGCGCCGTCCGGTGCGCTCGAGCAGGGGGACCCCCGCTTCACGCTCAAGAGCCGCGAGCTGCTGGGAGACCGCCGACGGGGTGTAGCCCAAGGCGTCCGCGACTGCGGCGATCGTCTCGCGGTGCGCGAGTTCGCGCAGCAACCGCAGTCTCCTCACGTCGAGCATCAGCACAGCTTACGCTCGAATGTAGAAACACGTGCTAGACCTACCGGGTTCTCGCCCACATGCTTGGCTGCATGATCCCTACGCTCGCAGGCCTCTACGTCCCGTTGATCACCCCGTTCGGCGCGGATGGAGAGCTGGCCCCGGACGTGCTCGAGAAACTGGCGCACGAGGTACTCGACGACGGCGCGGCCGGGATCGTGGCACTCGGCACGACCAGCGAGTCAGCGACGTTGACCATCGCCGAGCGGCGGACCGTACTGGACCTTTGCGCACGCGTGAGCAGCGAACACGGCACCCCGTTGATTGCCGGCGCCGGTTCGAACGACACGGCCGCGTCGGTTCAGGCGCTGCGCGAGCTCACGGCGTGGCCGGAGATCGAGGCCGTACTCACGATCGTGCCCTACTTCACACGCCCGTCGGAGGACGGGGTCGTCGCTCACTTCACTCGACTCGCGTCCGAGAGCCCGTTGCCGCTGATCGTCTACAACGTCCCCTACCGCACGGGCCGCAGCATCGGCCCCGACACGCTGCGCCGACTGGCGGCGCTGCCCGAGGTCATCGGGCTCAAGCACGCGGTGGGCGGCATCGATACAGACACGGTCGAGTTAATGGCCGACCCGCCGGAGCACTTCGCCATCCTGGCGGGCGACGACGTGTTCGCCTCCCCGCTGCTCGCTCTCGGCGCGGCCGGCGCCATCCTCGCCTCCGCGCATCTTGAGACGAAGCTGTACGCAGACCTCGTCAATGCCTGGTGTGCCGGAGACTGCATCGGGGGCCGCGCACTCGGACACCGGACGGCGGCGCTGTCGGCAGAGCTGTTCGCCGAACCGAACCCGACCGTCATCAAGGCGGTACTCCACGCTCAAGGGCGCATCCCGACCCCGGCGGTACGCATGCCCCTGCTCTCCGCCACCCCTGCGGCGACGAACGCGGCACTTGCCCGGCTCACGGGTTGAGCCCATTTCAGCCGACGAAGTCCGACTGGCGAATGGCGGCTGGCGAATGGGATTACTCAGAACGGGAGTTACTTAGAGCTCAGTGCCCGTGGGGCGGCCGCCAGGGCGGCGCCGATGATGCCGGCGTTGTTGGCCATCTCAGCCGGGACGATTCGGGCGCGCAGCTTCAGCCGCGGCAGGAACTTCTCCGGCCGCTTGGACACGCCGCCGCCGATGATCACCAGGTCCGGCGAGAACAGCGCCTCGACGTAGTCCAGATACTCCTGCACCTTCGCCGACCAGTCCTTCCAGCTCAGGCCCCGGTCCTCCTTCACCTTGGCCGAGGCACGATGCTCGGCGTCCTTGCCGCGCACCTCGATGTGCCCGAGTTCGGTGTTCGGCACCAACCGTCCGTCGATGAAGAGGGCTGAGCCGATGCCGGTGCCGAAGGTGAGCATGAGAACCACGCCCTCCTGTCCACGCCCGGCACCGTGGGTGATCTCGGCCAGGCCCGCCGCGTCCGCGTCGTTGAGCACCACGGGCGCCGCCGCGCCCGGGCCGAGCTCCGGGCGGAAGGCGTCTTCCGCTGATATCCCGACCCAGCCGGGGTCCATGTTCGCCGCCGTGTGCACCACGCCGTGCACGATCACGCCGGGGAAGGTCACGCCGGTCCGCCCGGCCCAGCCGAAGTGCCGCGCCACGCGCCCGACGGTCTCGGCGACGGCGTCCGGGGCGGCCGGTTGCGGAGTGTCCAGCCGGAAGCGCTCGCCCAGCAGCGTCCCCTCGATCAGGTCGACCGGCGCACCTTTGATCCCGGATCCGCCGATGTCGATGCCGAGGGCGACGTGGTCGCCGTGCGCCCGGCCATGTCGTACCTGCTGCGGTGCGTTCGGCCGCCGGGACGCGCCGCGCGCGCTCGCGGCCGCCTTCGGTACTGCTTTAACGCCTGAGGTCATAGACGGCATACGTCCACGCTGACACGTCCGGCCCGGTCTCGCTCGCGAGCGTGGGCCATCCTCGCGCCGCACCCCTTCACCCATTCGGCGCCATCACGCCGGATGGCGCATCGCCGGAGCCGGTGTGACCGGGCTCTCCCAGGCTGGCGGAATACCGGCGACCCCGGCGGAGATGTTCCAAGGTCACCCTCGAACCGAGAGAGAACAGGCCATCATGCGCGGAGCCATCATTCACGCCCCCGGAGACATTCGCCTCGAGCAGCGTCCGGAGCCCGAGATAAGCAAGCCCACTGATGCGATCATCCGCACAGTCGCCACCTGCGTGTGCGGCACTGACCTGTGGAATTACCGTGGCGTCAACGAGGTGACCGAGCCTGCGCCGATCGGCCACGAGTACGTCGGGATCGTCGAGGAGGTCGGCGCCGAAGTCGCGACGCTCAAGCAGGGCCAGTTCGTGATCGGCTCGTTCTACGCGTCCGATAACACCTGCCCGATCTGCCAATCCGGCTATCACACCTCCTGCCCGCATCGGGAGTTCGTCAACGGTTGCCAAGCCGAGTACGTCCGCATCCCGCTGGCCGACGGCACGCTGGTGGCCACCCCCGAACTGCCGGACGCCGAGCAGATTCCCAGCCTCCTCGCGCTCTCCGACGTGATGGGCACCGGCTGGTTCGCGGCCGCAGCGGCCGAGGTCAAGCCCGGGATGACCGTGGCCGTGGTGGGTGACGGTGCGGTCGGCCTCTCCGGTGTGCTCGCCGCCTCGCAGCTCGGCGCCGGTCGGGTGATCGCGATGAGCCGCCACGAGTCCCGCCAGCGGCTCGCCGTCGAGTTCGGGGCGACCGACATCGTCACTGAGCGCGGCGATGAGGGCGTCGAGCGGATAAAGGAACTTACCGGCGGCATCGGCGCGGACGCGGTCCTCGAGTGCGTGGGCACGAACGAGTCGATGCTTCAGGCACTGCGCTCGACCCGCCCTGGCGGAAACGTCGGATTTGTCGGCGTCCCGCACGAGGTGAACGTCCCGGCATACGAGCTGTTCTCCTCGCACGTCGCCCTACGCGGCGGCCCGGCGCCGGTGCGCGCCTTCCTACCCGACCTGATCGAGCGGGTCGGGGACGGACGGATCAATCCCGGCAGGGTCTTCGACCTCACACTCCCGCTGGACGAGGTCGCCGAGGCGTATCGCGCGATGGACGAACGTCGGGCAATCAAGGTGCTGCTGCAGCCTTGAGGTTGGTGACGGGCGGCCCGGGAGCGGCGGATAGCATGATGATCGTTGCTATCGAGTAGGCACGCCTTCGGTTAGACGTGCCTTGAAGTAGACGAGTCTTCGAGTGGACAGGAGTGTGCCGATGACCGGCCCCGACGACGAACCGGTGCTGACCAGCACGGAGGGCCGGGTGGCGCGCATCGTCCTCAACAGGCCGCGCGTCATCAACGCCCTCAACCACGCCATGGTGCTGCGGATCGACGCCGCCCTTGCCGGGTGGCGGGCGGATCCGCAGGTCGAAGCCGTGGTCATCACGGGAGCGGGGGAGCGTGGACTGTGCGCGGGCGGCGACATCCGCGCGGTCCACGACGACGCGTCGCGGGGTGACGGTCGCGAAGCGGCCGCGTTCTGGCGCGACGAGTACCGGCTCAACGCATCGATCGCCTCGTACCCGAAGCCGTACGTCGCCGTGATGGACGGGATCGTGATGGGCGGGGGAGTGGGAGTGTCCGCCCACAGCGACGTCCGGGTCGTCACCGAGCGATCTCTCGTCGGCATGCCGGAGACGGCCATCGGCTTCGTCCCGGATGTCGGTGGCACCTACCTGCTCTCCCGCGCGCCCGGCGAACTCGGCACGCACCTCGCGCTGACGGGCATGCCGGTGGGTGCGGGCGACGCCGTGCTGTGCGGGCTCGCAGACCACTTCGTTCCGTCCGACCGCCTGACCGAGTTCACGGCGGCGCTCGCGCACGAGACGCCCGAGGCGGCGGTAGCCGAGTTCGCCACTCCGTGCCCGGACGGCGAACTCGCCGCGCACCGGGAATGGATCGACCACTGCTACGCCGCCGACTCCGTCGAGGAGATCGTCGCCCGGCTCCGCTCCAGCGGGATCACGGCCGCCAAGCAGACTGCTGAGATCATCCTCGCCAAGTCACCGACCTCGCTGAAGGTGACGCTCGCGGCGGTGCGCCGGGCCCGTGGACTGAGCCGGCTGGAGGACGTGCTAGCGCAGGAGTTCCGCGTCTCGTGCGCGATGCTCTCCTCACCCGACCTGGTGGAGGGGGTCCGCGCGCAGATCATTGACAAGGACCGCAACCCGCGCTGGTCGCCCGCGAAGCTCGCCGAGGTCTCCGCGCAGGACGTGCAGTGGCCGTTCGCCCATTCAGCGGACCTCTGGGCTTCGTAAGCGTTCGACTATGCGCCGGCGGCCGTGGAGATCGCGGACAAAGTCCCGGCGATCGCGGGCCGCACGGGTCGCGCCGGGCCCCGCAGCAGCTTCGGCAGATCCGACCCGGTGGAAGCCTCCGCGCGCCCGGCGATGACGTTGGAGAAGAACGAGACTGCATGCCCGATCTGGTAGGGCTCGAGGCCACTGCCGTTCAGGCCGATGCGGGACTCGGCCAGCGTGACCGGCCGATACGTGACCGGTCGCGCCGCTGTCTCGGCCAGGATCTCCGCGATGTCCGCGCCGCCGATGGCCGTGTCGCCCTCGAGTTCGTATATGCGCCCGACGTGGCGGCCAGCCTGTCCAGCGGTCAGATCACGCTCGGATTCGGCAGCCACGCGCACGGCCGCCTCGGCGAGGTCCTCCTTTGCCACCACCGAGACTCGGCCGTCGCCGAAGGGCGCCGCGAACACCCCGGTCGCTGCGAGGTGCGCGGTTCCGGCCATCGCGAGCCCGATGGGCACTTCGGCGTACAGGCCGTTGCGCAGGATGGTCGTGGTGAAGGGGCCGGCGGCGAGGCGGTCCTCGGTCCAGCGGTGCGGCACCGCGATCGTCATCGAATCGCCCGAGGAGGCGAGGCTCGTATAGATCACATGGCGCACGCCCGCGGCCGCCGCGGCGTCGGCCACCGCGCCGTGCCGCGCGAAGACGACGTCGTCTTCGGCGTATCCGGCGGACACGACCAGGAGCACGTCGACCCCCGCGAATGCGGCCGGCAGCGAAGTCGCGTCGTCGAAGTCGACCCGCCGCGCCGACCCGACGTCGCCGTTCCGTGTTCCGGCAGCCACCTCGAGGCCGTCGATCTGTGTCAGGCCACTGAGGATCATGCCACCGAGGGAACCGGAGACGCCGGTCACAAGAATCATCGCCAAAACTCCATCAGGATCGGAAGAGAGTCGGTAGGTCCCGTGCAGGGCCCGCTCACGAGCATCCGATGCCCGGCGGCCCGCCTGGAAGGACGCACTCTCGCGTCACCCGCGAACACAGCGGTAACCCTCCAGGACTGCATGGGGGGACACCCAGCCCTCTGTGACGCAGATCTCAGCGCTGCGCCCGTCGCGGCAACGGGCTGGGAATACCGCCGAGCGGCACCGGGTTGTCGCAGCGGGATCCGGAGAAGCCCCCCGAAAGCTCTCCGCGGAGACGGAGGAAGACTGTGACAGCCGCCGCCGGCACCGTAAGGACCGCCGCCGACGCCGCCGGTACGCATTCACCGGCCGAGCCGAGCGAATACGATCCCTGCGATGACGACTGCGGTATCCGCGACGTGCTCGACCGCCTCGGGGAGCGCTGGTCCGTGCTCGTCATCGCCGCGCTGGCCAAGGGCGCTCGCAGGTTCCACCAATTGCAGGCCTCGGTCCCGGGCATCTCGCAGCGCATGTTGACGGTCACCGCGAAGCGCCTGATCCGCGACGGACTCGTCGAACGCACCGTGTACCCCACGATCCCTCCGCAGACCGACTACCGGCTCACCCCGATGGGCGAGAGTTTCGCGCAGACCGTTTTGCACCTGGCCGACTGGTCCAGAACCCACAAGGACCTGATCGCGGCCTCACGGCTTCGCTTCGACCTCGAGCACGGCGCCGCGGCCCAAGCGCCGGAACGGCTCGAGTAGGGCGCCGACTCCGTCAAGCGGACGGGTCGAGCGCGTCGTTCATGGTCGCGAGGACGCGGATCGCGGCACGCATGTCGCCAGCATCGATGTCCGGCAGGACGGCGGCGCGGGCCTGCTGGAATGCCTCGTCGCCGCGACGTACCAGCTTGGTGCCGGCCGGAGTGAGGGTGACGGCGTTCTCCCGGCGGCTGTGCGCGGAGGGCTGAACCGACATCAATCCGGCGGCTACCGCGACGTCGATCTGGCGGCTGACGGTGCCCTTAGTCAGGCCGAGCCGGTCGGCGACCTGTTGCTGGTTGAGCGGCCCGGGGTGGGCGTCGACCACGGATAACACGAGGAACTGCGCCAGGGAGATGCCCAGTTCCCGCTGGAACAACGCTTCCCCGCTGCGGTCCATCAGGCCGACCACCCGGCGGGTGAGGTACCAGAGGGTGGCCAGGTCGTCCGGCATCGGGGGCTGGGTGTCCATGCGGTCCAGGATACCGGTTTGTTTGACAGGCGACAGTTTTGAATGCAACTGTTGCTAGAGCAACCATCCCCGGTCTCGGGAGCGCCACATGCGGATCCTGATGGTCCTCGACCACCCCTACACCTTGGCCTCGGCCGACGACGTCCCGCATCGCCGCAGCTTCACCGCCGCCGTGGCCGCCGCGGCAATCCGAGGCGCCACCGCGGCCGGGCATCAGGTCGACCTGATCGACCTGGCCGCCGACGGCTTCTCTCCGGCGATGACCGGCGACGACCTGGCCGCTTGGCGGCAAGGCGTCGTGTCCGACCCGCAGGTGCGCGACTATCAACAGCGCCTGCTGGCCGCCGACCACCTGGTGTTCGCTTTTCCGGTGTGGTGGGAGGCGATGCCGGCGGCCACCAAGGGATTCCTGGACCGGGTGCTTACCAAGGGCGTGATGTTCGCCGGACTGCCCGATGCCAAGGGCAATCCGTTCCGCAATCTGATGCCCCGGCTTCAGGCGGTCACGGTCCTGTCCATCATGACCACTCCGGACAAGGCTTACCGCTGGTGGTATCGCGATCCGCTGACAAAGATCTTGTTCAAGGGCACCTTCGGCAAAATTGGGATCAAGGATCTGCGGTGGATCAACTTCGACCGCGTCACCGACAAGACCCCGGAGCAGCGTAGACGGATGCTCCACGACATCCAGGCGCACTTCGCCGCACTCGCCCCGATGCGCGCCGTCCTACCGCCAGAGCTTCCCGCGACCCGGGCCGGACGCCGATAGGCTTGGTGGCATGATCCGAACCGCTAAGCCCGACGACGTCGAAGAGATCCACGCGATGGTGCGCGAGCTCGCCGAGTACGAGAAGGCGCCGCAGGACGCGAAAGCCACCGTGCAGCAACTCCACGACGCGCTGTTCGCCGACCGTCCCGCCGCCTTCGCGCACATCGCCGAGGACGACACCGGCCGCACGGTCGGGTTCGCGCTGTGGTTCCTCAACTTCTCGACGTGGACCGGCGTGCACGGCATCTACCTCGAGGACCTCTATGTCCGGCCTGAGACGCGCGGGCACGGCTACGGCAAGGCTCTGCTGAAGACGCTGGCGGAGATCTGCGTCGAGCGTGGCTACGGCCGGCTCGAATGGTCCGTACTGGACTGGAACGAGCCGGCCATCGCCTTCTACCGGACGCTCGGCGCCGTGTCGATGGACGAGTGGACCGTCAACCGACTGACGGGTGAGCCCCTCGCCGCATTGGGCGCTTCCAGGTGAACGCGCCCGCCACGGACCGGGAGAGCGTGAGCGCCACCATGACCCTCGCCGTGCCAGTCGCGAGGGTGTTCGCGGTGGTGGCGGACCCGACGACCCATGCCGCGATCGACGGCAGGCCCCATTTCGCGGTCGAGGGCATCGGCACGGTTCAGGAAGTGGTCGACCAGGAGCTGCTGACCGAGGTGGGGCAGGTTTTCCGGATGGGGATGTATCACCCCACCGGCAGCTACCGGGTGGCCAACAAGGTCCACGTGCTCGACCCGCCGCGCGCCATCGGCTGGCTGACCGGTCAGGAGAAGGCCGACGGTCACCTGGAGTTCGGCGGCTGGTTCTGGCGTTACGACCTTGCGGCGCTCGGTCCGTCCGAGACTGAGGTGACGCTGACCTACGACTGGACGGCGGTTCCGCCGTTCATCCGGGAGTACATCCCGTTCCCGCCGTTCGGCCCTGATCATCTCACCAACTCGCTGCATCACCTGGCCGGGCTCGCCGCACCGACGTCCTAGGCCAGCGGGGTGTGCCAACATCAAGTGCATGGATTTCGCTGCCAAGCACAACGATTACGACAGCTTCGCCGAGGCGTACGCGGCTGAGAGTGAGTCCAGCCTCGTGAACGCCTACTATGCGCGGCCCGCGATTCTGGATCTGGCCGGAGATGTGGCCGGCCGCCGCATCCTCGACGTCGGCTGCGGCTCCGGTCCTATTTCCGCGGCACTGCGCGACCGAGGCGCCATCGTGACCGGCTTCGACTCCAGCGCCAAGATGCTGGAACTGGCCCGCAAGCGGCTCGGCGACGACGCGGACCTGCATCTTGGCGATCTGGGCAGCCCACTGTCGTTCCCTGACAAGTCGTTCGACGACGTCATCGCGTGCCTCGTCCTGCACTACCTGGAGGACTGGACGGCACCCCTGGCCGAGCTGCGGCGCGTGCTGACGCCCGGCGGTCGGCTGATTGTGGCCGTCGACCATCCGATCGTGCAGAAGATAGCTGATCCCGAGGCCGATTACTTCGCGATCCACCAATGGTCCGAAGAGTGGACTTACGGTGGTCACAGCGCCCAGATGACCTTCTGGCACCGCCCGCTGCACGCGATAACCGACGCCTTCACCGCGGCCGGCTTCCGGATCTCCGTCATCAGCGAGCCGCCCTTCGCGCCAGGCGCCCGCGAGTTGTTCCCCGATGATCTCCGCGAAGACCGCTCGGCCTTCCTGTGCTTCCTGTTCTTCGTCCTGCACGCCGACTAGCATGCGATTTCCGACTTCCCGCTGCTGATCCGCTGTCAGCAGCGGGCGTGCTCCGCAATCTGGCTGATTACATTCCGGCTCGTTACCGTCCGGCTGTCAGGACCGTGAGCTCGCGGGTGGTCCGGGTCATCGCGACGTAGAGGTCGTTGAGGCCGCGCGGTCCGTCGTCGGCGATGGCGTCCGGGTCGACGAGGAGCACTGAATCGAACTCGAGCCCCTTTGCCTGCCGCGCCGTCAGCACGACCGTCCGCCGCTCCAGATCGGGCTCCTCGCCATACGCCGCGTCCGGCACCGCGTCGGCAACGGCCGTCGTCAGTTCGGCGGCTCGGCCGCGCGGCACGATCACTGCGAACCTGCCCTCGCCGACCGACGCGTCGAGCTCGCCGGCGAGCTGCGCCAGCCGCCGCGTGAACTGGTCGGCCCGCACGTGCTCCCGTCGCGGTGCGATGCCCGTCTCCCGGACCGATCGCGGCGGCCGCAGGTCGGGATCAAGCTGGGCGAGCACCGTCGCGGCCACGTCCATGATCTCCTTGGGCGTGCGGTAGTTGACGGTCAGTTCGGCGGTGCGCCACCGGTCTTCGACGAAGGGTTCGAGCATCGTCCGCCAGGCCCGGGCCCCCGCCGGGTCACTGGTTTGCGCGACGTCGCCGACCAGCGTCATCGAGCGGCTCGGGCAGCGCCGCATCAGCAGCCGCCAGGCCATCGCCGAGAGCTCCTGCGCCTCGTCCACGATGACGTGGCCGAAGGTCCACGTCCGGTCGGCCACGGCCCGCTCGGCGATGGTGCGCAGCTCCGGGTCGGCCTGGAGGTCGGCGAGGGACTCGGCGTCGAGGAGGTCGGTCACGGCCAGCCTCTCCTCGAGCGGGTCCTCGAAGTCGATGGACCGCGAGCCGCTGATCACGTCCAGCACGCCCTGCGCGTAGGCGATCTCCTCCTGTCGCCGGAGCCGGCGCTCGGCCTCGTCGGCGTCGAAGGAACCGAGCAGCTCGGCGGCCTCGTCCAGCAGCGGAACGTCGGCGACGGACCAGTCCGCTGCCTCCGCCGGCTCGCGTCGCAACGCGCCACGCTCGGCGTGGGTGAGCTGCGGCGCGGCCTCGAACAAGAGCTCCGGCATGGTGAAAAGCTCGGTCAGCAGCCGCTCGGGTGTGAGGTCCGGCCACAGCCAGTCGAGCGCCGCATGAACGCTCGGTTCCTGCTCCAGCGTGCGGCGCATCTCCTCCGGGTCGATGACGGCCAGCAGGTCTTCCTCCGGGTCGGAAGCGGCTTCGCCGCTCGTTCCATCCGTCCCTTCGCCGTCCCCGTCCTCGTCTGACAGGTCGAGCCCGTGCTCGCTGAGGTCGTTGGCGATGTCGTCGAGCAGGCTGTCGGTGAGCTCCTTGAACGGATCTGCGGTCAGCCGCTCCACGGCCTGATCGACGAGCTCTTCCATGATGCCGTCCACGAACACCGGCCGGGCGAGGTTGTGCGGCTCGCCCGTGGCCAGTGCCTTCTCGCGGGCGCGCAGACACACTTCGCGGGACAGCCGGTAGGTGACGCCGTCGATGACGATGTCCACGGTCTCGTCCTCCTCCGGCAGACGCCGCAGTACGGTCACCGCCGAGGCGAGCACGTCGGCCATCTGCGCGCGCCCCTTGATCTCAGTGATCTGCGCCGGCTCGACCCGACGGGTGGAGACGCCGGGGAAGAGCTCGCCGACGGTGAGCAGGGCGGCGCTCGTCTCGCCGAGCGAGGGCAGCACGTGCGAGATGTAGCGCAGGAAGGTGGTGTTGGGCCCGACGATCAGCACGCCGCGCCGGGCCAACTGCTCGCGATGGGTGTAGAGCAGATAGGCGGCGCGGTGCAGCGCGACGGCGGTCTTGCCGGTTCCCGGGCCGCCCTGGACTACCAGGATCCCCTGCAGCCGGTCCCGGATCACTGCGTCCTGCTCGGCCTGGATCGTCTCGACGACATCGCGCATGCGCCCGGTGCGCGCCGACGCAAGCGAGGCGAGCAGCGCGCCCTCGCCGACGAGCGGGGTGGCGGAGGAGCCGTTCTTCGCAGCGTCGTCGATCTCAGCGTCGAGCAGCACGTTGGCCAGGACGTCGTCATCGAGCCCGAGCACAGTGCGCATCCGAGTGCGGATGTGCCGCCTGAGCTGCACACCGAGCGGCTCCGCACTGGTGGCGACGTAGAACGGCCTGGCGGCCGGCGCGCGCCAGTCGATGAGTAGCGGCTCATAATCTGACTTGTCGTCAAGCATCCCGATGCGGCCGACGTAGTGCCGTTCCCCGGTCTCCAGGTCGAGTCGGCCGAAGCACAGACCGTCCTCGGCCGCATCGAGCTGGACGAGCCGCGAGCCGAGCTCGCGCGTGGCGACGTCGCGCTCGACCAGGTGCTGGCTCGTGCCGGCCGAGTCCCGCCGGACCCGGGCCAACTCGTCCGAGGCCAGGTCGCGCAGGTAGTCGAGGCGCTGGTAGAGCATGGTCACGTAGTGCTGTTCCCGGGCCAGTTCGTCGGATTCGCTTGACATCCCGCTCCCCATGGGTCTATCGTTTGGCTTGAGCCGAAGAGTGGGCAGTTTTTAGGCTGCCCGAAAACACGTGAGAGTTGAGCTTACTCCCTCACGGCGTGCCGGTTCAAGTACTCGGCCACGTTCTCGGTCAACCCACCCTTCCGGCGGCGCTCTCGTCGCTTTCGTGGGTGGTCGGCCGGGCGGCGGCTTCGACCTGAAGGAGCGCGTGGTCGGGTCCCTGAGCGCTTGAGTGATTGAGGCGGTAGGGACGCAGGTCGCGGTGTGAATCGGGCCGCGACCTGCGTCAGCCAACCCCGTCGACCCTGCCGCCGTGCTCCGCACCCGGCCAATCGCCCGCGAAAGCGACATGAGCGTCCGCTTTGTTCACGCGGGGCAAAGGAGAGCGGCGTGTCCGCGCCACGTGATTTACAGCGCGGTGGCGAGTCGGTCGGCGATCAGCCGGCTGAAACGGGCCGGGTTCTCGATCTCGCCGCCCTCGGCCAGCACGGCCAAGCCGTAGAGCAGATCAGCGGTCTGCCTGAGCGTATCCGCGTCCTCATCCGCCTTCTCGCCGATCTGCGCGTGGGCGGCGCGGAGGCCGGTGACGAGCGGGTGGCCCGGGTTGAGTTCAAGGATGCGCTTGGTGTGCGGAACGGGCTGGCCCATCGCGCGGTACATCTTCTCGAGGGCCGGGGTCAGGTCGTTCACGTCACCCACCACGCATGCGGGTGAGGTGGTGAGTCGGGTGGAGAGCCTGGTCTCCTTCACGTGCTCGCCGAGCGTCTCCGTGAGGTAGGAGAGGAGCGCCGTGAACTCCTCCCGGTCGGGCGTGGTATCGGCGTCCGCGTCCTGCTTCGCCTCGTCGAGGTCGACCTGCCCCTTGGCGATCGACCGCAGCGGCTTGCCGTTGAACTCGGTGACCTGGTCCGCCCAGACCTCGTCGATCGGGTCGGCGAGGAGAAGCACCTCGTAGCCCTTGGCCGTGAACGCTTCCATGTGCGGAGAGTTCTCGATCGCGGCGCGAGACGAGCCGGTGAGGTAGTAGATCTCCTTCTGGCCCTCCTTCATCCGCTCCACGTATCCGCGCAGCGCAGTCGGCTCGGTGCCGTCGTGGGTGGAATCGAGCAGGAGCAGGTCGAGCAGGGCCTCGGAGTTGTCGTGGTCCTCGAGCAGCCCCTCCTTGAGCGCGCTGCCGAAGGCGTCCCAGAAGCCGCGGTACTTCTCAGCGTCCTTGGTCTGCAGGTCCTTGGCCGTCTCAAGGATCTTCTTGACCAGCCGCCGACGCACTCCGCGGATCTGCCGGTCGTGCTGGAGCAGTTCACGCGAGACATTCAGGGATAGGTCGTGCGCGTCGACGACACCCTTGACGAAGCGCAGGTAGTGCGGCATCAGGGCGTCGCACTCATCCATGATGAAGACGCGATTGACGTACAGGTGTACGCCGCGCTTCGACTCGCGCGTATAGAGGTCGAACTGGGCGCGGGACGGCAGGAAGAGCAGGGCGTCGTACTCGAATGTGCCCTCGGACCGGAGATGGATGGTCTCGAGCGGGTCGCTCCAGTCGTGCGCGATCTGCTTGTAGAACTCGTGGTACTCGTCTTCGGTGATCTCGTTGCGCGGCCGGGACCACAGCGCCTTCATCGAGTTGATCGTCTTCGGTTCCTCGACAATGGTGCCCGACTCGTCGGACGTGGCCGAGATCAACCGGATCGGCCAGCGGATGAAGTCGGAGTACTTCTTGACGATCTCGCGGATCTTGAAGTCGGTCGTGTAGTCGAACATGTGGTTGTCGGTGTCGACCGGCTTCAGGTACAGGGTGACGGTAGTGCCCTGCGGCGCGTCCGGGGCGTCGTCGATCTGGTAGGTGCTCTCGCCGGCGGACTCCCAGCGGGTGCCGCCCTCCTCGCCGACCTGCCGGGTGATGAGCGTGACCTTGTCGGCGACCATGAACGCCGAGTAGAACCCGACGCCGAACTGCCCGATCAGGCTGTGCGAGGCCTCGGAGTCCTTGGCCTGCTTGAGCTTCTCGAGCAGTCCGGCGGTGCCGGATTTGGCGATCGTGCCGATCAGCTCGACGACCTCCTCGCGCGACATGCCGATGCCGTTGTCGCGCACGGTGAGGGTCCGGGCATCCTGGTCGGCCTGGATCTCGATGTGCAGATCGGAGGTGTCGGCCGGCAGGTCGGAATCCCTGAGCGACTCGAGTCTCAGCTTGTCGAGCGCGTCAGAGGCGTTGGAGATCAGCTCCCGCAGGAAGATGTCCTTGTTCGAGTACAGCGAGTGCACCACAAGGTGTAGCAGCTGACGGGTCTCCGCCTGGAACTCCAAGGTCTCGCTTCCGCCGGACACGCGGCACTCCTTCATTCGTTTCGCTCGGTCGATTGCGATGATAACTCGCGCGACCGGCTGGAAGGTGACGTCCGGAGACGGCTCGCCGTCAGAGCGTGGGCGTGGGATTGACCTGGGAGCTGGTGACGCCGTTGCCGGTGATGGACCACTTGGCCAGGATTTTCGCGTAGTCGCCAGAGGAGATCAGCTTATTGACTGCCTCGGCGATCAGCTTCGCCAGCGGCGAGTCCTTCGCCACGACGAAGCCGACCGCGGTGGTGCTGATCTGACTGAGGAACTTGACGTTCGGCACGTGCGTGGCGTCGTATTCCAGGGCCAGCGTGGGGCCGAAGTACACGTCGATGCGACCGTTCGCGAGACCGAGCCAGATCGCTGAGTTGTCGGCGAAGTACTGGACCGTGTACGGCGCCTTGCCCGCGGCGGCGCACTTGCCCGCGTTCTTGGTCAGGATCGTCTGGAACGTGGTGCCGGCACTGGTGCCCACGGTCAGACCGCAAAGTTGGGTTATATCCGTCACCTTACTTAGAGAGCTGTCGCGCGGGGCGAGCAGTGACTGGCCGTCGGTGAGGTAGGTGGCGAAGTCGACCTCCTTCTCCCGAGCCGAGGTGACGCCGAAGTTGTCCTGCCCGACGGCGTACTTGCCGTTCTGCACCCCGGGGATGATCGTGTCGAAGGTGCCGTTCTGCACGCTCCACGAGATGCCGAGCACCTTCGCGACCGCGTTGCGCAGGTCCACGTCGGCGCCGATGTTCTGACCGGCCGAGTTCTGGCCGCTGTGCGGAAGCCCGGTGAGCCCCGGGTTGTAGGTGGTGCCGAGGGTGACCTGGCCGTTGGACGCGCTCGGGTCGGCGGTGAGCAGCGCGGCGTGCAGGGAGGCGTCCTCGCTGATCGCGGAGACGACGTCTGTCGTCGGGTAGCCGGTAGCGGAGCCGGAGCCGGAAGAAACGGGGTCGGCCGCAGCGCCTGACGAGCCCGCGGAGCCGCAGCCGGAGAGCAGGGCGACAGCGGAGAAGGTGAGAGCGGCGGTCGGCAGCGCGAACCGGCGCAGGACAGGGTTCAACGACATGGGAATCCTTTGTGCGAAAACGGGCGGATGATGAGTGGTAGATCGACCGAGGGGTCAGAGCACTGCTTCGAGGAAGGCGCGGGTGCGCTCGTGCACGGCAGAGGTGAGGACGTCCGCAGGGCGTCCCGACTCGAGGATCCGGCCGCCGTCGATGAACACGACTGTGTCGGCCACCTCGCGAGCGAAGCCGATCTCGTGGGTGACCACGATCATCGACATCCCGCCGAGCGCGAGGTCCTTCACCACGCGCAGCACCTCACCGACGAGCTCGGGGTCGAGAGCACTGGTCGGCTCGTCGAACAGCAGCAGTTCGGGCTTGAGAGCGAGTGCGCGGGCGATGGCGACGCGCTGCTGCTGGCCGCCGGAAAGCTGCTTGGGATACGCGTCCTCGCGTCCGGCCAGCCCGACCCGTTCGAGCAGTTCGCGGGCCGTCGCGGCCGCGTCCTTCCTGCTCGCCCGGCGTAGCGCGACCGGCGCCTCGACGAGGTTCTCCAGCACGGTCAGGTGGGGGAAGAGGTTGAACTGCTGGAACACCATGCCGATTCGGGCTCGTTGCCGGGTGATCTCCCTGGCCGGCAGCTCCTGGAGCCGCCTGACCCGGCCCGAGTCCGCTCCCACCGGCCGATAGCCGATGATGGTCCCGTCGAGCTCGACGAAGCCGGCGTCCGGCTTCACCAGGTGGTTGATGCAGCGCAGCAGCGTGCTCTTGCCCGAGCCGGACGGACCGAGGATCACGGTGACGTCGCCGCGCGGCACGTCCAGGTCGATGCCGTGCAGCACCGTCTGCACGCCGAAACTCTTGCGCAGCCCACGTATGCGGAGCAGCGGGTCGGGCGCGGGGGAGTGCGTATCGGAGAACTCACTCATCAGAGGCCTCCTACGCTCGTGCCGGCAGTCGAGTGTGGAAAGACGGTCACGTTGTCGCGGGCGATCCGACGCAGTGATCGCGCCGAGCGCTCACCGCCACCGCGCCCGCTTCCTCGCGCGTAGCGCCGTTCGACGTAGTACTGGCCGATCGAGAGCAGCGTGGTCAGGATGATGTACCAGGCTGTGGCCACGAGTAGCAGTGGGATGACCTCGAAGTTCGCGTTGTAGATCAGCTGCACCGAATAGAGCAGGTCCACTACCGCGATCACGCTGACCAGCGACGTCGCCTTGAGTGTGCCGATCAGCAGGTTCCCGGTGGCGGGGACGATCGCAGGCATCGCCTGGGGGAGCACGATGCGCCGGAAGATACGCAACGTGCCGAGGCCGAGTGCTTGGGCCGCCTCGGACTGGCCGCGGTCCACGGCAAGGATCCCGCCGCGCACGATCTCCGAGGAGAACGCCGCGACGTCGAGTGTGAGGGTGACGAATGCGGCGAGTTCGCCGGAGAACAGGTGCGCGGTGCTCGTCGTGCCGAATGAGGGTCCGAAGGGTATGCCGACGGACAGCTTCGGGTAGAGCGACGCGAGTTCGTACCAGAAGAGCAGTTGTACCAGCAGTGGCACTGAGCGGATCAGCCAGACGAAGCCGAATGCGAACGCGCGTGGGATCGGGCTGCCGGACAGGCGGACGTAGGCGAGCCCGACGCCGAGCACGAACCCGGCCGTCATCGTCGCGGCCGTCAGCCACAGGGTCAGTTCGAGGCCACTGATCACGGAGGATGAGGTGAAGTACTGGCGGACCACGCCCCACTGGAAGCGGGGGTTGGTGACCAGCGTGTGTACGAGCATCGCGGCGAGCACGAGGGTGATCGCGGCGGAGATCCAGCGGCCCGGACGGCGCGGGGCGACGAGCCTCGCATCGAGCAGGTCGGCATCGGAGTACGGCACGGCGGAATACGGCATGGCCTGGCCCCATGAAATTGATATCTGAGATTGAGACGCAAGAAAATCGCAGGGAAATGCGGAATGCGCGGGGAAATCTCAGATACACAGGGCGCTGTTGACGCGCAGCAGGTCGACGTGGCGCCGGGCCACGAGCAGGCCGGAGAAACGCGGGGCGGCATAGGTGTTACGTCCGCATTGCATGGTGCCCACCCCACCTCTTGTCCGAGTCGCAGCGAGCTCCGGTCGTTACAGGATCCTCCGGACCTCGGCTTTGACGATAGGGAGCGCTTCGACAGGGTGTCAAGCCCCGTCCAGCGGCCGGGGTGTGGACGAAGATTGACAGTTCTCCGGTCGAGTGTCTAGCTTCAAAAGAGGACGGAGTTTTCCCCAGGGTTCTCGTTGCGAGCGGAGGTGGGCGTACAGATGGCGAAGGGTGCCTCGCGCCGCGCCGAGCCTGCCGCGTCGGCCGCGTTGATTTTGATCAGGCCGCGCCTGGTCGTCCGGCGCCACGTCGACTTCGCGCGCGTCAGCAGCGCGCTGTGTTGCTGACCACGCGGCGCTAAGACCCGCTGCCGAGCGGCGTCGACCTCTGTCGGCGCACGCTCGCTCCCGCCGGAAGCCGCGCACCGAACCCCCCGCCGGGCGCCGCCCGCTCTCCGCCCTCTTCTCGCTCGCGCCGGCCCCGCGGCCGCCTGGGTGAGGACCTCAGTGAGGACTCGAATGACCGAGACCCCCGCGAATCAGATCTCTTCAATACGAGCCGGCATCGTGGTGGGCAATCCCAAGCCCGCCTCCCGAACCTACCTGGCCGCGTTCAGGCTGGTCGAGCTGCTGACCGGCAATGCGCCGGAACCGGCCGTCGACCTGGCCGCCTTCGGCGCGGGACTGCTCGACTGGTCGGACGCCGAGGTCAACGAGGCCGTGGCCGCCGTGCGCGGACTCGACCTGCTCGTCGTCGCCAGCCCCACCTATAAGGGTGCGTACACCGGCCTGCTCAAGCTCTTCCTCGACCGGATTCCGGGCGACGGCCTGGCCGACGTGGTCGCCGTTCCGCTGATGCTCGGGGCCGGCCCCGGCCACGCGCTCGCACCCGAGGTCCACCTCAAGCCGGTGCTCGCCGAGCTCGGCGCCGTGCTGCCGACGCGCGCCCTCTACCTGCTCGAAAGCTCCTACGACGACGAGTCGGCATACGCGGGCTGGCTCGCCGCGTCCCGAGGCAGGATCGCGACCGCGGTCGGCGGCGGCGCATGACCGTGCGCACCGTGGACGCCGACCTCGCCCCGGCCAGCCTGCGCCGGGTGCTCGCGGCCTTCCCCACCGGGGTGACCGCGCTCGCGGCCGTGGTCGACGGGGTTCCGGTCGGCATGGCGGCCAACTCCTTCACCTCGGTCTCCCTCGATCCGCCGCTGGTCTCGGTGTGCGTCGCGGCCACCTCGCAGACCTGGCCGCAGCTGCGCCGCGCCGCCCGGATCGGCGTGAGCGTGCTGAGCCACGAGCAGGAGGCGGTGAGTCGGCGCCTCGCCGCGCGCGGCGTCGACCGTTTCGCCGGTCTGTCCTGGCGCGCGACCGACGACGACGCGGTCCTGTTCGACGACGTGAGCGCGTGGTTCGACTGCTCGGTCGAGCGGGAGATCCGCGCGGGGGACCACGACATCGTGCTGCTGAACGTGCACCGGCTAGGCACCGACGTGCGCACCCCGCCGCTGGTCTTCCACGGCAGCCGATACCGGCGGCTGGCCGGCTGAGTACGGCAGACCTCGAATACATGAACGAGAAGAACGAAAGAAGTGGGAGGGGTCCGAGTATGACTGCCCGATCACCCATCCATCTGGCCGTGGCGCTCGACGGCGCCGGCTGGCATCCGGCGGCCTGGCGCGAGCCTGACGCCGCGTCGGGCGTCGAGCTGTTCGGCGCGCGCTACTGGCTTGACCAGGTCATTCGGGCCGAGGCCGGGCTGCTGGACTTCGTCACCGTCGAGGACGCGTTCCCCGTGCAGTCCGAGGACTTCACCGGCTCGGACACGCGCACCGACCGGGTGCGCGGCCGGCTCGACGCCTCCCTCATCGCCGCCCGAGTGGCGCCGCTCACCCGGCACATCGGCCTCGTCCCGACGATCACCACCACGCACACCGAGCCCTTCCACGTATCGAAGACCATTGCGACCCTCGACTATGCGAGCACCGGACGGGCCGGTTGGCGCGCCCAGGTGGGGCTGCGCGGAGGTGAGGCTCCGCTCTTCGGCCGTCGGGAAATACTGACGCCGCGGCTCGAAGAGCTCAACGGACCCGAGGCCCAAGCCCTGATCGCCCCGCACTTCGACGAGGCCGCCGACCACGTCGAGGTGGTGCGCCGGCTCTGGGACAGCTGGGAGGACGACGCCGAGATCCGCGACGCGGCGACCGGCCGTTTCGTCGACCGCGAGAAGCTGCACTACATCGACTTCGAGGGTCCGCACTTCAACGTCCGTGGGCCGTCGATCACCCCCCGTCCGCCGCAGGGCCAGCCGCCGGTCGTGGCACTCGCGCATGCGAGTAAGCCCTATGAGTTCGCCGCCCGCTCCGCTGACGTCGTGCTCGTCACCCCGCACGAGGCAGGCCACATCGCGCCGATCGTCGGGGAGATCCGCGCGGCCCAGTCGAATGCGGGCCGTGCCGACGAGCCGCTGCTGATCTTCGGTGAGCTCGTGGTGTTCCTAGACGTGGATCCGGCGCAAGCCTTCGCACGCAAGGAGCGACTCGACGAGGCGGCCGGTGAGCAGTACCGCTCCGACGCGTCCATCTTCGTCGGGTCCCCGGCGGAACTCGCGGAACTCCTCGAGCTCTGGGCCGACTCGGGGCTCGACGGTTTCCGGCTGAGGCCCGGCGCCGTCCCCGCCGACCTCGACGCCGTCACCAGTCACCTCGTCCCGGAGTTGCAGCGGCGCGGGCTCTTCCGCCAGCAGTACGAGGCCGACACGCTGCGGGGACTGCTCGGCTTCGAGCGTCCTGCGAATCGTTACGCGGCCGTGGTGGCTGCCGCATGAAAGTGGGGTTCTGATATGACGAGCGGCAGCAGCATCACCGAAGGCAAGCCGATCAAGCAGGTGCACCTCGCGGCGCACTTTCCGGGCGTGAACAACACCACGGTGTGGAGCGACCCGAGGTCCGGCAGCCACATCGAGTTCGACTCCTTCCGCAGGTTCGCGCAGACCGCCGAGCGGGCCAAGTTCGACTTCCTGTTCCTGGCCGAGGGCTTGCGGCTGCGTGAGCAGAACGGGCTGATCTACGACCTGGACGTGGTGGGCAGGCCCGACACGTTCACCGTCCTGGCCGCGCTCGCCGCCGTCACCGAGCGGCTCGGGCTCGCCGGGACCATCAACTCCACCTTCAACGAGCCCTATGAGGTGGCCCGGCAGTTCGCCACCCTCGACCACCTCTCCGCCGGCCGCGCCGCCTGGAACGTCGTCACCTCCTGGGACGCCTTCACCGGCGAGAACTTCCGGCGCGCCGGTTACCTGCCACAGGACCAGCGGTATGAGCGGGCCCGCAGCTTCCTGCACGCCGCGCAGACCCTCTTCGACTCCTGGCACGGCGGCGAGATCCTCGGCGACAAGGAATCAGGGACCTTCCTCGCCGAGCCGCAGCCCGGCACGTTCTCCGTCCACGACGCCTTCTTCGACATCGAAGGCCGGTTCAACGTACCGCGCTCGCCGCAGGGCCGGCCGGTCATCTTCCAGGCCGGGGACTCCAACGAGGGCCGCGAGTTCGCCGCCGCCGAGGCCGACGCGATCTTCAGCCGGTACGGCACGCTGGAGGCCGGCCAGGCGTTCTACCAGGATGTCAAGGGCCGGATGGTGAAGTACGGCCGGGACGGCGACCAGCTCAAGGTTCTGCCGGCCGCCACGTTCGTACTCGCCGATACCGACGAGGAAGCCCGCGAACTCGCCCACCAAGTGCGGCGTCAGCAGGTCAGCGGGCAGACGGCGATCCGGATGCTGGAGCAGGTCTGGAACCGCGAGCTGAGCGGCTACGATCCGGACGGTCCGCTGCCCGAGATCGACCCGGACCCCGGCGAGCACACGGTCGCCCGCGGCCGGGCCAGCGTGCGGATGGTGCGTGACCCGCTCGCCACGGCGAACGAGTGGCGCGAGCTCGCGGCGGCGAAGGGCTACTCGATCCGCGAACTCATCATCTCGGTGACCGGACGGCAGAACTTCATCGGCTCTGCGCGCACGATCGCCGAATCCATCGACGAACTCGTCCAGGCCGACGCCGCCGACGGCTTCATCCTCGTGCCCTACATCACCCCGGACGGGCTCGGTGAATTCGCCGACAAGGTGGTGCCGTTGCTGCAGGAGAAGGGCGTGTTCCGCACCGAATACACCGGTGTCACCCTGCGCGACCACCTCGGTCTGCGCCCGCTCCCCGCAGAGGCGGTGCCGGCATGAAATTCCTCGCCATCAGCCTTATCGTGCACGCGCCGCACCCGGTCACCGGCAAGGTCAAGTCGACGCAGGAGCGCTTCCGCGAACTGCTCGAGAACGCCGTCCTCGCCGAGGACCTCGGCTTTGACGGTTTCGGGGTCGGCGAGCGTCACGAGCGGCCGTTCATCTCCTCCTCCCCGCCGGTCGTGCTGAGCCATATCGCGGCCCTGACAAAGAACATCAGACTGTTCACGGCCGTCACCACGCTCAGTCTGCTCGACCCGGTGCGTGCGTATGAGGACTATGCGACGCTGGACCACCTCTCCGGCGGCCGTCTCGACCTGATCATCGGCAAGGGCAACGGTGCCGCGCAACGCGAGCTCTTCCACGTCACCACGGATGACCAGTGGGACCGCAACATCGAGAGCTACGAGCTGTTCCGGCGACTGTGGCGCGAGGACAAGGTCACCTGGTCCGGCCGGTTCCGCCCCGACCTCGCCGACGCGGAGACCTGGCCGCGCCCGCTCCAGCAGCCGATCCGGGTCTGGCACGGCAGCGCGACCAGCAAGCAGTCCGTGGACCTCGCGGCCCGCTACGGCGAGCCGCTGTTCTCGGCGAACGTCACCAACCCGATTCAGCCGTACGCCGAACTCGTGCGTTACTACCGGGAACGCTGGGAGCACTACGGCCACGACCCGGCACAGATCACCGTCGGCGCGGGCAGCGCGGGGTTCTTCGCGCGCAAGTGCTCACAGGACGCCTTCGACGAATACCGGCCGGTCTTCGAGGCGAACCTGCGGTTCCAGAAGAAGATCGGGTTGCCGATCGTCTTCGAGACGTTCGAGGACTACATCGAGCGCAGCTCGGCCCTCATCGGCAGCCCGCAGCAGATCATTGACAAGGTGCACAGCTACCACAAGCAGTTCGGGCACACGGTCCTGCACCTGCACGCCGACGCGGGTGGCCTGAGCGACCGGCAGCATCGTGAGTCGCTCCGACTGTTCCAGAGCGACATCGCACCGGTGCTGCGGCGTGAGATCCCGGATCCGCCGTTCGCCTGGGCTCCGGTACTCCCGGAGCCGGTCGGCGAATCAGATGTGGAAGGCGCGCAGCTGGTGCGGTCGGCTTAAGGAACGACGGTCACCGGCCAGCGCCCGGACTTCACCAGCCTGATTCCGATCGAGCCGATGAGCCGGTGACCGGCCCGCTTCGACGCCCCGATCACCACGGCGTCGGCGCGTACCCGGTCGGCGATCTCGACGAGGCCGCGGAACGCGTCGCCCTGCTCGGTGACGAACTCCCAGTCGACGTGGTGTCCCTCGGGGAGCCGCTCGATCGCCTCCTCTATCTGCTGCTTCAGGTGCTCCGCGATCTCATTGCCCGTGGTGACCACGCCGGCGGCGGCCATCGGGCTGAGCGAGACCGGCATCGGCTGGATGTACACCAGGACGAGCTTGGCTCGCTGCCGCCTGGCCAGCCCGGACGCGTAGGCGCCGGCCCGCAGCGACGAGTCCGAGCCGTCAATGCCGGCGACGATCGTCAACGGTCCGTCGGTGCCGAGCTCGTACAAGACGCGTCCCTTTCTCACAGCAGCGTGGGCAATGACACTCTACGGCCTCGCGGCCGCACGCTGCAGCTAAGAGCGTGCGCGGATAGGACACCACGCCGGTCGGGGCGCCCCTGTCCGCGCACGCTCTCCGGAGCTCTCAGGCCTGGAACACCCGCCGTCCGCCGACGTACGTGCTGTGCACCCGGGTGCGGTGGATGTCCTCGGGTTCGCCCGCGAAGGGGTCGCGGTCGAGCACGACGAGATCGGCGAGCATTCCCGGGGCGATCACACCCGTGTCGTCCGAGTGGTTGACCCTCGCGGTGCCTGCCGTATACGCCGTCAACGCTTCGGCCAGGCTCAGCCGCTCGGCGGGGACCAGCGGCTCGCCGTCCTCACCGGGGGCGACGCGGTTGACCGCGACGTGGATGCCGAGGATCGGGTCGGGGCTCGTCACCGGCCAGTCGCTGCCGGCGGCCAGGTCGGCGCCGGTCGTCAGCAGGCTGCGGAACGGGTACTGCCACTCGGCCCGCAGCGGCCCGAGCACGGGGATGGTCAGCTCGTCCATCTGCGGCTCGTGGCAGGCCCACAGCGGCTGGATGTTGGCGGTCGCGCCGAGCCGGCCGAAGCGCGGGACGTCGTCCGGGTGCACCACCTGCAGGTGCGCCAGATGGTGCCGGTGCGCGCTCGGGCCGTTGGTCTCCACCGCCGCGTCGAGCGCGTCGAGCGCCTCGCGCACCGCGCGGTCGCCGAGTGCGTGGAAGTGGACCTGGAAGCCGAGCCGGTCGAGTTCGGTCACGTATTCGCGAAGCAACGCGGGGTCGACGAAACTCAGGCCGCTGTTGTCGGTGGTCGCCGCGTCCCCCGATGCCCCCGGCGCCCCCGACGCACCGTGGCCGCCGCAGGCGCAGGGCTTGACGTACGGCGAGGTGAGCGCGGCGGTGCCGTTCTCCAGGATGCCGTCCTGCATGATCTTCACACTGCCCGGATCGAACCGGCCGTCACCGGTGCGCCGGCCGAGCTCCCGGCGCTCGACCAAACGGGCGATCTGCTCGGCGCCCTTGTCCCGCTCCCACCACAGTGCCCCGCGCACCCGGGCGGTCATCCGGCCCGACTCGACAGCACGCTGATACACCGGGAAGTTGTCCGGCAGGCCGATCCCCGCGCCGACCAGCGCGTCCTGCCAGCCGGTGACGCCGAAGGAGTGCAGCAGTGCCTGCGCCCGGTCGAATGCGGCGTCGAACTCCTCGTCGGTGACCGGCGGGAGCAGCCGTTCCACCAGGCTGACGGCGCCCTCCTGCAGCATGCCGCTCGGCTCGCCGTCCGCGCCGCGTTCGATCCGGCCGTCGGCCGGGTCCGCGGTGTCCCGGGTGATCCCGGCGATCGCCAGGGCCCTGCTGTTCACCCACGCGCCGTGGTGGTCGCGGTTCGGCAGGAACACCGGCCGGTCCGGGATCACGGCGTCGAGCTGCGCGGCGGTCGGCAGGCCGCCGGGGAAGGCCTCGAGCGACCAGCCGCCGCCGGTGATCCACTCCAGCTCGGGATGGGCCGCGGCGTACTCGCCGATGGCGGCGAGGTATTCCGCGGCCGTCCGCAGCTCGCTCAGCTCGCAGCGGCCGAGCTCGAGGCCGCCGAAGACCGCGTGGATATGCGAGTCCTGGAACCCCGGCACGAGCAGGCGGCCGGCCAGGTCGACGCGGTCGGTGCCAGGACCGGCCAGCTCGAGGGCCGCGGGGCCGACGGCGGCGATCCGGCCGCCGATGACCGCCACCGGACCGTGCACCGGAGCGGCGCCGCCGTCCGCGAGAAAGACCGGACCGTTCTCGAACAGGAGCTCTGCCTCCGCCTCCGTCTCCGTCTCCGAGTTCGGCTCGATGGGAGTGGACGCGGTGCCGTTGGTGCTGCTCATAGCTGTGATGCGCCTTCTTCTGACGTGAGCTGTGTGATGCCGGCTGAGGTAAAGGTGGTGATCAGGTTACTCAGGCGGTCGCGGCGGCCTCGCCGAGAGCGTCCTCGACCGATGAGCCGGTCACGCCCTCCGGGCCGACGCCGCCGATGACCCCGGCGAAGTACGGCGACCTGCGGTACCACTTGGCCACCGCGGAGACCGCGAAGCCGAGCAGCACGATGCTCGCCGGGACGAGCGCGAGGAAGCGGCCGTTCTGCGCGTTCCACGCGAAGCCCGCGCTTGACTGCCAATCGCTGACGGCAAGGAAGCCGCCAAGGCCGAGCAGGGTGAATCCGCCTAGCCCAGGAAGTAGGACCGAGCGCAGCGCGGGCCAGACACCGTCACGCAGTTCCTGCCGGAACCGCCAGGCGCAGGCAAGCCCGCATAGCCCGTAGTAGCCGGAGACGAGCATGCCGACGGAGGTCGCCATGGCCAGGACGAACTGGTTCAGCGTGCCGATCCCAATGCCCAGCACGGCGATGGCGGCCGCGATCCCGGATATCAGCAGGCTGCCGGCGGACGGAGTGCCGTAGCGCGGGCTGATTCTGGTCCACACCCGGCCGAGCGAGCGATCGCGGCCCATCGCCAGCGCGCCGCGGGCGTTGGGCAGCACACCGGTCTGGAGGGAGGCGACCGAGGAGAAGACGAGCGCGATCAGCGGCAGCGCGGCCAGCGGCTGCCGGGCGATCGCGGTGCCGAGGTAGGGCAGCAGGCCCGAGCCGTGGGTGCCGAGGTCCGAGACCGAGAAGTAGCGCTCGAAGCCGATCGCGGCCAACAGGAACATGCCGAGCATCAGGAAGATCGAGCCGAAGCCGGCGCGGGAGGCGTCGCGGGCGTCGTGCGTCTCCTCGGTCAGCGTGAACGCGCTGTCCCAGCCCCAGAAGCAGTACACGCACAGGATGATCCCGGTGGCGGCCAGCTTCAGCGACGGAGCGGTGGCCGGGTTGAACCAGGACAGTTCGATCGGGTGCGTGCCGCGGATCGCCGCGTACCCGCAGAAGCCGATCAGCACCAGGTATTCGAACGCGATCAGCGGCGTCTGGATCCGCGCCACGACGTCGGCGCCGCGCAGGGCCAGATACGTCAGACCGCCGAGCGCGACGATGCCGACCACTGTGGTCAACGCGATCGACGACGGGTCGAGCGCCAGCCCGAACGCGCTGGTCCAGTGGCACTCGTTGGCGAGCGTCAGCAGCATCGAGCCGCAGACCTGGCTGCCGTAGGCCAGGTAGATCGTGGAGCCGGCCATATTGACCCAGCCGCACTGGAAGCCGAGCCAGGGGCCGAAGGTGCGCCCGACCCAGGTGTAGCTGGCGCCGAGGTTGCGCTCGGCCCGGTTGAGCCGGCTGAAGGCGAGCGCGATGCCGAGGATCGGCAGCACGGCGAGCAGCACCATGGCGGGGATGCCGGTGCCCGCGTCGAGGCTGATCAGACCGAGCCCGATGCCGATGCTCAGGGTGGGCGCGGTGTTGGCCATCGCGATGACTGCGGTGCCCACCGGGCCCACGCTCTCGCGCAGGTGCTCGGGGGCGCCGGGGGCGGGGTGCGCCGGGGCGGCGGAGTCGGGCATGCCACTGGTCCTTCGGGGGAGGGGCCGGACGGGGGAGAAGTGCGGAGCAGGGGGGCGGTGCCGGGCAGCGTAAGGCAGCGCGCGAACCACCGAATAATCGGATCTTGGCGGTCCGGACCTCGGCGGGCCGGGGTCGCCGCGCCGCCGTGTTTCACGATGATGGGGCCGCGATCCGGCGTAGTCAACAGTGTTGACAAATTTTTTCCGGCGCCCGCTCCGAAACCGCCCGTCGTGGTTGAATGTGCCGGTGAGCCCCGCAACGCCGGCGAAACCGGACCGCGCCCCCGCCGTAGCCGGGCCCGGCGACGCCCCCGCCCGCACTCGCACACGTACCCGGGCGAGCCTGTCCACCGAGGCCATCGTCACCACCGCGATGCAGCTGATCGAGGAGCACGGCGGCACCGGGCTCTCGGTGCGTCGCCTCGGCGCGGCACTCGGCTGCGACCCGACCGCCGTCTACCGGCACTTCCCGAGCATGGACGCGCTCCTGCTCGCGGTCGGCGACCGGCTGATCTCGCAGGCTCTCGCCCGCTACGAGCCGGGGGAGGACTGGCGGGAGAACCTGCGCCTACTGGCCAACTGCACGTACGCGGCGTACCTGGCCCACCCGCGAGTCGCCATCCTGGTCGCCGCGCGCGTCACCGGTGGCGAGCATGAGACCAAGGTGATCGAAATCGTCCTCGGCGAGCTGCGCCGCGCCGGGTTCGCCGGGGAGCAGGCGGTCCGGCTTTACCGCACCTTCGGCGATACCGTGCTGGCCTTCAGCGCCGTCGACGCCGAGTATCTCGCCTCCTCACCCGAATCCCGGGCCGCCGATCTGCAGCGTTGGCAGGATGCGTACGGAGCGGTCGACCCGGAGCGTTACCCGAACCTCGCCGCGCTGGCCCCGATCGTGATCGAGAACGCGGACGTGCACAGCTTCGAGCTCTGCCTCGACCTGCTCATCGGCACCTTCGAACAGCTGGCACCGACGCGCTGAGTCTTTTCCGCCCTCGTCGCTTCGCTTCCTCGGGGGCGTCGCTGCGCTGGCTCGGCCCTCCCACCCGCCCGACTCAAGCTCCAACCCTCCTTCGTCGGAAACCCCAAGCTACGCGTAGCTGTACGGAGGGCAGGCCGGATCGGCTACCGGCGTGGGGTTGGGCGCCGTTCGCGATCGCAGTCGACGAGCAGTGAAATACGGTCGGGGATGGCGGGCCCGCTTGCGCCTCGGGCCGTGTCGCCGGAGCTGGATCGAGCGCAAGTACGCCTTCGACCTTCGCCGCCGCAGAACGCCCCTCCGGGGCAGCCGGCGCACCCCGCAAGTCCGCGCAGGACAGCGGCACACCCGGTGTGCACGAAAGCCAATGGCCTTTCCGGCTCACTAGTGATCAACATGCCGTCTACCTGAGCGGAGCATCTGTGCGTGTCCGTGCGTGTCCGTGCGAGTCCGCCGCCATGCGTCGCGAATGTCACTCAGTTGGTCACTCGACCGGCCCCCTGTCCCGTGGCCACGTCCAGCACTGACTCGCGACTACTCGGCACGCCAAGCAGCGGGCCCTGCTTCAACTCGACCTTGCCAGCGCGTATCTGCACGACTACGAGCCCGAAGAGGCATTCAGCCTGGCCGGCTACGCCGTGAGCCTCGGGAGGAAAGTGCTGTCCGGTCGGGTCATCGAGGCCGCTCGCAAGTTCCGCCGGCCGTACTCCGGTGCACCGTCATCTCCCGTCGTGAAAGACTTCGACGCGCAGCTGTACGGCACCCACTACTAGCCAGGCAGGGGCGCGAATTGGTCAACGTCGGCATCACAGGTCACCGCGGCTTGTCCGCCGAAATCACCGCGCAAGTCTCCAGCACGCTGGACTTCTTGCTCAGCGATTACGATCCTGAGGGTCTTCTCGGAGGCCAGGGAACAGCTGACCTGGTCGGTTTGACGTGCCTGGCTGACGGCGCCGACACCCTCTTTGCTGACCATGTGCTGGCC
>Ga0073928_10001784_pt1 | contig 40037 bp, 34 predicted proteins | sample PaiPotPPA55metaG_FD_76969 | JGI IMG/M metagenome (GOLD analysis project Ga0073928, IMG submission 76969) | Iron sulfur acid spring bacterial and archeal communities from Banff, Canada, to study Microbial Dark Matter (Phase II) - Paint Pots PPA... ... | reverse complement strand
GATGAACCGGGTGCTGCGCGTCAGCCCTGAGGATCTCGACTGCACGGTCGAGGCCGGCGTCACGCGGAAGCAGCTCAACGAGTACCTGCGCGACACCGGGCTGTTCTTCCCGATCGATCCCGGTGCGGACGCGTCCCTGGGCGGGATGACGGCGACGCGGGCGTCGGGCACCAATGCGGTGCGCTACGGCACGATGCGGGAGAATGTGCTGGCGCTGATGGTGGTGCTGGCGGACGGGCGGGTGATCCGCACGGCGCGGCGGGCGCGGAAATCGGCGGCGGGGTACGATCTGACGCGGCTCTTCGTCGGGTCGGAGGGGACCTTGGGCGTGATCACCGAGGTCTCGTTGCGGCTCTACGGCATCCCCGAGGCGATCATGGCGGCGGTGTGCCCGTTCCCGAGCGTGGCGGCCGCGGTCGATACCGTCGTCGCCACCATCCAGGCCGGCGTCCCCATCGCCCGCATCGAATTGCTGGACGAGTTCGCGATGGAGTCGGTCGCTGCCTATTCGAAGCTTGATTACGCCGCGGTGCCGACGCTGTTTTTCGAGTTCCACGGCACGTCGCGCGGCGTTGCGGAGCAGGTGGGACAGGTGAAGGATTTTGCCGCCGAGCAGGGCGGGGTCGATTTCCGCTGGACGGTGACACCCGAGGAGCGCTCCAAGGTATGGCAGGCACGGCACGACGCGCATTACGCCACGATGGCGCGCCGCCCGGGCGCGCGAATCTGGGCGACCGATGTCTGCGTGCCGATCTCGCGGCTTGCGCAATGCATCGCCGAGACGCGTGCGGATATCGAGCAATCGAGCTTGATGGCCGGCATGGTCGGGCATGTCGGCGACGGCAATTTCCATGTCGCCTTTCTTGTCGATCCACAGCAGACGGAGGAGATCGCCGAGGCGGCGCAGCTCAACGAGCAACTGGTGCAGCGCGCCCTCGCCATGGACGGCACCTGCACCGGCGAGCACGGCATCGGCTATGGCAAGATGGATTTCCTCGTTGCCGAGCACGGCGACGCCGTTTCGGTCATGCGCACGCTGAAGCGCGCGCTCGATCCCGACAACATCCTCAATCCCGGCAAGATCGTGCGCGTGTGAAGCGTTCTCGACGATCCCTCCGATCCGTCATGGCGTGGTGCGGCTGGGCTGCGGCTGCCGTCGCCTGCCTTGCGGCGCAGGCGGTGCCGGCGCTTGCCGGGCCGCCCGATCCCGCCTGGGTGACCAGCATCGTCGAGGAGGACGATTTCTGGGCCCCGCACAACAAGGATCGCCATTACACGCATGGCGTCAGGCTCGCCTTGACCTCGCCCGACGTGCACAGCCCGTTCTGGCAGGCGCCCTTCGACTGGATCGGCAGCTTCACGACCGCCTTCCCGGGCCAGGATCCCTCCCTCGCCGGCGGCGAGACGCTGGTGCGGCGCTACAACCTCATCCCGCTCGGCCAGAACATGTACACGCCGCAGAATCCCGCGCTCGTCAACCCCGACCCGCGCGACCGACCCTATGCCGGCTGGCTCTATGGCGGGATCGGGCTGATCCAGGACACGCCCGGCAGCGCGGCCGAACCGGTCGACCGCTTCGACGGGCTGCAACTCACCCTCGGCATCGTCGGGCCCGGCTCGCTCGCCAACGCCATGCAGACGCATTATCACCTGCTGATCGATGTGGCGCCGTTCCAAGGCTGGCACGCGCAGCTGCACGACGAGCCGGCCGCCGATCTCTTTTACGAACGCAAGTGGCGCCACCACGGCGAGTCCGAGGGAGGCTGGGGCTGGGACGCCATTCCACAGGCCAGCGCGCGCGTCGGCAACGTCTACGACTATCTGGCGGCGAGCGGCCTGTTGCGCGTCGGCCGCAATCTGCGCGTCGATTACGGGCCGCCGCATATCGACCTCAACACCGGCGCTGAATATCTCAACTTCGAGCGCGTGACCGCCGGCGATTGGGGCATCTATTTTTTCATCGGCGGCGAGGCGCGCGCCGTCGCGCACAACATCTTTCTCGACGGCAACGACTTCAAGTCGAGCGCGCATGTCGAGAAGATCCCGGCGGTCGGCGACGCCGAGATGGGCGCGGCCTTCTTCTGGTGGCACTTGCGGCTGGCCTATACCCTGATCTACCGCAGCCCGGAATTCGTCCATCAGATCGGACCCGACCATTACGGCTCGCTCAATCTGACGCTTCATCTGTCGTTCTGACAGGCTGGAGCACCATGTCGCAAGCGCGGCCGGCGCATCGTGGAGTGACGAAGGTGGCGACGGCTGAGGCGCGACCCGCGCGACCGCGCGATGCCGCGAGTCTGATCCTGCTGCGCGACGGCAAGGCCGGACTCGAGGTGCTGATCGGCCGGCGCGGCAAAGGCGCGCGCTTCATGCCCGGGCGCTATGTCTTCCCCGGCGGCCGCATCGCGCCGGGCGACGCTCGTCCCTGGCAGGGCGAGAGGAGCGCGCCAGCCGACGCCGCCGACCGCACTTTCCTGGCGCTCAAGCGCGCGGCGCTGCGCGAAACCTTCGAGGAAACCGGGCTGGTCATCGGCCGGCCCTCGTCAGAGCGCGAGCACCGCGAGGGCGCGCTGTCGGCGATCGAGCAGGCCTACCGCGCGCTGGACGCGGCGCCGGCGCCCGATCTGCTGCGCCTGGTCGGCCGCGCCATCACGCCGACCAATTCGCCGATTCGCTTCCATGCCCGCTTTTTTGTCGCCGATGGAAGCTATGCCTGGGGTGAACTCGTGCCGTGCGAGGAACTCGATGACCTCCATTGGCATCCGGTCGCGGAGGATCCCCCGGGCGCGATGCAGAACGTGACGCGCTTCATGCTGCGCTGCGCCGTCGAGGCCTGGCGCGGCGGCGCGCCGGCCCAGCCGCCGCTCTACTGGCATCGCGGCGACCGCACGCTGGTCCGCCACGGCAGCCCGGCGCGGTGACGCGCCTCATGCTGCGCGAGCGCATCGTCGACCAGTACGGCGAAGGTTGCCGCATCCGGCAGGTGCGGCGCACGCCGCGCTTCGCCTCCTCGCTCTTCGTCGTCGACTTCATGCAGGGCGCGCGGCTCACCCGCATCCTCGGCGCGATCGGGCGGGATGGACAGCTCACCGAGCAATCCGGCATGGATCTGCTGCGCCCGGAGCGCCTTGTCTTTATCTACGAGCGGCTGATGCTCCTGGCCTTCGCCGTGGTCGAGCGGCCGGTGGCGGCGCTGCTGCTCGGGCTCGGCGGCGGCGCCATGTGCCGGCACCTCGCGGCCTATCTGCCGGATTGCGCGGTCACCGTGGTAGAGCGCGACGGCGCGGTCATCGACCTGGCGCGGCGCTTCTTCCACGTCGCGCACCCGATCTGCCGCGGCGACGCGCAGGACGTGGTGGCCGACAGCGCCGGCGCCTATGACGTCGTGCTCGTCGACCTCTACGACGGCAGCGGCGCGTCGGGCGTCGAGCCGGGCTTCTGGCAGGATTGCACGCGCGCGCTGCGCCCAGGCGGCTGCCTCGCCGCCAACTGGGCTGCCTTCGTCGACGACGAGACCGCGCGCGAAGAGGCGAGGCGCATCACCGCCGCGGCCGGGCGCTCGCTTTTCCTCGGCCCGCGCGCGCTCACCGAGAACGTCGTGCAGCTGGCGTCGCCCGGCGGCAAGCTCACCCCTGCCGCGCTCGCCACGCGCTGGCATCGCTTCGCCCTCGCCCACCATCTGCCGCGCGAGGATCGCGACGTGCTCAAGCGCTGCACCATCCGCGCCGAGTTTCCCGTAAAGACCGCCGCACGGGTCACCGCCCGGTGAAGCGGGCGGCGCGCTTCTCGATGAAATGCGCGACGCCCTCGCGGAAATCCTCGGTCTTGAAGCTGGCGCGCATCTCCTCATTGGCAAGCTCGACCGCTTCGCCGAGCCCGCCGAGCAGCGCCTCCCACACCTGCTGCTTCATCACCCGCATCGAGCGCGGCGAGACGGCATCGGCGAGCTCGCGGGCGTAGTCGCGCACCTCCGACATGAGATCGGCCTGCGGCACCGCGCGGTTGACGAAGCCGATGCGCTCCGCCTCCTGCGCCGAGACGCGGCGCGCCGAGAACAGCAGGTCCATCGCATGGCCCGGGCCGACCAGGTGCGGCAGCAGCCAGGCGAGGCCGTATTCGGCGATGAGGCCGCGGCGCGAGAAGGCGGTGGTGAAGATCGCCTCGCTGCCGGCGAAGCGCATGTCGCAATAGCAGGCGAAGACGAAGCCGAGACCCGCGGCCGGGCCGTTGACCGCGGCGATGACCGGTTTGGGGATCGCCGGGAAATAGCTGTAGCGGTGCTGAAAATCGGCGCGCGCGGCGCCGCCGAGATCGAGCGGCGCTGGCGCTTCCGGGGGGATGCTCGCGCCGCCGCCGCCGGCCGCGCCGGAAAGGCGCTCCATATCGGCGCCGGCGCAGAAGCCGCGCCCCGCACCGGTGAGAATGATGACGCGCACCGCCGCGTCCCGCGCCGCTGCCTCCATCGCCTGGCGCAAACCGGTCCCCATCTCCGCGTTGAAAGCGTTGAGCCGGTCGGGCCGGTTCAGCGTGACGGTGGCGATGCGATCCTTGACTTCGAAGAGCACGACGGGCTCGGCCATCACATCCTCCCATTCATTTGTGCTTTGCCCAAGAGCATAGCCGACGCGCTCGCGGCGGCGCCACCGGGTTGCTAAGGTCGCGCGATGGGCTTACCCGCCGAGAGCGCGCCGGCGCCGGTGAGCGCGGCCGAGCGGCGCTGGAACCTTGCGGCGGCGATCACGAGCGTCACGGTGTTCGGCATGGGCATCGCCCTCGGCGGGCCGCTGCTGTCGCTCGTGCTGGAGGGGCGCGGGGTCGACGCCACGCTCAACGGACTCAACGCCGCCTCGACCTTCCTCGGCGTCATCGTCGGCCCGCTGCTGACGCCGCGCGCCGTCGGCCGCTTCGGCATCCGGCGCTTCCTGCTCGGCTGCTTTGCCATCGATATCGCGCTGTTCCTGCTGATGAAGCTCGTCGACAGCATCGGCGCGTGGTTTGTGCTGCGCATGACGCTGGGCATCGTCGGCTCCAGCATCTTCACGGCCACGGAGGCGTGGATAAACCTGCTCGCCGACGACGCCGGGCGTGGTCGCATTCTCGGCATCTACATCGCCTCGCTCTCGGCCGGATTCGGGATCGGCCCGCTGCTGCTGTCGATCACGGGCACCGCGGGCTGGACGCCGTTCATCGCCGCCAGCCTCATCGTCGCCATCGCCGCGATCCCGCTGCTTGCCGCCGGCGACGGCACGCGCGACCTCGGCCGGACGCCTGCGCAAAGCCCGCTCGCGGTCTTCGCCAGAGAGCCGATCCTCCTCTTTACCGTCGCCCTGTTCGGCCTTTACGAGGCGGCGATCATGACGCTGCTGCCGATCTGGGGCGTGCGCATCGGGCTCGGCGAAAAGCTCGGCGCCGCCACCGTCTCGGCGATCTATTTCGGCGCCATCGCGCTCCAGGTGCCGATCGGCTGGCTGTCCGACAAGGTCGAGCGCCGCGCGGTGGTGCGCCTATGCGCCGCAGCGGGCTTGGCCGGCGCCGCGCTGCTGCCGTTCGTCGCCAGCGCGACGCCCGTGCTTTTCGCGGTGCTGTTCCTGTGGGGCGGGTTCACGACCGCGATCTACCCGGTCGCCCTCGCCATGGCCGGCGAGCGCTTTCGCGGCGCCGAGCTGGTCAGTGTCAATGCCGCGATCGTCACCGGTTACGGGCTGGGCGCGCTGGTCGGGCCGGTGCTGGGCGGCGCGGCCATGGACGCGTGGAATCCGCAGGGCCTCCCGGCGGTGCTGGCACTGCTCTTCGCCGTCCTCGTCGCGTCGACCTTCGCTCGCCGCCATTGAGTCGCGCCCGCCCAAAAATCGGGCACCTGCAGCGGTTGGCCAAAATTGCGGCAGCCTGCGTAGATCCTGTGCCACCCGCCGCGCGGCGAGCACCGGGTCCTTTCGAATAAGCCTCTGACGCGCTTTGCAATTCGCGTCGCTCGCCGGAGTGGCCCCGGTCTTGCTTGGGATGGGGCGTAAGCCCGAAGCGACTTCGCCAAGGAGTAATAAGAATGCAGCTCGCGCGGATCCGGCATCGCCTGCCGCTCGCCGCCGTCCTCTGCGTCGTATCCCTCGTCTCGATTCTCGCTGCCGCGCCGGCCTGGGCGCATTTCGGCAGTGCCATCAGCGGTGGCTGGCACGAAGGCTTCGCGCATCCCTTCTCCGGCCTCGACCACGTCGTGGCGATGATCGCGGTAGGCTTATGGGCGACGCAGATGCCGCGCCAAGCCCTGTGGCTGCTGCCAGCCATCTTTCCGCTGTTCATGGCGGTCGGCGTGAGCCTGGTCCCGGCCGGCGTGGCGCTTCCCGGTGCCGAGGATGGCACCGCCATCTCCGTCGCCGTGCTCGGCGTTCTGCTCGCGGTGGCAGCGCGGCCGCCGCTTGCAGTCGGTGCGGCGGTAACGGCGCTGTTCGGATTGGTCCACGGCTATGCGCATGGCGCGGAGATGCCCGAAACGGCCGCGCCGCTGCTATACGGCGCCGGCCTCATCACCGCCACCATGGCGCTGCAGCTGGCCGGCATCGGCATGGGGTTGCTGGCAAGGAGCGCCATCGGCCAGCGCGTGCTGCCGATCGGCGCCGCCGCCATCGCCGGCATCGGCATCACCCTGGTGCTGGCGCTTTAAGCACCGCGGCGCTTAAACCATTCGCGACAATTTAACGCGTTCCGCCTGAGAGCAGGCGAGTCGGCGCCGTCGCGTTCGACGGCTTGTCGCCGGCGGCGGCGCGAACGGAGAGCGCAGCGCCGCCCTCATTCTCCAGCTGCGTCCGCTAGCGCTCGACGTCGCGCCCTGGCGCCTCGGCGCCAAACAGCCTGTCCATGAAATTCCAGCCGCGGTCTGCCGGGATCGCCATGCGTCGCGGTAGCGGCCTAATCCGCCTTGAGTTTCTGCTTTGCTGGCCTCCACGCCCGCTGGTGAGGCAAAAAGCGCAGCGAGCGCGTGTGCCATGACTGCCGCAACAGTTATTGCAAATGGTTCTCATTTGCAATATCAGTTCAAAAACGCTTCGTGGCACCGGCTGCCGGCAACTGGAGACATATGATGCGACGATTGTTGCCGAGGCTGATCCTGCTCGTTCTGCTCGCTCTTTGCGGTCCGTTGCCCGCACAGGCCGAGGAGGGCACCTATACGCTCACCATCAAGGACCACCGCTTCGCGCCGACCGAGTTCGAGATCCCCGCCGGAAGGAAGATCACGCTCATCGTCAAGAACCTCGATTCCACCCCGGAGGAGTTCGAGAGCCTCGAGCTGCATCGCGAGAAGGTTGTCACCGGCGGCCAGGAGATCACCGTCTATGTCGGCCCGTTGCGGCCGGGCCGCTACGAGTTCTTCGGCGATTTCAACCCGCAGACTGCGCGCGGGCACATCGTCGCGAAATAGTCAGGTCTCTTATGTTCGCCACCGCCGTGATCGTCCTCCGCGAGGTTCCGCAGCGCTTCGGCTGGAGCGGCTCGCCGCGCCGGGGTGGCTTCGCCCCGTCGCTGTCGCGGGTGGGCGCCGTGCTCGCGATCGGCCTGGGCGCGGCGGCGACCGCGGCGCCGGCACAGGCCGAGTTCAAGCTGCGCTATCCCTTCGTCGACTATCGCGAGATCGAGCTCGAGCACAATGGCGACACCACCTTCGACAAGAGCAAGAGCGGCAAGAACAACAATCAGAGCTACACCAACGAGATCGAAGTCGGCGCGACGCCCTTCTGGCTGGTCGGGCTGGAGGCCGAGTCGGGCGCCCTGCCGGGCGAGAACCTGCGTTACGAGGCGACCACCGTCGAAAACGTCTTTCAGCTCACGCCGCAGGGAAAATACTGGGCCGATCTCGGATTCTTCGCGGAATACTCGCATGCCGCCTCGCGGCACGACGCCGACTCCGTCACCTTCGGGCCGCTGATCCAGAAGGAGCTCTCCGACGTGATGGGCACCGACACCGTGCACACGCTGAACCTGCTGTTCTCCAAGGAGGTCGGCCGCAACCGCACCGACGCCACGCCCTTCTTCTACGCCTGGCAGTCGCGGCTCCGCCTCGACCCGCATTTCGAGCCGGGCATCGAGATCTTTGGCCAGATCGACGACGTCGAGGCACCCGGCAAGCTCGCCGATCAGCAACACCGGGTGGGCCCGGTGGTGGTCGGTCTGCACAGCCTTGCCCCTTACGGCAAGATCAAATACGAGGTTGGCTACCTGTTCGGCCTGACGCATGCGACCGAGAACGGCACGGTGCGCTGGCGCCTCGAATACGAGATTCCGTTCTAGCGCTGCGGCGCGAGCAGCACCTCGGCGCTGACCGAGACGGAGACGGTGGCGTCGCCGGGCTCGGCGACGGGCGCCGGCGACGCCCGGCCGGCTTGCATGAACAGCGGACGCGGCACGGGCTGCGTGCCGTCGGCATTACCGACCTGGAGGTCGCGGATGCGCTCGACGGTCATGGCGAGATCGCCGGCGACGCGCGCGGCGCGCTGCCGCAGCCGCGCCAGCGCTTCCTCGGTGAGTTCGTCCTCGACGGCGCGCGCCGCCTCGGGCGTCAGCTCGTAAGCCAGCGAGGACAGCACCAAGCCCTGCTGCTGCAGCGTGCCGGCCAGCGCCAGCAGCGCGCCGGCGTCGCGCGATTGCAGCAGCAAGCTCTGCATGCCCTGCCATCGCGGCGGCGGCGGGTGGGCGCCCGCGCGGTCCGGCACCGGTGGGCCGGGCGGTTGCTGGTAAACATGGTAGCCACCGGTGGTCACGGTGACCGTTGCGGTTGCTTTGGCGCGCTCCAGCGCCGCTGCCATGCGCCGGTTGATCTCCGCCTGGAGCCGCGCGGGATCGGCATCGCTCGCCTCGACCCGCAGCTCCGCCATGAGCCGATCACGCTTGACCATCCGCTCGCTGCGCTCGACGAGACGAAGCACCGTAGCGCTGTCGTCGCGCGGCGGCACGGCCCCGGGAGTCTGCGCCCACGCCGGCGCCGCCAGCAGCATCGCGCACAGCGCCGGCGTCACGCGCCGCGCCGTTGCAGTGGCGCCCCGCCCAATGATTTTCCGTGCCCATTCAAACATAGCGAGGCCTCCGGTTCGGGCTAGATGATAATCTTGGTGCGGCTGTATTTCCAAGACTACGTCGTGGTATGCACGATATCTTGCAGTTATCTGACCTATATCTCAGCAAGACATGGCATCGCACGTACTGATCCGTCCCCCTCAATTTCGTCGTTACAGAGGTTTTGCTGGCCGGCACCGGTGGCGCAGTCGATTGCGACGGTTTGTACATTTCTGCAAGGCTTACCGGAGCCAAGATTGCGCCTGTACCGAGTGCGGGAGCCTGTGATAGTGTACCCGCTCAAGCCGGGCGGGGGAAACTGCGCGGCGCGTGGACGGGTCTAAAGGCCCGCCGATCGAGACAACAAAACTAGGGGATGGAAATGTCGATGACAGGATCTTTGGGCAGCAGTACGACGCCCAATCGCGTGCTGCAACTCATAGCCGGCATCATCTGCATGGTGATGGTGGCCAATTACCAGTACGGATGGACCTATTTCGTCGACCCCATGGACGCCAAGAACCATTGGGGGCGGGAAGGCATCCAGTGGGCCTTCACCTTCTTCGTCGCTACCGAGACCTGGCTCGTGCCCGTCGAGGGCTGGTTCGTCGACCGCTTCGGACCGCGCGTCGTCATCATCTTCGGCGGCGTTTTGGTAGCGATCGGCTGGGGGATCAATTCCGTCGCAGAGACGCTGCCGATACTATACTTGGGCAACATCGTCTCCGGCGTCGGCGCAGGCGCGGTCTACGGCACCTGCGTCGGCAACGCCCTCAAATGGTGGCCGGATCGACGCGGCCTCGCCGCCGGCCTCACCGCCGCCGGCTTCGGCGCTGGCGCCGCCGCTACGGTCTGGCCGATCATCCACGTCATCAAGACGTATGGCTATCAGAGCGCGTTCCTATGGTTCGGCATCGGCCAGGGCGTGGTCATCCTGATCATGTCGCAGTTCCTGAAGGCGCCTCAGCCGGGTCAAGCGCCGAAGGCGCTGCCGCGGCTCACCCAGAGCGCGCGCGACTACACCTGGCAGGAGATGATCCAGACGCCGGTGTTCTGGCTGCTCTATGTCATGTTCGTGGCGGTGGCCGCCAGCGGCCTCGTCGTCACCGCGCAGGTGGCGCCCATCGCCAAGGACTATGGCATCGCCTCGACCATCATGTTCATGGGAGGGACGGTTCTCGTGACGGCGGGGATCGTCGACAATATCCTCAACGGCCTCGCGCGGCCGACGTTCGGCTGGGTCTCCGACCATATCGGCCGCGAGAACACGATGGCGATCGTCTTCACCGCCGGCGCCGCGGCGTACTGGGCTCTGGGCACGATCGGCAATACGCCCTACACTTTCGTCATCACGGCGGGGCTCGTCTATTTCACCTGGGGCGAGATCTATAGCCTCTTCCCGGCGACCTGCACTGACACCTACGGCTCCAAATACGCCACGACGAATGCAGGCCTGCTTTACACGGCCAAAGGCACGGCGTCCTTCCTCGTACCACTCGCCAACTGGCTTCAGCACAGCACCGGAAGCTGGCATGCGGTGTTCGTCGTGGCGACGGTCGCCAACCTCGTCGTCGCCGGCAGCGCCCTGTTCATCTTGAAGCCGATGCGCGCCAGGCAGATCGCGGGCGCGGCAGCTGCGGCGCGCGCGCAGATGCGCCCGGCCGAGTAGCGCTCTCTCTCACGGCGATATCTATCGGGCGGGTGAGTTCTCACCCGCCCGATTGCTTTGGCGCTATTGCCGGAGCCCGCGCAGGCGCGCATCGCCAGGCCCCGGCGAAGGCGCGAACTCCGCCCGCGCGACGGTGGCGATGATCTTGTCAATGAAGCGCGCGTAGGCCGCGTCCCATGCCGGTGCGAGAGACCCCGGCACGGCGCCCGGCACCGCCGGCGAGAGGAAGATCGCGCCATCGCTCGGGTCGGATTCGCCGGCATGGCGCGAGGCACGGACGAGATCGAATGCGCCCGAATCATCGGCCGCGGAGACGATGCGCACGCCGCTGAGCACGCTGGCATTGCCGCGCGCGTTGGCATTGGCTTCCTGCTGGAAGACGGCGCGCGGATAGATGCGCTCGACCGTGGCGCGATCATTTATGTTGGCGCGCTGCATGGTCAGGCAACGGCGCGCGTCGCGCGATCGTTCCCAGCCGCAGCCTTGACCCGCCTCTCGGCCAGGGCGACAGTCGTCGTCTCGGCCGCGCCGACAAAAGGGCTCGTCATGATCAGCACCTCGCCGCTCGCTGCGTCGCTCACGGTCGAGGAGCGCGCCCTCCTCGACAGCGCCGCGCGCTTCCGCCGCGACCATGTGGCGCCGCGCGCGGCGGGGTGGGAGCGCGCGCGTCAGATGCCGCGCGAGAGCCTGCGCGAGGCGGCCCGGCGGGGCCTCACCGGCATCGAGGTGCCGCACGCACAGGGCGGCTGCGGCGCCGGCTTCGTCGCCAAGGCGCTCATCGCCGAGGAGCTGGCGCGATCCTGCATGGCATTCGCCTTCGGCCTCATCAACACGCAGAACGTCGCGGCGCGCATCGCCGGCGCGGGCTCGGCGGCGCAGATCGAGCGCTACCTAGCGCCGCTGCTGAGTGGCGAGTTGATCGGCGGCACGTCGCTCACCGAGCCGCACGCCGGCAGCGATTTCCCGGCCATCACCACGATGGCGCGGCGCGCCGGCAGCGGCTGGATGCTCGATGGCGAGAAGGCGTGGCTCACCAACGCCGCCCTGGCCGAGGTGATCATCGTCTATGCTAAGACCGACGCCGCTCCCGGCAGCGACGGCATCGCCGCCTTCCTCGTCGATGCGCGGGCGCCGGGGTTCGAGCGCCTGCCGCCCTATGCCCTCATGGGCGGCCACGCCATCGGCGCCGGCGGCTTCCGCCTGAAGGACTACCCTGCCGACGAGCACGCGCTGTTCTATCCGCCGGGCCAGGCCTTCAAGCGCGCGCTCGCCAGCATCAATGGCGCGCGCGCCTATGTCGCGGCCATGTGCTGCGGCATGGTGGCGGAAAGCCTGCGCATCGCGCTCGACTACGCAACGCGGCGGCGAAGTTTCGGCAAGCGGCTGTTGGATCACCAGGGCCTGCGCTGGTCGCTCGCGGACGTCGCGACCGACCTCGAGGCGGCGCGGCTCCTGACCTGGCGCGCCGCCGATCTTATCGCGCGCGGCGAAGACGCCATGCTCGCCGCCGCGCATGCCAAGAAATTTGCGGTGCGCATGGCGCAGCAGCGGCTCGGCGACTGCATGCAGGCGATGGGCGCCGAAGGCTTGCGCGAGGATTACCCGTTCGGCCGCCACATCGCGTCAGCCCGCATCGCCGGCTATGTCGACGGCTCGACCGAGATGCAGAATGAGCGCATCGGCGCATTGCTGGAGAAGACGTATTTGTGATGGTCCTTCGACTCACCGGCTCCACCCTTGCTCAGGATGAGGAGAACCGAGAAGAGCATTGCCGATGCCAAACCACAGATCTACCTCATCCTGAGCCTGTCGAAGGACGCACGGCGCCGATGCAGCCGTCTGCTTACACCGCCTCGACCTTGGCGGCGCAGAACTTGAACTCGGGGATCTTGCCGATGGGGTCGAGCTGGGGGTTGGTCAGGATGTTGGCGGCAGCCTCGGCGAAGCAGAACGGGATGAACACCATGCCCGGCGGGATGGCGCCATCGGCGCGCGCCTTGAGCTCGATGGCACCGCGCCGCGTGGCGACGCGAATCATGTCGCCCGCCTTGACGCCCATGCGCCGCAGATCGGACGGCGACAGGCTCGCCACCGCCTCGGGCTCGAGATCGTCGAGCACGCTGGAGCGACGCGTCATCGCACCGGTGTGCCAGTGCTCGAGCTGGCGACCGGTTGTGAGCACCATCGGGTATTGCGCATCCGGCTCCTCGGCGGGCGGGACGAGCTGCACCGGCACGAGCTTGCCGCGCCCCGACGGTGTCGGGAATCCATCGCCGAAGACGATGTCGTTGCCGGGCTTGTCCTCGGCGTCACAAGGATAAGTCACGGAGCTCTCGCGCTCGAGCCGCTCCCAGGTGATGTTGTTCAAGGACGGCATCGCCAGCTTCATCTCGGCGAAGACATCGCGCGGATGCGAGTATTTCCAGTCGAGGCCCATCCGTTTGGCGATGTCGATGGTGATCGCCCAATCCTCGCGCGCCTGGCCGGGCAGCGGCAGCGCCTTGCGCCCCATCTGCACCTGGCGGTTGGTGTTGGAGACGGTGCCGGTCTTCTCCGGCCAAGCCGAGGCGGGCAGGACCACATCGGCGTAGCGCGCGGTCTCCGTCAGGAAAATGTCCTGCACCACGAGATGCTCGAGCTTCGCCAGCGCCTCGCGCGCATGCTGGACGTCGGGATCCGACATGGCGGGGTTCTCGCCCATGATGTACATGCCGCGGATGACATCCTCATGCACCGCATTCATGATCTCGACCACAGTGAGGCCGCGCGTGGGGTCGAGCGTGGTGCCCCAGAGTTTCTCGAAGAAGCCGCGCACCTTCGGGTCCTCGACCGACTGGTAGTCGGGAAAGACCATCGGGATGAGGCCGGCGTCCGATGCGCCCTGGACATTGTTCTGGCCGCGCAGCGGATGAAGGCCCGTGCCGGGCCGGCCGATCTGGCCCGTGACCAGCGCCAGCGAGATGAGGCGGCGCGAATTGTCGGTGCCGTGGACGTGCTGCGAGATGCCCATGCCCCAGAAGATGATAGCGGCCTCGGCGCGGGCGTAGGTGCGCGCCACCAGGCGCAGCGTGTCGGCGTCAACGCCGCAGATCGGCGCCATCTTCTCCGGCGGGAAATCCTTCACATTCTCGGCGAGCTTCTCGAAGTCCTCGGTATGCGCCTGGACGTATTGCTTGTCGTGCAGGCTCTCGCTGATGATGACATTGAGCATGGCCGAGAGCAGCGCCACGTCGCGCCCGGGCTTGAACTGCAGCATGTGCGTGGCGTGGCGCTTCAGGGTCTGGCCGCGCGGATCCATGACGATGAGCGTCGCGCCGCGCTTCACCGCATTCTTGAAGAAGGTCGCGGCGACCGGATGGTTCTCGGTCGGGTTGGCGCCGATGACGATGATCACGTCGGCGTCCTTCGCCGCCATGAAGGGCGCGGTCACCGCGCCCGAGCCGATGCCCTCCATCAGCGCCGCCACCGAGGAGGCGTGGCAGAGCCGCGTGCAGTGGTCGACATTGTTGGTGCCGAAGCCGGTGCGCACCAACTTCTGGAACAGATACGCCTCCTCGTTCGAGCCCTTGGCCGAGCCGAAGCCGGCAAGCCCCTTGCCGCCATGCTGGTCGCGGATGCGCTTCAGCCCTTGCGCCGCGCGGCCGAGCGCCTCGTCCCAGCTCGCCTTGCGGAAATGCGTCAACGGGTTGGCAGGGTCGAGCTCGTCATGCGCATTCTTGGGCACGCCGTCCTTGCGGATGAGCGGCACGGTCAGGCGATCCGGATGGCCCACATAGTCGAAGCCGAAGCGGCCCTTGACGCACAGCCGGTTCTGGTTGGACGGCCCGTTCCGGCCGTCGACGTAGAGCAGCTTGTCGTCCTTGATGTTGTAGGTGAGTTGGCAGCCGACGCCGCAATAAGGGCAGACGCTGTCGACTGTGCGGTCGGGCCGGGTGGTGAAGACGTTGTGCTCGTCGACCAGCGTGGCCGGCATGAGCGCGCCGGTCGGGCAGGCCTGCACGCATTCACCGCAGGCGACACAGGTGCTGTCGCCCATCGGGTCGTCGAAATCGAACACGATCTTCTCGCCATGGCCGCGCCCAGCCATGCCGATGACGTCGTTGACCTGCACTTCGCGGCAGGCGCGGACGCAGAGATTGCACTGGATGCAGGCGTCGAGGTTGACCGCCATCGCCGGGTGGCTGCGATCGGGCTCGGGCTGCGCGCGCGCGGGGAAGCGGCTCTCCTCGACGCCGACGCGATCGGCCCAGCGCCAGAAGCGCGAGTCCGGATCATGCGCGGTCTCGCGCTCCGGCTGGTCACCGACCAGCAGCTCGAACACCATCTTGCGCGAGAATTTGGCGCGCTCGGACGCGGTCCTGACCTTCATGCCGGCGGCGGGCTTGCGGATGCAGGACGCGGCGAGCACGCGCTCGCCCTCGATCTCGACCATGCAGGCGCGGCAATTGCCGTCGGGGCGATAACCCGGCGCCGGGCTGTAGCAGAGATGCGGAATCTCGGTGCCGCGCCGCTGCGCCGCCTGCCAGATGGTCTCGCCCGGCAGCGCCTCGACTTCGACGCCGTCGAGGAAGAATTTGACCGCGTCGCTCATCACGCTGGAGCCGTCGCTCATGGCACATCCTCGGGGAAATGCTTCATCACCATCTTGACCGGGTTCATCGCCGCCTGACCCAGCCCGCAGATCGAAGCGTCGCTCATCACCTTGGTCAACTCCTCGATCAGCGGCTTGTCCCAGCGCTTCGCCTGCATCAGCTTCACCGCCTTCTCGGTGCCGACGCGGCACGGCGTGCACTGGCCGCAGCTCTCATCCTCGAAGAAGCGCAGGAGGTTGAGGGCGACTTCTTTCATATCGTCCTTGTCGGAGAGCACGACAACCGCCGCCGAGCCGATGAAGCAGCCATGTTGCTCGAGCGTACCGAAATCGAGCGGCAGGTCGGCCATCGCGGCCGGCAGGATGCCGCCTGAGGCGCCGCCCGGCAGATACCCCTTGAAGGCATGGCCGTCGGCCATGCCGCCGCAGAACTCGTCGATGAGTTCGCGCGCGGTGATGCCCGCCGGCGCCAGCTTCATGCCGGGGTTCTTGACCCGGCCGGAGACCGAGAAGCTGCGCGGCCCCTTGCGGCCGCGGCGGCCCTGATTGGCGAACCAGTCGGCGCCCTTCTCGACGATGTCGCGCACCCAGTAGAGCGTCTCGATGTTGTTGATCAACGTCGGCCGGCCGAACAATCCGACCTGCGAGGGATAAGGCGGCTTGTGGCGCGGCAGCCCGCGCTTGCCTTCGATGCTCTCGAGCATCGCCGATTCCTCGCCGCAGATATAGGCACCGGCGCCGCGACGCAGATGGACGCGCACATGCCTGGCGAGGTCGGCAGCCGCGACCTTGGGCATCTCCTCGACCAGCAGCGCGCGGCATTGCGGGTATTCGTCGCGCAGGTAGATGTAGATATCGGACGCCTCGATCGCCCAGGCGCCGATCAGCATGCCCTCGATGAAGCGGTGCGGGTCGGTCTCGAGATAGATGCGGTCCTTGAAGGTGCCGGGCTCGCCCTCGTCGCCATTGACCGCCATCAGGCGCGGCTTGGGCTCGGCGCGCACGAAGCGCCATTTGCGCCCGGTGGGAAATCCGGCGCCGCCCAGGCCTTTAAGCTGCGAATCCTCGAGCCTCTTCAGCATATCCTCGAGCGGCATCTTGCCGGCGAGGCAGGCCTCGAGCAGCCTGTAGCCGCCGTCGGCGCGATAGGCGGCGAAATCGCGGTAGTCCGGGAGCGGCGGATGCGTGGCACCGCTCATCACCGCCTTGGCGACGGTGTCGACCGTGGCGTGCTCGTGGAGCGCGTGACCGATCGCCGTGACCGGCGCGTTGTGGCAGCCGCCCATACAGGGCGCGCGCACGACACGCACGTCCTTGCCCAGTTTCTTCGGCAGCGCCGCGAGCAGCTTCTGCGCGCCCAGGAGCTCGCAGGTGAGACTGTCGCAGACGCGCACGGTGATCGGCGGCGGCGGCGCCTCGCCGTCGAGCACAATGTCGAAATGCGCATAGAAGGAGGCGACTTCGTAGACCTCGACCAACGCCAGCCTCATCTCCTGCGCCAGGGCGGCGAGATGGCGGGCGTGGAGACAATGGAATTCGTCCTGGAGCAGATGCAGGTGCTCGATCAGCAGGTCTGCCTGGCGCGAGCGGTCGCCGAGCAACGCTTGCACCTCGGCCAGCGCCTCGGGCTCGACCTGCCGGCCCTTCGGCATGTTCCGGCCGCCGCGGCGGCCGGCGCCAGGGTGAATGCTGCGCTGTCCCTTGTGCCCGTCCGCCATGTCAGCCCTTCAGCACCTTCACCATCATGCTGCCGAGCGCCGCCGGCGAAGCGGCGACGGCGATGCCGGCGCTCTTCATCGCCTCGATCTTGTCCTTGGCCGAGCCGCTGCCGCCGGAGATGATGGCTCCGGCATGGCCCATGCGCCGACCGGGCGGCGCGGTGGCGCCGGCGATGAAGCCGACGACCGGCTTTTTGATCTTGCTGCGCTTGAGGAAATCCGCCGCCTCTTCCTCGGCGGAGCCGCCGATCTCGCCGATCATGATGATCGACTTGGTCTCCTCGTCCTTGAGGAAGAGTTCGAGGCAGTCGATGAAATTGGTGCCGTTTACGGGATCGCCGCCGATGCCGACGCAGCTCGACTGACCGAGACCGGCGGCCGTGGTCTGCGCCACCGCCTCATAGGTCAACGTGCCCGAGCGCGAGACGATGCCGACGTGGCCCTTGGCATGGATGTGGCCGGGCATGATGCCGATCTTGCATTGCTCGGGCGTGATGACACCGGGGCAGTTGGGGCCGATGAGTCGGCTCCGCGACCCGGCGAGCGCACGCTTCACCATCACCATGTCGAGCACCGGAATGCCCTCGGTGATGCAGACGATGAGCGGCACGCCCGCATCAATCGCCTCGAGGATGGCGTCAGCGGCGAAGGGCGGCGGCACATAGATGGCCGAGGCGGTCGCTCCGGTCTTGCGCACGGCTTCGCCGACGGTGTCGAAGACGGGCAGGTCGAGATGCTTGGTGCCGCCTTTGCCGGGCGTCACGCCGCCGACCATCTTGGTGCCATAGGCGATCGCCTGCTCGGAATGGAACGTGCCCTGGGCGCCGGTGAAGCCCTGGCAAATGACTTTCGTCTCGGAATTGACCAGGACTGCCATCAGGCCGCCTCCTCCACCGCTTTGACCACTTTCTCGGCCGCGTCGGCGAGATTGTCGGCCGAGAGGATGGGCAGGCCCGACTCGCCCAAGATCTTCTTGCCGAGGCGCACATTGGTGCCTTCGAGCCGTACCACCAGCGGCACATGCAACGCCACCTCGCGCGCCGCGGCGACGATGCCCTCGGCAATGACGTCGCAGCGCATGATGCCGCCGAAGATGTTGACGAGGATGCCCTCGACATTGGGATCGGAGAGGATGAGCTTGAAGGCGGTGGTGACCCGCTCCTTGGTGGCGCCGCCGCCGACATCGAGGAAGTTCGCGGGCTCGCCGCCATAGAGCTTGATGATGTCCATGGTCGCCATGGCGAGGCCGGCGCCGTTCACCATGCAGCCGATATTGCCCTCGAGCTTCACATAGTTGAGCGCATGCTTGGCGGCTTCGAGCTCGGCCGGGTCCTCCTCGGCCTCGTCGCGCATTTCCTCGACTTCCTTGTGGCGGAAGAGCGCGTTGTCGTCGAAATTCATCTTGGCGTCGAGCGCGATGACCGCACCGGCGCCGGTCACCACCAGCGGATTGATCTCGAGCACCGAGGCGTCGAGGCTGGTGAAGGCGCGGTACATGCCGAGCATGAACTTGGTCGCCGCCGCCACTTGCTTGCCGTCGAGGCCGAGGCCATAGGCGAGCTTGCGCACGTGGAAGCCCTGCAGGCCGGTGGTCGGGTCGATCGCCACCTTGAGGATCTTCTCCGGGTGCTTGGCGGCGACCTCCTCGATCTCCATACCGCCTTCGGTCGAGGCCATCACGGTGATACGCGAGGTCTTGCGGTCGATCAGCATGCCGAGATAGAGCTCGCGCTTGATATCGCAGCCTTCCTCGATATAGACGCGCTTCACCTCGCGCCCCTTGGGGCCCGTCTGCTTGGTGACGAGCACATGGCCCAGCATCTCGGCGGCGTTCTTGCCGACCTCCTCGACCGACTTGACGACGCGCACGCCGCCTTTGCCTTGCGGGTTGTCCTTGAAGCGCCCGGCGCCGCGGCCGCCGGCATGGATCTGCGACTTCACCACCCAGACCGGCCCGCCGATATCGCGCGCCACCTTCTCCGCCTCCTGCGGCGTGTAGGCAGCGGCGCCGCGCGGCACCGCGACGCCGAATTTCTGCAGCAGACTCTTGGCCTGATATTCATGGATGTTCATGGCTCGCCTCGCCTTTCAGCGCACCAACCCCGCCCCGCGCGCCCATTTATACTTGGCGCCCAGTACGGCCACCGGGATCTCCGTCGAATAGGCATAGGCGGGGATGCCGTGGTCGTAAAGATGCTCAGCCGCCTCCTCGACCTGGACGTCGCCGGCAAGCGAGGCGACGATCGGCTTGGCGATGCCTTTCGCCTTCATCTCCTCGACGACCTCGACGACCAGCTTGGCGAACACCATCGGCGGCGTGATGATGGTGTGCCAGTAGCCCAGGATGAGGGCATGGATACGCTCGTCCTCGAGGCCGAGCTTGATGGTGTTCTTGTAGGTCGTCGGCGGCTCGCCGCCGGTGATGTCGACGGGATTGCCGGCGGCGCCGAAGGGCGGGATGAACTTGCGGAAGGCGGTGTCGAGATCCTGGGGCATCTTCATCAGCGACAGCCCGTTGTCGACGCAGGCGTCGGAAAGCAGCACGCCCGAGCCGCCGGCGCCGGTAATGATGACGACGTTCTCGCCCTTTGGCGTCGGCAGCTTCTGCAGCGCGCGCGCGTAGTCGAGCATGTCGCGCAAGCCGGGCGCGCGGATCACGCCGGATTGCCTCAGCACGTCGTCATAGATCTTGTCGTTGCCGGCGAGCGCGCCCGTGTGCGAGCTTGCCGCCTTGGCGCCGGCCGAGGTGCGGCCGGCCTTCAGCATGATCACCGGCTTCTTCTTCGATACGCGCTTCGCCACCTCGGCGAAGGAGCGGCCGTCCTTCAAATCCTCGCAATGCATGGCGATGACATGCGTGTTGTCATCCTGCTCGAAGAAGGTCAGGAGATCGTCCTCGTCGAGATCGGACTTGTTGCCGAGGCCGACGATCGCCGAAACGCCCATCTTGGCCGAGCGCGAGAAGCCGATGATGGCCATCCCGATGCCGCCCGATTGCGAGCTGAGCGCGGCGTGTCCCTTGTAGTCGTAGGGCGTGCAGAAGGTGGCGCAGAGATTCTTCGGGGTGTAGTAGTAGCCGTAGATGTTCGGCCCCATCAGGCGGATGCCGTATTTGCGGCCGATCTCCTGGATCTCCTTCTGACCCTCGACATTGCCAGTCTCGGCGAAGCCCGAGGGGATCAGTACGGCGCCAGGGACCTTTTTCTCGCCGCATTCCACGAGAGCCTGCGCCACGAACTTGGCGGGAATGGCGAAGACGGCGACGTCGACAGTGCCTGGCACGTCTTTGACCGATTTATAGGCCTTGCGGCCCATGATCTCTTCAGCCTTCGGATGGATCGGATAGATCTTGCCCTGATAGCCGCCGTTGATGAGGTTCTTCATCACGGAATTGCCGATCTTGCCGTCCTCGGCGGAGGCGCCGATCACCGCGACCGCGTCCGGCCGCATGATGCGATTCATCTGGCCGACGATCTCCTGCTGGCCCGGGCGGTAGCGCTGCGGCGGCGGGTTCCAGTCCATGACGATGCGCACATCGGCCGCGACGGCGCCGCCCTTCGACGCGAAGACCGGGTTCAGATCCATCTCGGCGATCTCGGGGAAATCGCCGATGAGCTGCGACACGTTCTGGATGAGGCTCGCTAGCGCGTCGCGGCTGACCGGCTCGGCGCCGCGCACGCCCTTGAGGATCTCGGCCGCCTTGATGCCGTCGAGCATGGAGAGCGCATCCTCCTTGCTCGCCGGCGCGAGGCGGAAGGTGATGTCCTTCAGCACTTCGACCAGCACGCCGCCGAGCCCGAAGGCGACGAGCTTGCCGAAGCTCGGGTCCGTGGCGGCGCCGATGATCACTTCCTGGCCGCCTTGCAGCATCTGCTGCACCTGCACGCCCTCGATCTTGGCGCTGGATTTGTAGCTCTTGGCGTTGGCAATGATGCGGCCGTAGGCCTTCTCGGCCTCTTCGGCGCTCTTGACGCCGACGACGACGCCGCCCGCCTCGGTCTTGTGGAGGATGTCCGGCGAGACGATCTTCAGCACCACCGGAAAACCCATGCCCTGGGCGAGCTTGCCGGCGTCCTGGGCGGAGCGCGCCACGCCTTCCTTCGGCACGGCGATACCATAGGCGTCGCATACCAGCTTGCCTTCAGGCGCGGTCAGGCTGTCACGCTTTTCCGCCTTGGCTTTGTCAAGGACCTTGCGAACCGCATTCTTGTCGTAAGCCATCGACTCTCTCTCCCCGTGCCCTAAAGATTCTGCCAGCGCGCCCCTCGAGCCCGGAGCGCGCGGCGGAAAGATCATGCCGCGATGCGCCGTCCCGCCTTAGATCGCCTTCTCGCCGCGCATCGCGGCGATCTGGTCCTTTTTAAAGCCCAGCTCCGCCAGGACCTCGTCGGTGTGCTCGCCGAGAAGTGGCGAGCGCTTAACCTCGGAGGGGCTATCCGACATCTTTATCGGATTGCCGACGGTCAGATACTTGCCCCGCTTGGGATGATCGACCTCGACCACCGTGCCGGTCTTGCGCAGGCTCGGCTCGTAGGCGATCTCCTTCATCGACAGGATCGGGCCGCAGGGGATGTCGTATTTGTTGAGGATCTCCATGGCCTCGAACTTGTCCTTGGTCATGGTCCATCGCTCGATCGTGTCGAAGATCTCCGGGAGCCGCGGCAGGCGCGCTTCAGGCTTCGCATAATCGGGATGGGTGATCCACTCCTCTTTGCCGATCACCTTGCAGATCGCCTCCCAAACGGGAGCCTGCGTGATGAAATAGATGTAGGCGTTGGGATCAGTCTCCCAGCCCTTGCATTTGAGGATCCAGCCGGGCTGGCCGCCGCCCGAGGCATTGCCCGCGCGCGGCACCGCCTCGCCGAACTTGCCGTGCGGGTATTGCGGATACTCCTTCATGACCTTGTTGCGCTGGAGGCGCTGCTGGTCGCGCAGCTTGACGCGGCAGAGATTGAGCACGCCATCCTGCATGGCCGCGAGCACGCGCTGCCCCCGTCCGGTCGTGTTGCGCTGGTAGAGCGCGCAGACGATGCCGAGCGCCAAGTGGAGCCCGGTGCCGCTGTCGCCGATCTGGGCACCGGTGACGAGCGGCGGGCCGTCGTCGAAGCCGGTGGTGGAGGCGGCGCCGCCGGCGCATTGCGCGACGTTCTCGTACACCTTGCAGTCCTCGTAGGGACCCGGGCCGAAGCCCTTCACCGAGGCGACGATCATGCGCGGATTGAGTTCCTGGACGCGCTCCCAGGTGAAGCCGATGCGGTCGAGCACGCCGGGCGCGAAGTTCTCGACCAGCACGTCGCAGTATTTGACCAGCGCCTCGAGCACCTGCTTGCCCTTGGGATGTTTGGTGTCGATGGTGATCGAGCGCTTATTGTGGTTCAGCATCGTGAAGTAGAGGCTGTCCACATCGGGGATGTCGCGCAGCTGACCGCGCGTGATGTCGCCGCCGCCCGGCCGCTCCACCTTGATCACATCGGCGCCGAACCAGGCGAGAAGCTGCGTACAGGTCGGCCCCGATTGCACATGGGTGAAATCGAGGATGCGCACGCCGTCCAGTGCCTTGCTCATTATCCCTCTCCGAAAGTCCGTCGTTGCGTTCCTGTGTTTCCTTGTCGGCGGCGCACCACCTCGTGGTGCGCCGCACGCCCGCAGACGTTCTATTTCTTGCGAAGCACGCTTTGAGGGTTGAGGTTGCCGATACGGCCGCTCTCGCTGCCCGCAGCCGGGTCGATCACCGCGTTGATGAGGGTGGGTTTGCCCGAGTCCATGGCCGCGTCGACGGCCCGCTTCAGCTCGTCGGGCGTTTCCGCTTGCACGCCGACGCCGCCGAACGCTTCGATTATCTTGTCATAGCGCGCGCCTTTGACGAAGACGGTCGTCGCAGGATCCGATCCGCCGGCCGGATTGACGTCGGTTCCGCGGTAGATGCCGCCGTTGTTGAAGACGACGGTGCAGACCGGCAGATTGTACCGGCAGATCGTCTCCACCTCCATGCCGCAGAAGCCGAAGGCGCTGTCGCCTTCTACCGCGAGCACGGGCTTGCCGGTTTCGACGGCCGCGCCGATGGCCTGGCCCATGCCGATGCCCATCACGCCCCAGGTACCGACGTCCAGGCGCTTGCGCGGCTTGTACATGTCGATGACGCCGCGCGCGAGGTCGAGCGTGTTGGCGCCTTCGTTGACGAGGATCGCATCCGGCCGCTCCTTAATGATGGTGCGCAAGGCACCCAGCGCACCGTGATAGTCCATCGGCGAGTTGTTGTTCATCAGGCGCGGCGCCATCTTGGCGACGTTTTCTTCGCGCTTCGTCTTGACGGCGTTGGTCCACTCGGCCGGCGCCGCCGGCCAGTTGCCGCCCATGCCCTCGATCAGGGCGGCGACGCACGAGCCGATATCGCCCACGACCGGGGCGGCGATTTCGACGTTGCTGTCCATTTCCTTGGGCTCGATGTCGATCTGGATGAACTTCTTCGGGGCCTCGCCCCAGGTCTTGCCCTTGCCGTGCGACAAGAGCCAGTTGAGGCGGGCGCCGATCAGCATCACGACGTCGGAATCCTTCAATACGGTCGAGCGCGCGGCGCCGGCGCACTGCGGATGCGTATCAGGCAACAGGCCCTTGGCCATGCTCATCGGCAGGAAAGGAATGCCGCTCTTCTCGACCAGCGTCTTGATCGCGTCGTCGGCCTGCGCATAGGCCGCACCCTTGCCGAGGATGATCAGCGGCCGCTTGGCGGATTTGAGGACATCCAGCGCGCGCTTGATGGCGGCCGGCGCCGGGATCTGGGTCGGTGCCGCGTCGATGACCTTGACCAGCGACTTCTTGCCGGCGTCCGCATTCATGACCTGGCCGAACAGCTTGGCCGGCAGGTCGAGATAGACGCCGCCTGGCCGCCCCGAGACGGCGGCGCGGATCGCGCGCGCAAGGCCGATGCCGATGTCGGCGGCATGCAGCACGCGGAACGCCGCCTTGCACAGCGGCTTGGCGATGGCGAGCTGGTCCATCTCCTCATAGTCGCCCTGCTGCAGGTCGACGATCTCGCGCTCGGACGAGCCCGAGATCAGGATCATCGGGAAACAGTTGGTCGTGGCGTGGGCAAGGGCCGTCAGACCATTGAGGAAGCCGGGCGCGGACACCGTGAGGCAGACGCCGGGCTTCTTGGTCAGGAAGCCGGCGATGGCGGCCGCGTAGCCGGCATTCTGCTCGTGGCGGAACGAGAGCACGCGGATGCCCGCGGCCTGCGCCATGCGGCCGAAATCCGTGATCGGGATGCCGGGCACGCCGTAGATCGTGGTCAGGCCGTTGAGCTTGAGCGCGTCGATGACGAGGTGGAAGCCGTCGGTCAGCTCCTGCGTCTCGTCCGTCGTGGTCCTCGCCTGCTCTTTGAGCGTCGTGGCTTGCGTCATCAGGGCTGTCTCCCTCCGGGTCGTTTGATTTTTCAGCTCAGGAAATCGCAATGCTTTTCCACATGCGCGGCGAGATCGAGCGTGTGTTGTCGCGTCAGCCTTTCCGCAAGTTCGGTGTCGCGTCGCTCCAGCGCCTCAATGATCTTGAGGTGATCGATAATGGAACGCTGGGCGCGGTTATCCTGTCCGATCGTCATCTGCCGGATGGCGCGAACATGGATGAACAGGTTTTCGGTCATGTCGGCGATCAGCTGATTGCCGCTGAGCCGGATGATCGATTGGTGAAACTTTACATTCGCTTCGGAATAGTCGTCGAGGTGCCCCTCGGGCGAGTGCCCCGCCTCCTGGAACTCGTCAAACAGGTGGCGGAGGCCGGCGATGTCGTCGTCGGAGGCATGCAGCGTGATCAGTCGGGCGGCAAGGCTCTCAAGCGCCGCCCAGACCTGGATCATCTCGACGATCTCCCTCTTGGTCTTGCGCACCACGAAGATGCCGCGCCGCGGCAGCGTCTTGACGAAGCCCTCCTGCTCCAATAGCGTCATTGCTTCACGGATCGGGGTGCGGCTTACTCCCAGATCCTGCGAGAGTTGCCGCTCGTCGAGACGGATTTCGTGCGGCTGCGCGTAAATATTGACCGACGTGATGGCCTGCTTGAGCGCATGGTAGGCCTGGGTACGGAAGCTCGATTGCGTATCGATCGGCTTCACATCGAGTCTCGATGCCACCACGGGGTGTCACTCCTCGTTCAGCCACGCATGATATGCCAGATTATTGTATCTGGCATATCAGTTTGTCAAACGGCCTTTGCCAGGCATTCCCGTCCCTCAGCCTTTTCAGCATGCCAGACCACCGAAGCGGCGACGCCAGCACAGGGATGCTGCGTCCCGCCAGGCAACCACCGGTTCCACATGTCATAGAATGCACATGTGGCTCGCTCGCGGCATCCGCTGCTATTGTCAGTAAGGGTGGCTTCCACGGCGCACCAAAGCTGGCGTAAGCTTCTTAAGAATTCCCGTCGTTCCCGAACATTGGCGCGGCGCGTTTGCGTGTTGCGCCGGGCGGCGGCTTCCGCGAGGAGGGCCGGTACGCGAGGCAGGTGGTGAGCGCGACGATGACGACGGCGCCGGCAGCAGCGAATGACGAGACGGGGCGGCTCAGCGCCCTTGACCGTTTCGACATCCTCGACAGCGAGACCGAACCAGCGTTCGACCGGGTGACATCGCTCGCCGCGCGGCTCTTCCGCACGCCGATCGCGCTGGTCGGCTTCATCGATCGCGAGCGCCAATGGTTCAAGTCGCGCATCGGCGTCGAGCCGAGCGAGGTGCCGCGCGAGATGGCGTTGTGCGACGACACCATCCGCGGCAACGGCGTCTCGTTTGTGCCGGACCTGTGGCGCGATGCGCGCTTTGCTGACAAGCCCGCCTCACGCCAGCTGGGCATCCGCTTCTACGCTGGTGCGCCCCTGGTCACGCGCGAAGGCCATCGTATCGGCACGGTCTGCGTCATGGACCGCAAGCCGCGCCCCGACATCACTGCGGAAGACGCGGAGCCCCTGACGCAGCTCGCGGCCATGGTTATGAGCGAGCTCGAGCTCCGTCTGGCCAGGCGCCACCTCAGCGCCGAGCTGTCTTCGCGCAGTCTCGCCGAGAACCGCCTCAACCTGCTCAACGATCTCACCGAGGCCGCGCTCGAGGCGCCCGATTTCAAGACCGCAATCCGCGCCTGCTTGCACCTCATCGCCGGGCAGGTCGGCGCCGATTGCGCCGTCGCCTATGGCTTGCGGCCCAACGCCACGCGCCTCGAGCTCGAGGCGGAATACACCACACCCGGACTCGATGCCGACGCCTTCCTCGAATTTCTGCGCCGCTTTCCCATGCACGGCGACAATTCGCTGACCGGCGAAGCGGTGCTGCACCAGCGCCTCATTGCCGTCGCCGATCTCTCCTCGCTCGACAGCCGCCGCTTCCCGATCTCACGCACCGCGGCGGATCATGGCTTCCGCAGCTGGCTCGGCGTGCCGTTCGAGAACGCCGGCGCGAAGTTCGGCCTCACCTTCCTGTTCCGCCGGCCGCTGCGCGACATGAGCCAGGTGGCCGAGACCATCCATAGCCTATCGGGCAAGGTGCGCGACCTGCTGGCGCGCAAGCAGGTGGAGGAGCGCATCGCCCTGCTGCAGTCGGTGGTGCTGCACGCCAATGACGCCGTGATGATCACCGAAGCCGGCGCGGCGGCCGGCGAGGCGCCACGCATCGTCTACGTCAACCGCTCCTTCAGCGCCATGACCGGCTATCCCGAGGAGGACGTACTCGGGCGTACGCCGCACTTCCTGCAGGGCCCGGGCACAGATGCCGAAAGCAGCGAGCGGGTGCGCACCGCGCTGGCGCGCTGGGAGCCGGTCCGCGTCGAGATGATCAACTACCGCAAGGACGGCAGCAAGTTCTGGGCCGAGATGGATATCGCGCCGGTGGCTGACGCCAACGGCTGGTACACGCACTGGATCGCCATCCTGCGCGATACCACCGCGCGAAAGCACTCCGAGGAGGGGCTGCGGGAACGCGAGCTCAGGCTGCAGCAGCTCGCCGACCACCAGGCGGCAATCCTCGACGCGCTCCCGGCCCATGTCGCGCTGCTCGACCGGGATGGCGGCATCCTCTCCGTAAGCCGCAGCTGGCACGACTTCGCCGTGGCTAGCGGCATCGCCGCACCAGCGCCGGTGGGGCGCAGCTATCTCGAGTTCGGCGCCTCGAATTGCTGGGCCGAGTTGGGCCCCGCGATCACCGAGGGCCTCGCCGCGGTGCTCGCCGGGCGACTGCCGCAGTTCAGCATAGACCATCCCTGCGACCAGGGTGGCTGGCGCCGCTGGTATCGCTTCATGGCGGCGCCGCTCGTCGTCGGCCGCTCGGCAGGCGCGGTGGTGATGCATCTCGACGTCACCTCGAACAAGCTTGCCGAGGAGGCCCTGCGGCGCGAGAAGGAGTTCTCGGAATTCCTCATCAAGAGTAGCACCGAGGGTATCGTCGTGTTCGACCGCGAGTTCCGCATCACCCTGTGGAACCCGGGCATCGAGCGCATCACCGGAATGACCGTCGATCGCGTGCTGGGGCACCGTATCTTCGACGTCCTGGCCTACCTCGTCGGCACCGTCGGCGAGGCGGCGATGCGCAGCACGCTCGACGGCCGCGAGACATCGCTCTACGACCAGCGCTACGCCATCGCCGAGAGCGGGCGCGAGGGCAATTACGACGGCTTCTTCTCGCCGCTCTACAGTCGCGGCCGCGAGGTGATCGGCGGTATCGGCTTCCTGCGCGAGACGACCGAACGGCGGCGCATCGAGGACGCGCTGCGCCAGTCGCAGAAGATGGAGGCGGTGGGCCAGCTCACCGGCGGCATCGCCCACGACTTCAATAACATGCTCACGGTGATCGCCGGCAATCTCGAGCTGCTCGAGGGCAAACTCGGCGACGAGCCGCGCTTGCTGCGCCTGGTGACTTCGGCCGCGCTGGCGGCGAGCCGCGCCGAAAAGCTGACGCAGCAGCTCCTCACCTTCTCGCGCCGCCAGCAGCTGCGCTCGCAGCCGATCGACTTCAATCAGATCGTCATCGGCATGGACGACCTACTGCATCGGACTGTGGGCGAGCATATCGAGATCCGCAAGCAGCTCGCCGCCGAGCTGTGGCCGGCCTTGGCCGATCCCAATCAGATCGAGACCGCGCTCCTCAACCTTATTCTCAACGCGCGCGATGCCATGCCCGGCGGCGGCCACATCACCATCGAGACCGGCAATGCCGAGGTAGCGTCGGGGCACCGCGAGTTTTCGCCCGGCGCCTATGCGGTCCTGTCGGTGACCGACACCGGTCAAGGCATGTCCGACGAGGTTCTGGCGCACGTCTTCGAGCCGTTCTTCACCACCAAGGAGGTCGGCAAGGGCACCGGGCTCGGCCTGTCGCAGGTCTACGGCTTCGTCAAGCAATCCGCCGGCCACGTTAAAGTCGAGAGCCGCCTCGGTGGCGGCACGACCGTGCGCCTCTATCTGCCGCGGGCAGAAGGCGCCGTTGGCACTTCCGACGGCATGCCGATGCGCGAGCAGCAGTATCGCGGCAGCGAATGCGTCCTCGTCGTCGAAGACGACCACGGCGTCCGCGATTTCGCCGTATCGGTGCTGCGCGAGCTCGGCTATCACGTGCTCGAGGCGGCCAACGGCGATGCCGCGCTCGACGTTCTGGACGCCAGCCCGGGCATCGATCTTGTGTTCACCGACGTGGTCATGCCCGGCGCGTTGAGCGGCGCCGACCTAGCCAAGGCGGCGCTCGAGCGTCGGCCGGAGCTGCGGGTGCTCTTCACCTCGGGCTACACGACGCGGCTCGTCGAGAAGGAGTGGTCGGATCGGACGCTCGAGCTGTTGCGTAAGCCTTACCGCTCGATCGACTTGGCCGCGCGCGTCCGCGCTGTGCTTAACGGCGCCTCGACAGCGGCCCAATAGCCATCGCGTGGCCATCGCGCGGCCCACCTCTTGGCTTCCTTCACGCTTTGCTTGACAACGCCCGGTCACGGCCTTAACGCGTTGCTGGCTGCGTCGGTGTTCGGGGCAGCGCCGCCGCCACGTTTCGGCGACAGCTTTCGGGTGTACCACTATGTCTCGCTACAAGAAGCACGTGAAGTTTCCCGGCCGTCTTGTCATCGTCGGGTTCGGCAGCATCGGCCAGGGAGTGCTGCCACTGCTCCTGCGCCACCTCGATATCACCCCGGGGCAGGTGACCATCATCACCGCCGAGGAGCGCGGCCATGGCGAGGCCGATGAGAACGGCGTCCGCTTCATCGTCGATCCACTGACGCCGGAGAATTACGCTGCAGTGCTCGACCCGCTGCTCGGAAAAGGCGATTTCCTGCTGAACGTTTCCGTCGAGGTGTCCAGCGTCGCGCTGGCGGAGCTGTGTCGCGGCAAGGAGGCGCTTTATCTCGACACCTGCATCGAGCCGTGGCCGGGTGGCTACACCGACCCGACGCTGCCGCCCTCGCTGCGCACCAACTATGCCCTGCGTGAGGGCGCGCTGGCGTTGCGCGAGGGGCAAGGCAAGGCGACAACCGCGGTCCTCACCCACGGCGCCAACCCCGGCATGGTCTCGCATTTCGTGAAGCAGGCGCTGCTCAACATCGCCGCCGATACCGGGCTCGAAGCCGCGAAGCCCCAGGCGCGCGCCGAGTGGGGCGCGCTGGCCGAGCGGCTCGGCGTTCGCTCGATCCACATCGCCGAACGCGACACGCAGGTCTCGCCGCAACCGAAGAGGCCAGGTGAATTCGTCAACACCTGGTCGATCGACGGCTTCGTCAGCGAGGGCGAGCAACCCGCCGAGCTCGGTTGGGGCAGCCATGAGCGCCACTTTCCCGCCGATGGCGGGCGCCACGAATTCGGCTCAGGCTGCGCCATTTATCTGAACCGGCCAGGCGCATCGACGCGCGTGCGCACCTGGACCCCGCTCGAAGGGCCGTTCCTCGGCTTCCTAATCACGCATGGCGAGTCGATCTCGATCGCCGATTACTTCACCGTGCGAGATGGCGATACGGTGCGCTACCGCCCGACCGTTCACTACGCCTATCATCCCTGCGACGCCGCTGTGCTGTCGATCCACGAGCTCGCCGGCAAGAACTGGGCGCTCCAGGAGCGCAAGCGGCTGATGGTCGACGAGATCAGCCACGGCATCGACGAGCTCGGCGTGCTGCTCATGGGCCACGCCCGGGGCGCCTACTGGTACGGCTCGCAACTGTCGATCGAGGAGGCGCGGCGGCTCGTCCCCTATAACAATGCAACGAGCTTGCAGGTCACCGCGGCCGTGCTCGCCGGTATGGTGTGGGCCATCGAGAACCCGCGCGCCGGCATCGTCGAGCCCGACGAAATGGATTTCGAGCGCTGCATGAAGATCATGCGGCCCTATCTCGGCAAGATCGTCGGCGCCTATAGCGACTGGACGCCGCTGCGCGATCGCGGGCACCTGTTCCCGGAAGATCTCGACACCGGCGATCCATGGCAGTTCAAGAACTTCCGCGTCCTTTGAGGAGTCGCGGCGCCGCCGCATGAATTCCCGTCCACTGCCGGTGTTATCCCCCAGGGCGATGGAGGGATCATCATGCGCGGAACGGATCGGGTGCTGGCGGTCGTCCTTGCCGGCGGGTTGGGAGCGGCAGAGCCGGCCGCGGCAAAGTCGGTCGATCTCGCCCTCGTGCTCGCGGTCGATGTTTCCGGCAGCGTCAACAACGAGCGGTTCGAGCTGCAGCGCCGCGGCTATGCCGAGGCCTTCGCCAGCCGCGAGGTTATGGACGCCATCGCGGCCGGCGAGAACCACGCCATCGCCGTGACGCTGGTCGAATGGTCGGGCGCGGGCCATCAGCGCCAGATGGTCGGCTGGACGCTCGTCGAGGACGCCGCCTCCGCCGAATCCCTCGGCGGCACCCTCGCCGAGGTATCGCGCGCCTTCTCCGATTGGACCTCGATCAGCGGCGCGATCGATTACTCGGCGGCGCTGTTCCCGGAGGCGCAGGTCGATGCGATGCGCCGCGTCATCGACATCTCCGGCGACGGCATCAACAACAACGGCCGCTCGGTCACCGAGGCGCGCGACGCGGCAGTCGATGCCGGCATCACTCTGAACGGGCTGCCGATCCTGACCGAGTACCCCGATCTCGACGCCTATTACCGCGACAACGTCATCGGCGGCCCCGGCGCGTTCGCGTTGGCCGCGAGCGATTTCAACTCCTTCGGCGCCGCCATTCTGGGCAAGCTCGTGCGCGAGATCGCTAGCACGACGGGGCCAAACCCGGTCACCTTGGCTGCGTCTCCTTAAACCGCCGCAGCAAGCCTCAGGACACCACAAGGCAAATGCTGAAAATACAGGCCTGGGTCGACGCAACGCCGGACCGCGTTCAACCCGAGCCGTCGACCAGCACGAGCTCGCCATCGACGATGCGGAGCGCCGTCGGCTTGAGACTCCTGCCGGCGCACGGACCCTGAACGCAGAAGCCGTCCGCGACGCGGAACAGCGCGCCATGCGTGGCGCAGAGCAGATGCTCCCCGGCGCGGTCGAAGAAGCGGTCGGACAGGAAATTGAGCGGCGTGCCCATATGCGGGCAGGCATTCTCATAGGCGTGGAGCGCGCCGCTCCGGCGCACCACGAACACCATGTGCAGATCCGGGCCCGAGCCGAAGCGGAAGCCGCGGCCGCCGCCTTCAGGTATTTCGTCCGCGCGGCAGAGCCGCCGCCCGTTCACGCGGGGACGCCGGCCATCTTGCAGATGATGCGCCATTCCTCGGCCGCGACCGGCACGACGGAAAGCCGCGACTGCCGCACCAGCGCGAGATCGCCGAGCTTGGGCTCGGCCTTGATTGCTGCCAGCGTCACCGGCTTCCTCACCGGCTGCAATGGGCGCACATCGACCATGACGAAGCGACCCTGCTTGTCGCCGGGGTCGGGATAGGCCTCTTTCACGATCTCGACGATGCCGACGATCTCCAGCCCCTCGCTCGAGTGGTAGAAGAAGGCGCGGTCACCGTTCTTCATGGCCTTCAGATTGTTGGCGGCTTGGAAGTTGCGCACGCCGCTCCAATTCGTGCGCCCGTCCTTCGCCAGCTGATCCCAGGAATATGCCGACGGCTCCGACTTGAGCAGCCAGTAGCGCATGATCGCCTCGCTTTGGTCGCTAGCGAAAATCTAGCCCAGGCGCGCGATGAGGAACAAGCGGCGGAAGGGGAACAGCGTCTTGCCGTCGCCGCGTCGCGGGTAGGCCGGACGCAGCTTGGCGCCATAGGCGGCGACGAAGGCCGCGCGCTCGCTCGGCGCCAGCGCCTCGAGCACCGGCCTGAGCGCAGTGCCGCGCACCCATTCGAGCACCGCATCCTCGCCGGTGAGGACGTGCAGATAGTCGGTCTCCCACAGGTCGATCTCGGCGGCCAGCGGCGCCAGCAGGTCGTAATAGGCCTCGGGCGGCATCACCGGCTCGCGCCGCAGCACCGTGGCGCTGCCGAGCACCGGCGCGAGCCGCTCGGCCCACGGGCCTTGCGTCGCCGTCTCGCGCATCAGGCGATGCGAGTCCTGGTCGAAATTGCGCGGCATCTGCACCGCCAGCACACCATCAGGCACGAGCTGGCGCAGCAGATGCGGGAACAGGCGCTCGTGCTCGCCGAGCCATTGCAGCGTCGCGTTGGAGAAGATGAGCGCGCCCGGCGCCGACGCCAACCACCGCGCGATATCCGCCTCGACCCATTGGATCCGCGACGGCTCGGCGGCCGCCTTGGCCAGCATCTCGCGGGAGCGGTCGATGGCGCTGAGCGAGCGATCGGGCCACCGCGCCGCCATGGTGCGGGCATGGACGCCGGTGCCGCAGCCCAGCTCGTAGAGCGGCCCGGGCGGCAGCTCGCCGATGCGCGCCAAGAGCTCGAAACCAGGCCGCAGCCGCTCGTCGCCGAATTTCAGATAAAGCGCCGGATCCCACGCCATGACCGCCCTCGCCGCTGGCCTGCGCCGGTCATAGCCGATCGCGTGACCACGCGACAGGCGGCGCGTGGCGTCCACCTCTCCCTCGCCTCCTCGGCATGGTTCCCCCTCCCGTCGGGGGATTGGCATTCAGCAAGGCAAGGTCCGACGGCTCTCCCGGGAGGCTGCCGCCCAGAATAATACGCTATTTATATGTGTAATATGTCCATTTGACAACCTCTGGCGCGGTAATTAGATTGATATCCACAGCAGCAGCGCCGATTTGAAGCTTCAGCTTGCGGGCGCTTTAGAAGTGCGGCTAAAGCGAGGTGATCCGCCCCGCCACGCCGCAAAGGATACGTCGGGATCAGGGGCGAGAGATGAAGGTCAAGGGCGCACCATCCAAGGTCGAAGAGGTGAAGCAGGAGAGCGCTGGCTTGCGCGGCGAACTCGCGGCGGGCCTTGCCAGTCCAGTGCCCACCTTCGACGATGACGGCTACAGCCTGCTCAAGTTCCACGGCATCTATCAAGGCTACGACCGCGATACCGCGACCGAGCGCAAGCAGCAGGGGCTCGAGAAGGAGCACCAGTTCATGGTGCGCGTCCGCATCCCCGGCGGGCGACTGACCGCGGCGCAATATCTGGCGCTCGACGACCTCGCCGACCGCTATGCGAATGGCACGCTGCGCATCACCACGCGCCAGAGCATCCAATATCACGGGGTCATCAAGCGCGACCTCAAGGAGACGATCGCCGGAATCAACCAGGCGCTGCTGACGACGCTGGCGGCCTGCGGCGACGTGGTGCGCACCGTCACTACCGTGGCGGCGCCGATCCGCGACACGGCGCATACGCGCCTCGAGGAGGATGCGCGCCGCCTCTCGACGCATCTGCTGCCGCAGAGCGGCGCCTATCACGAGATCTGGCTCGACGGCGAGCGCGTCGCCGGCACGGACGAGGAGAGTCTCTATGGCGCGACCTACCTGCCGCGCAAATTCAAGATCGGACTCGCTTTGCCCGAGGACAATTCGGTCGACGTGCTGACGAACGACCTCGGCATCATCGCGCTGTATGAGGGCGATCGGCTCGCCGGCTACAATTTCGCGCTGGGCGGCGGGCTCGGCATGACCCACAACAATCCGCGCACGTATCCGCGCCTGGCGACACCGGTCGCCTTCGTTGCTCCCGAGGATCTCGCCGAGGCGGCAGCGGCCGTCGTGAAGCTTCACCGCGATCATGGTGACCGCTCCGACCGTCGTCATGCGCGCCTCAAATACCTCATCGCCGAGCGCGGCGAGGCGTGGGCCAAGGCGCAGCTCGAGCTTTACCTCGGCAAGCCGCTCGACGCGCCGCGGGCGATGCCGCCCTTCCGCGTCAAGGACCATCTCGGCTGGCACGAGCAGGGCGATGGCAGGCTTTATCTCGGCATTCCCGTAGCGAGCGGCCGGATCGTCGATGTCGCCCAGGGCAGCCACCTGCGCACGGCGCTGCGGCGGATCATGGAGCGCGTTGCGCCCGACCCGATCCTGACGCCGCAGCAGGACATTATCCTCAGCGACGTCGCGCCTGCCGACCGGCCGGCCATCGAGGCCATCCTCGAAGCGCACGGCGTCACCCTCGCCGAGAGCCTGACGCCGGTGCAGCGCTGGGCGCTCGCCTGCCCGGCGCTGCCGACCTGCGGGCTCGCGCTCACCGAGGCGGAGCGTGTGCGCGAGCCGCTGCTCGACGGCATCGCGCAGGAGCTCGGGCGGCTTGGCCTCGAGGGCGAGCGGCTCAGCATCCGCATTACCGGCTGCCCCAACGGCTGCGCCCGCCCCTATGCCGGCGACATCGGCATCGTCGGCCGCATGCCCGGTTTCTACGCGCTTTATGTCGGCGGTGATTTCGAGGGCACGCGGCTGAACTTTGCGCTGGTCGACCGCGTGCCTTACGCGCAAGTCGCCGAACGGCTCGGCCTGTTGTTCGCGCTGTTCGCCGCCGAGCGCCTCGTCGGCGAGGGCTTCGGTGATTTCTGCTACCGCGCCGGCGCCGAGCGGCTCAAGGCCGCGCTCGGCACGGCACGGCTCAAGGAGGCTTCGTGATGCTCCCGATGGTGCTCGACTTGGCGCGGCTCAGGCTCGTCCTCGTCGGCAACGGCGCCGCGGCTGAGCGGCGGCTGGCGCTGCTCGACGAAGCCGGCGCTGCCGACCTCTCGGTCTATGCCGACGACCCTTTGCCGAGCCTCGCCCATGCTGCCGGCAGCCGGCTCGTGCGCCGGCTGCCGAGCGCGCAGGAACTCGCCACCGCGCGCATGGTCTTCATCGCCGAGCGCGCCGCGCGTCACGCCCGCGACCTCGCCGCGGCGGCGCGCGCGGCGGGCGCGCTGGTCCATGTCGAGGATGAGCCGGCGCTGTGCGACGCACATGCTCCGGCCACGCTGCGCCGGGGCGAGTTGCTCATCGCCGTCTCTACCGGCGGTCAGAGCCCCGCGCTGGCCGTGCAAGTGAGGCGTTTCCTGGCCGCTCTCTTTGGTACAGAATGGCAGCTGCGCCTCGACGAGCTGGCCGCGCTTCGGCACGGCTGGCGCGAAGGCGGAGCCGATTCAGAGACCGTGGCCCGCTGGTCCGAGGAATGGGTCGGCCGGCAGGGCTGGCTGACACCGAACGGCGCGACGGACGACGAGGGATCACTCCCAGCTGCCCGCTCCGCTGCGGCGCTGGACGCGATCTTTGCAGCAAGACACTGAGCGACGAATAGGGACAAATTAAGGAGGAGAGCATGGCATTGCAGATTGGCGACGTGGCGCCGGATTTCGAAGCCGACACCACGCAAGGTCGCATCCGCTTCCACGATTGGATCGGCGATTCCTGGGCGGTTCTGTTCTCGCATCCTAAGGATTTCACACCGGTATGCACGACCGAGCTCGGCTACATGGCGCGCATCAAGCCGGAATTCGACAAGCGCAACACCAAGATCATCGGGCTCAGCGTCGACGGCACGCAGGACCACAGCCGCTGGGCCAACGACATCAAGGAAACCCAGGGTACCGCGCCGAACTACCCGATCATCGGCGATCCCGAGCTCAAGGTGGCGAAGCTCTACCAGATGCTTGCCGCCAGCTCGTCGGGCGACGCTTCCAAGCGCACGCCAGCCGACAATCAGACGGTACGCAACGTCTTCGTGGTCGGGCCGGACAAGAAGATCAGGCTCATCCTCATTTACCCGATGACGACCGGGCGCAATTTCGACGAGGTGCTGCGCGTCATCGATTCGCTGCAGCTGACCGCAAAGCACCGCGTTGCGACACCGGTCAACTGGAAGCCGGGCGACGATGTCATCATCGCCGGTTCCGTATCGGACGACGAGGCCAAGAAGATTTACCCGCAGGGCTGGAAGGCGCCGCGGCCCTATCTGCGCATCGTGCCGCAGCCAGGCGGCTCGCGCTGAGCCGCGCGTCTCGCTCGACCACAGTGGAACGGCCGGCGGCAGCGTCGGCCGTTTTTTTGTGCTCGCCGTGCGCAACGATATTGCGTAGAAAACGCACGAAATTCACGACAATAGACGCGCGAATTTCACTCGAGACTCAGCTGCGACACGCCGTTTATTTTACTCGGATTTAACGGGAACCCCGTACCATGCTCGCACGACGCGGGAGGTCCCAATGACCGATTTGGTATCGACTCTCCTCCACGACGGCGACACCAGCGAATACGCTTTCGTGACGGCGATCGCGATCGGCATCGTCACCTTGCTCACCGGCATCGTCAGCATCATTCCGCCCCATTTTGCGGCAGCGGCCGCGGATGTGCCCTCTCTGGCGCAGTTCTATCTCTGAACCAGCTGGTCGCGCGCGCGACGGCCGCGGCCTGGAGGCGGGGTCCCCTCACCCCTCCAGCCGCGGCCACTCTTTTCAATTTCAGCGCAACGCGTAATCCGCCTGATCCTCGTAGATGGCGCCGCTTTTCGTTAGATAGCTTGCGATCAGGCTGAAGCGATCGACCGCGAAAGGCTCGGCGCGAAACAGCGCGTGCTCCTGGATGTAGGCTTGAAGCCGTGCTTCCGAGGCACCCTTCAAGCGGGCGAGGGTGACGTGCGGCGCATAGCGACGGGCCTCGGGCTCGAGGCCGAGCCGCACCAGCGCGCTCTCCACCTTGTCGCGCAGATGCAGCAGCGCCGGGTTCTTCTCGACGCCGGCCCACAGCATGCGGTCGCCGAACTGGCCGACCCCGGCCAGCACGAGGTCGAACGCCTTGGCGTGGATGCGCGCCAGCACCGCATCGATGTCGCCGGCCATGCCCTCGTCGACCTCGCCGATGAAGCGCAGTGTCACATGGTAGTTGCCGGGATCCACCCAGCGGGCGCCCGGCACCCCCGCCGAGATGAGCGACAAGCGAAGCTTGGTTTCGGGCGGCAGCGTAATGCCGACGAACAGGCGAAGCATGGCCTGAGCCTGTCACAAGAACAGCGCGAGGACGCCGGTGTAACCGTACAGCCGGTCATGCGCGATCTCGCCATTGCCGAAGAATCCGGCGAGCGGGAAGGCGCCGAGCGTGTCGCGAATCGTGCGCAGCTCTTGCGAGGATTCGCCGAACAGGTTCGGGCCGCGCGCGACGCAGCTGAAATAGAGCCCGGCGCGCGGTGTGCCGCCGGCGCGACGCTTGAGATCGGTCAGCATGCGCCGGAGATCGATGGTGGCGCTCGCCGGGTCACGGCGGCAGAACAGGACAGGATCGCCGACCGACACCTTGTGCGCGACGGCGAGCCATTGCCGCTGCACGTCGATGGCGACGAGATTGCGCACGACATAATCGCCCGTGTCGGAACCGGCGACGGGGAAAGCGGCGAAGACGAGGCCGGCGACGCGCTTCAGGTCGCGCGACAGCAGCTCGCCGATATGCTCCTTGAAGACCTCGAGCGCCGGGCGGTCGTCGATCGCCATGATGATGTTGTCGCGCGCCTCGGTGATGCGCCGCGCCGGACCGATCGGCGAGCATCCCTGGGTCAAGCCGGTGATGACGGGAATATCGGGCGACAGCAGCACGCCGGAGAGGCCGCCCTCGACGACGCGGCCAGCGATCTGGACCGGCGCGCCAGCCGCAGCAGCGACGCCACCGACGAGAAAGAGCGACGCCTCGCGCGCAAGCGTCGCGATGGTGGCGGCAGAAGCGGCGTCGCGCGGATCGCCATGGACGATGCCGAACATCGGCCGCACGCGCCTCAGCCACTCGCTCTGCAGCACGGTGGGACCGGGCGCGCCCGCGGATTGCGGCCCGAACAGCTCGTACCCGCCCGGCGGCAGCGCCGCGACCAGCACGGCGAGCGCCGGCGCGCCGAAATATTCCTGCCCGCTCGCGCAGACGCCCAAGCCGACGCTGCCGACCCAGTCGGCGATGCGGGTACGTTGGCGCAAGAACGGGAGAATGTTGGGAAGGTCGCCGGCGAGCGCGTCGCTGGCGTAGAGGAAACCGAGATTGGCACCTTCGGGCAGCGGGCTCAGCTGGTCGGCGCAGGAGGCCGCCGCCGCGGCCCAGCCATCGGCGGTCGCATGCGCGGCGACAAAGCGTGTGGCCGGCGCACCGTTCATCCCTGCGTCGCCTTGTCTGCGAGGAGGCGTGCGACGAGAGGCGCGATGCGCCCGGCGATGATGTCGGCACCGTGCGCCGTCGGGTGCAGCCCATCGCTCTGATTGAGCGCCGGATCCAGCGCGACGCCCTCGAGGAAGAAGGGATAGAGCGGCACATGGTGCTTCGCGGCGAGATCGGGAAAGATAGCGTCGAACTGCGCCTGGTAGTGCCGGCCCCAATTGGGTGGCGCGCGCATCCCCAGCAGCATGATCTTGGTGCCCGCCGCTTTGAGCCGCGTCAGGATCTTGTCGAGATTGGCGTAGGTCAGCTGCGGGTCGATGCCGCGCAGCGCGTCGTTCGCGCCGAGCTCGACGAGCACCAGGTCGGGGTGATCGGCGAGCGCCCAATCGAGCCGCGCCAGCCCGCCCGCGCTGGTGTCGCCGGAGACGCCGCCATTCACCACCTGCGCATCGACGCCGGCCGCGCCGAGCTTTGCCTGGAGGCGCGCCGGAAAGGACTCCTGCGGCGCCAGGCCGAGACCGGCAGTAAGGCTGTCGCCGAGCGCGAGGATTCTTGGCGACGCCGGAGCTTCGCCGCGTGCGCCTGCAGCGATGCCGATCGCGAGTAACGCGATTAACGGGAATGCGCGCAACCTGTTGGCGATGTTGACAACGGCGCGGACATAGCCATATCGGCGGAGGATGCGCCGGCCGAGGAGGCCTCTTGGCCGTTCCCACACAATCAGAGGTAACATGCAGGCCCCGCCCCGTTCCGACGATCCGATGATCTTGCTCGATGAAGTGCGCTTAACACTGACGAGCGCCGCCGGTCCCGTCAACGTCCTGCGCGGCGTCTCGCTCCGCATCGGCGCAGGCGAGACGGTGAGCCTGGTCGGCCCGTCGGGCTCGGGCAAGTCCACCTTGATGATGGTGACGGGCGGCCTGGAGCGGCCTAGCGCCGGCCGCGTCGTGGTGGCGGACGTCGATCTTGGCAAGCTCGACGAGGACGGCCTCGCGCGCTTCCGCCGCGACGCCATCGGCATCGTCTTCCAGTCCTTTCACCTCATCCCCACCATGACCGCGCTCGAAAACGTCGCCATCCCGCTCGAGCTCGCCGGACGCGGCGACGCGTTCGAGGCGGCACGCGCCGGGCTGACCGCCGTCGGGCTGGAGGAGCGCATGCTGCATTATCCCGGTCAGCTCTCGGGCGGCGAGCAGCAGCGCGTCGCCCTGGCGCGCGCTTTCGTCGCGGCGCCCAAGCTGCTGCTCGCGGACGAGCCGACCGGCAATCTCGACACCGCGACCGGGCGGCGCGTCATCGACTTGCTGTTCGAGCTTAGCGCTCAGCGCGGCACGACGTTGCTGCTCATCACGCATGACCGTGACCTGGCGCGGCAATGCCACCGCATCGTCCACATGGCGGACGGCCGCATCGTCGAGGCGCCGGAGCAAGCCGGCACGGCGGGCGGCGTCACCCGGCTGGGCGTGCGCTGAGCCATGCCGCCGATGCCGCTCGGCTGGCGGTTGGCATGGCGTGAGCTGCGCGGCGGCCTGCGCGGCTTTCGCATCTTTATCGCCTGCCTTGCCCTGGGCGTCGCCGTCATCGCCGGCGT
>Ga0073928_10001781_pt1 | contig 40067 bp, 33 predicted proteins | sample PaiPotPPA55metaG_FD_76969 | JGI IMG/M metagenome (GOLD analysis project Ga0073928, IMG submission 76969) | Iron sulfur acid spring bacterial and archeal communities from Banff, Canada, to study Microbial Dark Matter (Phase II) - Paint Pots PPA... ... | reverse complement strand
TCTGCGCCAACAGGGTCTTGCCGGTCCCTGTGGTGCCGATCAGCATGATGTTCGACTTGGTCAGCTCAATACCGTCGCTAGCGCGCTGACGGTTCATATAGATGCGCTTGTAGTGGTTGTAGACAGCCACAGCCAGCTTTTTTTTCGTCTGCTCCTGGCCGATAACGTATTCATCCAGAAAATTCTTGACTTCTTGCGGCTTGGGCAGGGTGTTCGGGGTCGCAGCGGCGGGGGTAGCGGCGCGGTCGTCTTCCAGAATGGAATTGCAGACGGCTACGCACTCATCGCAAATGTATGCCCGGGGGTAATCACTGGGGGATGAAATCAGCTTGGCTACCGCGTCTTGGGACTTATGACAGAATGAACAGCGTAGGATCTCCTCAGTGCCTGTTCGGTTTTTCACTCGGCTCAACTCCTTAATTCCAACTGACTTCGTCTTGCTCTTACCTCCCGGCTCTTTTGCGCTCCGTGCCCGTGGGGGAAGCGGGAAGAGATCATTCGCGCCGAGACTGCCAAACCCTGACCGGCTAAATGCCGATCATACCTTCATCGGGTCTTATAGATGATATCGTCTATGATTCCATATTCCTTAGCTTGCTGCGCGTTCATTATGAAGTCGCGCTCCACGTCTTTCTCCACTTTTTCCAGTTTTTGGCCCGTATGCTTGGCTAGCAACTGGTTTGTAATCTCCCGCATACGGAGAATTTCCCGGGCGTGAATATCAATATCGGTCGCCTGACCCGAAAGCCCGCCCATGGACGGTTGATGGATCAAAATTCTCGAATTGGGCAGCGCCAGGCGCTTCTTATTCTCCCCGGCGGCCAAAAGAAGCGCAGCCATCGAAGCCGCTTGCCCGATGCAGATCGTGGTTACATCGTTCTTTACGTACTGCATGGTGTCATAAATCGCCATGCCCGCAGTAATCGACCCGCCGGGAGAATTCACGTACAATTGAATGTCCTTCTCCGGGTCCTCCTGGGCCAGAAACAGCATCTGCGCGATCACCAGATTGGCAATGTTGTCGTCAATCGGCGTCCCGATAAAAATAATGTTGTCCCGCAAAAGGCGCGAGTAAATGTCGTACGCCCGCTCCCCCCGCCCGGTTTGCTCAATCACCATTGGAACTAACATAAGTTGTGGGTCTTTCACTTTCACCTTTCAGACTCCTGATCCGACTGCTGAGGCGTCAAGGGGGATCGGAAGCGATTCACGCGGACTGATGATAAAGAAAGTCGAGGGTCTTTTCGTTGCGGATTCTATTCCGGATTCTATCCAGCGCCCCATCGCGTGTCAAACGCGACCGGATGGCTTCCGGCGTCTGCTTTGACTGTGCAGCCAAAGCTTCGACCTCGTGATCGATTTCCGCATCGCTGACCTCGATTTTTTCCTCCTCGGCAATTTTTTCCAGTAATAACGCTGCTTTCACTTCCTGCACTGCCTGGTCTCGTTGACCTCCGCGCAGGCGGTTCAAGTCCATCTTCTTCATGTCTTCCGCCTTCATGCCTTGCGCGGCCAACGCGCGCAAGCCGCGGTCGAGACGAATATCGATTTGGTGCTCGACCAGAGCATCAGGGACCTCAAAATCATTGCGCTTCACCAACTCAGCCACCAGCTTGTCTTTGGCTTCGCGTTCGGCGTTGTGCTTTTTCTCCGCCTCCATGCCTTCGCGGATTCGCTTTCTTACTTCGGCAAGGTCCGCGAACTCTCCCAACTCTTTCGCGAACGCGTCGTTCAGTTCAGGCAAGCTCTTCTGCTTGATCGCATTCACCTTCACCGTATAAGTAAAGGTCTTTCCCGCCAACCGCTGATCGGAAAAATCCTGTGGATAATGCACATCAAAAGTCCGTTCATTCCCGGCAGACGCGCCCCGCAGATTCTCGGTAAACTCCGGCATCGTTCCTGGGCCGCCAATCTCCACCAGGATGTCATCCATATGCACGGGATTCGAACCCACGGTTCCCGGCTTTGCCGCGGGCGGCGCGGGATTTTCACCGTCTTTCGGTTTTCCATCCAGCGAAACCTGGGCAAAATCGCCGTCTGACAGCGGACTACCTTCGATCGACGTAAACGTGGCGCGCTGTTCTTGCAAACTTTTCAGCGACTGCTCGACTTCTTCGTCGGTGACAGAGATTTCCGGCTTGTCCGCCCGCAACGACTTATAATCTTCCACCCGGATGGCCGGCATTACCTCAAAGCTGGCCTTGAACCGCAGGGGTTCGCCGTCGTGCACGTGCAAGTCGGAGACGCGAGGCTGCGAAACCGGCATCAGGCCCAGTTTGTCGGTTTCCTTGCGGAAATAGCGTGGCACCAGCGCTTCGACCACATCGCTTTTTATGCCTTCGGCAAAGCGCTGCTTGATAATAGAGGCTGGCGCATGGCCGGTGCGGAAGCCGGGGATACGGGCGAGTTTTTGATATTTCTGGACGAGGGTGTCAGTTTCGCGGGCAACGTCTGCCGCGGGGATTTCTACTTGAATCTCTCGTTTGGTGCTGCTGCTGGTTTCAGTGGGGCTCACGTGTACCTTTCGCAAACCGCGGCTTCGGTAGCCCAAGCCCAATCCGGACGACCAGAATCTTCGGCTGCAGTCTTGAGTGTAAAGATATATGGAGACGACCGTCAAACCCCAGAGCAGCTTTTCTTTCCTATTTTGGGACTTTAGTAACAGCAGTCGATGGAGGACGGCCATCTCGCCCGTCGAGCTTTTCGTAAGTATGCTGATCGCCATCGCAGGAATCCTGAATTGTCATCGCAAGCATTATGAATTGTCGTCCCGAGCAACGCGAGGGACCTAGGTTCTTGTCCGGAGCAGCGATGCCGGTAGTCCATGCCAAAACCCAGATCCCTCGCTCCGCTCGGGATGACATGAGTCCCTCGGGATGACAAGAGTCGCTCGTAATGACAAAAGTGCGATTGATGAAAGAGCTCTCAGCCTCGCACCGCCAGAGGTACTTTGGTCATTGTTTACCGGCATAGCAGGTTGCACATGCTCTCTCTTTGTCACTATCGTGAAGTGTGCTGCGACTGTTCTCACAAGCCGCCCGCTGTACCGCTGGCTGCGCTATTTTCGCGTTTTCGCTATCTGCTTTCGCCCAGCAGGCATCGCCAGGTTTCTCCGCACCCAGGATCGAAATGAGCGAGTCGGAGATGGCGTCCCGGCTGATCACCAAAGTCCCCGCGGATTATCCCCCGACGGTTCGCGCAGCGCACATTGAAGGAAATGTTTTGATCAAGGCGATCATCGGCCCGGACGGTTCAGTTGTGCAGGCACAGATTGTCTCAGGTCATCCGATGCTCGCCCGTGAGGCGTTGCTAAGCGTTTCCAAATGGAAGTACCAGCCCGTGGTCCGCGATGGCAGTCCAGTCGAGGTCGCTACAACGGTCACCGTCGCATTCAAACTTTCTGATCAGGTGCAACCGATTGGGAGCACCAACAACTCGGCGATGTCCATCGTGGACTCGAACGCCGCCTCGGCAGAGATAATCCAACTGACCAATGGAAGAACCATCTATGCGACAGCATCACCGACGCTGGAGAGAAGATCGAGTACACGATCGGAGAATCGACTTACCAAATTTCCAAGTCATCGGTGAAATCAATTTCTCACGCAGGAGCTGCATCCTCATTACCACCGTCTTCAGTCGCACCGGCAGCTTCTGCTCCTCCCGAAACCATCGAGTTCACAGACGGACGAATCATTCCCGCCGACAGCATTACTTACACTGGGCAAAAAATTGAATACACTTTGGGTGGTTCGATCTATGAAGTTCCCAAGTCATTAATAAAGTCAATCGTCCACGAGCCCGGCGCCGCCCCGTTGGCCTCCGCGTCCACGGCGTGGGATACCTCAAAACCCGCCACAACCACGGTAACCGGAACCACGATTCCAAAAATGCCAATTGCCTTTGGCGAGGACCCGAAGAACTGGTTTTTGCTGGAATCAACTGAGCAACTGCGTGAGGAATGCCGCACCGGCGAGTTCGCTACCCGCTTCCATCCCGAGATGCAGAGCGCTTCCTCCTTTCCGGATAGCGACGTCGCCCAGAGACTCTGCGCCGTCCTACGCGGAAAGGTGGATGACGACTACGAGAGGCTCGTAGATCGCGGAATCGAAATGAAGCGCACTTTGTGCTATACGCCCGGATATTTGCCTGGAGCTGGTTCCAGCGATCCTAAGATTGCGGCTGTGCAACAGGAATTGGGCCAGATCTCCGCACAGTTCGGCGAGCGCATGACTGAATTTCAAAAGAATCCACGCACCGCGCGCACTCCCGGTTTACGGCTCTTATTGGATATGTACCGCCTCTCGAGCAAGTGCGGCCATGGAAGCGGCTTCTGACGCCTCTCGGGCTAATGCGCAGAAGGTTTGTTATCGCGAGTTCCCAATCCGATCACCATTGCCATGTCTTTCGGATAGACCACATCGCGTCCACGCGCCAGGAAGTGATAGTAGATCGACAGCGCCGCTCCGTATGAACCGAGTCCGGCCCTCACCACACGCGAGTTCGCACCTATTGCAACGGCCATTCCTATTAACTTAAATCCTGAAGCACCGTTCGCTGCGCCATTTCCAGCTTCGCCAAAGCTCGACCCGCCTTGTCCCGCATCGCGATCAGGAGATGCCTGCGAGGCCGCGAGCATAATCTGGATTCCCGTCGTCAAATATCTGGTTCGCGGAGTGGTCACCTCAGCGCCACCTTCATTGTCGAGTTTCAGGTGTTCACCCTTGGCCACCGCTACGCCTTCCAGGTTGGTTTCAACTTTCTGCTCAATTCCATTGGGCGGAACAACTTCGCGAAATAAGATTCGCAACTGCCCATTTCGACCCAGCCGGCGCGCTGGCGCAACCTGCACCACCGAGCCTTTGATCATGCTGCCCTCCGGCAGAATAAGATGATTGGACGCTACCAGCGGCTCGGTAATCACCGCCTCAACCGGATCTCCTTTCTTCGCCGTTGCCGAACTCAATCCCGTCGCGAGGCGCGCATGCACCACGCTCCCGGTCGGCGGAGGGGTTCCAATATTACTCAGAGCTTCCGGCTTGACTGCCTCGGTTCCGAAATCCAAAGGCTGTTGCAAAATCGCATTGAAACTGGTTCCCGCATCCAGATATTGCGGATGCACCGGCAATTCTGCGATCACAGCCCTCTTCACCTTGTGCATTTTGCCCGGCTCGTGAATCTGCTTTTGCAAATCACTCCACTGCTGATGAATGGCTTGCCGCGTCTGACTCACTTTGTTCGACGCTGCTTCCTGCACTTTGTTTTTCTTCGCGTCATTTGCCGATACAAACTGCAGCACTCCATCGGGTGCGGGGGTAGCTACCGTATGCAGAGCGATCTTTCGTCCATCAGCCATCACCATTTCGTCAAACTGCACGTGCACCTTACGCAGTGGTGAAAAATTTCCATTCGCCGCCTGCATGGTTCGCACCATCTTCGGTACGCCATCGATTGCCGATACCTTCCCGTTTACCACGGTTCCTACGGGAATCAGCAGTTTGTCGAACGCATAAATGGGCTCTGTCGTTTTGGCATGAATGGTCTGACCGACTTCCCGCACTCGCACCTCCGAGTCAAGCGCCACCTTAATCGGGGTGCCCTCCGCAATGCTCATCCGCATCGTCAGCGGCGCGACCTCGTCGCTTTTAGACGCCTCTTGCGAGCCAGGCAAATCCTCGCTGCTCTGCGGTGTTCCCGCAGGAGGCCGCGGCTTAAGCGTCTGAGCACCCGCGGCGCAGGTTAAGCCAACCATCAACAGTGTTCGCCCTAATACAATAACTCGCATTGCTCTAACTCCGAATGTTGTCCGCGTAGGAACAAGTGCGTTTGAAAGCTGCGTGAATCCACAGTAGCAGAATTCGGAAACCTGGACTGCCCAGAAAAGCTGCAATAAAACTTCTGCCTATTATGAAGCATAAAACGCGGAAATTGGCTGCAATTTTCGCCGAAGGGCGACCAACCAGACTTTCGGCATCGTAAGCGTTTCCCTATTTTGTGGGTTGAGGCGCTGGGTCAACTACGGTCGCAGGCTCAGGCTCGGAGTGCTTGAATAATTTATGGCGCACATCCGGCCAGAATTCTTTGGTCACATTGAAGAATGTATCCAGGCCTATTTGTTGCCCCCATTTATTCGCCGTTTTTCCCAATGATCGATCTGCGGCTGGATAGTAAAGGTTGGAGATTCCAGCAGCCACAGCATTTCCCCCCAGTTCTGATGTGTTGAAGTGATTACGACCATCGTCTCCACGAGTGATAAATTCGCGGCTGACGGCATATCCTGTTCGTCTCCAAAATCCGCCTGTGCCTTTTACGAAATAGCGCGGGTCCTGATGAAGAGCAATTGGAAATAGCCCCTCGGTCATAATGTTGCCAATGGCTTGATCGGCAAATGCTCCGCCGTAGTATTTGGCAAAGCCCAGCGCTCCAGTTCCGAACGAAGGGTACTGGTTCTGCAGCCTTGACACCCCGGCAAAGACTCCTGCGACCAAAAATGCTGACGGATCAAAAGAGTCGTCTATCGCAACTTTCATCTTTTCGCGGGGTGTCAGCGGTTTGATGTCAGCCGGATTTTCGTCGGACCGGTAGTTGGGAATTATCCAGAGAATATGATTTTTGCTGGGTTCGTGCTGCGCAGGGCTGGATGGTACCGATTGACCCTGATTTGCGCTGGGGGCATCCGGCAAGGGTGTGGCTTGCTGAGCCACCACGAAGGATCCGCAGAGGAAACTAATAAAGACCAGAACAGACCAACGCCTCGGAAGAAACAACGCGCCCCGGAGACACTGCATATTTAAATATTTTGATGCAGATCGACTGCCTATGACCGAATATGACAAAAATTTAATCTGCTGGCGAAAAAAGAATCGCAGGGTGAGAACCGTCGATGAGCACGACGGAGGGATTTCGCTGCTCAGGTTTAGGATGGTGAGCGGAGAGAATTGAATCGTTCGATCCATTGAGCCCCGAGAACCAAACAAAGCGCGCTCTAGCATGTCATTCCCATCGATTGTCACAGTCCATACAATAGTAATGTTCCAGTCTCGTTCTTTGAGGAGAACTCTATGAGAAAGTCATGGGTTATTTTGCTTTTAGGCGGCGTTGTGCTTGCACAAGACAGCAATCCCAGCACGACAAAGCAGCACACCTCGAAAGACTCCAAAGGAAAGATCACGCTACAGGGCTGCGTGGAGAGGGCTAGCGGCGATTATATACTGATGAAGCAGAATCCAGCCATCACCTACGAACTTCAAGCGACGGGCAAAATAAAGCTGCGCCAATATCTTGGACAACGAGTGGAGGTAACGGGGAAAGAGTCGCCTTCGATGAGCACAAGCTCCGATGCGCTAACGAAGACGGGAGCTCCCTCGTCGCTCACGTTAACCATCACTTCGATCAAGACGATTGCCAAGGAATGCACGGTGCGGCCAGCTCCCGAGCAATAAGTGAGACCTCGGTATCGTTCGTGAAATGCAACGTCAAAAACTAAGCCGCAGTGACGTCGGCGCAGGGGAAACCGATTCATTGATTACGGGCCGGGCGAGACACCCGTTCTCCATCGATTTAGCGTGTGGTGATTAGCGGGTAGGCCATGCTGCTGGCGCTTGCCGGTAAAACTGTACCAAGGGACCCGTACCGCAAACGGCCTTTCGTATATCTTGCCTATTTGACGGCCGGACTGCTGTGGTTGGCATTTCACAACCGCGGCGTTTACAGCAACAACTGCTCGGGCCAAGCAGATTCTGAAATGCGTCACTTGGAAAGAGCTGCCAAAGTTTCCGCGAGAACCATCGTTCCTCGAACCATGTCTTCCGGGGCTGCGTACTCGTCGGGGCGGTGGCTGTATCCGTTGCGGCAGGGGATGAACAACATGGCAACCGGAGCGATGCGCGCCATGAAGAGCGAGTCATGATAGGCGCGGCTGACTATGGGAAGAAAGTTGAGTTGGTGCTTTCGGCAAGTCTCAGAAAGCGCATCGATTATGGCAGGGGCACAGTCGGCGGGCGCGTCGGCATTCAGCAATTCGCTCTGAATCGATACCTGCCGCTGAACTGAAATGCAGTGGCACGCAGCCTCAGTTGTGCGGACCACGCCGTCGCGTCGTTGAAGATCGGTGTCGCGGACGTCTACGCTCAGGCGGACCCGGCTGGGAATGCTGTTGACTGCGCCGGGAAACACTTCGCAGATACCAATGGTTGCGACTGTGTCGCTGGCCCCAGTGGTGCGGGCCGAGTTCTCGACCGCCAGAATCAGTTCGGCGGCCGCGCACAGAGCATCGTGGCGGTCGGCCATTAAAACCCCACCAGCGTGGCCGCCGGCGCCCTCGATCGAGACGCGGAGGGTCGCGGGTGCAGCAATTTTCGTGACGATGCCGAGAGGAATTTTCTGGCACTCCAAGAGCGGGCCCTGTTCAATGTGTAACTCGATGAATGCTTTGTAGTAGCCTCTTGGCAACTTCACTTTGTCGAGCTCGCCTCCGAAACCAGCCTTGCGGCGAACCTCCTCGAGTGTAGCGCCGTCGTTGTCTTTAAGTTTCATCGCCGCATCTGCGGAAAGCGTGCCAGACAGCAGCCTGCTTCCCAGACATCCGATTCCGAACCGCGTTGGCTCTTCGGCGGTGAAAATAAGCAACTCAATCGGATGTGTTGGACGAAATCCACTCTGCCGTAGCCCGCGGATTGCTTCCAGGCCTCCGAGCACTCCTACGACTCCATCGTATTTTCCCGCGTTCGGGATGGCGTCGATGTGTGAGCCCGTGCCGACCACTGGAGCCGACGGATTAGAACCATCCCAGCGTGCGAAACTATTTCCGACCGCATCCTCACGCACCGTTAAACCAGCTTCTTCGCAACGCTGTTTCAGCCATGCCCGAGCTTTGAGATCGATTGGCGTGAAAACAATTCGGGTCACGGCGGGAGGTTCAGCATCAGAGAACGAAGCCAGCGTCTCGATTTTGGAAAACAGGCTATTTTCGTCGATCGTGATGCTCATCGCGGCAGACCGGCCAGGGGATGCCGGTTCCAGTTTTTATAGATAAGATATTTTGCGGGGACCTTGCCGATTGCTCCAAACCACTGCGGACACCATGGTCCCATCCAGATGAAATCTCCCGCCGTCACGGGATACCAGGAATCGCCGAGCCGATAAATTCCGCCGCCTTCGAGCATGATGAGCCCGTGTTCCATCACGTGCATTTCGACCATGCTCAGGGAGGCTCCGGGCTGGTAGACCATCGTGTTCACGGCGAAGTCGAAACTCATCTCGTCGGGAAGCAGGTGTTTGACCTGCAAGGCGGGATCGTCTTCGAGCGGCTGTGAAGAGACTGCATCTTCGTTCGAAATAATTAAATGTGGTGGCTCGACGGAATCGAGAGGCTGGTACGGTTTCTCGATGACGGCGACGCGACCCGCCTTGTTAGCTATGACGCGATGGCGCAATCCTTCGGGGAGATAGGCGTAACCGCGGGCGCTCAATTCGCTCGATTTGCCATCGACCCGCACCCGCACGGCACCTTCGATGACAAAAATAAAACGCTGCGCGGTTGTGCTGCCAAGTTCTCCGCCCGCCTCGAACTCAGCGGTGTATTCCGTAAACTTGGTGCCCAATGCCGGACCGACGTGCACAACCGCGGAGCACGATTTCATCCCGGGGAGCGTAGTACGCACGAAGCTGTCCGCAGTCAGCAGCAGATGATTCGATTGTTGGGAACTTCGTGTGCGGCCGAGATTATGCACGGTTTATCCTTTTATAGAATTCGGGCGAAGCTGCCAGCTGATCAAGAAGATGCAAGCCGCACTGGATCGCCATTTCGACGTCTTCTGCTGCGACCGATTCCGCGGGATCGTGGCTGATCCCGCCTGGAGTCCGCAGAAAAATCATCGCTGCGGGAACTTTTTCTGCCAGAATCATTGCATCGTGACCTGCGCCGCTCACCATCCGATGCGGCTTGCATCCTGTCTTGAGGATTGCCTGTTCTATCTGCGAAATGAGGAACGGATCCATCGCAACTGCTTCCTGGCTTAACAGCGTTCTCTCCCGCACAGATAATCCGCGGCGCGCCGCAATTCCTTGAGCTTGATGGATGAGATCCTTCACGGTGCGGGTTCGAATATCGTCGGAGCTGTGGCGAACGTCGAGTGTGAGCCGCGCCTCCGCTGCGATTACATTCGCCGCTCCCGGCTTTGCTTCGATCTTTCCGACGGTCGCAACCAAACCCGTCACTCCTTGCGCTACTCGTTCTACTGTGCTGATCCATTCCGCCGCGCCCGCAATGGCATCGCATCGCAGATGCATGGGCGTTGTACCGGCGTGGTTGGCGTGACCGAAAAACGTGAACTCCATTCGACTCTGTCCAGCAATGGCCTCGACTGCTGCGAGTGGCAGATTGAGTTTCTCCAGAACTGGTCCCTGTTCGATATGAAACTCAAGGTAGCCTAACGTATCGTTCTCCAACTTGGACTGGGGGATCTCTTCGGGATTTAGCCCGAATTCTTCTATCGCGTTTCGCACGGAAGTCCCTCGAGCATCCTGAACGCCCAAGAGTTGCTCGTCCAGCCTGCCCACCAGCGCGCGGCTGCCAATGAACGGAGTGTCGAAGCGTACTCCTTCTTCTTCAGAAAATCCAACCACCTCGATGCCGAAAGGAAGTCTCTGTCCCTGCAACTCCTCCACTAATGCGACCGCAAGCACCACGCCGAGCATGCCGTCGTAAGCACCCGCGTTAGGAACGGTGTCGAGGTGTGAACCTACCAGCAGGCGCGATGCGTTCGCTTGCGCGGCCGGATAAAGTGCGCGGAAATTTCCGGCCGCATCGATGCGTACCTGAGCACCCAGCGGTTTCATCCATCGGGCAATTTCCTGATGGCAATCGCCCATCGGCGGAGACAAGAACGTCCGCCACGTGCTGCCCGGGTCTTCGGAAAACGAGGCTAATCTTTGGCACCGAGCGATCACTCCGTCTGCGCGATTTCGAGTTTCAGTTTTGTGCACCAGTTCACTCTTAACAACAAGCGCAATTTCGGGAAAGGCGACTTCAGTGGTTGCGCAAAAACTGCGAAATCGGCGACTGGGAGTCTTAAAAGGGCGCGGCTTTCAGCCGCATCGTCACTACCTTTCGGAAGACTTACGGCACGGCTGGAAGCCGTGCCCTTTCAAGACTTCGAACACCCGAAAGGTTCCCGGTTGCCTCTGAAGTCTTGCCCTTCCCAACGCATGCCGCCGAATCGTAATGAATAAATTACTGCTGAATCCCAGTTCCGTTCCCGGGAAGAACCCACCTTAGAAGATCATGCTTCGCGTATCGCCTTCGCGTATCGCCTTCGCTGCTATCCATCCGAGCAAAACGAGGGCGACGAGAACTTCCCAACCATATCTGTTCCCGTACGTCGCGACGGGAAAGTGATTGCTAATCATGATAAAGACAACGGGAACGGCCATGAAAGTATTGTGTTTGGAACGTAGCTTGGCCTGAGCGCTGAGCGATGCATCGAACTGAGGGCCGGCTGCGGCTGCGGCAATCATTTTGCGTTGCGAAGGAAGAATGCGGAACCAAACGTTGGCGGTCATAATCGTACCGAGCATCGCGCCGACGTGGATGTAGGCTGCGCGCCCGCTGAATACATGCATCAATCCCCAAGCGAGCACGGCAATCATCAGCAGGGAGAATATAGCGAAGAAAGGTTCCGACTTGCCGAAAGGCGATTGTGCCCCCAGATCATAGACGATCCATCCGCCTGCCAGCACTGCTAGTCCGATGGTAATGCTCAGCCCCTGAGAGATGGCGGCTACGTCGGGATCAATCAGTCCGCTGCTCAGGTAATAGACGAGGAACAGCAGCACCATTCCGCTCAGCCAGGTCATTAGTGCTTCCCAGCGGAACCAGCGAACTTGCTCAGGCCTGACCTTCAGCGATTTTTGTTTGTCGACGGCGTAGAAGCCGCCGCTGTGGACCATCCAGACTGACGGGTTCGTGTCACTTCCTGCTGCGGCCTTCTCCACTCTGCGAAATTGAGCGTCGAGCCAAGTGAAATAGTACGTTTGGCCAACCCACATGATGGCCGCAAAAACGTGGAACCAGCGCACCAGCAGGTTAAGCCATTCGCGAATTGACGAGCTCACGTTATTGGCTCCATCGAGAGTCAGCTTCCCCGGTAGGTCGTGTACCCGTTCGGACTGAGGAGCAGCGGTATGTGAAAATGCGATTCGCCATCCCGTACGTGGAACGTAACCTCCACTAGTGGATACAGCGAGTCGATTCTCTCCCGCGCGAAGTAGCTCGCAGTTTCGAAAATCAAACGATAGACTCCCGCGGACAGATCGTCGCCTTCTGTCAGCAACTGAGGACAGCGGCCATCGTGATCGGTGCGTGCCGAGGTCAGCACGCGCCAATCTCCTGAGGAGTTCTGTTTCTCCAGTCGCACCAGCACATCCTTAGCGGGCTTGCCATGAACCATGTCCAGAACGTGAGTTGAAATGCGATTCATTCCTGAAGCCATTTTCTTAGCCGGATCTGCGTGATCTGCCGCTGTTGCTCGGCGGCTTCATGAAGTTCGGTTTCAGCATCGTTCTGCAGCCGTCGGCGAAGAATTTCCAGAATCTCCTGCGCCGACTTTCCCGTGGCGCATACGATGAATGTACGATTGAAACGCCGCTCGTATTCTCGATTGGCGTCCGCCAGCGCAAGCTTCACAGCAGTCCCCGCGTCTTCTACGTTGCGTTGTTCTTGCGCCGACCATTCTACAGACTGGGTTGACGCGGAGCACGATGGCAGCGACTCGCCGATTCGCGGATGACTCTGGAATGCTTCCATCCAATCTGAGGGCGTCAGATTGCGCCACGTTTCGTCCGATGTGTCCAGAACTGCATCTTCGTTCGCGAACGGTCTTCGCGAGACCATTTCTTGCGCCCACGCCTTGGACCCGCAACGGGGCAGAATCGCGCTTACAGCTTCCTCGATCGGAAGACGATTCCATCGCGCCAAAGCAGCCTTTGCTTCCTCATGCTTTGCGTTTAGGCGATGCAAAAACTCAGCTACAAGATTGCCCGCTACGGCTGCACGGTAGCGAGCGGTGGATCGAATATCGTCAATCGGCCGGATCTCAGCAGCGGCAGCGTTTCTCGCCGAAAGTACGATGGCGGAATCGATGACCTTTCCCCTAACGATTCGCTCAGTCTCCGTTAGGCGAAGCGGAACCGGCGCCACGCTTCCCAAGGCGATGCGAACATCTTCGACCACCCCATTTGCCAGGCGGGCCAGCCCGGCTACACACACTTTAGAGATGGCTTGCGCATTCCGCGCCCCCACTTTTCGAGCATGACTGAAATAGCTCTCGAATCGCCGCGGCAGGCATATAGTTTGAACCAGTTCATCAGGCGCTAGGACCGTCTTCTTGTAGCCGGTGTGAAAACTTGCATAGGGCAATCGCCGCTCGCCTCGAACAGAAACTAGAATCAGTTCCGCATCGTACACGAGCAGCGCAGGCAAAGAGTCCGCAGCCGGCGATGCGTTAACGATGTTACCGCCGATTGTTCCGCGATTCTGATTTGCGATTCCTCCTGTCCAGCGTGCAGCACTGGCTAACAACCGGAACTCGCTTCCGATGATCTCGTGTTTGCGCAGATCGGTATAAGTACATCCAGCCCCGATCCGTATTTCGTCAGGTGTGACCTCAATATGCCGCAACTCGGGAAGATTCCAAATGCTGACCAGCTTTCGCGCCGCAACCTTTCCCGACGCGTATTGCACCATTACATCGGTGCCCCCGGCAATCGGAAGCCAGACGCCCGGTTCTTTCGCCAGCAGCGAGACAATCGCAGTTAAGTCGCCGGGCGCAACCATTTCGTACTCCGAGGGATTCGCTCTCATGCGGTCGTCCTGCGGCCCGCCGCTTCCGCCACGGCTTCGACAATCTGACTGTAGCCGGTGCAGCGGCAAAGATTGCCGGCAAGACCTTCCCTGATTTCTTCCATGGTGGGTTCAGGTTTTTCTTCTAATAAGTGGCAGGCTGCGAGAATCATCCCGGGCGTGCAGATGCCGCACTGCGCACCGCCGCAATGCAGAAAGGCTTCCTGCATTACATGCAGGGTCTCGGCAGGCGCAAGTCCCTCGATCGTAACAATGCTTGAGCCTTCAGCCTGGAGAACAGGAACAAGGCAGCTATTTACAAGCATCCCGTCAATCAACACCGAGCATGAACCGCACTCGCCTTCTCCGCAACCTTCTTTGGCGCCGGTCAATTGCAGTTGTTGCCGTAAGACGTCGAGCAGGCGTGCCATCGGGTAAGCACGCACAGTCTTCGCCTGCCCGTTGACCGTGAATGAAATCTCGGCTTTGGCGCGGCCCGCGCGAGAATCGGTCATCGGCCCCCGCTTGTGGAACCAACGCCGCTTTCTTGCGACGAGGCAGCCAACTCATTCATGTTCAACTCATCCATAATGTCTTCGGGAAGCAAGGGAATGGAATTGAAATGAATTCCTAGCGCGTCTGCGACGGCATTGACGATTGCGGGGGCTGGACCATCCATGGGCAGTTCGCCGATACCCTTTGCGCCGTACGCTCCGTGCACATTGCCCAACTCTTCGAAGAAGACTCGAATCGGCGGCAGGTCGCTCGAAGTCGGAATAATGTAATTCGTCATCTGGCTGTTTTGCATGCGGCCATTCTGCCAAACCACTTTTTCATAAAGAGCGAATCCGATGGCTTGGGCAATGCCACCGATGATTTGGCCTTTTGCCAATAGTGGATGCAGAACTTTGCCAACCTCCTGGAGTGCGACGAAATCGTCCACCGACACGCTATAAGTCGTCAGGTCAACCGTGACTTCGGCGATGTAAACCGCCCAGGCAAACGCGGCGTAGGCTTCTCCGCGATACTTTTCGTCGTCCCAGAAAATGTCGCTGGGCGCGTCGTAACGCGACCAACAACGGAATCGGCCATGCTTTGAAACATAACGTTCACAAGCTGCGCGAAATTCGTACTCCGAATAATTTTCGCGAAGCAGGTTGGATGAAATCAGCGTCTGCTTAATTCCCAAAGCCGCAGACTGCACCAATTTCCCAACCACCATTGCGGTCCGGGACGCAACGGTTGGACCGCTGTTGGGCACTTCCAGAGTATCCGGCTGGGCCAAACTCACAATCTCATATGGCAGACCGAGAGCTTCAGCCGCGATTTGGCTGAGCACCGTTTTCGTTCCCTGGCCAAATTCCGTACTCGAAACCAGAACGCGCACACTGCCGTCGGCACAACCCTCAACACCCACAATCGAACTCAGATGGCGCTCGCCCGATCCCGTAAATCCCGCGCCGTGCAGAAACGCGGCAATGCCCATGCCTTTCTTGTCGGCACGGTTGCGATTCTCGTTCGCGAAGCGCTGTTTCTTGAGGTGATAGTCCGAAATCTTCAACGCACGGTCAAGCAACTTCCCAAGATCGATTGGTTCGCGTACAACCTGTTCTGTCGTGGTGGTCTGTCCCGGCTGCAGAAAATTCCTGCGCCGGATTTCGATTAGAGTAAGACCCACAGCTTGCGCGATACGATCCATGTGGCGCTCCATGGCAAACAGACTCTGCGGCGCTCCAAAGCCACGAAAAGCCCCATGGGGCGGCGCATTCGTCGCGACCGCCTTCGCGCGGATACGAACATTCGGCCAGTAATAAGGTCCCCCGGCGTGAATGGCTCCGCGAGAAAGCACGACTGGCGAAAGCGTAAGGTAAGCTCCACCGTCAATTGTGAATTCGATTTCCCCGCCTAAGATCTTGCCATCCTTGCTGACGGCCGTCCGGTGCCGCGTGCGCGAGGGATGCCGCTTGGTAGTCGCCGCCATGTCTTCCATGCGGTCATAAATAATCTTCACCGGTTTCCCGGACTTGATCGCCAGCAGCGCAGCATGTGCCGCGATCATCGACGGATATTCTTCCTTCCCGCCGAAAGCGCCTCCAGTCTCCATTTGCACGACGCGAACTTTCTCTGCCGGCAAGTTGCACAGCGCCATCAGCGCCTTGTGAATGTAATAAGGGCACTGCAGCGAGCCCCACACGGTAATTCCCTGCGCGGCGTCAAAGGCCGCGATCATGCCGTTATTCTCGATGTAAAGCTGTTCCTGGGCGCCAGTCGTGTACTCGCCTTCCACGATGTATTCGGCCTTTTCCCATATGCCATCGACATCGCCTTTTTCGATCAAGTAAGTCTTGAAGATGTTGTCGTCGCCCCACACGATTTCCGAGCGGCGTTCGCTTTCTTCAATGGTGAAGATGGCGGGCAGAGGATCGTATTCGATCGATACCGCCTCAACAGCTTTTGGAAGAAGATGTCGACCCGAGTGAGCCAACAGCAAAATCGGTTCCTCGGGATGGTTGACGAATTCGTTCGCCAGGCATGGCTGATCGTTCCCGATTAAAGCGATACAATTTTTTCCGGGAACATCTTTGGCGGATACGATCACGAATTCATCCCACGGAATTCCAGGACCAAATGTGATCTTTCTGATTCGCCCGCGCGGAAGCTGACTGCGAACCGTCGCTCCGAACAGCATGTTGGGCAAAACCATATCGTCGACGTACTGCGACCTTCCGGTCACCTTGTCGCGTCCCTCTTTGCGCGGAACACCCTTGCCGACGATGTGCTCGCTGTTCATTTCGATATATCTTCCGTGCGAATCTGCCGAACACCAAGACCCATGGATGGCATAGTTTATGACAAACTGAGCCACAATGGAGCGGAAGCATTTAACAATGTGAATCAGGAGCGCATTCCCGTCCGCCAGGCTCACCGCGAAACTCTCCATCGGCAAAGACACAATTCCCGCGCACGTAAGTAGCCTTCACCACGCCGCGCAGCCTTTCTCCCAGATACGCTGAGACCGGATGCCGGTAATGCAGTTTGTCTTCGGTCACGACGAATTCGCGGTCGGAATCGAACACTACGAAATCTGCGTCGTAACCCGCGGCAATGCGACCTTTGCGCGTGTCGCAACCCGCTAGTCGCGCCGGTTCCGCCGCCATCCAGCGCGCGAGATCGAGCACCGTGAAACCGCGCCTGCTGGCTTCGGTCCACATCAGCGGAAGCGCTATGGAAAGGCTTGCAATCCCGCCCCACGCGGTCCGGAAATTCCCCTCATCGAGCCGCTTCATTGCCGGAGGACACGGAGAATGGTCGGTCACCACCAGATCGATGGTTTTATCCTTGAGGCCCTCCCACAATCTCTCGCAGTTTTCGCGGCTGCGAATCGGCGGCGCGCATTTGCATAGCGTCGCCCCATTCGCGATTCTTTCGGCAGAGAAATGCAGGTAATGAGGACAGGTCTCCACGCTCACCGCAAGTCCCTCCGAGCGCGCGCTGCGCAGTTCGGGGAGCGCCTCGCTGGTGGAGAGATGAACGATATGAAAATGAAAACCATATTCGCGGCACAACGACAGCATCAGCCGGATGGCCTCCAGTTCCGCCTCGTCGGGTCGGGATTGAAGGTAGGTTGAGTAGCGGCTCCAATCGGCGTCGGTCAGGCCAGCGGCTGCCCGATCAATCGGCCCAGGAAGTTCTGCGTGCACCAGAAGGGGCAGGCCGGTACGCGCGATGTGAGGCAGGGCCATTCGCAAATGGTGCTCTGTAACCATGGTGAAACCGTCGATACCGGGATTGATCAAAAAGCATTTAAACCCTCGCACTCCAGCAGCGGCGAGGGCTTCAATATGATTTTGATTATCGTGAACCACCCCTCCCCACGCAGCCCAATCGACGCGGCACTTGCCTTGTGCGGCCGTGCGCTTAGCCTCAAGCGCGGCCACAGTCGTGGTCGTGGGCAGACAATTCAGCGGCATATCGATGACCAACGTGTATCCACCTGCCGCCGCGGCCCGTGTCGCTGTTTCGAAACCCTCCCACTCGGTGCGGCCAGGCTCGTTGATGTGCACGTGAGAATCGACGAGCCCCGGAAGAATGGCGGCTTCGCCGAAGTCATGAATTTTGTATCCCCCAGCGGGAATTTGATCGGAAGAGACAACGCTCTGAATACGCTCTCCTTCGACCAGTATGGCCGCCGGACGAATTTCGTCAGGAGTGACTACTCGACGAGAGCGGAAAGCTTGCAAACTCAAAATGTCAGCTCCTCGAAAGATCGGCGTTAAAAAGCAGAGCGTATTCCGGTCGCTGCGTTTTTTCAATGCGCGCGGTCAGCGGAACTGAAACAACATCTTACGAACTTTCGAGCGATTAATAATAACTAAGGAGGTCAAAACCCGCGGGCGAGGGCGCCCACGCCACACTTGTCCGCGAGATTCAGAAATTTTCTTCGCTACGCCTGTCTGCCGGAATCGTTTGCCGCATCGTGAAAAGGTAGCGTCCTTCCGGGGCAAAAATAAAGGCCACGTTCAGAATGACCGTGGCCTTTTGTCATTGGTGGTGTCAATCAAAATCAGAAGGTGGACAGATTTCGTTCCGGCCCCTTAGGCTACTGCTTGGTGCTGATAGGCGGGGACGAATTCTTCGGCGACAAAGGTTTCATACGACGTTGGAGTTGTGTTGCGCGGGGTGCGCGGCTCGAGCGCCCGCATGTATCCCGAGTTCAAGCTGGCCGCCATTTCCAGAATCAATCCGGCAAGTTGCTCGGACATACCCATCTGAACCATCGCGGGCTGAATTTGTTCGTCGGGGAGTTGCGTGTATCTGAGATCAGGCTTGCCGATCGCCTTGCCAATGATGGTGGCAACCTCCGTGTAAGTGATATCGCGCTGGCCCAGCAACTCCTGGGTTTGCTTGCCGCGGAAGGTAAGGCTCAACAAAGCCTCGGCGGCAAACGCTCCGATATCGCGCGTAGCGACCATGGGAAGTTTGAGATCCGGACGAACCGGCCCGACCGCAAAGCCCATCTTGGAAATGGCGGCAGCTTGCGGCAGCGTATTTTCCATGAAGTAGCCGGCACGCAGAAATAGTACGTTCGCCCCGTCGATCTGGTTAAGCTTCTGCTCGAGTTTGTACAGGCCGACCACCGGACCGGTTCCTTTGCTTTTGTCGGCCCCAATACTGCTGAGCGCAACCACATTTTTGACGCCCGCATTTTTCAAGGCGGCTGCAATGGCGTCGCTCACCCGTTCCGAGTAAGCGAGAGGATCGTTGCTGGTGAGGTTGGGTGGAATCATGACGTAGGCAGTGTCCGCATTCTGAAAGGCTTTGGTGAGGGCGGTGGCATCGGTTACATCGCCGATGAATACCTCCGCACCCTGCGCCGCATGAGATTGCAGGTGAGCGGCGTTTCTGCCGACGACGCGAACCTTCTGCTGGCGGGCAAGAAGATTTTTCGCCACCACATGTCCAGTATTGCCGCTTGCTCCAAGTACAACGTGCATAGTCTCCTCCTTGTACACGGGATAGGATGCGCGAGGTAGGGCTAAAGCTTCTAATGTGGCGCGGGCCGCCCTCGCAGTTTGGGTCAAACTTAATCGCATTGTGCAGTTGAAATGTAGTTCTGTGAAATTTCCCTAAACTTCACGAGTTGAGGTACGTCTAACCGAGTCGTAGAAAGGAGAAAGAAGAGGCGCGCAGAAAAGCATCCCCAGAAGACTTGTTTCGGATTTTCTCGAGTAGATATTGTTCCAAATTATCGCTGATCCAAAGGAGGAATGCGATGAAGCGGCTTTCGCTGGTGCTGGTTGCTCTCACTCTGGTTACCGTCGTCGGAACGAGTCTTTGCTGTGAGGGACAAGCCGCTCCTGCTCCTGTGCGCTCACGAGCGGACGAGATGCTGGAGATGTGGAACGGGATTGGGAACAAACTGATAGCGATGGCTGAAGATTTCCCCGAAGACAAGTACGACTACAAGCTGCAGAAAGACGAGCGCAGTTTTGCGGAAAACCTTCTACATGTCGCCGCAGTCGATTATGACCTGATGCGCTCGGTTTCCGGATCAAACATCGGGCCCGACTTTGACAAGAACAAGCATAATCCGTCGCGAGAGGTTTACAAGACTAAAGCCGATGTTGTGAAACTGATGCAGCAGGCCGTCGCGGACGGTGCCAGCTTGATTCAACAGCAGGGCGATGCGGGCCTGGACAAAACTACGAAATTTGCGTGGGGAAATAAGCTGGTTCACAACTCCTATACATGGATGTGGGCCATCGAGCATAGCGGCGAGCACTACGGCCAGCTTGTTGTGTACTATCGCGCGAACAACATGGTGCCGCCGGACTCGCGGCGGAGCGCCGCACAAGCCTCGCAGCCCTCGGCTGGACACGTGGTTGATCTAAAGATGTCCGACGGCGTCATGCTGAAAGCAACCTACTTTGCCGCGGCCAGGCCCGGTCCCGCCATATTGCTGTTTCATCAGAGCAACAGAACTCGCAAGTCGTGGGATGATGTGGCCGCACAACTGGCGGCGGCTGGAATCCACACACTTACGCTCGATATGCGTGGATTTGGCGACAGCGGCGGTACACCTGATGACAAGCTGACGGACGCGGAGAGGGCGAAGGTACGCACGATGCGGCCTGGCGATCTTGACACGGCGTTTCGATACCTGGCTTCGCAGCCAGGCGTCAAGCGCGACGTCATCGGCGTTGGAGGGGCCGGGGTAATCGGCGTTGAGCGTGCCGTCGAAGTAGCGCGTCAACACTCTGTTGAAGTGAAATCGCTGGCATTGCTTTCCGGAGAGACCCCGCAAGAGGGCCTGCAATTCCTGCGGCACGCGTCACAACTGCCCGGACTGTTCGTGGCGGATGATAACGATGAATATGCTCCGACAGTTGAGGCAATGGAGCTCCTCTACATCACGTCCTCCAACCCGGGAAAAAAGTTCGTACACTACTCTGCGGCGCAAGAGGCGCCCTGGCTGTGGTATGAACCTTTCGATGTCGGGAAAGTCCCCGCCACCGGCGGCCACGGAACCGACATGTTCAAACCTCATCCCGAGCTGCCCGGAATCATCGTGGATTGGTTTGTGACCACGTTGATCAAGACGCCAGGGCACGCGCCTGCGGACACCGTGGCATCTGCCGCGATCATCGATCAAATCCGGACGCCCGGCGGAGTCGCCCAGGTCACGCAGCAACTGATGGAAGCCAGACAAAAAGATCCCCAGGCGCAGCTGTGGCCGGAAGTTACCGTTAGCATCATAGGCCAAGACCATTTGCGCGCGGGCGAGCCGAAGTTAGCGCTGGACGTGTTTAAGCTCAATCTGCTCGCTTATCCGGAATCGGCCGATGCGAACGACGATCTAGCCGACGCATACCAGGCAGACGGACAGTACGATCTAGCACGGCAGCTTGCCGAAAAGGCATTGGCCCTGCTGGGTGCTCATACATCGCCCGCGTCCTCCTGGTCCGATACCGAGCCGCGGCGTGGTGAGATCCGTCGCGACGCGCAGAATGTCCTCAAGAAAGTTAGTCAGAGCGGGAAAAATTAGGGGAGGATCACTCGAATGAAACGAATGCGAATCGTCCAGTTGTTGTCATTACTTCTTTTCACCGCGGCGGGCTTTGGACAGAGCACAACCAGCGCAGCGGCCACCAGCGCGCCTCAGGCGCAACCGTCGCAGGAGCCGCCGCCAACCGTAGCCTCGATCGTCGACCGCGAGATCAGCATGATTGAAAAGCAAGTTACGGACGCCGCCGACGCCATGCCGGAAGATAAGTTTAACTTCTCGCCGGAGAGGCTGAAAATTCCGGGCAGCGACTACCAGGGTGTACGCACCTTTGCCGTGCAGGTCAAGCATATCGCCGCTTCCAACTATTTCCTGTGGTCGCCGCTTACCGGCGACAAATTGCCCGAGGGTTTAAAGGACGGGAACGGTCCCGAAAACCTGAAAACCAAAGCCGACATAATGAAGTTTCTGAGCGATTCGTTTGCCCTCGGTCACAAGGCCGCGGCCACGTTGACAACTGAGAACATGTCGCAGATCCCGGAGAACAGCAAATCTCCCCGCCTGTACCGGGTCACCTTTGCAGTCGCCCACGCTTTTGATCACTACGGACAGATGGTGGAGTATTTGCGGATGAACGGAATCGTTCCGCCCGCCAGCCGGGGAAAGTCGGATTGACGCCGTTCGTATGGCGCTCAGCGCGCTCTCAAGGTCAAAGAAGATCGAGGGCGACGGAGGACAGGAGTGTCCGGGGATCGAGTCGTCCAAGTGAAATGCATAGATCCTTCGCTATGCTCAGGATGACAGCGTAGATTGCGGATGAGAGCAAATATGATCATCCGGCGCTGCTGGCGCCTAGAAGTTTTTCCTGGGGTAGTTGCGTGAGGGTTTTCTCTACTAACTTGGAGCAATCTTGCAGCTTTTGCATGGGGGCGCGGAGCTTGTCGCCTTCGACTTTGGCTCCGCGCTGTTCGGCCAGCGTGATTACCTTTTCGGCGTTCTGGGTTACGGTGGGGGCGATCTCTAATAGCACTACCATGGACTCGGCGTGCAGTTTCCACAGCGATGCGGAGTTTTCGGCGCGTTTTAGTTCTTCGAGTTCGGTGGTCATGCGCGCGACTACTGCGATCAGCCGCAGTATCACGCGGGCAACGCCGGCGCGAACACTTTTCTCTTCGAGATAGTCGGCGCAATAGGCGTCCGCTTCGGTGGGCGTGAGCAAGAGATTGAAGAAGCGCATCGGCACCACCTGGCGGCACTTGGGGTCAGCCACGCGCACAAAGATGCGAATCGATTCTTCGATTCTGAGAAGCTTGCTTTCTTCGGTTGAAATTTGTTGCGGAGTCACGGCCTGGCGCATCGCCTTCACATCCAGCGCGGGACGGCAGCCAGGGAACGACGCCAGCTTGTCCGCTGGCTTCAGAGTTGGTTTCGCGAGCACCGGCATGGGGCGCGGGGTGCGGCGGATGGGCGGGCGCTGATCGAGCGTCTTCTTCAGTTTCGATACGCGACGGAATTTGTCGAGCGCGGTGCCGTAATCTGTCCGCAGCAACTCACTCTCTTCGAGCGCAGCCACGTGTTCGACGGTGACGTCTACTCCGTCGACGTTGCCTAGAATGCTGCCGCCCTGCTCTTGGACAATTTCGGCGAAGCTCTTGATGCCGGCGGCTGACTGGTGGAAAAGCGCGTCGAACTTTTTGCCGAAGGCGGTGTTGTAGGGCGCGATGGTGGCCAGGACCCCGGGGTGATAGAACGCAGTGTCGAACGATTGTTTGAGATCACGCACGCGAGCGATGATTCCGGACTCGAGCAGCGCATTCAGATCACGAAAGCCCTCGGCCTCCCGCAGCATTTGATCGAACAGTCGAAGAGATTGCAGGTGATCATCGGTCAGCTCAGGAACCTCGGTCTCGGCCAGGATCTCGAGCATGGCGATCTCGAACGGAGCTAATGGAAGGGAACCGTCGAGGCCGTAACCGCGGCGCTCCCACTGGCCGGGAACACGGGGATGACGGTAGAGAAAAGTTGCGACCAGGTCAGTCTTGTCGCGATGCACATCGCTGCTATCTTTCGTGCGGGTGAAATACCGAAGCATGGCTTCTGCGATTTCGGGATCAGTATCAGAGGTGAAAGCGCGGCGCAACATGGCGGGAGTAATCGCCAGATCGAGCAGGCGCAGCCAACGATGCATGCGAGATAAGGTCTCGACCACGCTGTCATCGCTCTGCAGCGAGATAGCTTCGAGTCCGGCGGGAACCGGAACTTCGCCGTGCACTGGTTCCTGCAAAAGCTTCTCGTAGAAGCCCTGCACAGTGGCCAGAATTGCTAATTCCCACTTTGGATCCTCTACCACAGTCGCTCCCGGCGCACGAATCCCTGGAATGGGGGAGGGCTAAAGGTTAGTTAAAATCATGTGTAGGACAAGCACAAGCCTGACGTTAGGACATGACACCAACTAGATAAGGACATGCCCAGAAGTAACCTTGCGCTAAGTAGTTGAAAAAACGTGCTTTGTGGGTCGAAATTTCGTCAGCCGAAAACTGGCATCTAGTCTGTATACTATGCCGAGTGAGGATGGAATCTATGGAATGGACAACGCCGCAATTTGAAGAAGTAGCTTTGAATTGTGAGATCAATTCGTACGCCTCTGCCGCGCTGTAATTTCCGGGTACGATGCGAGTAGCAATACTGGGATCGGCCGCCGGAGGCGGCTTTCCGCAGTGGAACTGCAACTGCCGCAATTGCAGGTCATCGCGCGACGGAACCTTCAATGGCAAGCCGCGTACGCAGACCCAGGTTGCTATAAGCAATGATAGTTGCGCTTGGTTTTTGTTAAACACCTCTCCCGATTTGCGGATACAGATCGAAGCGACGCCCTTCCTCCATCCCCAACAGCACGGGCGAGACTCTCCTATTGGCGACGTCCTGCTGACGAGCGCTGACATCGATCAAGTTGCGGGATTATTGTCTCTCCGTGAATTGCAACCCTTCCGCATTTATTGCACGCGTTCGATCCGGCGTATTCTGCAGGACGACAACAGCATGTTCGCCATGCTGAATCGCATGCCCGACCAAGTATCATGGATCGACATCGGTTGCGACGGCAGCTTCTGTCTGCAAGCTGATAGAGGAGTGGGAATCAACTGCAGCGTGTTCTCGCTGGGGAATCGCTTTCCAGCGTACGTTACGCGTGACCGAGCTCTGGAACTCAACCCTGCAGAAGCATCGCTCGGTGTGTTCGCAGAATCGGCGTCAGGCAAGCGATTGGCTTATCTGCCGGCGGTCCCGGAGGTAGATGACGCGCTGCTGAGGCGCCTTGATGAAACTGATCTCCTTTTGTTCGATGGAACTTTTTGGAGCGACGAGGAATTGATTCGCGTGCAAGGCAGCGGTTCGACGGCGCGCCAGATGGGGCATATTCCAGTGTCGGGAGCCGATGGGACCCTGCGCAAACTGGCGGCATTGCAGCGTCCGCGAAAGATTTTTATCCATGTGAACAATACGAATGCCATGCTGGATGAGTCCGGCCCGGAGTATGCGGAAGTGCGGGCTGCTGGCTGGGAAATAGCTGAGGATGGGTGGAGTCTCGAGTTGTAATCGAAAATAAATCCCAAGCAGTGTCATCCCGAGCAACGCGGGGGATCTAGGTTTCCGGGTGCCCGCTGAGAACCCAGATTCCTCGTCGCTTTCGCTCCTCGGAATGACAGATTTTAGTTTCGGAACGGAGGGCGGGATTGAAAGCAGCTGCGGAAATGTCGGGCGAGAGCCGCGTCCTCTCAGCTGAGGAGTTGAAGGCGCGCCTGCGGCAAGTGGGCGAGGAGCGCTACCACCACCGACATCCGTTTCACCTCATGATGCATGAAGGCCGGTTGAGCCGCGGGCAGCTTCAGGCATGGGCTTTGAATCGCTATTACTACCAGAGCGTTATTCCGATAAAAGATTCCATCATTCTGTCGCGCAACAAAGATCCAAACTTTCGGCGGGCGTGGAGGAAGCGCGTGGTTGATCACGATGGCGATGCAACCCACGAGGGTGGCATTGAGCGCTGGATCAAACTGGCCGAAGCGACCGGGCTGGACCGCGAACGCGTGTTGCGGGGCGATGAGGTGCTGCCGGCCACGCGGTACGCGGTGGATGCTTATCTGAGTCTGGTGAGGAACCGAAATTTTTTGGAAGCAATCGCTTCGTCCTTAACGGAGTTGTTTTCACGAGACTTGATTGCGCTGCGCATGGATCGGTTGCGGCAGCATTATCCGTGGCTTTCGGGCGGGCTGGATTATTTTACCGCAAGACTGGACCAGGCTCCGGAAGACGCGCGATTCGCTTTGCAATGGGTGACGGAGAATGCAGGGACGAGAGTTGAGCAGGAAATAGCGATCGCAGCTTTGCGGGCGAAGTGCGACATTCTGTGGGCCCAGTTGGACGCGCTCTACTTCGCCTACGTGCAGCCGGGATGGCCTCCGCCTGGAGCTTTTCAGATGGGAGAGTCGTGAACGTGGCTCGTCCAGCTGATTCGAGCCAGCCTCGTTTTGCTGCTGGCTGCCGATGGGGCACGCAGGGCGAAGGGCAGGTCGTGCTGTTTCCAGAAGGCATGATTCGCGTTCAAGGGACCGGGCAGAAAATTCTCGAACTGTGCGATGGCAAGCGCACCGTTCAAGAGATAGTGACGGTACTTTCTGCAACCTACGCCGGGGCCGATTTAATAAAGATTCGAGACGACGTGGGTAGTTTTTTAGAAGCTCTGCAGCAGAAACGCATCCTCGATTACTAGATCTTTGGTAGCGCCGGCATCTTGCCGGCTGTCGCGAGGGCATCTGGCCCTCGTCGGTGCGGGCGGAACGCCCCCACGACAGCCACCGGGACGGCGGCGTTACAAGGACTCATTCAATGATTCCAAATCCCTTGGCATTAATTGCGGAGGTCACGCATCGCTGTCCGTTGCATTGCGTGTACTGCTCGAATCCGCTGCAATTGGCTATCGCGGAGGCGGAGCTCTCGACTGAGGATTGGGTGCGAGTGTTTCAGCAAGCTCAACGCCTGGGCATTCTGCACCTTCACTTAACCGGTGGCGAGCCTTTAGCGCGAGCGGATCTGAAAGAAATGATCCAAGCCGCGCATGACGCGGGACTCTATACCAACTTGATCACATCGGGGATTGGCTTGCCCGAAGCGCGACTGTCCGACTTGGTCGATGCGGGGCTTGATCATATTCAACTGAGTTTTCAGGATTCGCGAGATGAGCCTGCGAATTGGAGCGCCGGGACAAAGGCTCACTCGCACAAGCTAGTTCTCTCCGAGGTTATTCGGCGGTTTCCAATTGCATTTACTGTCAACCTGGTTGTGCACCGGCAGAATCTCGATCATCTTGAGGAGATGATTATGTTTGCGGAGCAGCTCAAGCCGGATCGTTTGGAGATTGCGCATGCACAGTATTACGGTTGGGCTTTGAAGAATCGGGATACGTTGATGCCAACTCGCCAGCAATTGGAAAACTGCTTGCGCATTGTGGAAGGCGCTCAGGCGCGTCTTTCCGGTCGAATGAGGATTGACTGCGTGGTGCCGGATTATTATGCGCGCTATCCCAAAGCGTGCATGGGCGGATGGGGACGGCGGTTGCTTCTAATTGATCCAGCCGGACAGGCCCTGCCTTGTCACGCGGCGGGCGTGATTCCGGGAATGAGCTTCAACAATGTGCGCCAGCACTCTCTCGAATGGATATGGCGAGAATCCTCCGCTTTCCAACGATTTCGCGGAGAGCAATGGATGCCCGAACCCTGCCGAAGCTGCGAGCGTCGCGCAGAAGACTTCGGCGGATGCCGTTGCCAGGCATTTCTGCTGACTGGGGACGCCAACGCCACGGATCCCGTCTGCACCCTGGCTCCAACACATCATCTGGTGGAAACTGCCCGCGAGACGGACACTCCCGCAGAGTCGAAAGTCTCGTGGTCCTACCGCACGAATCCTTAATAAAACTGCTGAATCTGTAAAGTCAGTGCCGTCAGTAGGCGGGATTGTCTATAGCTTGTAAAAACATTGTCAACAATTTGTTGGCAAGGCTATTTGGCATCCCGATGGTAGTAAGCTTGTGCAGTATTGACGTATAGACAGACAAGTGGAGGGTGCAATGATTCGAGTTGAAACAACCCGCGATGTGGCGCAGCGTGTCCCTGTTACCCTGCAGAAGGCCTCGCCGTCACCCGCACAGGTGACTAATACGATGGAACGAATTCTGGTGGTGGAAGACGATCATGCGGTGCAGAAGGCCTTGAGGCGTTTGTTCGAGACCGAAGGTTTCGAAATTGAAATCAGTGCGGACGGCAAGTCGGCGCTGGAAGCGTTTCGGCGGGCCGCGCCGGCTGCGATCGTTTTGGATTTGCGGCTGCCGCTGGTGTCCGGGCGGGACGTTTGCCGCGAGATCAAACAGCAGGCGCCGTCGGTTCCTATTATCGTGCTAAGCGCTGCCAGCGATGTTTCCGACAAGGTACTGCTTCTGGAGTTGGGAGCGGACGATTATGTGACCAAGCCTTTCAGTCCGCGCGAACTGCTGGCGCGGGTGCGTGCGGCGTTGCGGCGTACGGTTCGAACTGCGACCGGCGATGTCGTAACTTTTGACGGAATTTCCGTGGACTTCACGAAGATGGAAGTAAACCGTAATGGGGAACTCGTCGTTCTTACGGCCCAGGAGTTCAAAACTTTAAAATTCCTGATTCAGAATGCGGAGCGCGTAATCTCACGAGATGAATTGCTCAACGAAGTCTGGGGTTACCAGAATTATCCATCGACCCGCACCGTGGACAATCATATTCTTAAGCTGCGGCAGAAACTGGAGAAAGATCCGACCAATCCGATACATTTCCGTACAGTGCACGGCATGGGTTATAAGTTTGTGCGTTGACTCCCAATGCGACTATGAAAGTAAGCGCGGGGAGAGGTGAGCGATGAAGCTTCGGATGCGGACTAAGTTTCTGCTGTCCATGCTTTTGATCTCCGCCGGCCTCACCTGGACGAGCCTGCTGCTGGTGCGCCGCACGGTGCAAGCGCAGGTAAAGAAGAGCATCTTCGCCGACCTGCACAATTCAGTTAGCACCTATCAGAATTTCCATCGCGAACGCGAACTCACGCTGACCCACCTGGCCGAACTACTCGCTGATCTTCCCAATCTGCGGGCGCTCATGACCACTCAGCATGAAGCTACCATCCAGGACGGCTCCACCGATTTGTGGCGACTGGGCGGCAGCGATCTGTTCGTGTTGGCCAACCGTACTGGAAAAGTGGTTGCGCTGCACACGGCGACTCCAGGATTTTCGCGGGAGATGGCGCAACAGTCGCTGAACCGGCCCGCTAATCAGGAAGGTTCAAGCCAGTGGTGGTTCGGCGCGCGGCATTTGTACCAGGTGTTTATCAAGCCAATCTATGCAGGTCCGGCGGCGGAGAACAATCTGCTGGGCTTCATGGTGATCGGTTACGAAATTGACGATACCGTCGCGGCGCAGGTGAGCCGGATCGCTGCCAGCCAGGTGGCTTTTTATTACGGCGACACTATTGTCAGAAGCACGCTCGATCCCACGCACGAGGCTGAGCTATCGCGGCATCCCATCACGCATTCCGCCCCCGGCATTCCAGAGCCAGAGCAAGTTCAACTCGGAGACGAACGTTTCCTGGCAACGTCTTTAGAACTTGCGGCAGCGCAGGCTCCTTCGGTTCGCTTGAGCGTGCTGAAATCCTATGACCAGGCCACGGCATTTCTCGACAGCCTGAATCGCTTGTTGCTGTTTGTAGGATTGACCGCAGTTCTCGGCGGGAGTGCGCTGGTGTTTTTCATCTCTCATACCTTCACCAAGCCTTTGGGGCATCTGGTGGCTGGTGTGCGCGCTTTGGGACGAGGCGATTTCCATTATCAACTGGACGCGCGGGGCGGCGACGAAGTTGCCGAGGTGACCGGAGCATTCAATCGCATGCGCGACAGCCTGCTGAAAACGCAACAGGAGTTGATCGATGCGGAGCGGCTGGCGACGATTGGACGAATGGCCAGTTCCGTCTCGCATGATCTGCGGCATTCGCTAGCAGCCATTGTTGCCAATGCCGAATTTCTCTGCGAGAGCCACTTATCGACCGATCAGCGAGAGGAGCTTTACCAGGAAATTCGCATCGCGGTAAATCAGATGACGGACCTCATCGATTCTTTACTCGAGTTCTCGCGCACCAGGGAATCGTTGCGGCGAACCTACGGAAGCGTAAAGGAATCGGTCGACCGCGTCGTGCAAGCTGTGCGCGCTCACCCCCGGGTGCAGGCGGTGCGGATTACGGTCCGCCAGGAGGGCGACAGCACCGGCTGGTTCGACAGTAAGAAATTGGAACGCGCTCTCTATAATCTGCTCTTGAACGCCTGCGAAGCGATTCCGGGGCAGGATGGACAGATCAACATCGATTTGCGCGAAGTAGTTGGAGGGCTCGAGATTCGGCTGTCCGACAATGGCCGCGGCATTCCTGAGTCAATCCGAGGCAAACTGTTCGAACCTTTCATCAGCTATGGCAAAGAAAACGGAACCGGGCTCGGATTAACCGTCGTGCAGAAAATTATTCAGGATCATGGCGGAGATGTCGTAGTCGAGAAAACTTCGGCGGAAGGAACGGTTTTCCGCATCACGCTGCCGATCATTGCATCGTCCAGTTCCGACAGTGGCGGCGAGGGGACGCCACATGTACCCCCACTTGCCCGGGCGAAAAAGGTGCAGTCGGAGTAACATTCCCGGTCGGGAGAGAGCGCAAAAATCCGCGATCAACTACGGATTCATTAGGCATCTCCACAATCTTCTTCGGGAGGGCGATTTGTGAAGTTAGGGAATGTTTTGCCTGATTGGATGTGGGAGGCTGGTTTAGCCGGCTTGTTTCTGTTGCTCGGCGGCGTTGCAAGTTGGGCGCAACAGCCCACGTTAGCATCGTCTTCGCAGGGGGATGCGACCGCAACGGCGATCCGTGAACTTCAGCAGCAAGTCAACGAACTGCGCTCAGCCATGGCGGAGATGCGCGCCGAGAGTGAGCGATATCGCGCCGAGAATACTGAACTGCGGCATGAGCTGCAGGCTACTCGCGGGCCATCAATAGCCTCGACCGGTTCACCGCGGTTGGGCGTGCCACCGCAGGATTCGTATCAAACCGGATCAGCAGCCGACACGAATCCCGCGCCAGCTCAATCTCAGCACGGGAATCGCACGGCTTCTTTAGACGATCGTGTTGCTTCGCTCGAAGAGTCGACGCAACTGGTGAACAGTAAAGTTGACGATCAATATCAGACCAAAGTTGAAAGCGCGTCCAAATATCGCGTCCGGTTGTCCGGCATCGTGCTGTTGAATCTTTTTAGCAATCACGGAGCGACCGACAATCAGGATTTCCCCAGCTTCGTAACCGGTCCAAGTGCGGGCACGGGAAACTTTGGCGCAACCATGCGGCAATCGGAAATTGGTTTGGAAGTGTTTGGCCCAACCCTGGCGGGAGCGAAAACATCGGCAAGCCTGCAGGCCGACTTCGCCGGTGGCTTTCCCTCAACATGGAACGGAGTCGACTCAGGTATTTTCCGTTTGCGCACGGCCAGCATGCGAATGGATTGGAAAGATACTTCGCTGGTGATCGGACAGGACAACGCATTTTTTTCACCGCTTACACCGACATCTTTTGCGTCGCTCGCAGTGCCCGCGCTTAACTATGCGGGAAATCTCTGGGCATGGACTCCGCAGGTGCGAGTCGAGCATCGCTTCGCATTGTCCGACGATCAGAGCTTCCTGATACAGGGCGGCATTATGGACAATCTCACGGGAGAGTTCCCTGGAAATTCATATTTCCGTGTCCCGGGACCGGGAGAGCTCTCGCGCCAGCCAGCTTATGCCGCTCGCGCCGCGTGGACGCATAAATTATTTGGTCAGCCCTTAACGTTTGGAGTGGCGGGCTACTACAGCCGTCAAGATTGGTCTTACGACCATTATGTGGATGGATGGGCTGGCATGGCCGATTGGCAAATTCCGCTCGCGCCACGCGTGACTTTCAGCGGTGAGTTTTACCGTGGAAGGGCCATTGGCGGAATTGGTGGAGATATCAGTCAGAGCGTCGTCTTTGACGGCAATCCAGCCAGTGCGAGCACCCCGGTACGCGGCCTCGACACGATTGGCGGCTGGTCGCAATTGAAATTCAAGCTCTCGAATACGATCGAGTTCAATGCCGCTGCCGGCGTCGACAATCCAACGGCATCCGAAGTGCGAGCGGCGCAGGCGAGTGTTGCGTATCTGGGCAGTCCCTTATTAGTGCAGAATAGAGGAATCTTGGCGAATGTTGTTTTTCGGCCGCGCTCGAGTCTGCTGTTTTCCGCCGAGTACTCGCGCTTGCGAACCTTTGAGCTGTACGATGTCAGCAACAGTGCCGACCAGTTCAATTTAATGATGGGAATTTTGTTTTGATGAGGAATCCAGCTATCTGGTGCTTGTGCGGGATTATTGTCTGCGGGAGCTTTGCATGTGCGCAGGACACAACCGTAACTGCGGATATCGCATTAGTGAGTGGCGGGAAAAAGAGCAAGCCACGAAAAGCTGACAATGTGGTGCTGTGGCTTACGCCGGTGGGCGGTACAACGGTTTCAAATTCTCCCGCTACGACGAACGCCAATCGTCCCCGCTTGGTTCAAAAGAATAAGAGTTTCGAGCCGCACGTGCTGGTGGTTCCTGTCGGTGCATCAGTAGAATTTCCCAACCGCGATCCGTTTTTTCACAATGTGTTTTCGCTTTTCGAGGGCAAGCGCTTCGATCTCGGGCTCTATGAGGCTGGCAGCACACGCAACGTCGTCTTTGATAAGCCGGGCATTTCATATATCTTCTGCAACATTCATTCTGAAATGAGCGCGGTAGTGATTGCCGTCAGCAGTCCGTATTACGGAATTTCAGACCGCATGGGACGCGTGGCTATTTCGCATGTCCCGCCCGGACGTTACACGTTGAGAATCTGGTATGAAGATGCGCTGCCGGAAGAGTTGAACAAGCTGACTCGAGAAGTGAATATTTCTGAGGAGACGTCGAATTTAGGCGCTATGCGGCTTCCCGCCACGAATGTGCCGCCGGGTCACGAAAACATGTACGGCCGCGACTATACCCCTCCATTGCCGGATAGTCCGAGCTACGAACGGCACTAGAGTCTGGTGCCAGCTTGTTACAAATTAATGACAATTTGTTAATGCCGTTTTGACAATTGCGGCCGCATGTTGTCTTAGGATGCTGCCAACGCGAAGAACGGGCGATCCGCTGCTGGCCCGTTCCCAGTTGGAGGTCCCTTTCGGGACCTCCAAATTATTTGATCCCTAGTCATCCCCCCGATGTAGAGACGTAATTGATTACGTCTCTACAGCCTTCCACACTGCGAATTAAACGATTTTGGCGCGGAAAGAATACAGTTGTAATTAAATTGTTTATTGGGTACATTTCCATGACTTGAGGTCAAACTATGAGTGGCATCAGCAGCAGCCTTGTTTCCCCGCCTCGATATCGAAACCTGCCCCCACGCCCGCGCTCGGAAGACAAGCGAACCAAAATCATTGACGCCGCCATGCGTCACTTTGCCGAGCAGGGCTACCACGCCGCGCGCGTAGGCGATATCGCTGCCGGTTTAGGCATCGCCAAGGGCTCCATCTTTCAGCATTTCAGCAGCAAAGATGGTTTGTTTTTCGAGGCCTATAAAAAAGCCGTGCGATCGTTCTCTCCCTATTTGAAAGTGCCTGCCGAAGTGCTGGAGCGGGGTTTTTTTGGCGTGCTGTACTACTGGCTGGTGCGGACCGAACACATGCTGCGCGAAGACTGGATTCCTTACCGCGTCTATCTGCTCGGACAGTACGGAACCGACTTGAGCTTGCGCCGCGAAATTAATCGATTCCTCATTGCCGAAGATCCTTACGGGCGTGTGGATTTCGTTCGCTTTGGTCTGGAACGCGGCGAACTCCGTCGCGACCTCGATATTGAAATGGTGGTCTCTATCCTTGATTGGGTAGTTGAAAGATTTCAGGATGCGTTGCTGATCGAGGAGCTCGATCCCGGACTTTTTCGCCGCCAAGGCGATTCCGCCGAGCGCAAGGAAGCTCGCATCGCGCAGTTCCTCGATGTTTTGAAACGAGCCATCGGCACCGAGCAGGCGGCGTGAAGCGCGAACTCCGATCTTAATCGAAATGAGCACGGCAACTTCCTTGAAAAACATTCTCGCGGCGTACGACGCGAAGTCGCCGCTGGCGGAAGCGTCCACCATCCCCGCGCCCTGGTACGTGGATTCGCGCGTAGCCGAGCTCGAAGCCCGTACCGTCTTCAGCAAAACCTGGCAGATGGTGGGACGCGTGGATCAACTGGAATCGCCCGGGCAATTCGTAACCGCGAATCTGGTAGGCGAACCTATCGTCGTGGTGCGTGGAAACGACGGTGAGTTGCGGGCCTTCTACAATGTGTGCCGGCATCACGCGGCTGCGGTGGTTACGGAAGCCTGCGGGAAGGCTTCCATTCTGCACTGCCCCTATCACGGCTGGAATTATGGATTGGACGGCACGCTCAAAGGGACGCCGGAATTCGACGGCGTCAAAAACTTCGATCGGCAACAGAACGGCCTGGTACCAATAAAAGTCGAGAGCTGGGAAAAATTCGTGCTCGTAAATCTCGATCCGGAAGCTGCGCCGCTGCCTGATTTCTTAGACGGATTAGTAAAGCGAATTTCGCCGCTCGAAGTGAGCAAGCTCCATTACTTCGACACCCGCGTCTATGACATCCATTGCAACTGGAAGGTGTTTGTCGACAACTATCTCGACGGCGGATATCACGTCCCTCATCTGCACCAGGGACTGAACTCGGTACTCGATTACAAGCAATACACCATCGAAAACGAAGACCGCTATTGCCTGCAATCGAGCCCCATGGTGGCTTCGAGCGAAAAAGCGTCAACTGGGGAGACCCGCAAGGGCGATCGCGCCTGGTATTTCTGGCAGTATCCCAATCTGATGATCAATTGCTACGAAGGCTACATGGATACTAATCTGGTGCTGCCCGTAGATGTCGACCATTGCCGCGTGATTTTCGATTTTTATTTCGCCGACGTGAGCGAGGCGCAACGCGAATACAACCAGCAAAGTGTCGCGGTGGGCGCTCGCGTTCAGGACGAAGATTTGGGGATCTGCGAGGCGGTGCAGCGCGGATTGAAGTCGCGCGCTTATGGCGCAGGAAGGCTTTCGGCGCGGCGCGAAGCAGGCGAACATTTATTCCACCGGCTACTGGCTACGGATTTAAAAGCAGGGCTGGGAGAAACCGCAGCGGCGGCAGACTGACTGCTCGTGACGCGAACCGTCGTCCATTATTGAACTACGGTGTCTACGGTATGGAACAATTTTCTCTAAGATGTCACTCTTAATGACTTCAGGATATGCGTTGTGGCTTACGACGTTACTTTGCAAAGACAAATCCGGGAGTTGTGTGCTCAGGCCGTTGCTGAACAAGATCCGGAGCAGGTCCAGTGTATTCTGTCCGAGCTGCGGCAAGCCTTGCGCCAGCATGTAGAACGGCTTCAAACCATGGTTATCGAATATCCATTTTCGCCGGCCGATGTCGACAATGTTGCTTCAGCAGCCGGCACACGCCTGAAACAAAAGAAAGCAGTCTAGGCGTCTGTTACGGGCTAATTTCCGCTCTTCTCTTCAAGCTTGCATAGCGTGTTCACTTGTCCAGAATCGTGCCACGAGGACTAGTCGCCCTCTTTCGCATCGTTTGAAATCATCCCCACCTACGACGCAGTCTGCGCGCGGCCTCATGGAATCGTCGAGGAGACATAGAACTCCGTGCGGAGTGGCAACAGAGGCCTTCGCCTTGGGGCGTGTGGACTCCAGTCGGGCCGCAGGACGAGGACAGTTATGCGTGATATAAATATGAAGGGCCCATGGTTCACGTTCTGCGGCGCTCTGCCGTCAGAAACCTAATGAACGCGGAGCAACTGAGCGAGTCGCGATGAAAATTTTACGACATAAGACGACGACGTTCTTCGACAGAGATTGCGTCGCCAGCAGCGACGAAGTAACGAGTACCATGCTCCGACTTGAATTAAACAATAACAGTGAAAGTGTGGTGAAAGCCAGCCGCTCCGACCATCCTCGGAAACGTTTAAAGCACTGAAAATCAAACGCCGGGCGCGTAGCTCAATTGGCAGAGCAACTGACTCTTAATCAGTAGGTTGAAGGTTCGATTCCTTCCGCGCTCACCATCTTTCTTAAATAGAGCGGCTTCCGTGCCGTTAGTCCAACAACCTTGACGTGTGTTTCTGCCACGTCTGCCGTGCCCGCAGCTCCGTAAAGGTTAATCGTTGTACGGATGTCATCGCGACGCAAGCCTCAGGCCGATTTTGCAATCTTGAAACTAACCCACCGTTTGCAGCGGTTCATCGGTTCCTGCTTCGTCCTGTAACGCGGTTTTCGCGATTGGAATTGCTACGTAGATTCCGGTCCCTGAACCGTCGGAATCTATTCTCATGGTGCCGGAGAATTGAGCAACGCGTTCTCCCATTCCTCGGATTCCAACGCCGGAACCTCCCGACTGAATTTCTGCCAGTCTTTCGCGTGAAATGCCTTTACCTTCATCTCGAACTTCCAAGACGACCGTGTCCGACTCGCGAGTTAGCCGGATAGCGCCGGTTTTGCTTTCCGAGTGACGATGAATGTTGGTTAAGCATTCCTGCACCAACCGAAAGACCACCAATTCTATGTCCCGCTGAATCCGCCCGAAGTTTTCAGGGACATCCAATGCAATATTCAGTCCAGTCCGTTCCTTAAGTCCCTGTGCGTACCATCCCAGAGCCGAAGTTAAACCAGTTTCATCCAGCAGAGGTGGATGCAACAGGTAGGATGCTGTCCGTATTTCTTGCTGCAACTGTTGCACTAGCCCTTCAGATGTTTCGGCTTGACGAGCAATATCGGGAGCTTTCTTCTTTGCTTGTTCAGTTAGCTGCCCCAGGTTCATGCCTAAGACCGCTAAGGTCTGCCCTGCGCTGTCATGTAATTCGCGTGCAATATGCCGCCGTTCTTCATCCTGAATCTGAAGCAATTGCGCTGAGAGATTTCGGATGTCTTCCGATTGCTTCACTAATTCGGCGGTTCGCTGCTCCAGTTGTTCTGTTCGCGCACGCACCTGTATTTCCAACGACTCTGCGAGTTCACGATAGCGCCGCTCACCTTCACCCTGCAAACGCGCAATTTCCAGGCGAGCGCTAATACGAGCAAGCAGTTCCCGCGCCGAAAAGGGTTTTATTAAGTAGTCGTCCGCGCCAGCGTGCATGCCTTCCACTCTCGATTCCTCTCCGGCCCGCGCGGAAAGGAGCACAAACGGAACTCTTCGCGTGCGCTCATCTCCGCGGATTGCCTGCAATAACTGGAACCCATCCAGCCCCGGCATCATCACATCGCTCAAGATGAGCTTCGGTGGGCGTTCACGCGCGGCCTCAAGCGCTGCTTGTCCGTCAGGGACAGTTTCAATTTCGTAATGTTCTGCCAACAGACGAGCAAGATATTGGCGCATGTCGGAATTATCATCTGCAATAAGGATTCGCGGGCGAACACCAGATTCCGAACCAGGCGGGCATGGAACCGGCAGCAACTCATGGCTAAGAATTTCATCGCCGTCATTGGAAGCATCAGGCAGCCACCTGAGCGCCTCCTCGACAAATGGCTTTGCACCCACCGCCGTCGATGTTAAGCTGCGGGCACCGCCCAGTTGACCTGCCGCTAGATGGTTCTGCCCGAAGGGAATGCTGACGACGAAGGTGCTGCCTTTTCCCAACGTGCTTTCCACCCGAATGAACCCTCCGTGCAGCTTGACCAACTCCTGCACCAAGGCCAAGCCGATGCCCGTTCCCTCATGGGTGCGGCTGCGGGTGTTAGGCACTCGATGGAACCGCTCGAACAGTCGCGGCACTGCTTCGGGAGGAATGCCCTCTCCCGTATCTCGAACTCTAAGCTCTGCGAAGTTGCCCACCCGATCTATGCTGACGCCGATTTCTCCATCGAAGGTGAATTTGAAGGCGTTGGAGATCAGATTGAGAACAATCTTCTCCCACATATCGCGGTCAACATAAACGGGCTCACCAAGGTTTGGGCAATCTACCACCAGCCGCAGACCTGCTCTCTCGGTGGCAGATCGGAACACACTCGCCAACTCCGAAGTAAACCCCGCCAAGTCTGTGGCTTGATAAACGGCTTGAACGCGGCCCGCTTCGATGCGCGAGAAATCCAACAGTGTATTCACCAGCCGCAACAGCCTGGCACCATTGCGATTTGCCAATTCGATTTGTTCTTTGGCGGTTGGAGTCAGGTGGGTTTGACTTCGTGCCAGCAAATCTTGCAACGGCCCGAGCATTAACGTGAGGGGTGTGCGGAATTCATGGCTGACGTTACTGAAGAAGGCGGTCTTAGCACGGTCAATTTCAGCAAGAGCCTCCGCACGTTTTCTTTCTACCTCGTAGGCGTGTGCATTTGCGATACTCGCCGCGATCTGTCCGGCAACGAGACTAACGAATCCAGCGTAACTTATATCGAGCGGACGGTACGGGTTCAGAGCGGCAATAAACACTCCAGCCGGAGCGTCTTGTGCTTGACTTGTGATAGGAAGCAAAAGGGCTCGCCATGGAGACTTATCCCAGAACCCAAACGGAAGGGAATCGAAGCGCTCATTCAAATCCTCCACCACTACGGAATCTTTCCCGCCCAGCAGTTCGTCAACCGGCCAAATTTGGTCACCCTCGAACTCGATTGATTCAGGTGCGGCAGGTTGACCCGCTGAAATACCAGTTTGACAGGCAAGGCGGGCCTGCTTGCCATCTTCTGTTGTGAACAGATACGTGAGTGTGAATGGCAAGTCTTTTTGGTTCTCTTCAAGGCAGCGGCTCACCGAGGCAAGGACATCCTCCTCTGTAATCGTATTGTTCAATTCAGCAGATAACGAACGCAAGGTGTTGAGCCGACGTTCGCCAATGACGCGGTCAGTTTCTTCGGTGACTACGCAAAGGTGACCAGTGGTTTCGTCGTCGTCCCCAAACAATGGACTGTATGAAAACGTGTGATACGTTTCTTCCCGATATCCGCTCCGTTCCAGGAACAGCAGCAGCGCCTCATCCCACGTTGCCTCGCCGGTCTGCAAAACTTTTTCAATTCGGGGGCTAATATCATCCCAGATTTCTTCCCATACTTCTTGAGACGGTCTTCCCAGAGCCCACGGATGTTTCTTGCCCAGAGTCATCCGCGCGTAAGCATCGTTGTACAGGAAAGTGAGTTCCGGCCCCCAACTCATCCACATCGCAAAGCGGGAACTTAAGAGGACGCGAACGACAGTTCTTAGGCTTTGCGGCCATTCATGGATCGAGCCAAGCGGAGTCTTCGCCCAATCGAACTCGTGCACCAAACGTCCCAATGCACCACCGCCACGAAGCCATTCCTCGGCAAGTGCAGATTCCTCCCCTGCCACCAGAGTACCTTCCAAGCTTCGGTTGCCGAATACGCCGTCAATCGCGAGAGGCAAGTCCTTGGTTAGATCGGATTTCGTCACGTATGCATGCGCATTGACCGCAGCAGCTTGCTGACGAGCGATGCTTGCGTGATTCTGTGTCACAACTATCACGTTGCATTCGGGTAGTTCGCGTCGAATGATGCGGGTCGCCTCAAGCCCATCCATGCGAGGCATATTGATATCCATGAGCACCAGGTCAGGGCGCAGTTGTTTGGCCTTTTCGACTGCCTCAACTCCATCCCCGGCTTCACCGCAGACACGCCAGTTGGGCTGGGACTCAAGGAAAGATCGCACCGTCCGGCGAAATAACTCGTGGTCATCGGCAATCAGAATTCGGACAGCACTCATCGTCTGCTGAATCCTTTTGATGTTGAGTCCTCTTACGCGCAAAAACTCTCGGTGGGGAATAAGAGAGATACGTTCGAGGTAGCTGTCATATTATCCATCAGCTCTACGGGAGTCTAGCTACAGTGTTTACTGTATATCCGGACTCAAAATGGAGGGGTTAGAAGATTCAAAGTAACAAGCCAGGGGAATCGGCGAATCTGGGGCTAAGTTTGGCTGCCGTTGCATTCTCCTTAATTTGGCAATGTGATCTCCACCGTCTCCCGCCGAGTATTGCCATTGGCGGCAGATCTCGTCGCTAACCGAATGACACAAGGATTCCCTACCATTTAGAATCCTTAGTCCTCTATTTAACTTCAGCGAGCATCGGGTTTGCTGGTCCCGACAGGGGGAAAAGTCCAACTAAGGGAGGTAACGCTGCCGTGATTCCGCGCTATACACGCCCTGACATGGGCCGCATATGGAGCGATGAAAATCGGTTTCGCACCTGGTTAACCGTGGAAGTGGCGGCCACCGAAACCCTCGCCGAGTCGGGCATGGTTCCGAAAGATGCGGCCAAAGCTATCCGCAAACGCGCCAACTTCGATTTGCGGCGCATCCACGAAATCGAGGCCGAAGTGCGTCACGACGTCATCGCCTTCACCACCGCGGTGGCAGAAATCGTGGGTCCCGAAGCGCGCTGGTTTCACTACGGCCTGACGTCCAACGACGTGGTTGACACGGCGCAAGCGCTGCTTATTGGCCAGGCTTCTTCTATTATTGCCGCCGATCTCGATCGTCTTGCGGAAGTCTTGAAACGCCGCGCCTGGGAGTTCAAGGACACTCCGATGGT
>Ga0073928_10001778_pt1 | contig 40108 bp, 32 predicted proteins | sample PaiPotPPA55metaG_FD_76969 | JGI IMG/M metagenome (GOLD analysis project Ga0073928, IMG submission 76969) | Iron sulfur acid spring bacterial and archeal communities from Banff, Canada, to study Microbial Dark Matter (Phase II) - Paint Pots PPA... ... | reverse complement strand
GAAAACGTGCTTCGTCTCATCACGCTGCGCAGCCACGACCAGTACAACACCACAATCTATGCGCTCGACGACCGTTACCGAGGGGTGTTCGGCCGGCGCGACGTGCTGTTCATGAACGAAGACGATCTGGCCGAGCAAGGACTTGAACACGGTGATCTGGTCGACATAGAAACCATCACGTCGTCGGGTAGACAAATGCGCCTGAAGAACATCACCGCGATCGCTTACAACATCGCGAAGGGTTCAGTCGGTGCGTACTATCCCGAAGCCAACGTGCTGGTGCCACTCGACTTCATTGACAAGGACAGCGGCACGCCTTCGTACAAGTCTGTTCCTGTTCATGTCTTGCGCTCAGCCGTCACCTGACTCAGTTCCGACGCCACATGGCACCCGCTTTTACGCAACTGACGTTATCACCTGGAGCCAGTGACCCATCATGGAAATCTTCGATGCATTCCACCTTGCCAGGTTGCAGTTTGCGTTCACGGTTTCGTTTCATATTATTTTTCCCTCGATCAGCATCGGTCTGGCCAGTTTCCTGGCCGTGCTGGAATGGCGCTGGTTGCTGACCGGAGACACCGCCTACAAGGACATGTTCCTGTTCTGGTCGAAGATCTTCGCGGTCGGCTTTGGAATGGGCGTGGTCTCCGGTGTGGTGATGGCCTATGAGTTCGGCACCAACTGGAGCGGATTTGCCAGCGTGGCCGGCAACGTCACGGGACCGCTCCTGACCTATGAAGTGCTGACGGCGTTTTTTCTCGAGGCCGGGTTTCTCGGCGTCACGCTGTTTGGCTGGGAACGCGTCAGTCCCCGGGCGCATTTCTTCGCCACGCTGATGGTGGCGGCGGGCACGCTGATTTCCTCGTTCTGGATTCTCGCGTCGAATAGCTTCATGCAAACGCCGCAGGGTTATGTCATCGAAAACGGCCGTATTGTGCCGGTCGACTGGCTGAAAGTGATTTTCAGCCCGTCGTTTCCGTATCGCTTCGCGCATATGACGATCGCCGCGTTCATTGTCGCGGCTTTCATTGTGGGCGCTTGCGGCGCGTGGCATCTGTTGCATGGCCGCCGCGACAAACCGGTCAAGCGCAGCTTTTCGATGGCACTGTGGATCCTGCTTCTGCTCACGCCCATCCAGATTTTTGTTGGCGATGCGCACGGGCTCAACACACGTCAATATCAGCCGGCCAAGATCGCGGCAATCGAAGGCCTGTGGGAAACCGAGCACGGCGGCACCGCGCTCAACCTGGTTGGCCTGCCCGACATGAATGCGGAAGTCACGCGATACACGATCCAGATACCGCATCTGGGCAGCCTGATCCTGACCCATAGCTGGGATGGCGAGATTCGCGGCCTGAAGGACTTTCCTCCTGAGGATCGTCCCTATTCGCCGATCATATTCTGGACCTTCCGCATCATGGCCGGTCTCGGCATGTTGATGCTGTTGACTGCGTTGCTTGGACTGGTGCTCAGGCTGCGCGGCCATCTCTACGAGACGCGGTGGTACCAGCGTTTCGTGCTGTGCATGGGCCCCTCCGGAATCGTGGCGCTATTGGCGGGGTGGGTAACGACGGAGGTCGGCCGCCAGCCCTGGACGGTCTATGGCGTCCTGCGTACCGTGGACTCCCTCTCGCCGATCAGTTCCCAGCAGGCAGGCGTTTCATTGCTGATCTTTGTGCTGGTGTATTTCCTGGTTTTCGGCATGGGCTTCTACTACATGATGAAGATGATGAAGCGCGGCCCGGAGGAGCATGCCGAGCGCCGCGAGTCCCGCAAACATCCGATATTGCGCAATAGCGCGCTCGACGCGCTGGAAGGGGAGTGAGGCTATGCAAATCGATCTCCCTGTCGTGTGGGCCGCGATCATCGGACTGGGCGTTTTCATCTACGTGATGCTGGACGGATTCGATCTCGGCGTCGGCCTGCTGTTTCCGTTCTTCGAGGAGAAAGCTGACCGGCAAGTGATGGTCAATACCATCGCACCGGTCTGGGACGGTAACGAGACGTTCCTCGTGCTTGGCGGCGCCGGGCTTTACGGGGCGTTCCCGGGGGTCTATTCAACGCTCCTGCCGGCGAACTATCTCCCGTTGATCCTGATGGTCGTGGGCCTGATCTTCCGTGGGGCAGCCTTCGAACTGCGTGCAAAGGCCGTCAGGACCCAGCACGCATGGGACCTCGCTTTCATTGGCGGCTCCGCGCTCGCGGGGCTCTGCCAGGGCATCGTGCTGGGGTCGCTGCTGCAAGGCATCAAGATCGTCAATGGCCGTTTCGCCGGCGGCCCGTTCGACTGGCTCTCGCCGTTCAGCCTGTTCTGCGGAATCGGCGTGCTCTTCACGTATGCAACGCTCGGCTGCGGCTGGCTCATCCTGAAGACGGATGGCGAGCTGCAGAGCAAGATACGGCAGGTCATGAAGCCGCTCGTGAGCGTGCTGCTCGGGGCGATTGCGATCGTGAGTCTCTGGACGGTGATCGGATTGCCCGCGGTCGCGCTTCGCTGGTTTGGAAGCGGCAATCTCGGATGGTTCCTGCCGGTGCCAATCCTGGTCATCGCCTGTGTGTGGGGCATCTTCCGCTCACTCCGGTTAAAGCATGAAGCGACCCCGTTCCTTCTCACCCTCGCGCTGTGCTTTCTCGGCTTCAGCGGTTTGCTCATCAGCATCTGGCCGAACATTGTCCCGCCGTCCCTGACGATCTGGGAAGCATCGTCGAGCCACTCGAGCCAGCTGTTTACGCTGGTTGGTACGGTGATCGTGCTGCCCGTCGTCCTTGTCTATAACGCCATGCAGTACCGCGTATTCCGGGGCAAGGTGCACGAAGGGGACGCCGGTTACCACTGATGGTTACAACCCAATGAAGTACGCGCCGGCCGGGAGTTCCTTTCCGCGTTGCGGGCCTGAACCCGCAATCATGGCCGCGCGCTCGGGCAATGTGCCGGCTGCCTCGCAACGGCCCGCTTATTCTGCTTGCGTGACTGATACCGACGCCTCGCTCGTCAGCATTAAAAATGTCAGTGTCTCGCACAGATAGAGGCGCACGACCGTGTCGGTATGGCTCGCGTAGCCTATCGACAGGTCTTCGCCAAGATGCAACTCGAAGTCGCCGCCGCGGATGGACAGCACGCTGCCGCCTGCGAGCGCGGGCGCCCAGATGATGTCGCCGTTCACGATCCGCTTGATGTGTTCGAGAACCGGATAACCCTGATCGCGTGCCTCGCCGAGCGCCGTATAGGCATCGGCGCCGAGCAGCACCGAATAGGGGCCGTCCACGCCGGCAAGCCGCAGCTGCTCGAGCGCGTTGCTGATCGTGTTCGGATAATCGCTGACGTCGGCCGGCAGTGCGAGCGGCGGATTCGACGAACCTTCGCGAATCCCGCCAATCCCCGCCGCCTTATACCCGTCGAAGATCGCACGATCCTCGGCATAAGCGAGCTCCTTTGCTGCCTCCTTCGCAGGCTGCCAGTCGGCATCTTTCGCGCCGCGCTCGACACTGTCGATCGCATCGCGCTGCAGCTCGAACGGCACGGTCAACTGGACGAGCGCCTTCACCTCGGATAGTTTCGCCACGACACCTTGCTGCGGCGCGCTGATCGCGATCTGGTGCCCTGTGCCGACGCCGGACAGTTCGGTACCGCCGGGACCCTTGACGTCGACCACACGACGGCCGGCGACGCTGCGTTTGAACGTGCGCGCCACTTCCTCTTCGATCTGCGACCAGGCGGCACGGGAGATGGGGGCAAGCTCGCGATGCAGGTTATTCATGGTGAGGGGTTCCCTTCAGAGAGCCAATATTCAGCGAGCCGTCCTGGTGCGGCACGGCGGAGGAAGAGGTATCGGGCAGTGGTTCGGCAGCGTTGGCCGCGTTGGCCGCGTTGGCCGCGGACTCTGGATCGCGGTCTGCGAGTGCCTCGAGCAGGGTAGCCGACGGCACGAAGAAGAGGCCGCCCGTGACCGCGCGGCTATAGTCGAGCAGCCGGTCGTAGTTGCCCGGCGGCCGTCCGACGAACATGTTTTCGAGCATCTGCTCAATCGGCTGGGGCGACCGGGCATAACCGATGAAGTAGGTGCCGAACTCGCCCGCGCCGGGCCGGCCGAAGGGCATGTTGTCGCGCAGGATTTTCACCTCCTCGCCGTTCTCTTCGATCGTCGTCAGCGAGCTGTGCGACGACGACGGTTTGACCGCTGCGTCGAGCTCGATATCGGCCAACTTCGTGCGCCCGATAATGCGCTCCTGGGTCTCGACGGAAAGCGCGTTCCATCCGGTCATGTCGTGCAGGTACTTCTGCACGAGGACATAACTGCCGCCCGCGAACCCCGGGTCGTCGTCGCCGATCAGCGTGAAATCGACGGCCTCGCTGCCCGTGGGATTCTCGGTGCCGTCGACGAAACCCACCATGCTGCGCATGTCGAAGTTGCGAAAACCGTGCACTTCATCCACGACCAGGACCGCGTCGCCAAGCCGTCCCAGCAACTGCGTGGCGAGTTCGAAGCAGAGATCCATGTGTTCTGCGCGGATGTGCAGCAGGATATCCCCCGGCGTAGCCGCGGCGCGGCGTTCGCCCTCGCCGAATTCGCGAAACGGGTGCAGCGCTGCGGGGCGCGGGGTGCCGAACAGCGTGTCCCATGCGTCGGAGCCGAAGCCGCACACGCAGGAGAGGTTGCCGGAGGGGACACGCTTGCCGACCGAGCGCACGAGGGCGGCGATATCCGCACACCATGAGCGCACTGTGTCTGCTGGATCGCTGCCACCCGCGAATGTCGCGACGATGAAGATGGCACTACGGGTGACGGTATTACAAACGCTTTGCGATTCTGGAATGTCTTTAGGCATCGGCTTGGATATTGATGAACCGTTACGGATTCCGATAACAGCGGAACCAACGTCTTTCCGCCTCTGCGAACACGTGCTTGACAGCCTGACGTTCACTGCGTCCACGGATGTTATACCGGGCAGTCACCTTATGGAAAGTGTACAAAGGTTTTTTGTCGTGTCGCGCATGCGCTGGTCCATTACATGTCAAGCGACGCCATGCTAAAGGGCGCATGACTAAAGCACCGCCTTCCTTGACGAAAATTCTTGTTTTCCGTTCGACACTTCGTATCGGGTTTAGCGGCTTTTTATTCTCCTGTCACATTGTTACCATCGCTTTAGCTAACACTCTCTCCTGATTGATTGCCAAGGGAGCAGATTCGTGCAGATTGTTTTTTCCGCCAGGAACAAAATGCTTTGAGCCGATTTATCGGAGCATCAAGGGTTATTCAAAATAATTCGTATGCCGAATTGATTTTGACGAAGAATAGAATTGCCTGAAGAGGTTAGGTCTTGGCCGATAGCGTGCGCGGTTCAGGTACTAACGAAGTGCTCATGCTAGTGATGCATGGCTGCGACGACCATGAGATGGAACGGAAGCACGAGCAGCGCCGTCCCGACGAATCCGAGCAGCCACAATGCAACGAACCATAACAGGCTTTTGCGAAACGTTTTACCGGGCTCACGGCTTTCTGACGACACGGCAACCCTCCTTCCTATAGGTCAGTGATACGGGCTCCCCGGTTGATTTTCTTCTACTGATCGTTCATCGACGAACCGCGTGCGCCACCGGCTAAACGCCTTGCTGCGACGTCCAGATTCGTGAAGGTTGCTGCCTGGCACTGTTGCGAAAGTATCCATCCGTAGAACATGGACCGCCGGGGCAAACAGCGCCAGATCCGAACCTCCGATTCCAGCTATCGGTTCACATATCAGTGTAAGGCAGCCAAACGCGGTAAGCACAATTTCCTGTCTTAGGACTTTGAGTTATGAAAACACGTCGGATCATTTCCACATGACGTAGTGAGTATCCGCTACTCAGCGAAGCCGGCCTATGGCACCCGGAGGAGATGCCATCCGGCCGCTGCCATTTCCGCCACACGCAGCGCGGTTTCCGGTGGGGTTCCATCTTCCAGGTGCCACGCGGCGGACAGGCCGGCCCAGGCGACCGGCAAAAGCCGGCTGCTGCGGGTCTCAATGGGGTCGCCGTCCGGAATCAGGTTCCAGCGGCGAAGGTAGTCGTCGAACATGGTCGCAATCCTCAGGCAACCCCGGGTAACAGAAGATCAAGGACTCACTTCGTCTGAAGTCAGATCCCTGGCGCTTGCCACCTGCTGGAAACGCTCGGTTGACAGGCCAGCAACGTTAGCTGGCTGGGGGGCAAAGAGCGGCTTCTCGGGATGCACAAACAACCAGAGCACCGTGCCTACCGCCGCCGCCAGTGCGATGACCACCAGAGCGCTGCCCCAGTTCCCGGTGAGCTTCACCATGAAAGCGACGGTAACGGGTCCCGCGACATTCGATGCAGCTCCCCACAGGTTAGTCCAGCCCGACATCACACCGGTAAAATCCCGCGCCAGGTCTTGAGCAGCCGACCAGACGACGACTTGCACAAAACCCACCGCAGCGAAAGACAGGCACAGGAAACCTACGACGGCCGCAATATTGACGGCCCATGAAGCCAGGCAGAGGGCGAGGGCGCTGACAAGAAATCCCACCATGGCGACCGGAGCGCGAGCGGCCCAGACCGATTGAGTGCGCTTCAATATCTTGTCGCATACGATCCCCGCCACGAACACCGCCACGAACACGGCGATCCATGGAAGCGATGCCGCAAAGCCCATGGACTTGAGAGAAAGTCCACGTGCACGCATGAGGTAGGTCGGCAGCCAGGTCGTGTAGAAACTCTGGATCAGGACCAACAGGAAGTACTGGATGCCGAAAAGCCAGAACCGTGGATGCCGCAGGCACTTCAAAAATACCCCTTTGGCGACCGCCTCTGCTTCCGACTGTCCCGCAGCAATATACGTCGCCTCTTCAGCCGTGATCAGGGGATGTTGCGCAGGAACATCGCGATAACCGAACCACCAGGCGACCCCCAGGACGAGGCCTATTGCGCCGAACACATAGAAGACGGAGTGCCAGCCGAACTGCAAAATCATCCACGCGGTAAGAGGCGCGGAAATGATGGGGCCGAGATAGAGCCCGCCCAGGAGAAAGGAATTTCCCTTCGCGCGTTCACTCTTTGGGAACCAGCGTTTCACCGCAAGCACGCCGCTTGACCAGTCGGCAGATTGCGCACCCCCGAGCAGGGCGCGGCAGCCAACGAGCCAGTTAAAACCCACGCCGAACGGCGTCACTATCATCATCAAGGACCAAAGCGCGCTCGTTCCAAAAAGGACTTTCCGGGACCCATGACGCTCTGCCAGTCTGCCGGCGGGGACCTGTCCCAATGCGTATGTCCAGAAATAGACGGTCAGGATCACCGACATCTCGACCAGCGACAGACCCAGCTCCTTCTGGATCGTGGGTGCCGCGATCGTCATCGCCGCGCGATCCAGCGTCATGACGAAGGTGATGGGAGCGATCAGCAACGAAACAATCCCCCACCGTAAATTGCCGCTTCTTTTGGGCATTCTCACTACTCCAAGGATAATTAACCACGCGCTCTTTTTGGAACCACTGCTACCGGTGCGGTCCTGCCAATCGTTTCCCAATCATCATTCGTTATTTGCAATGCCTAAGTCATTCGCCATGCCTAAGAGGAGGGGAGAGGCGCGCTATTCATGCTTTCAACGCAGATGTCATGCGTGCGTGTTGTTTGTGCCAGCAAAGCCGCTGCCGAGACAAGCTTTTCCTCTGCGCCGCAGATATGGAACAGTCCGTCCCCGGGCGCGACGTGCTGGCCTGGCGTCGCGAGAAGGTCTACGCCGGCACTCAGATCCGTTGGAGCACCTGCTTTTCGCGCGATCCCCGCGATGGCCCAACCATCAATGCTGGAGACAACGCCGCCCTCCTGTGCCACCACCGTTCGTACAAACCTGCCTTGGGAAACAGGCGGATCTCGCCGGCCCTGACTATCGACAATGCGTTCGAATGCAGTTCGGGCCAGGCCGGAAGAAAGCAACGACTCCGCGATCTGCCGGCCCTTGGAAACCGTGCCGACGTCCGGCGCCCAGGCAAGAATCTCTGCCGCGAAACGGAGCGCTTTTTCCCGCAGGTCGGCGGGTGCGTCCGGGTCGTTATCCAGGACCCGCTTAATGTCCCGTACCTCGAGCGCAGGCCCGATGCCACGCCCGATAGGACTGCTGCCGTCGGTGACCATCGCCTTTACGTGCAACCCCAGGCCCGCCGCGACATACTCAAAAAGATTACCCAAGGTGCGTGCTTCGAGTTCGTCCTTCAGCTTGGCGTGCGGGCCGTAAGGAAGATCAATGATGACGTGGGTGGATCCTGCCGACCACTTCTTGGACAAGATGGATGCAACGGACCAGCGGTTGGAATCGAGACCCAGCGGTCTGGTAAAAGCATTGATCCGGTCGTCGATCAACGAGTGATTCAACCGGCCGTTCCACGCAATACACGCACGTGCCTGACCGACGCAATGACGTACCTCTGCGCTTGTGAGATCAACGCGTGCGACCGTTTCCATCGCATCGGCGGTACCCGCGGCAGAGGTAATTGCCCGTGATGACGTCTTGGGCATTGCAAGACCGAACGCAGCAACAATGGGTACTACGATCAACGTGATCCGGCTACCGGGGACACCTCCCATCGAATGCTTGTCAACGAGTATCGGCTCGTCCCATTCAATGCGTGGCGTCAGCTTGCATCGCACCTTTGCCAGCGCGAGCACTTCGGCGTCAGTCAGGTTCTGCGACGCGTGCAAAAGGAACGCGTTGATATCCCGGTCCGAATAACGCAGTGCGAGAATGTCGTCCAGCACGGCGCTATATTGAGCTTCGTTCAGGGCGTCGCCGGCGATCTTTGCCTTCAGGGCGCGCATGCTCGGCGGAGCAGGCTGCGTGGCGCGCTGAAGTGCTGCGACGAAACGTTCTATCCCCTGCTCAAGCGTTCCGTCGTTCAGTACCTTCAAGACCTCAACGTCAGCCGAGGTCGGTTCAACCTGACGCATCACGCGTTTTGCAACCTCGTCCGGGGTTTCGCGGCCTCGCGCGAGAATTCTTGCGGCGAGCACAGAGGCGGGTGCGCTCACTTCGACTACTACCAATCGCGGTACGCGAGTTGAAAGCATATCGATCATTGCCCGCGACCCATTCGCGACCACGTGACGGCCCTGCGAAAGGGCGTCGAGGATGTCATGGCGCAAACCGTACCTCAATCCATGGGCCGACCAGGTAATCAGGAATCCTCCTTGCTCCTCCAGCCGGGTGAACCCGGTTTCATTAAGCGCTTCGTGATCTTCGCCCGGCGAACCATGAGGCCGGGTGACCACCCGGCGTGCAAAGACGAAATCACTGAGAACATCACGCGCTCCGTCAATAAGCGAGTCTTTGCCGGCGCCGCTCGGGCCGACCACAAAAAAGAAGATTCCGTCGGACATGAGCTTATTACTCCGCCTCGTCCAGACCGATATCAACGCACACGGAAGCCTGGTTTATCTTGCTGGTAGAGATGTAGTCGACGCCCGTCCTGGATATTGCCCCGATCGTTGCGAGGTTGATACCGCCGGACGCCTCAAGCTTCGTGCGGCCATTGACCAACTCCACGGCCTTCGTCATTTCTTCCACGGACATGTTGTCGAGCATGATGACGTCAACGCCGGCTTCCAGCGCCTCTTCGACCTGCTCGATGCGATCGCATTCCACTTCGAGCTTCGTCAACACCGGCAATTGGCGGCGCGCACGCTGCACAGCCTTCGTGATCCCGCCGCACACTGCAATGTGGTTGTCCTTGATCATCACGCCGTTATCGAGTCCGAGGCGGTGGTTCAAGCCCCCGCCGCAGGTCACCGCATGCTTCTCGAGCATCCGCAGACCCGGTGTGGTCTTGCGTGTGTCAATCAATCGTGCACGCGTTCCGGCGACCGCCTTGACATACTCCGCGGTGAGGTTGGCAATACCGGACATGCGCTGCACGATGTTGAGCGCGGTTCGCTCAGCGGTCAGTACGCTCCGCGCGTTTCCCCGTACATCAAGGAGCACGGCGCCTTTCTTTACGTGGTCACCGTCCTTGACGCGTACCACCACTTCGAGCGTTGGATCGTAGCGCTTGAACACCCGGGCTGCGACGTCAATACCCGCCACGATCAGATCCTCGCGTGCATTCATGAAGAATGCTCCGGTCTCGTTCGCTTCAATCATGACCTGCGCGGTGAGGTCGCAGTATCCAATGTCCTCGGTCAGCCACATGTCAATCAGGCGATCTGTTTGAAATACGTCGTACATGTCAATCTCCAAAGGTGTAAAAAAACGGCTGTTTCTGCTGGTTGGGTCCTGACGTCAGGACGCACGGTCAGTCTTTTTTGATCGGCAAGGGGATCAGAAGAAATGCCCCTCAAGTTGAACGTTTACGAAATGTCGGACTACGAAATAGATGAGATCTGAAACGCAATAATGAAAGCTGGCCAGGGCGTCTTACTCGAATCGATGTAGCTGTCTATATAGTCTTGGTTCTCGCCTGCGATTACAGCGTCCACGCTCAAAAGCTAAGCCGGGCCCGGACGCGGGGCAGGTTGAAAAGATCGCGACGGCCGTAACCAGGCCAAGGCTCGCTGCAACCGGCGCCTCGCGTTTTCGCCGACGGCTACTGGTAAATATTTGAAAGCAGCACACCTGGCGCCATTCGTTCGAGTTCCTGTTCCCACCGCATGGGCAGGTTGTGACAACGGCCGCGGAATCTGCCCGATACGCAAGACCTTGGTCATCTTCTTGACTCCTCCACAGCGTGGCCCCAGGTTGCGGTTGATTTCCAAAAGTCTAGTGTTCACATTATAATTTGGCAAGATATCTAAGTATATTTTTGTTGGTGCACGCGTGCTTTGATTTGGTGAAAACCCCTATTAAGTGCCTCATTTAAGGGAATACCCCATATAAAATCACGTGCGTGCAAATGACCTTTGCCGAGGAAAATTCAATGTGTACACTGAATTTAATCTAATTTGACCAACCAGGTCAGCGACTGTTGGGGAGCGCCGGACATGGCGGGGGAAGCGCGCTCTGCAGCATAGCAGGTATCTGCCAAACACCCAGGCACGCGGCGTGAACTATCAAGTATCCGAATTTTGTGCCGTACACCGTTTAATACATAACTCCATAAAGACCTCATGAAGCGCCTTACATTTCAGCAACAGTTGTGGATTCCTTTGGCACTCTCCCTGGTTTGCCTGATCTCTGTGGCGGGCTTCGGGGCTTACCAGACTCGCGAGGTCCGCCTTGAGGAAAGGCAGCATTCATTGAAGGATGCTGGAGACATTGCGATGAGTATTACGCGCCGTTACGCGGCACTGGCTGCTGACGGAACCCTGTCGACGCCTGATGCGAAGAAGCAGGCACTCGCGCAATTGCGGGCAATCCGTTATGGCGCTGACGGATACGTATCCATCGTCGATTCGGACTGTCACGCTGTCATGAACCCTTCGAAGCCGGAAACGGAAGGTAAGTACTTCGGCGACTATCAGGATTCGAACGGGAAGTACGTGTACCGCGCGATGGCGGCGATCGCGAAGGGTTCCGGCGATGGGTTCGTTGACTATGCGACGCCGCGGCTTGGTTCGAAGGAGCCCGTGCGAAAACGCAGTCATATTGCTACTTATAAACCATGGGATTGGTCGTTCGTGACGGGCGCCTACCTGGACGACATTGACGAGGCGTTCAACGCGTCGCTGCGTCAGTTGGTCGTGCTCGTCGCAATCATCGCGGCCATGCTGTCCAGTGTCGTGTATCTCGTGAACCGCAGGCTTAATCGTTCGCTGGGCGGCTCACCGGAGTACGCAGCCGAAGTCGTGCGAGCGACAGCGGGGGGTAACCTCGCGCAACACATTGACCTGCAAGCGGGGGATCGAGGCAGCCTCCTGTTCAAGCTTCAAGAGATGCAGACGCAACTGCGCCAGGCGGTGGTCGCGATCATAGGCGCGGCGAAATCGATTGGAACGTCGACCGATGAGATATCGTCCGGCAACGCGGATCTCTCAAGGAGAACCGAGGAGCAGGCCGCCTCGTTGGAAGAGACCGCGGCAAGCATGGAGCAGCTTACGTCAGCGGTGAGACAGAATGCCGACAATGCGCGGCAAGCTTCACAACTCGCCGGCGACGCCTTCTCTATCGCCAATCGCGGCAACGACGTCGTGTCGGAAGTCGTCGCGACAATGGATGAGATCACCGACAGTACGAAGCAGATTGGAGAGATCCTTGGGATGATCGAAGGGATCGCTTTCCAGACCAATATCCTTGCGCTCAATGCGGCTGTCGAGGCCGCGCGGGCCGGCGAGCACGGGAGAGGATTCGCCGTTGTCGCGTCGGAAGTCCGGAATCTGGCTCAGCGTTCCTCGACAGCATCGAAAGACATCAAGAGACTGATCGAGCATTCGAATGGCCGCGTTCAGAGCGGCGCCACGCTCGTTGACAACGCCGGCCAGTGCATGAAGGAGATACTGGTTTCGGTTCAACGGGTGACCGCGATCATGAAGGAGATCGCGTCGGCCTCCGAGGAGCAAAGCGACGGGATCGAACAGGTCAATCGGGCCGTTACGCAGATGGACGAAGTAACGCAGCGAAACGCGGCGCTTGTGGAGCAGGCGGCAGCTGCAGCAGTGTCAATGCGCGAGCAAGCCCATGGGCTTGTGGAGAGTGTTGCTGCTTTCCAGGTTGCCTGAGCTTACGTTCCTGCCAGCGGTTTTGCCGGAACAGGCGTTGCCGTAATTTAGCGGCATTGTTGCAAGGGGCGTTGTCGGCGAGCTTGCCCGCGGCTTTTGGCGGGTAGCTATGTATGCCCTGACGCGATGGGTGACTCCCCCTTTCTTTCCGTCTATGTCGTGCCGGATTGATGAAGCGGTTCCGGCTTCGCCAACGCCGGATACATTCGTGCGACCTCCTGAAGGTCAGCCTCCATCTCGGCGACCAGCCACTCCTTAACCCGTTCCACCTGCGGTCGTGTGGGCCGTTGACTGCTGATCAGCTCATATTGGCGGCCCGTGGTGACAACGTGTCGGGAAGCCGGAACCAACTGACCGGTTCGTAATGCATAGGACACGCCGGATACCCAGCCTAGCGCAACGCCACGGCCAATCATTGCGGTCTGGAGCACCAGCGCATAGTCGGAGAAACTGAGCGGGTCGCCGGGTACTGTGCCAATAATGCTGACGCGGTTGAAGAAGTCCGCCCAGTTGATCGTGGTCGGCACCAGCTCGATAAGGGTGTGCTTCGGCAGATCACGTGCGTGGTCGATTGCTCCATGACTCTCGAGATAGGTAGCACTACAGACCGGGATGATGACCTCCGGAGTGAAGGTCCAGCCTTGCTGGGATTTGCGCCGCTGGTCAGCCGGGCGCAATGCAAGATCGGCTTCTTCCGCGTTGCCTTGCAGCACGCCGCTGATGACATGAAAGCGTAGGCTGATCTCGGGGAATGCGCTTTGGAAGCGCTGGTATCTGGGCATCAGCCAATACGCAATGAAAGCGCTGGAGAGCGACAGGGTGACTGTCTGCGTTCGCTGCTGCCGCTGTTTGATATCGGACACGGAGCGTTTGATATACCCGAAGCCCTCATTCACGCCGCGTTCGAGCAATAACCCGTCGTCAGTCAGCACAAGCCCGGTGCGCGAACGCACGAACAGCTGGGTGCCCAGTGCTTTCTCCAGTCTCACGATCATTCGACTGACGGCAACCTGCGTCACGTTCAGCTCATTCGCCGCCCGCGTAATGCTTTTCTCCCTGGCGACTACCTCAAACACCACCAGCGAATTCATTGAAGAACCGAACTTGCGTAGGTTATCCATAACATTATGTTGGGTTGGAAAGAGCAAATGTCATTTGACGGAATTTAATGCGCTGCTTATGTTCTGGCTATCAAAACGCGGCTGTTGGCTGGTGCTGATCACCATAACATTCTGTCTGAGTTTGGCGCATGGAAGCAACCGGAAACGGTGTCGCTCAGCGGCGTCAGTTCCCGCGCAGATGGCGCGGCCACATCGCTGAATGCGTGCCAGCGTTTGAATTTCGCAACCTAACGGTAAAGGTACGTTCGATGAACCTTCCTCCCCGGAGCCATGACCCGCTGCTGCAGCCGCTGCGAATCCGACACCTGGTATTGAAGAACCGGATCATGAGCACGAGCCACGCGAGCGGTTTGACGGAAGATGGCTTGCCGCTTGAACGCTACCAGCGCTATCACGAAGAGAAGGCCATCGGTGGTATTGGGCTGAGCATGTTTGGCGGCTCGTCGGTTGTGAGCCGCGACAGTTCCAACGTATTCGCGCAGATCGACCTGACTGACGACCGGGTCATCCCCTGTTTCCAGGCGTTCTCCGAGCGGATGCATCGGCATGGCGCAGCGTTGATGTGCCAGCTTACCCACATGGGCCGGCGAGGAAGTCCATACGCGTCCGACTGGTTGTCGACAATCGCGCCGTCGCGGGTGCGCGAGACGCTGCATCGAAGTATTCCGCGCGAGATGGACCGCAGCGATATTACCCGGACCATCCGGGACTTCGGCCATGCTGCCCGCCGTTGCAAGGAAGGGGGGCTCGACGGGATTGAAACCCTGGCCGGGGGGCACTTGATCGGGCAGTTCCTGAGTCCGGTGACTAACCGGAGGACCGATGAGTATGGCGGCTCCATCGAAAATCGTTGTCGCTTTGCACTGGAGGTTCATGAAGAGATCCGCCAGCAGGTGGGGAGTGACTTCATTGTTGGTATTCGCTACGTCATCAACGAAGCCCAGGAGGGTGGACTGACTTCCGCCGACGCGCTGACGGCGGCCAGGATGCTGGAAGCGTCGGGCTGCATCGACTTCTTTAACGTGGTCTACGGGCGCATGGACACGGCGGCGGCGCTGGCTGACGACAACATGCCGACCATGTACGCCAAATCAGCTCCGTGGTTGTCCGCAGTGGCTTCGTTCAAACGCGAAGTGTCATTGCCGGTGTTCCACGCAGCGAAGATTGCCGACCTTGCCAGTGCACGTTACGCGGTATCGGAAAACATCCTCGACCTGGTTGGTATGACGCGTGCGCATATTGCAGATCCGCACATCGTCAGGAAGCTGATGCAGGGGGAAGAGGATCGTGTTCGGCCTTGTGTGGGCGCATCCTTTTGCCGGTCCCACCAATCCGCGTGTATTCACAACCCGTCGAGTGGACGCGAGACCTGGATAGCACACGAGGTTGATCCGGCGCCCCGGAGCAGCCGCAAGGTGGTGGTCATAGGAGGAGGGGTGGCCGGTCTCGAAGCCGCGCGCGTCGCCGCGCTCCGAGGGCATGATGTGGTGTTGTTCGAGGCGTCACCCAAGCTGGGCGGTCAGGTGCTGCTTGCGCACATGGGTAGCTGGCGCCACGACTTGATCGGCATTGTCGACTGGCGCGCGAACGAGCTAGGTCGTCTGCGCGTGGATGTCAGGACGGGTACCTATGCCGATACTTCTTCGGTGCGAGCTGAACATCCCGACGTTGTGATTGTTGCGACCGGTGGGATGCCCGATCTTGATGACCTGCCGGGAAACGAACACTGTATTTCGGCTTTCGATGCACTGACGATGCGTGTTCCCCTGTCGGGAAACGCACTGGTCTACGACGGTACCGGCCGGCATGTGGCGGCGACATGCGCTGAGCGATATGCGCAGGCTGGCATTGAAGTAGACCTGGTCACGTTGGACCGCTGCTTTGGTAGTGAACTGGACGGGCGGGGCGATGAGATTGGCTGGCAGCGTCGCTTGAATCAGTTGAAGGTTTCCTTGCGGCACGATTTGCGGCTCCAGCGCGTCGAGCGCCTGCAGGACAACAAACGCCGCGCCTGGTTCATGCACGAACTGACTTCAGAAGTGGTTTGCCTGGATGTAAATCACGTTGTAGTCGAACGAGGCATGATGCCCGTCGACGACCTGTTCCATGAGCTGCGCAGCGAGTCAGTCAACGACGGGAAAGCCGACCTGGATTGCCTTTTGCCCGGCAACGCCCAGCCGTGGACAAAAACAAAGGCGGCCGACTATGAGCTTTACCGTATAGGCGACGCGGAATCGTCGCGAAACATTCATGCGGCGATCTTCGATGCTTTCCGGTTGGTGCGAACCCTGTAGCACGCCGTGTAGTTTGTCAGACTGATCGTACTGAAAATGATTTGGATATCGAATTATAAAGGCTGTGACCGTAAGCCCGCCTCAAAGAAGTTCAAGCAAGTCGATCGGTCATTTGCCGAAGCTATCCCGCTTCGCCTTGCCAATCAATTTGGGAGACGTTTTGATGATAAAAACCACCAAGCTGGACCGAATCGACCTGCGGATCCTTTCCCGGTTATAGACCCAGGGCCGTATCTCCAACGTGGAACTTGCCAACTCTGTCGGCCTCTCGCCCAGTCCTTGCCTGATTCGCGTCAGGCGCCTTGAGAAGGCTGGGTATATCGCGGGCTATGCCGCGCAGATCCTTCTGGAAAAAATGGGCGATGTCCAGAGCGTGTTCACACAGGTCACGCTCGCCGACCACCGGCATGAGGATTCGGCAAGATTTGTCGCGGCCATTCGCGAGGTTGACGAGATCGTCGAATGTCATCTGGCGAGTGGGGGTTATGACTACCTGCTCAAGTTCGTCACGCGCAGCGTTGGTCATTATCAGAGCCTGATTGAAGACCTGCTTGCGCGGAATATCGGCATTGAGAAGTACTCCAGTTACGTGATGATCAAGTCGCCGATCGTGAGAAATGCCTACCCGCTCGAGACGTTGTTTTCCGAGAACTATTCCTGACGAATAATCAGCAGTAATCCTCATGAAATGAAGAGGGCCTTTGTGTGCAGAGGCCAATCCATTGCCGCCGGGTCTCAACCAGGCGGGAAAATCGCTCGCCGGAACACCAATGCCAGTCTCCAGAGGTTCGCCCGATCGCGGCTGTCGCGAGGCTGAGGCGCATGACGTGGCTGCCTGCGTCAACACTCCAACACAGCTTTGCAGTTTGCTTCCGACACGCTTGCGGAGTGTTACGGCCAACTTTCTAGCGCCGTAGATCCGCTATTTGCTGATGTGTACTTTTATGCGTTTACTTATAAATGCACTTTAAAAACAGCAATATATAGCCTCAACTCAAAAATCTTGTATCGGTGCGAGATAGCACTCGATCGTCCTGTTTCAGCCAAAAAGGCAGGCAAATGAAGGGTTTTGGCGTGTCTAACCTGTCTGATCGCAGGCATTGTTGAATGCACTTTAATGGCATTAATGATCGCCATAAGCGTTAACACGCACTTTAAGTCCTTTATATGATGATATAAAGTGCATCTGAGGTTGACGTTCCCTTTGTCGTTGCGTGGCGCTTCAGTCAGACACACGGCTAACCCCTGCACGACCTTCGATCGATAGAAACACAAATACAAGATTTGGAGATGGCGATGAAATGGACGCATTTCGCAGCAGCGAGCTGTTGTGCGCTGAGCGCGTCGGCTTACGCACAAAGCAGTGTGACTTTGTACGGAATCCTTGATACCGGCGTTGAATATGTATCGCATGCGAATGCGGCGGGCGACCATGTCGTGCGCATGCCGGGGATCACCGGCGAAATCCCCTCGCGCTGGGGCCTGCGCGGTGCCGAGGACCTGGGCGGTGGATATAAGGCGGTATTCGCTCTTGAAAGTGGTTTCAATCCACGCGGTGGCGATTCGGGTCAGGGCGGGAGGCTGTTTGGACGTCAGGCCTGGGTGGGTATATCGAGCCCCTACGGCCAACTGTCGCTAGGCCGTCAATACACCATGACTTACTGGGCCATGGCGGATGCGGACATTCTCGGCCCGGACATCTACGGCAGCGGTTCGCTTGATTCATACCTGCCGAATGCCCGAAGCGATAACACCATCGGCTACAAGGGCACCTTCCATGGCTTGACCGTTGGCGCGACCTATTCGTTCGGGCGCGATGGCGCGGGCACCGGCAACTCACCGGGCCAAGGCACGTGCGCGGGTCAGGTGCCTGGTCAGCCGACCGACTGCCGTCAATGGTCCGCCATGCTCAAGTACGACGCCTCGGTGTTTGGCGTTGCGGCCGCCTACGATGAACAACGTGGAGGTGCTGCCGCCGCCGCCAACTTCTTCGACGGCGTCGCACCCTTCCCGCTGACCAGCGGCGCGGATAAGGACTTACGCATGCAATTGAACGGATGGGCGAATATCTTCGGCGTGAAGATCGGTGGTGGCTGGGTGGGTCGCCACGTCGATACGGAGACGCCTGCCACGCCAAACGTACATTCGAACCTGTTCTATCTCGGCGCGGCCTATGCGATCACTCCGTCGTTCACGCTGGACGGCGAGGTGTATCGGATCACCAACGCCCAGCAGGACGCCCGCGCCACGATGGGTACGCTGCGCGGTACCTATTCGCTCTCGAAGGCAACGGCGGTGTATCTGCAGGGCTCGTATCTGAGCAACAGCTCGCAGGGGCGGTATTCCCTCAGCTCGGGTGGCGGCGGCACCACGCCTCCTGCCGGAGCGAACCAGACCGGCTTGATGGCGGGCATTCGGCACGCGTTCTGAGACCTCGCATAGCTGTGACTCGAGCATAAGAATCGGGGCGACGAGTCTTGGCCCTGTGCCGCCCTGCAAGAATTGGAACGGTCTGGAGACCTGTCATGATTTTCGATGCCGTGTCCAAGTCTTGCTTGGCATTCATCTCGCACGTGCTTGGCATGCGATCTCTTCGACGACATCGCATTGCAACTTCGTCACTTGGGAATGTGCTGACCGGGGTATCCGTGGCCTTGAGCGTCGCGACATACGCCTATGGAGCGACGCCGGCAGCGCTCGGCGCGGCACCCGTGCCGGCGTCCGCCTTACCCGCGCCCATTCAGGCACTCGTGGCGCGCGGCGTCCTGGTAGGCAAGTCGTTCGTCGCCGAAGCGGGTCTCACGGGTTGGATCGTGACACATCAGGGGCACACGGGAATTGTCTACACAACAGCGGATAAACAGCATCTCATAGTGGGTTCACTGGTCGATGCCACAGGCCGTGACCTGACGCCTGTCTACGCGGCGACCTACGTTCCGAAGCCGGACCTGGCATCACTCTACAAACAACTGCACGGTACGCGTTACGTGATGCAGGGCGCGGCGACATCGAAGAATGTGATCTACGTCTTCTTCGATCCCAATTGCGTGTACTGCCATTTCGCGTGGAAGGCGTTGCAGCCCTACGTCAAGGCCGGCTTGCAGGTGCGCTGGGTGCCGGTCGGCTTTCTCAAGCCCACGTCGGCCCCGCGTGCGGCGGCGATCCTCGAAGCGAAGGTGCCCATGCAGGCGCTCGAATTCAACGAAGAGCGTTTCGTCTCGGCGACCGAGGACGGTGGAATCATTCCCGTCTCCACGATGAAACCCGAGACGTTGCGCACGTTGACCGCCAACCGCACGTTGATGGACGCATTCGGCAGCAACGGCACGCCGGCCATTGTGTGGAGAGACAGCCACGGAGTCGTGCAGGCGAAGTCGGGCATGCCGCCGTTGTCAGAACTTTCCGCCATGACCGGGCTGCCGGAGCAGCCCGAAACCGATCGCGATCTGGACCGCTTCAGATAACGAAGATGCGCCTGCCTGCGAAAAACTCACGACAAACAAGGCCAGACACTGGCAAGGAGACGATGCAATGAAGCGAGTCCGATATCCCCTGATGCAGAGCCGGATGGTGCGGCTGGGTTTGCCTGTTTTGGTTGCGACATGTGCGAGCGCCGTGCTGCTTGCCGCATGCGGAGGCAATACGAGTTCCAGTGCGTTGACCGCGGCGACAACAAAACCGCTGACCTGCGACGACTCGATGAAGGCCGCGTTCAAGCCCGATGCGAATACGACGGTGACGCTGGTGAAGGCGTTCAAGAAGGGCGACGATATCAACGTGAGCGGCACGGCGTCGGGTGTCAAGGCGGCGAACGACGAGTGTCTGGTGAAGCTGAATGTCGGTCCGGGAAATCCGGGGCCGGCTGGCGCACCGTCGACGTCCGCTGGCATTGGCATCGAAGTGTGGCTGCCGTCGCCCGCCAACTGGAATAACCGGATTCATGTGCTCGGCGGTGGCGGTTTCGTGGGCGACCCGGCGGTTAGCTCCCTCACTCAGGTCGCAGGGATCGAGTTTACGGGTATTGACGGCTCTGCAGCGGGTGTGGCCGGCGGGGAAGGCGCCGTCAGTGCAGTCACCGATACAGGTCATGCCTCGTCGGATCCGCTCGGCGCTACCGGCGATGGCGCATTCGCGATGAACCCCGACGGCAGTATCAATACCACGCTGTGGACGGACTTCGCGAGCCGGGGCATTCACGAAATGGCCGTTGAGACGAAGGCGTTGGCTGCGGCCTATTACACAACACCGGTCAAGTATTCGTATTGGGACGGATGTTCTACCGGCGGCCGCCAGGGGAACGAGGAAGCGCAAACGAACCCGAACGATTTCGACGGGATCCTGGCCGGCGATGCAGCGATCAACTGGACGCGGTTCATCACCGGCGAACTTTACCCGCAGACTGTGATGCAGCGCGACTTGGGCGGCGTACCGCTTACCAGCGCTCAACTTGACGGAGTATCGGCAGCGGCGGTCAGCGCATGCGACAGCACGGTCACCGGCAAGCACGACGGCTTCATCAGCAACCCCGATGCGTGCACGTACGACCCGACGCTGGACAAGACCGTGTTGTGCCCATCCAGCGGGGGCACGAACACGACAGCAGCCTGCGTGAGCACCGTGCAGGCACAGGCAATCAACAAGATGTGGTACGGCCAGACAACCGACGGCAGTGCGCCGGCGCCTGCCGTTGCGAATGGATTTAGTCTCCAACTTCAGCCGAACCAGCTTTGGTTCGGAATGGAGCGAGGAACGCAACTCAGTATGACGGCCCTCGGCTTACCCGGCCTCGCGGGTTCCGCCAATGGCGTTCCCGTGCCCTTTAGCATTGCCACCGCTCAGGTTGCGCTCGAACTTCAGAAGTCGAGCCTGGCGACGCCGGACTTCATCAACGCGACGGGCAATGGGGCGAACGGCTGGAAGTCGCTTTCGTACGCGGATCTCGCGAATGCATCTGCGCAGGGCGTTGCGTTGCAGACGCAGTTTGGAAACATCAACACGGACAACCCGGACCTCACGAATTTCAAGGCGCGTAACGGCAAGCTGATTGCGTACCACGGCACGGCGGACCAGTTGATCACCATCCAGGGGACAAACAACTACTACAACAACGTTGCCGCCAAGATGGGAGGCATCGCGGCGACCCAGGCGTTCTATCGGTACTTCCAGATTCCTGGCATGGGCCATTGTCTGGGCGTAGGGACCGTTAATGGGGTGGCAGGCGTAAGCCCCGCCGCCAATCCGCCATTGCCCGCACCGAACCAGTTGTATACGGCGCTGACGAACTGGGTGGAGAACAGCGTTGCACCGGACAAAATCCCATTGCAGAATTCGGATGCTTCGCTCACCCGCCCCATCTGCATGTATCCGTCGAAGCTGACGTATATCGGCGGTAGTGTTGGAGCAGCGTCAAGTTTTACGTGCAGCTAAGCAGACCCAACGATGTGAACCAGGCCAGTAGAAACTGGTCTGGTTCACAGATGGTGTCGACCCCAAGGCCCGAATAAATCACTAGCTGTCCGAACCTTCTGTCAACGTATCACCATCACCTCAACTGGTTTCCCGCTCGATCAGTTTGAAACCCACGTCGACCACGCGCCGGTCGACTTCGCCATCCCTGATCCGCTCGACCAGCAGCGATGCAGCCAGTTTACCGATACGCGTTCCGTCAATGCGGATCGTGGTCAACGGCGGGTCTGTGTCTTTCGCGAAATTCATGTCGCCGTAACCGATGACCCGCAACCGCCGGGGAATATCCAGGCCGCGCGCGCGTGCTTCGATCAACGCGCCGAGCGCCAGGATATCCGCGCCGCAGAATACCGCCTCCACAGCGGCATATTCGTCCAGCAGACGGGCCAGCCCACGCCGTCCATCGCCTAGATTCGCAGGCGAGGGGATGGTGATAACCGGGATCTCGATGGCCGAACCCTTGGCAAAGGCCTTGACGAAGGCCTGCGTTCGCACCTGAGCCCGGCGGTCGCCCGGTGTGATGACCGCAGCCCGCGTGACGCCTTGCGCGAGCAAGTGAAGCGCTGCCGCCTTGCCCACCTTTTCGTGGGAGAAACCCACCAGCATGTCAATTGGCTCGCGAGTGATATCCCAGGTCTCCACCACCGGAATGCCCGACTCGCGCAGTTTCTGCCGCGCGTCCCGGGAGTGCACCACACCGGTCAGTACGATCCCGGCCGGGCGCCTTCCGAGGATGGCATCGATCAACGCGTCTTCGCGAGACTCGTCGTAGCCGCTTTGACCGATCAGCAACTGATAGCCGTTCGCGGCCAGCTCCGTGGTCAGCGCCTCGACCGTTTCCTGGAAAACACTGCCCGCCATGGCCGGGATCAACGCGACGATCAGGCGGCTGCGGTTCGACGCCAGCGACCCGGCGACCAGGTCGGGCGTATAGCCGGTCTGTTGCACGGCCGCGCGCACACGTTCCAGCGTGCTCACCGACACGAGTTCAGGGGTGTTCAACGCACGTGACACGGTCACTTTGGTGACACCGGTCAGGGCCGCCAGATCGCTTAGCGTCACGCGCCCCGTATTTTTCCGTGCGCGACGAGAGCTCGCGCGGTCCGCCACGGCGGGAAGGGCAACGTCTTCGAAAATTCCGGCTATTCCCGCGGTGCTATCCGTTTTCGGCTTGGTCATCGACAACGATATGAGAGTTGAACAAACGTTGATTAGGGAAAACGCGAACATTCACATAGCAGGAAGCATATTACTATGCGTCCAATGTTACCGGTTACATAAACCGGTAACATAAAGCGGTAACATAGCAAATGGAACAGATCCGGAACACTGTCCTTGTTGTTCCGGGGCGCCATTGCCGGTCGTTACCGCCTTACCCCACGAGACAACATGTGATTGCAGGAGAATTGCTCATGCCGCTGGCCATAGACGCCGCCATGACCCCCTTGATTCGCCTGAACGGTGCGGACAACGTGCTGATCGCCCGCGAGGCTTTGTCGCTCGGGCGCCAGGTGCAACTGGGCGACACCGTCGTGCGCATGCGCGCTCAGGTTCCGGCCGGGCACAAGATAGCGGCGAGGGCTATTGCACGCGGCGAAGCGATCCGCAAGTACGACACCGTGATTGGACGCGCCGCGCGGGACATCGAGGCTGGCGACCATGTACATACGCATAACATTGAACTGCTCGACTTCGAACGCGACCCGGGTTTTGGCCTCGACGTGCGTCCGGTCGACTATGTGCCGCAAGCTGAACGTGCGAGCTTCATGGGCATCGTGCGTCCCGACGGACGGGTCGCCACCCGCAATTTCATCGGCATCCTTGCGTCGGTTAACTGCTCGTCCACGGTCATCAAGAATATCGCCGCGTGGTTCACGCCGGAGCGGCTTGCCGACTATCCGAACGTGGATGGCGTGGTGGCGTTTGCGCAGACCAGCGGGTGCGGAATGTCCTCGCCCAGCGAGCATTTCGACGTGCTGCGCCGGACCATCGCCGGTTATGCGCGCCACCCCAATCTCGCGGGTGTGCTGATCGTGGGCCTGGGCTGTGAACGCAACCAGGTGTCCGACCTGATGAGTTCGCAGGGGCTCGAGGCAGACGCTTCTATGCGCACCCTGGTGATGCAGGACAGCGGCGGTACGCGCGCGACGATCGAGGCGGGAATTGCCGCTATCCAGAGCATGCTGCCCGTGGCGAACTCTATCGAACGCCGGAAGGTGAGCGCCAGTCATCTGAAGATTGGCCTGGAATGCGGTGGGTCGGACGGGTTTTCAGGTATCACCGCGAATCCCGCGTTGGGCGCAGCGATGGATATCCTGGTGCGCCATGGCGGCACGGCCATCCTGTCCGAGACGCCGGAAATCCACGGTGTCGAATATATGCTGACGCGCCGCGCGGTGACGCCGGAAGTCGGTCAGAAATTGCTCGACCGGCTCGCGTGGTGGGAGCGCTACACACGCGGGCACAACGGCCAGTTCAATGGCGTGGTCGGCCCCGGCAACCAGCAGGGCGGACTGGCGAATATCTTCGAGAAGTCCCTGGGCTCGGCGATGAAAGGCGGCACCACGCCCTTGCAAGCGGTCTACGAATATGCGGAACCGATCGACCAGCCGGGCTTCGTTTTCATGGATTCACCGGGCTACGATCCGGTCGCCGTCACCGGCCAGATCGCCAGCGGCGCCAACATGATCTGCTTTACGACCGGGCGTGGTTCCATGTTCGGTTCCAAACCCGCCCCGACGATCAAGCTCGCGAGCAATACACCCATGTTCACGCGGCTGCGGGAGGATATGGATATCAATTGCGGCCTGGTGATCGATGGCGAGCGCTCGGTGCAGGAGATGGGGCAGGACATCTTCGAGCATATCCTGCAAGCCGCTTCCGGGCAGCGTACAAAAAGCGAACTGCTAGGTCTTGGCGACCACGAGTTCGTGCCCTGGCACATGGGCATTGTCAGCTAGACGGCCCGACAACAAGAACGGAGACAAGAGATGACTCTCGCGCCGCAAGCGCAAGCACGCACCCGGATGCGCTGGATGGTGGCCGGCATGATGTGGGCGGCGATCGCAATCAACTATATCGATCGAACCGTGCTGTCGGCTGCCGCGCCCCGGATCCAGTCGGACTTTCACCTGAGCGCGGTGCAGATGGGCGTCGTGATGTCCGCTTTCTTCTGGTCGTACGCGCTGCTGCAACTGCCGGCCGGCATGCTGGCGGACCGCTTCGGACAAAAGAAAGTGCTGGGCCTCGCGGTCTTCTGGTGGTCGCTCGCAACCGCGGTCACCGGTTTCGCGACGGGCTTCAAATCGCTGGTCGCCCTTCGGGTGATGCTGGGCATTGGCGAAGCGGGCGCTTATCCGAGCAATGCGGGGATTGCCTCGCGCTGGTTTCCCCGCAATGAACGCGCGACCGTGGCCGGTATCTTCGACAGTGGTTCGAAACTCGGCGGCGCGGTCGCACTGCCTCTGATCGCCGTCATGCTGGCCGCGTTCGACTGGAAAGTGACGTTTGCAATCACGGGTGCGGTGGGCATTGTCTGGTGCGTTGTCTGGCAGTTCGTGTTCAGGGATTCGCCAGCCGAACACCCGCGTGTCAATGCCGCCGAACTTGCGCATATCCGCGAGGGCCTCGCCGCCAATGCGGCTGACGACAAACGCAGTACTGTCTCATGGAGGAAGTTGTTCGCACATCGAAATATATGGGCCATGTGCATCGGCTTCTTCATGATCAACTACAACTCGTATTTCTTCATCACCTGGTTGCCCACCTACCTGGTCAAGGAGCGAGGCATGGGCCTGATGGAGATGGGCATCATGGCGTCGTTGCCGTTGCTGCTCTCGATGTTCACCGAGGTGTTCGCGGGCTGGGCCTCGGACCGCGTCTACAGCTCGGGCCGCCTGTCGTTGACCGCTACCCGCAAGCTGTTCCTGATCGTCGGGCTCGTGATGGCATCGAGTATTGGCCTTGCTGCCTTCGCGCAATCGGCCGTCATGGCTGTCGTGCTGTTATGCATCGCCAAATCGGGCATGACTGTAGCGGCGTCCCAGGTCTGGGCCTTGCCCGCCGATGTTGCTCCGAAGAACATGGTGTCAATGGTAGCCGGGGTGCAGAACTCGGTGTCCAACATGGGGGGTGTCGTCGGCCCGATCGTGACCGGTGCGATCGTTGGCGCGACGGGCTCCTTCGTCGCAGCCCTGGTCTTCTCCTCGGCCCTGATCGTTCTCGCCATCATCAACTATCTTTTCCTGCTGGGTAAAGTTGAACCCATCGAATTTGAAACCCCTCCCGTGGAGTTGGAGAATTATGAGCGAAACAACGCAAACGCCCGCGCCTAACCGTTTCAAGGCGGCGCTGGCGAACCAGGAAGCACAAATCGGTTTCTGGCTGTCGATGGCCGATCCCTACCTCGCTGAAGTCAGCGCAACCGCTGGTTTTGACTGGCTGCTGATCGACAACGAGCATGCGCCCAATGACGTGCGCTCGACCCTGTCGCAACTGCAGGCCGTCGCGCCTTATCGTGGAGAAGCCGTGGTGCGGCCGGTCAATGGCGATGTGGCATTGATCAAGCGCTTGCTCGATATCGGCGTGCGTAACCTGCTCGTGCCGATGATCGACACCGAGGAGCAGGCTCGCCTGATGGTGTCCGCGGTCCGTTATCCGCCACACGGGATTCGCGGGGTGGGCAGTGCCGTAGGCCGCGCATCACGCTGGAGCAGCCGTAAGGATTATCTCGACGTCGCCGATGACGAAATCTGCCTGCTGGTGCAGGCGGAAACTGCTACCGCGTTGTCGAACCTGGATGGGATTTGCGGGGTGGACGGTATTGATGGCGTGTTCATCGGGCCGGCTGACCTGGCCGCTTCAATGGGGTATCGCGGGAAAGCCGGTCACCCCGAGGTGCAGGCTGCCATAGACGGTGCGATCAGGAAAATCATCGCATCGGGTAAAGCGGCCGGGACACTCACGTCGGATCCGGCGCTGGCGCGGCATTACCTGGAGCTGGGTTGCACGTTTGTTGCAACGGGTATCGACATCCTGATTCTCGCCAACGGCGCGCGCAAGCTTGCCGCGGACTTTGGCCTTGGCACTTAGCCGGCAAGCGGCATCGATCGATTTCATTTCCATTTCGCGTTCGATGTGATTTGAACGCTCGCAACAAGAAAAGCGGGGACGCCACCATGCGGAAATACGATCGCCATGCCATGTTGCGCGCTGCCGTTGAAGGAGACAGACCATGAACAGTCACGCCAGCTTGCTCAGGAAGCATTGGCATATCATCTTCGCGGCGACCGCGGGATGGGCACTCGATGCGTTCGATTTCACCATCCTGCTGTTCCTGATCCCGCATCTCGGCAAGGTGTTCAATGTCGGCTTGCCGCAGGTGGCGCTGGTGGTGACGGCCACGGGGTTCGCGAAGATCTCCGGGACGATCGGCTGGGGATTGGCTGCCGACCGGTACGGCCGCAAGCTGGCCTTCATGGCGGCCGTGTTGTGGTTTTCCTGTGCGTCAGGACTGAGTGGCCTCGCGTGGAGCTATGCTTCGTTCATGGCGATGCGCATCCTGTTCGGTATGGGTTTTGGCGGCGAGTGGACAGCATCCGTCTCGCTCCTGATGGAAACCGTGCCGGAAAAGATCCGGCCGCTTGCGTCCGGCATCATGGTGGCCGGCTACGAATTCGGCTATATGCTGGCCGCGCTCGCCTTTCACTTCCTGTTCCCGGTGCTCGGCTGGCGCTGGATGTTCTTCCTGGGCATCGCGCCGGCCTTGTTGACCCTGTTCCTGCGGCGCAACGTCAAGGAGTCTCCGGACTGGAAGGAACAGCAGCGGAGCAAACAGACGGGGGATGGCTTTAGAACCTTCGTCTTCAATCCTGCAGTCGCGCAGGCCTGGGCTTTCTCGGCCGGCCTGAACTTCATGTTGTGGGCTGTGCAGGTGCTGTATCCCACGTTCCTGCTCACCGTGCATCACCTGGACTCTGGCACGATCTTTCCGTTCATCATTGCCTACTCGGTGGGCTCCGTGATTGGTAAGCCTTTATCGGGCTATGCCGCGAGCAGGATCGGAGAGCGCACGACGATCGTCACGTTCCTGACAATCGTCGTGCCCACCACAGCGCTCTATACACTGGTCTCGAATCACTTCCTGATGGGCGTGGGCGCATTCTGCATGGGCATGTTCGCGAACGGATTGTTCGGTATCCTGCCTTTGTACCAGGCGCGCCGTTTCCCTGTGAAAGGGCGTGCGACCGGGATTGGAATCAGCTATGCAATGACCTCCATCAGTGTGATTGCGCCGTATGTGATTGCGTTGGTGACACCGTCGATGGGGCTCAAGTTCGGTATGGCCTCCTTCATTGCCGGCGGTGCGCTGATCGTCATCGCAATCAGTATCTTCAACACTGCGCGGTGGATGCCAAGGGACCTCGCCGATGACACGGAGGGGGAAGCCTTTGGCGCGGCGGCGGGGAGCGAAGAGTTGACGGCCGGCGACGCTGTGCATTGATTACGGGAGACCATTCATGACAGAGACAGCCCGTCGCTGGATGCAGCGCCCCGAGCATTCGAACTGGGGCGACTTTGGCCCGGACGACCAGCTGGGCCGTTTGAACTTGCTGACGCCCGCGAAGGTGTTGGAGGGTGTCAGCGAAGTCAGGACGGGCCGCAATTTTTGCCTGAGCCTGCCGCTGGACTGTCCTGGCGGCGTGGCCCTGAATGTTCGACGCCACCCTCCGCAGGTGAGCCCGACAATGCGCGGCGACAAACCCAACATGACCTATCCGCTTTCGCGCGACAAGCCGGGTCTGCTCGATGTGATTTGCGACGACACGGTGCACATGGCGCTGCAATATTCCACGCAGTGGGACAGCCTTGCACATATGGGGCAGTGGTTCGACCTGTCTGGAACAGGCAAGCCGGAGATGGCTTTTTACAACGGCTATCGCGCTGGCGAAGACGTGATCGGTCCGATCGACTTCCGCCATGGCGAAGAGTGCGCCGTCACCCGCGCGCCCGGTGCGTATCGGCTGGGCATCGAGAACATGGCGGCGTCCGGCGTGCAGGGACGCGGCGTCATGATCGACCTGAAGCGTCAGTTCGGTACGAAAAAGATCGCGATTGGCTATCGGGAGTTGCAGGCGGCAATGGCGGCACAGGACGTTGTGGTCGAGAAGGGCGATATGGTCTGCCTGCGCACCGGCACCGACGAGGCATTGCTGGAGATGGCGGGGCAGCCGGACATGGATTGGCTCAACGCGCACTTCGCGGCGCTGGACGGCCGGGACCCGGAACTGCAGCAATGGATTGTCGATTCAGGTGTTGTCGCCCTGATTGCGGACAATGCCGCCGTGGAAATGTTGCCGGCACGTCCTGCTGCCACGCATTTCCACGCGTCGCATCCTTTGCATGATCTCTGTCTGTTCCGTTTGGGTGTCTATCTTGGAGAGTTGTGGCTATTGAGTCCGCTAGCGGATTGGCTGGCGGCAAACGGGCGGAATCGTTTTCTGCTGACCGCGCCGCCCTTGAGATTACCGCTTGCAGTCGGCTCGCCGGTCAGCCCGGTCGCTACAGTCTGACCTCCCCTTCAGGACGCAAGCGGCGCGATCACTTGACCAGATCATCCAGGCGGCGGTCATCAATGCCGGCGGGCTCCAGATGCGCAACCACATCTGCCGCCTGGAATATTGATCTCACGGCCTCTTCCGCGTGATCTCCAATGCTGTGGCCCTGTTCAACCGACATTGCACCGTCCACCTCAACGTGGAACTCCACGAAGACACGATCTCCGCCATTGCGCGTGCGGATGTCATGAACGCCTTCGACACCTTCGCAACCGAGTACGGCGGACCGGATCCGCTCCCGGTCAGACGTATCGAGTTCCCGGTCGAGCAGCTGAATCAATGCATGCAGGGCCATGCCCCGCGCATTCCATAGCATATAGCCGGAAATGGCCAGCGCGCCTATTGCGTCGGCTCGCTTCCATGCAAGGAACCGGTCAAGGACCAGCGCGACCAGCACGGCGATGTTCACCGCGACGTCGGTGACGTAGTGCGCCCGGTCGGCAGCAATGGCTGTCGATCCCGTTCGTTTGACGACATAGGTTTGTAATGCGACGAGGCCGCTTGCCGCCAGCAGGCTGGCAATGATCACCCACAGGCCGAAGCCCATGTCGGTGAGCGGTTGCGGGACAAACAGGCGCTGGACTGATTCAATCCCCAGGCCCACGGCCGCGCCCGCGAGCAACAACGCCTGCACCAGTGCGGCCACGGCTTCCGCTTTGCCATGTCCATAACGATGACCCCGGTCGGCAGGGCGCCCTGCATACCGGACGCCCACGAAAGTGACGAGGGATGCGACGACATCGACCAGGCCGTCGGCCGCAGAGGTGAGCAGCGAGATCGAGCCTGTCTCAAGCCATGCCCATGCCTTGACGCCCACCAGGACGAGGGCGACCGCGAGCGCCATGATCGAGGCGAACCGGCGCAGCTTTTGATTCGACAGGTGTTCGGACATGGGCACATGTCTCGCTTCGTAAGCCATCATGCTACGACAGTTGCATGCAAACGATGGAAATGTGCGGCTTGATCAGTGTGCAGGTTGGGGCGCGTGTTCTGGTGTTTGACGGGAGCGCGCTTGCCTGACCTGTCAGACGGCGGCGGTGCGCTCATTCACCCGTTCCAGGAACGACTTAAAACCGGATTGCCCCCTTGCTTACGGCAGGCTTGAACCCGGCTCAAAGCGCATTCACTCGCCGGCCGGCTTGCTTGAACTGGGCGAAACCCCCGTGTTAAGGATTTTCAGATTGCGGATCCGCCTGAAGCTGGGGTTGTCATGCAGCAAGCGGGCCGTGATATGCGCCACTGCAGCTTCACCGAGAAGATAGTCCGGCACGCCGGTGACCGTATGGTGAGTAACGTGGTGCTTGTAAGTTTCCGGCGCTTCCGCGGAGCTATGGAAAAAATCGACTTCGTACGTTGCCAAATTAAACTCCAATGGTGTGATCAATCGTTTAGCAACCATTGATGGCATCGATTCTATCAAGAGCGGGCAATAAGCGGGCGCGACGACTGGTCAAGCGAAATGTCGAATTCCAACCGGGAGCGGGCGCAGCAACAGTCAAGTTTGATACACGCGTTGCGTGTCTGAGAGCGTTTGGCCGAAAGCTGGCGTTTGCAGACGGTCGTCAAACGCGCTGTCTAGTCGAGCCCTTCGCGTCGTTTTACGTGTTTTCTTACGTAAAGTGCCTCTGAAATGCGCTAACCGGTGCGTTTTTCCACTTCGGTGACTAATGCGTGACTGCAGCGTGACCACCGCAGGAATAAGATCCTTAAAAAGAATTGCCTTTGCGCGCCCGATTTGTGTTCCCCTAAAGGAGGCACCCACTGCGCCGGTATCAGGCACGGGTGCCAGTCCTGCAGCGCTGCTGTATGACGGCCAAAGGAGAAGTCATTAGAAATGAATCGCCAGATCGTAGAAGAGTTGCTAGCCGGGCACGGAGAAGGGAAGTTGGTCTTGAGCCATCGCATACACGGCACTGACTTCGAAGTCATGGTTTCGCTGTTGCAAGCGTCAGGAAATACGTTTGTCCGGGATTATTGTGCCCGGGCGCCGATCCTCGCCGGTACAAACGGACTGGGCGATGCGGTTGCGCAGACCTTCAAAGCCGTCCATACCGCCATAAATGGTGATTTGCGAGCCAAACCTGCCGGGATGTCGTTGTTTCAGTTTGTCTCCGACCCGACCAGGCGAGACGTGTTCGTCCGTCCATTCGACTAGAGAGCCGCCACGCTTCATCGGCTTTGCCGTTCACTCAAGACCAGGCGCTGAGCATCGCGCCTGCAGCAACCGGTTCGTCCGGACTGAACTGCTGAAGCAACGGGTACGGCAGCAACCCGTGCCAATGGTCTTTCGCCAGAACGGCCTATCCTGCCTGGCAACCCACAGAGAAAAATGATGGATCTTCGAACCGTTAAAGAAATCGCAAAATTGAAGGCTCAGGTCGGGCCGTTGCAAAGGCAATTCGCCGAGCGGTTGAACGCAGCTGTCGTCCAGGCCAAAAGCACGGCAGTCGCCGAATTCAAGAACCACTTTATGAAAGGCGGGTTCACGGTAGCAGGCGAAGCAAAGCGATACACAGCGACTTATGAGGGCATGCAATTTATTCTGGAAATTGCAGAGACCCGGGGGGCGCTCTCGCTTAGCGAGTTCCACCTGGTGCCCCCTGCGTTGCTCAACGAAGCCAAGCTGACCGTGCATATGATTCGTAAGGGTCCGCCTTCGTCCGGCCGGCTCTTCGTGGCGGAAGAGGCAAGCTTGCTCCTCGATGCGGAGAGGAACTTGGCCGACGCCCGGGCAGCGCTTTTGTCGTCGGCGCCCGAGTTCTGCTTTATGGTCGTGGAAGAGGAGAATACTGAACTGCCCACGGTTGACGTCGTGCTCGAAAACAGGCCTCTATTCGATACATTCGGCGAGTTCCTCGTCAGCGTTTATCCGCAATAAACGATGGCGAGTGCGGATGGCAAGTGCGGGACGCTTGCTAGCGTCCCGCCCGGGGCTCATGCCTGCGCGCCAAGTGGATGGAGCCGTCAGAAAAGGTGACGAATGCCGAATTGCACGCCGGTCTCGCTTTGGCCACCGTCGGGCGTAAGCAGCGAGCCCGTTGTGATGCTGGCCCCAGCCATCTTGAACTGGGCCGAGTTGCTGTTGTTCAACCGTGAAACAACAGCATACAGGCGCGTCCTCTTTGATACGTCGTAGTTCAGGATGGCGCTCATCTGGCGTGCGTTGTTGTCGAGAGAGGAGCTGTCCGTGATGAAAGCATATCCGGCGCCAACGCTGAGAGCGGGACTGAAGCGGTAGTCGGCAGAGAACGACCAGGTATTGTGGTAATTGCCAGCCGCATTGCTGACCGGCCCGACTGCCGGATCGTACTTGCCGGCTGGATTGCTTAGCGCATTGCCGGTCGTCGCAGATATCACTTCGTTCGCCCGGAAAAACCCGATATAGACTCTTCCGTGTCCATAGTCGTAGTTACCGCCGGCCATGATTTCCTGAACCCGGTTGGTGTTGGTTGCATTAGCCGCGTTCAGGTAAGCCGCCGCGAAATAAACCGGGCCTTGCGTCGTTTGCACACCCGCCTGGTACACGGCGTTGCCCGCCAATGTCCCAGGCTGCCCACCGACCGAATAATGCAGTTCGATCTGCGTGTTGGCGAGCTTGGGAGAGATGTAGCTGATGTCGTTATCGACTCGCGCCAGCCAGTTGGCGAAGTTGTTATAGCCGGAGCCATAGGTTGCCGCACTAAAGGCATCCATGTTCCCGCTCCACCCGAACATAGGCGTATTTTGGCGGCCAAACCTCACTTCGCCGTAGGGCGCTGAAATGCCGACCCACGCCTGCCGGTCAAACAGACGGTAGCTATTCTGCTGCTTTCCCGTTCCGGGATCGAAACCGCTTTCCAGCGCGAATGTGGTCTTGTAACCCCCGCCGAGATCCTCCGTTCCGCGCAAGCCCCAACGGCTTGTGAGTTCACCGTTGTTGCCAAGCACATAAAGCGACGTGCTCTTTCCGCCGACCTTCGCGGATTGATAACCGCCAAACTCGTCGAGGATGCCGTACAGGGTCAAGGACGACTGCGCATGAACTTGCCCCGCGCCGGCCAGTCCTGCTGCGGCCATGGTTAGTAATACTATATTTTTATAATTGACGGTTTTCACTTCGTCTCCTGTCGTTTCGTTAATTTAGATTTTGTTCGATTGCATCAACGGACCGGCTGGGGCGCCAGCAGCCTTTTTACGATCAGGGCGAGCGGAACGGTAAAGCAGAAGTGAGACATGAATCCGCCAATGATGACCGCTGGATCGTAGTAGTTCGGGTGGTTGGTGGAGGCAATCATGATTGCCACATGCATGACGATCCAGGCAAAAATGGCATAAAACAACGCCACGAAAGTCGCTTCGTACCCGCGCTGACGGAAGTAAGGCCAGATAGCGGCGAAAAGAATGCCCCACGCCATCGAGAAAACGAAATGAATGCCCGTACCCACGATGTACGCCCCTATACCAAGGGAATCCTGCACCTCCTTGCCGAAAACCAGACCCGTAGCATTGCGAGGAATGCCGGCCAGGGGCATCAGGTGTTGCACCCCGACCCAGACGACAGCCTCGTAAATCCAGATGATCAACGCACCGGTTACGCCTCCAATGATGCCCGCGTGGATCGTCGCCGCCAGGCCCGGCTTGTCCGCAATGCGGGACGTCAAACCATCGTCAAGATCCTTGCCGCTTGCGCTAATGTTGTTGCCCATGTCTCTCTCCTCAAAACTCGTCGTTAAAAAACGCGTGACCGCCGGGAACAGGCACGCGTGGGGATATGACTCCTTCTGTCAAAGTCAGGCGTCGGCCATGGGGCTGGTGATGAACCGGAGTGCGAGGCGGTTCATGACAATGGCGATCGCGGCAATGATTGCTGGAATGGCCAGTACGGAGAACACGGTCGCGAAGGTGAATCCGAGAGACAGCAATGCTCCGCCGATCAGCGACCCCAGGATCCCGCCAAGGCGGCCGAAGCCGAGCATCCAGCTCACGCCGGTCGCGCGAGCACGGGTTGGATAGCAGGTGGGTGCCAGTGCATTGAGACCCGTCTGCGCGCCGCTCATGAAGAAACCGGCGCAGGTCACGAGGATCGGGAGCAAAGCCGACTTGAGCGTTCCCATTCCCAGCGCGAAGATGAAGACACCGCCAAGCAGATACGAAGCGCCGATCACCGCATTACGATCCATGCGGTCCATCGCAAACCCGACGACAATCGCGCCCACCGTCCCGCCAAGCTGGAACATCCCGGTAATCGCCGCCGCCCGCTCCACGGGAAGGCCGGCGTCCTTGATCAGCGTCGGCAGCCACCCCGTCAGCAAATAGATGATCAGCAATCCCATGAAGTAGGTGACCCAAAGCATGAGCGTGCTGAGTGCGTAGCCATCGGCGAATAACATCCGTACGGGTGCTTTGACGGAGACAGCAGGTTCGGGTGCGGTAAACCTCACGTCGCGATCGAATACGTGTCCGCACACGCGCCCCAGCGTGGTTGCAATGCGCGCGGCTCCAAGATTTCGCACCAGCATCAGGCGGGCGGATTCAGGCAGGAGCCAAAGCAGCAACGGCACGCTCAGGAGAGGGAGGATGCCTCCGAACATGAAGACGGCGCGCCAGCCGAAATGAGGAATCAGGGAGGCGGCAACGAATCCGCCGGCTCCCGAGCCGAAATTGAAACCGGTGAACATGATGGTGAGGAGCAACGACCGGCTGCGCGAAGGTACGTATTCGGCGAGCAACGTCGTCGAGTTGGGCATTGCGGCGCCGAGCCCGAGCCCCGTCAGGAAGCGCAGCATCATGAGTTGCGTCGAGGACTCCGCGAACGCGCACATCAGGCTGAACAGGCCAAAGCAGAACACTGAGCCAATCAGGACTCTCTTTCGTCCCACCCGGTCTGACGCCGGCCCGGCGACCAGCGCGCCAATCGCCAACCCGACCATCGCGGCGCTCATGACCGGACCGAATGCAGCGCGGCTGACGTTCCAGTCATGCATGATGACCGGCGCCACGAAGCCCATGACGGCGGTGTCGAGTCCGTCCATCGTGACGATCAGAAAACATAGGCCAAGTACCAGCCACTGGTAGGGGGACATCTTGCGTGCGTCGATAAACGCCTTGATGTCGACTGAGTCCACAGGTTTCATGCATGTCTCCGGATAACAGGGTTACCTCTCCGGGTTCCATTGACCCGGAGTTCTATTTCTACGCAAACGCAAGGCGGCCAAGTGCCTGGCGGGATTTAAGAAAGTCAGACGGCATCGGGCACCTGGCGCGTCTTGAGGAACGCTTCGAGTGTTTCCCCCCGCATGCTCGCGTACATGCCCAGGTTTGTGATTTTCGCTACCCGCGCAAACTTCTCGAGCACGAAGAAACACACGCCATAGCGAATCAGTCCAAGCCAGTCCGTATTGTCGACAAGCGTCCGCTCTTCCTCGGTCAAGCCAGCCAGGTCATAAGCAGACGTGCGGTCTTCGAGCCAGCGGTTTCGCGCCTGCTGCTCGCGCATTTGCCAGAAGAAACGATTCAGGCGCATGGCCTTGATGCTTTGCCGAATGTCGAACGGGTAGGTGCCGGTCAGCTCTTCTACGCCAATCAGTTGCGGGTTCATTGCGCCACCTCGTCTTCGTACACCGTGACGGCCATCGCGGTGCTGGTCGCGAGGTAGTAGCTGCGGTGAATCTCGCGAATACCAGGTCCGAGTGCCCCGCGCATGGCGAGCCACATGATGGTTTCCACACTTTCAGCGCCTCCCAGGCGGACGTAGTCGACGTGTTTCATCGCGGCGAGCCGCTGCGGATCATGGACAATCAGGTCGAGGAACTCCATGTCCCAGTCGGTGTTGTTGAAGCCGCTTCGCTCACCGTGGACCTGATGTGACAGGCCGCCGGTGCCGACCACCACGACGTCGAGATCCTGCTCGAACGATTCGATCGCACGGCGCAGTGCCTGACCCAGCCGATAGCAGCGGTTCGCAGTCGGCAGCGGATATTGCAAGACGTTGACTTCAAGCGGCACCAGCGCCAATGGCCATCCGCCCGCATGCGGCAACATCAGTGATAGCGGGGAGTTGCAGCCGTGATCCAGCGGCCGGTCTTGAAAGATCGTGAGATCGAACTCGTCCGAGACCAGTTGCTCTGCAATGTGGATCGCGAGATCGGAGTGACCGGCAATATCCGGCAGTGGGCGTTTGCCGGCACCCTCGTCGGCGAATTCGTGATTCCCGGACACACCCAGCGCGAAGGTTGGATAGCAGTCGAAGAAGAAGCTGTTGGCGTGGTCGTTATAGAACATCACCATCACATCGGGCTTGCGTTGCGCCAGCCATTTTGCGACCGGTTCGTAGCCTTCGAAGAGTGGCGTCCATGCGGGATCATTTTGTTTGCCCTTGTCGTACGCCATGCCGATCGTGGGTACATGCGACGTACCGATCCCACCAATGATCCTTGCCATGTCAATGCCTTCTGTTGCTTCAATCTGCCAATTCTTAAGCGCAGATTGAATAGTTGGTTCTATTCCCTTTTTCTGTATCGGGACATATTGGGATACAAAGATATCAATGGCAGGTCGTTGGACGAAGTGCCGGGTTAACCAGAATAAAGCCTGTTTACAGGGTCTTCAGAGGTTTCATCGCGCTTGAGAATAAGATCGTAAGCTGTCAGAGGCCCGTCACATAAAGCGCTTTTGGTATCCTAAGTCCGCGACGCTGCTGCATTTTCTGAAGTCGAGGATGAATACCTCATAAACAAAACAGATGGCAAAAAAACGAGGTCGCAATCAACGTCGCAAGCCGCCTTCCCAACGTGGTCGAAACGGCTTGCGCGCCGCTATACTTCTTGCAAACGAAGCAGGTAGACATGAACGAAACCACTCAGCAGGCTATCGTCCAGACGCTGCGCGAAAAGATCCTTGCCGGTGAGCTGGCGCCCGGGCAACGCCTTGTCGAAGCACAGATTGCGCAATGGCTTGGCGTGTCGCGAACGCCGTTGCGTTATGCGTTGAGCGTGCTGTCGTCGGAGGCGCTGCTCGAACGTTCCGGCGCGCGCGGCTACGTCGTGCGGCGCTTTAGCGTGCAGGATGTCCTGAATGCGATCGATGTGCGCGGCACGCTTGAAGGGCTCGCCGCCCGTACTGTCGCCGAACGGCGGGTCGATGCCGGCCTCGAGACATCGCTCCAGGAATGCCTGCGCGAGGGCGACGCCATCTTTAGCGCGGGTTGCCTGGGCGAGGGCGATGAAACACGCTATGCGGCCATGAATGGCCGGTTTCACGAACTGATAGTCCATGCCGCTCAGAACACCGCGATCAGCGCGGCGCTCAGCCTGAACGACAAGATTCCGTTCGTGTCGCCGTCCACGGTCGTGTTCGATGACACCGCAAGAGAACGCCAGTTCCTGATGCTGATGTATGCGCACCGCCAACATCACGCTATTGTGGGAGCACTGCTCAATGGAGAAGGTGCGCGCGTGGAGGCGCTCATGAAGGAGCACACCTATATATCGAAGGAAAGCCTGAATTTGTCCTCGTCCAGATTTCATCTGATTTCCGGGGCGGCATGATTCCGGTCCCGCGTTTAGCGCGTCATTTTCCACGTCATTTACTGCCTTATTTACCCCGGTTCCATTTGTGAGCAACCCCGAACTTCTCAACCTGGCCCATCTGCGCGCGTTCAAGCTTGTCGCGGAGACAGGCAGTGCGACGCGTGCCGCTGCCGCGCTTTTTCGGGCGCAGTCTGCGGTGACTCGCTCCGTGCAGGAGCTTGAATCAGTGCTGGGGGAGCCTCTCTTTGAGCGCAAGCCGTCGGGCATGTTGCCAACACCCACTGGCCGCGCGGTGCTCGAGCGTTGCGAGCGGATCATGGCCGAACTCGAGGAACTGGCGCAGTGGAGTGCTGCGCAACAGTCGCGCCGGCGTGCCCCCTCGGAGGCGTTGCGAGCCTATCTCCTCAACACCCGGCGCCTGCAGATTTTCGTCGCGCTTGCGCGGCATCGACACATGCCGACTGCTGCGAACGCCTTTGGCATTAGTCAACCGGCCGTGAGCAGCGCCATGCGCGTGCTTGAGAGCGGGTCGGGCCTGAGCCTTTTTCATCGCAGCCCGCGTGGGATCCTGCTGACGGCAGAGGGTGAAACCTTCTTGCTGCATGTGCGGCGCGCGTTAAATGAATTGCGCCATATCCGGGACGATATCGCCGCGTTGCATGGGAATATCCAGGGCGCGGTGACCGTCGGGGCGCTGCCGCTCGGTCGAACATTGATCCTTCCCGACGCGATTGCCCGCATGACCGCGCGGCACCCGGGTGTGCGCGTGATCACTGACGAGAGTGCCTATGAGACGCTGGTCGCGGGGGTGCGCGCGGGCGACGTCGATTTCATCCTGGGTGCACTACGCGTGAACGACGCAGCAAGCGGCCTGCAGAACGAGCGCCTGATGTCGGACGATATGGTGGTGCTGGCTCGGCGCGACCATCCCCTTGCGAACAAGCGCGGGCTCAAGATTGCGGAGTTGCGCGCTTCCCAATGGATTCTGCCGCGCAGTCACGCTCCCGCCCGGAGTCTCTTCGAATCCCAGTTCCGGCGAGTCAAGCTGAAGCCGCCTATGCCAACCGTGGAAACGGCGGACCTGGCGGTCATTCGCGGGTTGCTGTCGCGCACGGACATGCTGGCGGCGCTGTCCGCGCAGCAGCTGTATTACGAGTGCGAGTCAGGACAACTGACCATCCTCGACATCGGGTTGCATAACACGCAGCGCGATATTGGCTTGACCCTTCGCGCGGAGGGCACGCCTTCTCCCGCGGCGCGTGCGTTGATCGATGCAATTCGACTGGCTGTAGCCGACGTTGCGCGCGCAACCCGGGCTGCCGGTCACTTATCCCGAGACAAGGAACGGCATCAGGTTGTGTGAGCGAACTAGCGGTTGAACAGGGTCGCGGGAATACCAACAACGCCGTCCATCAGCCATCTCGCTGTGCGAAGCAGGGCTGCACTGAGCACCTCGCGCTTGTCTGCATCGTGACTCATTACAAGCTCAACGGTGAATTCACCGGTTGGGTGTTCGACGGACACACGCTGCCGGCTTTCCGGGCCTCTCAGGTTCGAAAGGCCCTCGCAGACCGTGCCGGGGAGCACCGCAGCCGTCGCCACGCTCACGGCGCCCAATACGCCAATTGATGCATGGCACCGGTGCGGGATAAAACTGCGTGTGGAAATGGTGCCCGCATTGCGGGGTGCCGCGACCAGGCACATCTTCGGCACCGTACGTTCGCTGACGTCACCGAGGCGCATCAGCGGGCCGGCTATGAGGCGGATTGCTTCTATTCGAGCCTTCAACTCTTCATCGGCGTCGAGTTGTTCGCGGCTCTCATAACCTGTGCGCTCCAGATCATGCGCGCGTATCAGCACCAGCGGCATGCCGTTATCTATGCACGTGACTTCAATGCCATTGATGCTGTCTTTAAGGCGGCCTGTAGGCAGCAGCGCGCCGCAGGTCGACCCCGCGGTATCGCGGAACTCGAGCGGTATGGCGGCCGCCGTGCCGGGCACACCGTCTATCCTGGCGTCGCCTTCGTACATGACCTGGCCGCCAGGCGTGGACACGGTTGCGACAGCAACCTGTCCTGTATTGGCCATGTAAATGGCGACCTGTGTGTTGTCCGGACGGGCGTCGACCAGGCCGCGCTCGATAGCAAAAGGACCCACGCCGGCCAGGATGTTGCCGCAGTTCTGTCCATAGTCGACGCGTGCTTCGTTCACCACGACCTGGGCAAACAGGTAGTCGACATCGGCGTCGTCCCGCGTGGAGCGTGAGACGATCGCGACCTTGCTTGTCAACGGATCGGCACCGCCAAGGCCGTCGATCTGGCGCGGATCGGGCGAGCCCATCACCGCGAGCAGAACGCGATCGCGCGTAGCGGGATCGGCGGGCAAATCCGATGCGAGAAAATAGGCGCCTTTCGAGGTGCCGCCGCGCATCATCATGCAAGGAATGCGAGTCTGACTGCTTTTT
>Ga0073928_10001777_pt1 | contig 40112 bp, 36 predicted proteins | sample PaiPotPPA55metaG_FD_76969 | JGI IMG/M metagenome (GOLD analysis project Ga0073928, IMG submission 76969) | Iron sulfur acid spring bacterial and archeal communities from Banff, Canada, to study Microbial Dark Matter (Phase II) - Paint Pots PPA... ... | reverse complement strand
GCGCGCGAAGGCGCCAGCGTCGCCATTTGCGCACGTAACGCGTCCGAACTCGAACAAGCCGCAGCCCACATCCATAAATCCACCGGCCGCGAAGTCTTCCATCAAGCCGTCGACGTCACAAATCCCGCCGCCGTCTCTCATTTTGTCGGGGCAGTCGAAGGTCGCTTCGGCCGCATCGACATTTGCGTTACCAATTCCGGCGGCCCACCGTCTAAAATGTTCGTGGATACAAATCCAGAAGACTGGCGCGCCGCCGTTGACCTCCTTCTGATGAGCACCGTCTTCTTCGCCAAGGAATCACTGCCACGCATGCAAAAAAATAAGTGGGGACGCTTCATCACCATCACCTCCTCTGCCGTAAAACAACCCGTTGACGGCCTGCTTCTTTCAAATTCCATCCGCGCCGCCGTCACCGGCCTGGCCCGCACCCTGGCGAATGAGTACGCCGCGCACGGCATCACCGTCAACAACGTCTGCCCCGGCTACACACGCACCGCCCGCCTCGATAATCTCGCCGCATCTATCTCTGCCCGCACAGGCACAAAACCCGAAGCCGTCTTCGGCGATTGGACTCGCCAAATTCCCGCCGCCCGCATCGGCACGCCTCAAGAATTCGCCGCGGTCGTCGCGTTCCTCGCCTCGGAGCGTGCCAGCTACGTAAACGGCGCCTCCATCGCAGTCGATGGCGGCCTGGTCAGGAGCCTCTTCTAACGCGATGACACTTACCCTGCGCCGCTTGCAGCTGTCCACGCTCCCGGAAACTTATGCGATTGTCGGCCTTTCGCAAGGCACTCAGCTTCCCGCCTGGGCCACGCAAGGTTCTTTTTTCTCCGTCACCCGCACCAGCGATGAACTCTCCATCATCGTCGAAGAATCCCGCGTTCCCGCCGGTCTTCAGTTTCAAGGCGGCTGGCGCGTCATCAAAGTCCATGGCCCCTTTATGTTGTCGGAAGTGGGCGTGCTCGCCTCTCTGGTTGGCCCTCTTGCCGCCGCAAGAGTCAGTGTGCTGACCATCGCAACTTTTGACACCGATTACCTGCTCGTGGCCGCCGAAAATCTCGCCCAAGCCGTCTCCGCACTCGAGCGCGCTGGACACACATTCAAGAGGAGCCAATCCGAATGAACATCGCGTTATTTCCAAATATAGGTCGTACGCGCTGCTGGCCCGCGTCATTCGTGGTTGCTGCTTTACTCGCAATTCTTTTAGTCACACTACCGCTCCGTGCCGACGAACCCTACGCCCGCAGCCGCGACTACGATCTCCAACACTCCCGCATAGCCCTGCGCTTCGATCTCGATCATAAAAAAGTCATCGGCGACGTCACCCACACGCTCGCGATCCTCCGCGACTCCACCGCGAAAATCGTTTTTGACTCCGCCGGCCTGACCATCCAAAGCGTCACGGTAAATAAATCCGCCGCCAAATTTGAAACCAAAGACGACAAGCTCATCATCCCGCTCACCACCGCCGCTCACGTCGGCGAAAAATTCGACGTCACCATTCGCTACGAAGCCAAACCCACCAAGGGCCTCTATTTCATCTTGCCCGACAAGGACTATCCCGACCGCCCCAAGCAAGTCTGGACGCAAGGCGAATCCGAGGACACGCGCTATTACCTTCCGACCTACGACTATCCCAATGACCGCCTCACCACCGAAACTATTCTTACCGTCCCCGCCAACTGGATCACCGTTGCCAACGGCAAGCTCACCAACATCTCCGATGCCGCCAACGGTATGAAAACGTGGACCTGGAAAGAATCCGTCCCCAGCTCCACGTATCTCATCACGGTTGTCGCCGGCGAATTCGAGGAAGTAAAAGACTCCTGGCGCGGCATCCCTGTCACCTACTACGCCCCCAAGGGCCGCGGCGACCGCCTCTCCATCAACTACAACCGCACTCCGCAGATGATCGACCTCTTCAGCACAAAACTCGGCGTCAACTATCCCTGGGAAAAGTACGCGCAATCCATGGTCGATGATTTCGTCGCCGGCGGCATGGAAAACTCCAGCGCCACAACGAACACCAGCCAGTCTCTCCAGCATCCCAAGCTAGCTCCCGAATTCCTCACCGGCCAAGACGGCCTCATCTCCCACGAACTCGGCCACCAGTGGTTCGGCGATCTAGTCACCTGCAAAGATTGGGGCGACATCTGGCTCAACGAAGGCTTCGCCACTTTCATGGAATACATGTGGACGGAAGCTCACTTCGGCAAAGATCAGGCCGACTACGAACGTTGGCAAAACGCCCACCAATGGTTTCAAGAAGCCAATCTGTACACCAAGCCCATCGTCCGCCACGACTTCAACGATTCCGGCGAATTCGACGGCAACGCTTACACCAAAGGCGGATGGGTCCTCTACATGCTTCGCCACCAACTCGGCGAAGACGCTTTCTATCACGGCCTCAAGCACTACCTCGAAGTAAATCGCGGTAAAAACGTAGTCACCGCCGATCTAGCGAAAGCCATCGAAGAAGCTACGCACACCAACGTCGACCAATTCTTCAGCCAATGGCTCTACGGCGCCGGCGCTCCCAAGTTGGACTTGAGCTATAAATACGACGATGCAAAACATGAAGTCGCGCTAACCATTAAACAAGCGCAAAAAGTAGAAGGTCGCGTCGGCCTCTTCCACATTCCCACGGAAATCGAAATCACCACCGCCTCAGGGCCAAAACTTTTCCCCATCACAATATCGAACGAGAAGGACACCGCGACCTTCACGTTTCCCGCCGATTCCGCCCCGCTGATGGTTCTCTTCGACAAAGGCGGTCACGTCCTCAAATCAACGGAATTCCACAAAGAAAAAAAGGAGTGGCTCTACCAATTAAAGAACGCCACCGAACTAGCCGACCGCGCCGACGCCATCGCCGCTCTCGGCAAACTCAAAGGTGATGACGAAGTCGTTGTTGCGCTCAGCAACGCGCTTCTCAACGACAAAGCCTGGGGCATTCGCGCCAACGCCGCCGACGCTCTGGGCCAACTCGGCGGTCCGAACGCTTCCAAGCAACTCCTCGAAGCGCTCAACACGGCTAAGGAACCCTGGGTCCGCAATCGCATCGTCTCCGCTCTAGCAAATTTCAAAGACGATCCCGCCATCGTCACCAAACTGAATTCCGTCGCAGGCGATGACACCTCTTATCGCGCCCGCGCCGCCGCTCTTCAAGCGCTTGGCCGCCTCAAAGCCCCCGGCGCTCTCTCCACTCTAGACACCGCAGTAGCCGCCGACTCTCCCGACGGTTTCCTGCGCAACGCCGCGCTCCGTTCCATGGGCCCACTCGGCGATGACAAAGCCGTGCCTCTCCTTCTCCAGTGGGCCGTTCCAGGCAAGCCCATCGACTCCCGCAACGCCGCCATCGCCAGCCTGGCCCGCCTCCAAAAAGACAACAAAGACATCACCCATCAAATCGCGTCCTATCTCAGCGAGCCGCACTTTACCGTCCGCATGTCCAGCATTTTCGCGCTAGGCGCACGCGGCGATGCAAGCGCCATTCCCGCTCTAGAAGCACTACTCAAGAGCGACGACTTAAGCATTGAAATGGCTCCGATGATCAAGCGACAGATTGCGACATTGAAGACGCCCCCCATCGAAAAACGCCGCCAACGCGGCGAAGCCTCTGGCGAGAACGAAGACTCCGAAGCCTCTCCATCCGCTGCGGCCAACGATCAAAGCGAAGGCGCCGTAGCCAAGCGCTTGGATCGCCTGGAGCACCTGATGCAAGAAATGGCCGACCGTCTAAAAACGATCGAGACCCGCCTCCCACCCCCAAAGCAGTAACCTCTGGCCGCGATCGCCTGCGGCGCGGGGCTTGCCTCGCCCTCTTTCATTCTCGTGCCCCCTGCGCATCGTGACCTCTTACGGGGATGCGAGGAAATTGGCGGTGACGCCGTGGTGGGATGATGGCGGCGGAGTGTGTTAGTGTGATTTTCCCAAATCGGCCAGAGTAGACGAGGAGAACGATGGCGAAACCGAAAGTGCTGGCGACGCGGCCACTGTTTCCCGCGGCGCAAGAGGTTCTGAACGCGTGGTGCGAAGTGGAGTATTGGACAAAGCCGGAACGCATCTCGAAAGAGGAGTTGTTCAGCAGAATTAAGGACAAAGAAGGGTTGGTGTGCCTACTAACAGAGAAAGTAAACGTGGAACTGTTGAACGCGGCGCCGAAATTGCGGATAACGGCGAATGTAGCGGTGGGATTCGACAATATCGATGTCGTCGAGTGCACGAAGCGCGGCGTCGTGGCGACCAATACTCCGGGCGTGTTGGACGAGACAACGGCGGATTTTGCATGGACTTTGATGATGGCCGTAGGGCGGCGGCTGGTTGAAGGCGACGCGCTGGCGCGGTCTGGGAATTGGAAAGGATGGGATTTGGATCAGTTGGTTGGGACGGATGTGTGGGGCAAGACATTGGGGATCGTGGGATTCGGGCGGATTGGACGAGCGATGGCGCGACGGGCCCTCGGTTTTCAAATGAAAGTGATTTACGCGGACGCGGTGCGTGCGCCGGAAGCGGTGGAGAAAGAATTAAACGCGGAATATCGCGGAATAAATAATTTGCTTGCGGATTCGGATTTCGTAAGCGTGCATGTCCCTTTGCTTCCGGAGACGCGAGGACTTTTTGATGCGTCGCGATTTTCTGAAATGAAGCCCACGGCGTTTTTGATTAACACGTCTCGCGGGGCGGTGGTGGAAGAGGCAGCCCTGGTGCACGCGCTCGAAAGCGGAGAGATCGCGGGTGCGGCACTGGATGTGTTTGAGAATGAGCCGCTCATTCATCCAGGATTGAAAAGGCCAAACGTGGTTCTGGCGCCGCATATCGCGTCGGCGTCGATTGAAACGCGGACGAAGATGGCATGCATGGCGGCGGAGAATGTGGTGGCGGTGTTCAAGGGGCAGCGGCCGCCCAATATGTTGAATCCGGAAGTTTTGAAAGCAAGTTGAAGCAACACGGCGACTCTTCTATGGCGGAACTGAAGCTACTTGCCCGCCGAATTTTCCAAGAAACCATTTCGGCGATCGATATTTCCGAGGCCATGCAGAGGAAACTGCGGCTTGACGGAACGGTCTTGCGTCTCAACGATGCGGAAGTGGATTTGCGCGCGTTTGCGAACGTGCGTGTGATCGCGATTGGCAAAGCGGCCCATGCGATGGTCGAGGGTCTCGCGAGTTTGCTGGGAGGGGAGTTTCGCTTTAACGGTGTTGTTTCGGCGCCGACGCCTCCTTTGCTTGCTGTGGGGGGGATGACGTACTTCGTTGGGGGGCACCCGACGCCCGATGAACAGAGTTGGAAGGCGGCCGAAGCGATTCTGGCGCTGCTCACGGAGTGTGACGAGAAGACAGTAGTGTTTTTTCTCTTGTCGGGCGGAGGTTCGGCGCTCGTCGAGTTGCCGCTGGATGGCCGGCAGACGCTGGAAGATGTGCGGCAACTGCACCGGGCTTTGGTGACTTGCGGTGCGCCCATCGAAGCGATGAACACGGTGAGGAAGCATGTCTCAGCCGTCAAGGGCGGTAGGTTGGCGGCTGCTGCGGTGAGCACCACGAAAATCACACTGGCAGTGAGTGACGTGCCGGCAGGGAAGGAGTCCGCGCTGGCTTCGGGGCCGACTTTGCCTGACCCGACGACCGTCGCAGACGTGCAGCGTGTGGCAGAGGAGTTTGCGTTGCGGGAGAAGTTCCCGGCGAGCCTTTTGCGATGGATGGATGAAGGGCGGATGCCGGAGACGCCGAAGGAGGGCGACGCGGCATTCGCCAACGCCCACTTTTCTCTGCTGCTGGGGCTCGATGACTTATTTCATCCGGCGCATCACACTACGGAGGCGAAGGGGTTTGTGGCGTGCTGCGATAACACTACCGATGATTGGCCCGTGGAGAAAGCCGCGGAATATTTGCTGGCGCAGCTTGAGGACATTCGCCGGGCGAATCCAGGGCAGCGCGTGGCGGTGATTGCCGATGGCGAGGTTAGCTCGCCCGTCCGGGGAAAAGGAATCGGCGGAAGAAACGCGGCATTTGTGCTGGCCTGTGTGAAGAAAATTGCGGGCAAGAAGATCGCGGTGCTCAGCGCAGGGACGGATGGACTGGATGGAAATAGTCCGGCGGCGGGAGCCGTGGCGGACGGAGAGACTTTGGAGCGGGGACGGGCCATCGGGTTGAATGCGAGATTTATGTTTCGGGAGAGCGACTCATATACCTATTTCGCGAGGTTGGGGGACACGATCATTACTGGGCCGACCGGGAATAATTTACGGGATTTGAGGATTCTGTTGGCGGAAGGCAAAGAAAAAAAGCAGAAGAAAAGCAATTAACGCAGAGACATGCAGAGGCACAGAGGGCGCGAGAACAAAAAGGCGCGACACCTGCTTCCCTCTTCAAACTTTTACATCACCATCGCTGCTGCGTCTTCAGCTTTTCGCCTCCAAACACGGTTACGCCCCTTCCGTATTGATGGGGGCAGATGCGGAAAGGGCGTGCCGTCTTCAGGAGAGAAGATCATTGTTGTGTTCGCACTAACTCCAGCGGAAACCGCTAGCGCGAGGTTTCGTTTCTTAGTCGATGTGTCGTGGCACCATGGCCTCGCGACCTCCAGGACCGCTCGATTCCCGCCCGCCTATCTGCACCGTGTATTCGGCTGGCACCGTGAACAATGTCGCCGCCGGCTCAGTCCTCTGAAGGTTGGTCACCGTGTACGTCGTGGTCCCAAACCGTGGATCGGTTCGTGTGCTCTTCAACACAATCTGCAGATCCGCCGAATACCACCGCTCGGAAACCACCTGCAGGGCTTTTTCATTTCCGATCTGCCCCGCTGGAATAATATGCGTAGTCCTCGTTCCTTCCGCCACCACGCCATTGATCGTTTGCGTTCCCAGCGACTCTTTCTTCAACAAACCGGCGGCTTCATTCTGCTGCATCCGCTCCTGCATTTTCCCCTCAAACGCCGGAGCCGATTCTGCCTTCGCTCCGTTTCCGTCGTGGGTGTGCAATGCCGACTTGTGCGCCACCTTTTGCTCATCGTCCAGCATGAAATGCACGCCAGCCACTGGGTCGGAAATCATCACCATTTTCTTCGGAGTTCCCGACGCCGTCAGCGGCCCGAACCCAATAAACGTGGCTTCGTGCCGCGACCTTCCCTGGCTGTCTCGGTACATCGACACCTGCGACGTCCGATGCAACAGCGATCCATCCTGCAACGTCGACGTCGTTTCCGACGTAGCCGTGGCAGAGAAAGGCGCGCCCTTCACTACTGTTCCGCCACGCATTCCTTCAAAGCCCATCAACTCCATCGGGGCTCCAAAGGGTAACGGCCCATTCGGGCCGTGTCTCTGCGCTTGCACCGCCGCGGCGCTCAACACCAGCGCTCCGCTCAATGCCAAACACATCTTTATCTTGGGGTTCATTTTTCCTTCTCCTCTTCTCTCCCAAACCGCGGCGCGTTCTTCGCCGCGGCAAACTCGTTTCAGTTTTCTTCCTGCGCCAGCCGCACCGCTTGCGGCAGCCCGTCATTTCCAACAAGCAAATCCACTTGGATCCACTCGGCTGCACGTTCTTCATTCACCGGCAGACCAAGCGCGCCAAGCGAACTGCGCTGCATCCTCACCCGCAATATCGCAGCCTCTTCTATGTCGTCCGGAACGATCCCCGGCAGCGGAGTAAAGTCTCCTGGATCATCTCCGCTCGAAAGCCTAGCGGACAAATTGGTCTGGCTTTGGCCATTGCCGGCTACCAGCACGTTCTGCGTTGCGATTTTCTGTTTTGCGGCTTCCAGAAGCCGCGCTTGGTGCCAATTCCACGAACTTATGGCACCTACAAGAACTGCCGCGGCGGCCAGCGCCCATGCAGCAACTACCGCTGCGCGCCGCGCCACCATCGTGCGATGCCGCGTGCGAAACTCTTGCCGCAGCCTCATCTCCACACGCGCTGACGCACGCGCCTCCAAAGTTTCTTCGCCCAGCGCGCGCAGCTCTTCTCTCGCCGCCTGCCAGGATTCCTGCAACGCAGCGCAGCGCGGGCAATGGCTCAGGTGCGCCACCGCCGCCGCCCTTTCGAGCGAGTCGGCGGCCACATCACGGTCCAGGTCCAGCACAATCGCTTCCACTTGTTCGCAGTTCATTACATTTTTTCCAAACGATTCCAAAGTTCGTTCACCTTGCCGCTTTCATGCGGCGTGGCACACTCCGCAATATCTCGAGCTTCGCCAGCAGCAGAGCGCGCCCGCGATGCAGCCGCGAACGTATCGTCCCAATCGGGCAGCCCGACATTTGCGCTGCTTCTTCATAACTCATCTCTTCCAGTTCGCACAGCACCACTGCCTCGCGAAATTCTGCCGGCAAATCCAGCACGGCCGCTCTCACCTGGTGCATGCGCTCACGCTTTTCCACCCACATCGCCGGCGTAAAAGTGTCCTTCAAAACAATTCCCGCGCCGGTTCCGTCCTCGTTCTTCTCCTCCAGCGGAACTTCTCTCGGCGCTCGCTCCAGATGTTTCATCACGCGGTTGCGCGCAATCCCAAACAAGAGCGCGCCCACCGACCCCCGCTCCGGGTCGTACTTTTTTGGCGCGCGAATCAAGGTCATGAACACATCCTGCACAATCTCTTCCGCTCCCCAAGCGCTTCCCGTCATGCGCAACGCAAACCGGTATAACGGCCCCTGATGCCGCCGGTAGAGAAGCGCAAAGGCCTCCTCGTCACCTTTCGCGGCACGCCGCAAAAGCAGGCCGTCTCTGTCGAGCTCTGCGATCCTCGTCTCCCCTGCTATCGCGTTTCGGCTTGTTCGAGGTGCGTCTTCTGCCTTCAAGCTTATTTCCCGCCCCGGCCACAAAAAGTTCCCATGGCGGCCGCGTGTCACACCCGCTGTGTTGGTAAGCTTTGGTTTCACAAGAGATTAGACGCGCGCGGGGATTGGAGCGTGTCGGCCAAGGTTACTCCGAACAGCAGGGTGGCTCAATGGAAACGAAAAGAAGCAATTCGGTCAGCGAAAGGTTCGCGATTCTGGAAATTAGTCGTGGGAACTAGGAGTTCTTTTTAGGTCTGAACATCCGTGCAGCGACGCGTGCTACCATGCGCCGGGAGACCAGCCTCTGTCCAAGCATGCCCAGATAGTTTCCCAGCCCGGAGACTACATAACTTTTACCGGCTGCGAGGGCGTGCAATCCCGTTCGCGCTACTTTCTCGGCGGTTTCGCGATTTGCTCTCGTAGCGGCGATATGCGACTGCCCCGCGACTTCCGCGAATTCCGACTCTGTCGAGCCGGGGCATAGAGCGCAGACGCGCACGCCATACGGCTTCATCTCTTCCGCCAAGCCTTCGGCAAAAAGCAGGTCGAAGGCTTTTGTCGCTGCGTAGGTCGAAAGGTAAGGCACGCTTTGAAACGACGCGGTCGACGCAACAATTAACACATCGCCGTGGCGACGCGCCACCATTTCCGGCAGATAGAACCGCGTCAGATGGACGACGGCGGAGCAATTCACCTGCACCATCTCCGTCAGCCTGCGAGTCTCGAGCGTTTGGAATTCGCCGTAAGCGCCAAAACCGGCGTTGTTGATCAGCAATTCGACTTCAATCTTTTGCTCTTTTGTAAACTGAAATATTTTTTCCGGCGCGCCGGCTTCCGTCAGGTCTGCCGCGAATATCCTTGTCTGGATTCTGTGGGCTGCGCCGAGTTTCTGCGCCAGTTCTTCTAATCGCTCGCGCCGCCGCGCCGTCAAAACGAGGTTCGTCCCTCGTCGAGCCAACTCCACGGCCAATGCGGTGCCAATTCCCGCGCTCGCGCCCGTCACCAGCGCCCATTTCCCTGACCACGATGTCATCGCATGCCTCGTGTGAAGAGACGTTCAGCGTAACACGGAGTTGTGGATGAACTGCTTCAGCGGGAAAACCCAGCCAGGATGTCCGAGTGAATTTCAGCCTGCCGCTTTTGAGGTCTGCGTCAATCCAGCGTCTTCCGCGGCAACGCGGCCGAGGACGGACCAATCCTTATCCTGATTTCCTCGCGCCATCGCCGTAATAAAGCGGTCGCGCACTACGCTCGCTATCGGCATCGGCACACTCGCGGCTTCCGCAGCCTGCAGCACCAGTCGCACATCTTTCAAACCGAGTGGCAGCGCAAAGCCCGCCGGCTCATGCTTGCCTTGGACGATCAATTCGCCGTAGGTTTTGTACACCGGCGCATTAAACAGAGTTGCGGTCAAGAATTCCATGAGCGCGCCCGCGTCCACGCCCGATTTTCGCGCAAACGCCAGCGCCTCCGCGAGCGATTCGAGGACCGTGGCAATTAGAAAATTTCCCGAGAGCTTTACAACGTTGGCCATCGAGGGACGCTCGCCTACCACGAACAACTTCGGCCCCATAGCTTCAAACAGCGGCTTGCATTTTTGAACACGTGCTTCCGCGCCACCGACGACCACGGCGAGACGCCCCGCTTCCGCTGCGTCGGGTCGCCCAAACACCGGCGCCGCCAAATAGCCTTGCCCGGCTTTGGTATGTTCCGCGGCTAATCTGTCGCTCAAAGCCACGCTGATGGTACTGAGCGAAACATGTACGCCGCCGCGCGGCAACGACGCCAAAATTCCGCGATCGCCAAAAACAAAACTGTCCACCGCCGCGTCATCCGCGACCATCGTAAATACCACCTCGCCGCGGCATGCATCGGCCACGGAGCCCGCAACCATCGCGCCATCCGCGCGCAAGGCCTCGGCCCGCGAGGGCGTCCGGTTGTAAACCGCGACGCGGTTCCCGGCGCGCAGCAAACTCTTCGCGATCCCTGAACCCATTTTCCCAAGACCAATCAGTCCAGCATCCATGGCAAACGCCTCCACGTTCTATAAATTCCCAATGCGAAAATCCAAATCACGGCGAGCGAATGACACCGTTACTCCGCAGCGCTCACCTCAAGACGTTCACATCTAGGTCGTTTCGTTTGATTCGGCAGGCTCCTTCGCGGGTGCATTCTTTGTGGTGCGCCAGACCACGCTGCGCACTCGTTTGCCCTCGCGCTTGATGCGGTCCATGAGCCGCCTGGCCCAGACAAACTCCGCCGCCAGCAAGCCCAATCCGAGCAGGATCACCAGCCACCCCGGGCCCGGAGTGACCAGCATCACGATGCCGATCAGCAATAACGTGAAGCCGCCAACGATGCGAGACAGGCGGCGAACTTGCTCAACAGTGCGAAGGAGCATGAAGCTTTCTGGAAGGGGTCCTCTAGCGGAAAAAGAGGAATAGTCACCGATTTCTTCCGTTCTAATTTTGAACTTTCGTTCCGCGGCACGCAAGAGGGCCAAATCCGGGTGTGTCCAGCCGTCAGGAGCGGTCTGGCATAAAGGGCAACCGCAAGGTTGCTTTTTGTGCCACGCCAAGTTAATATGCAACTCGGAAGTTGCGTAAGATGAATGACCGTATCGAGAAGCGTATCGAGCTTGCGGCGCCAGTTTCGCGCGTCTGGCGTGCGCTGACGGATTACCGTGAATTTGGCAAGTGGTTTGGCGTAAAACTGGAAGGCCCCTTCGTGGCAGGGCAGGTTTCGCACGGCAATATTACGCATCCTGGTTATGAGCACGTCAAATGGGAGGCCGTGGTGCAGAAAATGGAACCGGAACGGCTCTTTTCCTTCACCTGGCATCCGTATGCCATCGATCCGAAAATAGATTACTCGAAGGAGACGCCTACGCTTGTCGAATTCCGGCTCGAGAAAACCGCGAGCGTCACCCTGCTGATGCTCACGGAGTCCTGCTTCGGGGAAATTCCCAGCGACCGCCGGTCCGAAGCGTTCCGCATGAATGACGGCGGCTGGACACAGCAAATGAAGAACCTCGAGAGCCATGTCGCACAAACGCCGTAGCGGCACGTCCGCCCGACCACAGCCTTGTGCACCCGTATTAGCTGCGCTGGGCGACGCGACACGGCTATCGCTGGTGGCGAAGCTCTCTGGCGGGCAGCCCTATTCGATCTCTCAACTGACGCGAGGTTCCAAGCTGACCCGCCAGGCGATCACCAAGCATCTCCGAGTCCTGGAAAATGTGGGAATTGTGCACAGCATCCGAAGGGGCCGCGAGAACCGATTCCACTTTGATCCGCAGCCGATCGAAGGGATGAAGGAATATCTGGAGTTCGTTTCCAAGCAATGGGATCAGACACTGTCGAGGCTAAAGTCGTTCGTCGAAGAGTGAGTGCCCTGTAGTAAACGATTTCGAAACAGTCGAACCAAGGAAGGAACTTTTCGTTCAAGAGAACCAAATTGCGGAGAGGGTCAGATAGGTTTCACGACTAGTGGTGGTTGTCTGGCTCGCGAACTGCGGCGTGTTAAACGTGTTGAAGAATTCGGTGTGGAACTGCACCGTGCCGCCCTCGCTCAAACCACCAACTTTGACGTCCTTGAAGATGGACATGTCAATCGACGTCCTTCGGCAAATCGCTTTTCACTAGAAGCTATTTCAAAACCCGGTGTGATGCTGATCGGCAAGCACTTCAACAAGCCAACGCTCCTCCGGGCTGCCAAAACCTTTGAGCTATCTATGGAATGACCGAACGGCTAGCCGCGATAATGGTCGTGCCTTTCGCTGCGATGACTTTTCGAGACCGCGCCGGGAATAACGGGAGGCGATTTGGTGTCTAATGGATACGGCTGAACTCCAGACCGGAACGATGGATCGGAGGCAATCATGAAGTGGAGAATTTTCACCCGTATTTTATCGCTTTCTCTTTTGGTAGCTCATGTTTCAGCTCGCGGCCTAGAAAGCCCTGCGACCATCATCTACGATGATCACGCAACCGAGATTGGGAGTGCTAATGACGATGCCGGCCAGCTGTGGATTACGACAGTCGATCTGCAGCGTGCCACGGGCTTTGAGTTGAAGCCGCAAGGTGTCTGCCGGAATGAGCTATGCTTTCCGCTACCCAAGTCCCGACAGCAGGAATTCGTGCGCAAAAGTACGGGGAAGACTTGGTTCAATGTCGTTGCCTTTGCGCGGCTCGTGCATCAGCCGGTTGCCCATGATGAAGCTCTTGCCACCTGGTACTTCGGATTGCGTTCCGACCAGAGACACGGTTTATCTTCCCTTGAGGCTCCCGATTTCACTCTTCCAGACATGAACGGCAAGATTCACTCGCTGTCGGATTTTCGGGGGAAGAAGGTTTTGCTGCTCACCTGGGCTTCGTGGTGAGGATGCCGTCTAGACTTGCCAGGCTGGCAAGCAATTTATCAGCAGCTCAAAGATAAGAACTTCGAGATGGTCGCTGTCGCCCAGGACACCAACGGCGTCAAGGACGCTGGACCGTGGATTATCGCCGCCAACCCAACCTACACCGCTTTGATCGACGAGAAACATCTCGTCTCCAAGCTCTACAACATGGTCAATGTGCCAACCGGAGTGTGGATCGACGAGCAAGGAAAAATTGTTCGGCCAAACGAAGTCGCTTTTGTTGACGATCGGTTCAAAAATTTCAGCGGGCTTGATTCAGGTCCTTACCTCAACGCTCTGAGAGATTGGGTCCAAAAGGGTGACAAGAGCATTTACACGATGAGCGAAGAGCAGCTTCGCGAAAAACTAGCTGTCAACGACCCCAATATCATTCTGGCAGCGGCCGAATTTGGACTCGGCGAGCATCTCTATAAGTCCGGACATTTGAATGAAGCGATTCCTCATTTCAAGGAAGCGCAGCGTTTGAATCCGAAGAGCTGGAACTACAAGCGTCAAGCATATGCGCTGTCCGATGCCAAACGCGACTATGGAACAACCTTTATGGACGAGGTCGAGAAGGCCGGTGGGAGCAAAGTCTATTATCCCCCTCCCGATCTGAAACCCAGCGTCACGCGAAAAGACCAAAAGGCTCAAGAATAATGGGAATCGGAGTTACATGAGTTCCGCGTGGCGAACGCGTGCCGGAATTTGCGGAGAAAGAACTCGAGCAGTACGGGCCTTCCGAACACTTATTCCCATGCTTTGAGACACACTGTACGCAATTCAGTTTCGCGTGAAAAACGATACGTTTCAGTTTGAATTCGTGCCGCTTGTGTGGCCGACACCCGACGCCAACTTGAATCGAAAGAGAAACGAAATCCGCGGACGATCAACCAAAATAGTTTTCGGACTTGGCACATTCTTGTCACACGGAAAAAGGGAGAAATCTGGAACGCGTTGAAAACAGGACAGATTAAAGTGGCGGAGAGGGTGGGATTCGAACCCACGGTAGGGGTTAACCTACACACGCTTTCCAAGCGTGCGCCTTAAACCGCTCGGCCACCTCTCCCGCGACGGAGGCAACCTTATCAATTTAGCAGAAACTCCCCGTTCGCGCACACTTCCGTGGCTTCGCACATTCTTTTTCCTCTGCTAAACTGTCGTCTGCGGTTCCGGGATCGTCTAATCGGTAGGACATCAGCCTTTGAAGCTGAGTATCGTGGTTCGAGTCCACGTCCCGGAACCAAACTCTTCTCTGCTCCGACGCGGCATCGCGTTGGCTCGCGCACATTAGACAGCATTCAACTGCAGGGCGCGTACATTAGAGTGCTAGGTTGAGAAAGTCAGTTGGGCGCGGCGCTGCTGTGGATTATAGAACGAATGAAGTCCGCTTCCTCTTGCCGGTAGGGCTGGCCGTCCGCGCGGAAAATTTCGTGAAACCACACGGTCGGTTCGCGATTCACGTAGGGATTCTTCCAGGAGTCCCACGGCAGATAAGTTTGCGTTTTCCCTGCGACGAGTCCCCAATTGATGGCCGCAACGTGGTATTTCTTTGCAATGGGGAGCGTGCCCTGAAATGTGCTGCCATTTCCACGGGCCATGTATTCCGTGCAAAGAATGGGCCGGTGATATTGCTGCAGCGACAGCACTCGCTTTTCAAACACGTCGGGCCCGTCGTAACTGTGAAAGGAAACGACGTCGGAAAAAGTTAGCTGAATTTTTTCCGTCGAGCCAAGTTTGTCGGGAGATGACCAATCCTCTGTCCAAACACCGCTCGTCAGCGGTTGCGACGCACCCGCCTCTCGCGCCCAATCGAATACGCGTGGCAAAAGCGCATGCACGAGTTCTTTCTTGTTGCGCGGCTCGGAGTTCGCATAGCTTCCATCGTTTATGTTGTCCGGCTCGTTCCAAACGTCCCAGCCAAGAATCCGCTGGTCCTTGGCAAATGCTCCGACCACTCCTTTGACATAGGCCTCGAGCCGCGAATATTGACTGGGATCTTTAAGCGCAGCAGCTCCCGGGCTTTGCACCCAGCCTGAATTGTGCACGCCAGGTTTCGGCGCGCGCTGTTTTCCGAGCTGGGGATTTGGGTCCCAGCAGGAATCGAAAAGCACAAAGAGCGGCTTGATTTTGTGTTTCTGCGCGATATTTAGAAAAATGTCGAGTCGCTTCTTGAATCCCTCCGGATCCTGCTGCCAGAGCAAATCGTGCAAGAACACGCGCATAGTGCTCAAACCTAGCGATTCTGCCCAGCCGAGTTCTTGATCAATGCGCTGCGGATCGAAACTCGCGGCCTGCCACATTTCCAGCTCGTTGATGGCAGTAGATGGAATATAATTGCTGCCAACGAGCCAGGGTTGCTTGGCGTACCAGTCGTTCGCGGTCTTCTCCGTCCAACGGACCGTCTGCGCTTGCAAACAAAGCGCAAAGCCCAAAATGACCACGATGCCAGCCAGGAAGCGTTTCATCGGACTTGTTTGTCTCCGTTAGCGGGCTACATGCCGTTCAAACTTTAGAGCGCTCCGGCTTTTTTCAACTCGTCCTTCATTCCGGCCCAGCTCTGCCGCGTGGATTCCTCAGCCGTGGCTGCGCCTCGCCAATGCGTTTCCAGGCTGACGGCAAAATGGTAGCCGTCGCGTTTCAAGGCCTCGAATTGGCCGGTCCAATCGATGATGCCACGGCCCATTGCGGCCCAGGCGTAGCCGTTACCTTCCGGCTTTTTCGCGACGTCTTTGCAGTGGCAATGGCCAATGCGCTCCTTTGGTAGAAGAGCGTATCCATCTGGATAGGCCTTTTCGCCGCGCGAAGCAGCGTTTCCCGGATCCCAGTTCAGCATCAGAGAAGCTGACTTCACTCCGGCGAGAACTTTCGCTGCCTCCGCCCCCGTGGCGGTATTGCACGCGGCTTCGTTTTCGAGCAGCAGCGTCACGCCTTTCTTCCCCGCAATACCGGCGGCGGCAAGGAGTTTTTCATTCATCGCCGCACGATACGGTGTCTGGTCTTCGAGCCGCCAAAAATCGAAGCAGCGCACGCGGTCAGTCTGGAAGGCTTTCGCCATCTCAATACTGCGTTCGAGCACTTCGTCCTGCTGCTCGTAGGTGAAATCGGCGTTGAATTGGGCGCCTTTGGGGCCGAATTTCGATTTCGGCGCACCCGGCCAATCCACTTTAAAGAGTGGGCTGCCGATGTCCGTCACGCGTAATTTGTATTTTTCGAGAATGCGGCGCGCTTCGGCTACCTCTTTAGCATCCAGGTGAAGCAGGTTTTTGTTCCACATGCCGCGCAGCTCGATCCACCCCAGGCCAAATTCGCGCGAGATCACTTCGCAGGAGCGGCCGAAGTCTTGACTCACTTCATCGTTGATGACGGCGACGCGAAATGGCGAATTCATACTATCAGCCCCAGCTTTGCTTCTCGGCATTTCAAGGGGCGAGAGGTCAGCCGATGGATAAAGCCGCGCTCGGGCAGACAGCAAGACCTCTGGAAAGGACGCTGCCGCGGCCAAAGCGCCCATCCCAGCAAGAAACTCACGGCGAGGTTTGCGAGATTCCATTGACCCTCCCTTGTATTTGTATGCGGACAAGATACCTCAAGCGGTCGCTTCTGGACAGTATTTCAACGGGAAAATTTGGAGGTTGGTCATGGAGGAGGGATGATGGTTTGCCAGCACGGCAATCAGCCCTTATGATTTTATCGATGCACGGCTGAGCGTCTCTCAACGAGCCGCTCGAGGTCATGATGTCCCAGGAAACGACGCAAAATCATCCTCACATCAACCCCTGGATCATCGCGATCGCGGTCATGCTCAGCACTTTTATGGAAGTGCTGGACACCACGGTCGTAAACGTCTCGCTTCCTCACATTGCTGGCAGCCTTTCGGTGACCGTCGACGAAGCCACCTGGACGCTCACATCCTATCTCGTCGCAAACGCCATCATATTGCCGCTGACTGGCTGGCTCTCCAATTTTTTCGGTCGCAAGCGCATGCTGATGCTCTCCGTGACGGGCTTTACGATCGCGTCCTTCTTGTGCGGCCTCGCTCCCAGCCTTCCTTTCTTGGTGGTTTGCCGAATCATCCAGGGCGCATGCGGTGGTGGTTTGCAGCCCATTTCACAAGCCATATTGCTGGAGTCTTTTCCGCCGGAAGATCGCGGCAAGGCCATGGGATTCTGGGGACTTGGCATCGTTGTCGCTCCCATGCTCGGCCCGGTCCTCGGCGGCTGGCTCACCGACAGTCACTCGTGGCGCTGGGTTTTTTACATCAACGTGCCGATTGGCATCGCCTCTATCGTAATGACGTCGCTCTTCATCTTCGACCCGTCTTACATCCGCCGCGCTTCGCAAAAAATCGATTACTGGGGCATCGGCCTGCTCGCCGTGGGAATTGCCACGCTGCAGATCGTCCTCGATAAGGGCCAGGAAAAAGATTGGTTCGGTACGGATTGGATTACCGCGGTTGCCATCGTTGCCGCCGTCACGCTTATCGCGTTTCTGGTTTATGAACTCCGCGTTAAGGATCCCGTTGTCAACTTACGCGTTTTTAAAGACCGCTCCTATTCCACCGGCGTATTCCTTATGTCGCTGCTCGGCGTCGGCCTCTACGGCACTACCGTGTTGATACCGCTAATCCTCCAAACGCTTCTCGGCTACCCGGCTCTGCGCGCCGGTTTTGCCATGGCGCCCCGCGGCCTCGGCTCCTTTATCGCCATGCCGATCGCCGGCATCATTATGTCCAAATTTGATCCTCGCAAGATGCTGGCGGTGGGAATGGTCGTCTGCGGATTTACGCTGTTCCAAATCTCACGCCTGGATCTCAGCGCCGGTTATTGGGACTTCTTCTGGCCACAACTTTTCATGGGCTTGTCACTGGGGCTGATTTTCGTCCCGCTCACCACCATCAGCATGGCTCCCATTCGCAAAGAAAACATGGGCAACGCAACGAGCCTGTTCAATCTCGTCCGCAACCTGGGAGGCAGCATCGGCATTTCCGCAGTCAGCACCATGCAGACGCGTTTTCAACAAAGAAATATCAACCAGTTGGGCGCGCATGTCACTCCTTTCAGCGTTAGCGCCCGGAATATGATGGATTCTCTTCAGGGGATGTTCATGTCCAGCGGGTCGGACAGCGCTACCGCGACCCACCAGGCGCGCGCAGCGATGTTTGGAATGGTCGAGCGGCAGGCCAGCATGCTCGCCTACAACAGCATCTTCGTGATTCTGGCGGGATTGTTTGTCCTGATGCTTCCGTTCATTTTTCTGATGCGCCGCCCCCAAGCAAGGGGCGGCCCGATGGCCATGCACTGACACTTCAACGCAGCGCGGCTTTCCCAACCGCGCAGGGAGTTCTCCACGCGATTCTCGTGTAATTCTGTTCGATTTAATTTATTGCGACACTAAGCGTTGGTGAAGTCCGGACTTCGTGGTCTCGGCTACTGCTCTGGATCATAGGGAATGGGCCCGGTCAGTGGTACAAGAATTTCCTCCGTGGAAACCCCTGACTCTTTCTCCGCGGTCTTATCCAGTTTCCGCTGCACGCGCTTTTCTTCCTTCATTTTGCGCTTTTCCATTCTCTTCATTTCTTTTTGGCGCTTCTGGAATGTCGTTGTCATTGCGTCTCCTCGCAGGCGCTGCCCGGCGCGGCACAGGCCGTCGCCGCCAAGCTATATACGTCACGGTGCTTTACCAGCGCGGTTCGCGGGGTTGCCGCGCAGACTCGCGGTAGTCCTCATTCGAAAAGCGTTCGCGTCCACCGCCTCCGCCCTTGCCACGTCCTCCACCACCGCCGCCGCCCGGCCCGCCAAAATTGCGAGGCCCGCGCGGAGGTCCTCCTTCACCTTTCGGCCGCGCTTCATTCACCTTCAAATTGCGTCCGCCCAATTCCTTGCCATCGAGTCCAGCCATGGCCTTGGCCGCTTCCTCGTCATTGGGCATTTCCACAAACGCAAACCCGCGTGCCCGCCCGGTTTCCCGGTCCATAGCCATGTGCACACGCGTCACTTGCCCAAACGGAGTAAACAGGTCGCGCAGTTCGCCTTCCGTGGTCTGAAAACTCATGTTGCCGACAAACAAACTCTTCATCTTGATTCTCCCCGAACTCTTCGAAGCACCATGAGTGCAGGTTCTCGGCAAGCTCGCGCTTCCCGGACGCTACGATACACTGGCCTAAAATTGGCTGAATCCAATGCAGGGAGGGCCAAAGCGCGCCCCTCAAGGAGTTCAGGCAACCCTACTTCGGGAGTCTACAGGAAGACAATAGCACATTTGGCTGCGAAATCCGTCAAGCTCATTTTGTCGAAAGGGATGGTTGCCCGGTCGCCCCAATCTGCTCTAGCTTTTCAAAATCTCGCCTACGGCGCGCCAGGCTTGATCGATGGCGACATCCGAATATGCGCTGGCCCCTGCGTCTGAGTTCGCAATCGCAATCTTGCCAAACGGTTTTCGTCCGACCACCCACGGCTTCTCTTCCTCTCTCCAATCCGGATCGAAAAGCGCATTCGGTGTATACGCATATCCGTGCGCCCAACGATTCACCGTAATGCCTTCGATGTCACGCGCAGGATCAAGTCCTGCGCCGCCCAGCATTCTTCCAAGCTGGTCTCGCACGTTGCGTTCGAACTTTGAAAACGGCGTGTCCATCAATTCCATGCGGCCCGCACGAAACTGATCGCGCATCGGCAGCCCCGGCTTACAGGGGGTGCGCAGCATGAACAAAACCATCGGCTCTTCGGGTTTGCTGGGAAACGCATAGTCGCCGATGCTCACCGGAAAATCGAGCGCCGCGTATGTGTGATATCCGCCCGGCGCAACTATGTGATGAATGCCCAGTTTCGCAAACGAAGTCCAATTGCGCAGCGCGACGTGCGTATACACCCGCGGTGTCTTCACAAGATAAGACAGCGCTTCTTTTTGCTTCTGCGGCAGCGTGCGGCAAATGTACGGAATCATTCCGTTGTAGCACGCCAGCACGCAATTCTTCGCTTGCACGGACTGTAACTTTTTTCCGCGCATGTAGGCAATGTCTACCGTCTTTGGCCCGTCGCCGCCCGTTGCGATGCCCATCGCGACGCTTGCCCCGGAGTGCTGCACATGCATCACCGTGCTATTGAGCCGCATCCTCACCGGCGCATCTTTCACATCGAGCTTGCTGTAATCCGCTCGCGCCGTCACCACGTCGTCCATCGTGTGCCCCGGCATAGCGCTCGGAATCAGCGCTCGCACCAGCAACCGTGCAATCGACGCATTTCCATCGGGAAAATGAAAAATGTAAGGCTCTTCTTTTTCGTGTTCGCCGATGCCCAAGCCATCAAAGCCCGGATAGGTGAATGATCCGTAGTCATCGCCCGATTCGAAGCACCCCAGCGCAGGAACTGCATCAATCCCCACCCCGTATAAGTCGTGGGGAAATGTCTGGAAAAACGGCAGCGCCTCAGCATCCACGTTGCAGAACTTCGTCAAATAATCCGCGTAGCTGATTTTCGCCAGCTTCGCGCGCTTCTCTTCCTTCGAGAGCCCCGCAAGATAGTCCACCTTCTCTGTATAAACACGCGCAAGGTCTTTCCTCGCGACGTCAGAAAGCGGCGCCTTCGCCAAGAATTCCGGCCACGGCGTAGTATTCATGCCCCTAATCAGCCGGTCCTCGCCAAATGTCTCTTTGTCGAAAAACGCCGCCGTCCCCATCTTGGCGTAGAGTTTCTGATCGTAGGCCTTGTAGAACCGCTCCGTCTCGATCCCAATCTCCTTAATCAGACCTTTGGCAACCGCGCTGTAATTCCCCGGGCTCTCAATCGATTGCGTGCCTCCATAACTCAGCACCATGCGGTTCCCCGCGCGAAACTCATTGCGCTTCGCATGCCCGCCAAAGTCATCGTGGTTATCGAGAATCAGAATCCGCGCTTCGCGTCCCGCGCCCTTCCGATAAAAATACGCCGCTGCCAGCCCACTGATCCCGCCGCCTACCACAACCAAATCGTAAGTCTCGCCTGTCTTACCCGCCGCCCCGTCTGCGTCCCAACTCTCCCCATCGCGCAGCCGGTGCGCAAACGTAAAAGTTCCATCATGATTCCCGCGCATCCCCATCAGCGCCGGCGGATAGTAATTTGCAGCCTTCTCCGGCGCGAAGTCGTCAAGCGCCGCCGCTGCTAGCAAGGTTTCTGCACCCAGCACGCCACAAGCCAGCGTCCCGCCCACGCCAACAGCCATGCCATTCAAAAAATCGCGTCGCGTAATCCCGCGATCCATCCCCAGTTCACGGTCTTTTTTATCCACTGCTCATCCTCAGCCTCTTCTTCATTCCGCAAGCGCCCGATTGTAGCGCAATCAAGCGCAACATCGAGGCACACTTCTCCATGCCCTCTGTGTCTCTGCGCCCTTCTGCGTTAAATCTCTTTCTTCGTTTTTTTAGGATTTGGCCGTCGCGAGAAACCTACAGCTCTCGCAAGGCAGTAGCTACAGGTAGGCTTGCCGCTCGAATCGCAGGAAAAATGCCGCCAAACACACCCATTGCCAGTGCGAACACGATGCCCATAACAAGGAGGTCCGGAGTGATCTTAAAGGCGAACGCAAGGTTGGAGAAGGTCTGAAAATTGATGGTGCTTGTTGTCAAGCCGTTCAGCCGGAGAACAGCAAGGCAACCTAACACGCCGCCAACAAAAGAAATCAAGAGCGCCTCAATGAGAAAAGAGAAAACGACGGAAGGACCGCCAAAACCGAGAGCGCGCATGGTAGCAATTTCCCGGCCGCGATCCGCGACTGCCGAATACATAGTATTAAGCGCGCCAAAGACCGCGCCGATGGCCATGATCATGGCGACGAAACCGCCAAGTCGAGTAATAAGCGTAGTCAGGCTCGTCGATTGTTTGGCGTAATAATCGATTTCCCGCATGACGTCCACGTTAAGCCGCGGATCAGTAGTAACAGAGTCTTTCAGTTGGCCCAAAGCGTCTGGAGAAGTAAGGTGAACCGTGACGGACTGGAAACTATTATCAGGCCGGCTGTAGGCCGCACTCAGAAGATGCGAGTCTCCCCAAACTTCAGAATCGAACGAACTGCCTCCAGCGTCAAAGATCCCCACAACTTGCCAGCGCACCGTGCCAAGCGCAATCGAATTGCCAAGCTTTAAGCCAGAATACGTATTGGTCGCGTTTTTCCCCGCGACCACTTCGGCGAGCCCTGCCTTGAACATGCGCCCCTGTACGATTTTCACTTGCTTGCGTATTTCCAGCACGTTGGGTGAAACCCCGCGAAGCTCCACGTTTGCATCCGTGCCAGTCGAAAGCAAAGGGATCGGAGCCATCAGCACGGCTTCCGGGGTCACCATGGGCCCATTCGCTCCGCGCGCAACTCCAGGAGCATCTTGAATGATCTTTACCGAGTCGAGCGGAACCCCGCTGGTCATCTCGGAAGTGGCACCCGCGCGCACGATTAGTGCGTTATCGCGCGAGCCGGAGGCGACGAGCGTCGCCTGGAACCCGCGCGCGAGCGACAGCATCGCAATGAACACCCCGACGGTTCCAGCAATTCCCAGCACGGCAACGATTGTCGAAGTCCACCGCGCCCTTACGCTGCGAATGTTGTATACAATGGGAATCGCCATCTCAAACCCTCCGCAGGGCGTTCACAACACGCATGCGCATCGCGCCAATTCCGGGTATCAAGCCGCTGACGATGCCCACAAAAACGGCGAACACCAGCCCGAGCGACAGCATGGTTTTCGAGAGGAGCAGAGGAGGGAGCAATCCCGTGACCGCTGCGCTAATTACCGGAATGGCGGCCCACGCCAGCAAAAGTCCCAGCAAGCCCCCGAAGAGCGAAATCATCATGGATTCAGCAAGCACAAGGAAGAGAATCGAACGGTCGGTGACTCCAATTGCCTTTAAGACCGCCAGCTCGGCGGTACGTTCGCGGACAGAAATAGCCATGGTGTTTCCCGTAACCAGAAGAAGAGTAAAGAAGACAACGCTCCCGACGGACAGGATCAGAAACTCAATGTTTCCAAACTGTTTTGCAAAACCGGCGGCAAAAGCAGATTCGGTTTCCGTCTTGGTTTCGTAGGAAGAATTGCCGAACTTTTTGTCAATGGTCTGAGCGACGCGGACGGAGTCGTCTGGGCTATTGAGCTTGAGGATGTACCATCCTGCTGTGCCCTTCAGGACAGCGGGAACATTCTCGTCGAAGTTTTTCCACTGAAGCCAGAATTGGCCTTCGTCACCGTCTGCTTTCTCCGTATGGTAGATGCCATCGAGATTGAATTCCCAGGTTTTTGTCGGCCCATACAACGAGTTCTTGATGGGAATGCGGTCGCCCACCTTCCATCCAAAGCGCTTTGCCGTCTTGGCGCCCGCAATCGCGCCTTGCTGGTCCTTCACGAAACTATTCCACTGGTCATCAGGCACAATGAACTCCGGATACACCTTGCGGTGATTTTCCGCATCAATCACAAACTGCGGAAAGAAGTTTTTCTCCTCCTGATAAACCCCGCCGAACCAATGGTCGTGTGTAACATACTTCACGCCCGGAATCGCCCGCACTTGGTCCGCATAAGATACGGGCATAACCTGCATCAACCCGACGCGGCTGACGATCACCAGCCGGTCTGCGCCCGCAATGTCAATCCCGCGGTTGAAAGCGCTGTTCACCACTGCCAAGAACGTAAAGAGCACCAGCGAAATGGCGAACGACCCAATCGTGAGAATCAAACGAATTTTCTTCCGAAACAGATTAGCGAAGATTAGCGATCGGAATTTCACCTGACACCCCCAGCGACCACTCCTTGCTCAAGTTTGGAAGCTTCGACTAGCACGCCTTTATCGAGATGCAGCGTGGTATGCGCTCGGGCAGCCACAACCGGGTCGTGTGTCACCATCAAAACGGTTTTGCCGTGCTTGGCGACAAGCTCCTCAATCAAAGCCATGATTTCGTCGGCGCTCTTGCGGTCCAGGTCGCCGGTAGGCTCGTCGCACAGTAGAAAAGTCGGGTCGGAGACAATCGCGCGTGCAATCGTGACGCGCTGCTCCTGTCCGCCCGAGAGTTGCCTCGGGTAATGGCTCATTCGGTCCGCTAACCCAACCACACTCAGAGCAGTTTCCACATGCTTTCGGCGTTCAGAGCCGGAAAGCTTGGTCAGCAAAAGCGGCAACTCCACATTTTGGAACGCCGTCAGCACCGGAATCAGGTTGTACATCTGGAAGACGAAACCTACGTGCCGCGCGCGCCATTTCGTTAACTTGCTCCCGGACATGTGCGTGATTTCATCGCCGTCAACGGTAATGCTCCCCTGCGTCGGCACGTCCAAGCCGCCCAGCAGATTCAGCAGCGTGGTTTTTCCCGAGCCGCTCGGCCCCATGAATCCCACGAAATCGCCCTTATCCACATCCAGATTCAGCCGCTGCAGCACCTGAATCTCTTCACCGCCGCGTCGGTACGTCTTCGAAAGCCCGCGCACCTGAATCAGACTCTTCCCATTCCCCTGGCCATCCACTCGAATCATTTTCGCAGCTCCTATTTCTTGATCTGCACAGCCTGCCCGTCTTGCATATTGGCGGGCCCTTTTACGACCACCGCATCGCCTGCCACTATGCCCGACAGAATCTCCGTTTGCGCACCTTGTGTGTTTCCTGCAGCCACCGCGCGCCGCTCCAGCTTGTCGTTCTTTACCAGGAACACAATCTTTTTCCCGTTCTCGTCGCGCACCGCCTCATTCGGAAGCAAAGCCGCCACCACCGGCGCGGAAGCATCGACCTTCTTCACCGGCTCGTCGCTCAAAAATGTCACCTTAATTCCCATATCAGGCAAAATTCGAGGGTCAAGCTTGTCGAACGATATGCGCACCTTTACGGTCGCCTTCTGCCGGTCCGCCGTCGGAATCACCGTCCGTACATGGCTCGGAATCTCCCAATTAGGATAGGCGTCCAGAATCGCCGTCACCTTCTGCCGATCCTTCACGCGCGCGATGTAGGACTCATTCACGTCCACTTCAATCTCATTTGAATTCATGTCCACGATCGTGGCAATGCCCGTGCGCGTAAACCCTCCGCCCGCCGAAATCGGCGACACCATCTCACCCACCTGCGCATCCTTCGAAACCACGATCCCATCGTACGGCGCGTTGATCACGCAATTGTCCACTGCCTGCTGCGCCTCGCGAATCCGCGCCTCGGAAGATTGCACCTGCTGCTTCGCCAACTGGATTTTCGCCCGAAGGCTATCCGCGGCAGCGCTTGAGGTGTCCAATTGCTCCTGCGACTGCACGCCGGCCTTGCGCAATGCCTCGGCGCGCTGAAGCTGGATTTCCGCGAGCCTGAGCTGCACCTGAAAATCCGCGATGGCCGCCTGCGCTGCATCCCGGTCCGCCTTAACAGAATCCAGCGCCCGCTTCGCATCTGAATCATCCAGCGTGGCCAGCAACTGCCCCGCGTGCACATGCGTCCCTTCGTCGAAGAACACTCCCGTCACTCGCCCCGTAATCTTAGCTGCAATGGTAGCCCTTCGCCGCGGCGTTACGTATCCGCTGGCATTCAATATCGCCGAGCGCCCTCCGGCCTCTGGTTTCTGCGCCGTCACCACTTCCACCGCCGGCGTCTGATTCCGAAAGGCATATGCCAACCCCGCGATGATAACTATTGCTCCGAGTACCGCCGACGCATAGTTAAGTAGCTTCCCCGTCTTCCCGCCCGAGCGGTGACTGTCTTGGATCCGCAAAGAACCCAGATCCGCTTTTGGATGCATCTCCGTCGTTGCCATCAATACCCTGCTCTCCCTGCCAGACGCCCTTCACCTGCATGTACGAGAGATCGAATCGAAAGATTTCGGGCTGCGCCCGGTTTTCTGCTTCCCATTCTAACCCCCTTGTTGCCTACAGTCCGGTTCCAGCGAACTGCCGCCTAAGTTTTCCGTACGTTTATGCTCTTGTGGCCGAATCTGTCGCCCGGCGCTTTGTGAGGCGCCGGTCTTCGAGTTATACTCTTTCTGCTGCTAATTATCTTAGTCCGTGAGATAATTAGCTGTCAAGATAAAATGCGCCAGATAAATTGCACCGCCCAGCTGCCAAGGCCTGCTTCCTCACGCAAACGCAATGCCTTGATCATTCGGGTTGGGATGGAACTTGGCCGCGAGCTCAGCACCACTTCCATCTTTTTCCACCAGGCCATTGCCGGCAAATTGGGCCTCAATGTTACTGATACCAGATGCTTTGAATTGATGTCCCGTTATTCGCAGGGCCCCCTCACCGCCGGAGATCTCGCCCGCGCCACCGGCTTGACCACCGGCGCCGTGACTGGCATTCTCGATCGCCTCGAAAAAGCTGGCCTGGTCGAACGCTATCGTAACGCCATCGACCGCCGCAAAGTCTTTGTCCGCCCCCGCATGGAAGCCCTCCAGCGGATCGGCCGCCTCTACGAAGGCCTCGCCACCGCCTCGCTCAAACATGCCTCCGGCTATTCAACTAAAGAGCTCGAGCTCATCAAGGATTACCTCGAAGGCAGCCTTCGGGTCCTCCGCGATCAAAGTGCCAAGTTCACTTAGCCCACCCAATTCTCTGCCCAACACAGGGGAGGGGGGCCCACTCGGTCGATTACCAAATTACCCAGTTCATCCTCTTGTTCGTAACTGAAACCAAGAATCCCATTACCGGACGTATGCACAGTGCTATGTCCTCTCCGTCACTCCGTAAGTCCCACACATCGCATCACTTAGCTGTGTAAACTCGCAAGTAGTCGGAATGCGCGCTATTCTTCGTATTTTGAATGGAGACCGCCCACATGCTGAACTTTTGGAGAGACATCCAGTATGCCTTCCGTACGCTCACGAAGAACCCCGGTTTCGCCTTCATAGGCATCCTGACCCTGGCCCTCGGCATGGCCGCCAATACCACCATCTTTAGCGTGATCAACGGGCTTCTTCTGCGGCCCCTGCCGGTGCCCCATCCCGAGCAGGTTACGGTCCTCGCCCTGCAGCAATCTGGAACCCCGGAACTTCAGAGTTTCTCCTATCCAGACTTTCTGGATCTTCGCAGTCAATCCGATTCGATGGGCGATCTCTTCGCTTATCGAACCTCCCTCGCGGGACTCGCCGTGGATAACAAGGGAGACCACTGCATCATAAGCCGCGTCTCGAATAACTACTTTTCCGTCTTGGGGATCACTCCGGCGGCTGGCCGCCTCATTCTTCCCACGGAAGGGATCTCTCCCGGAGCGGATCCCATCGTCGTTCTTGGTTATTCCTACTGGCATAAGCGATTTGCCGGTGATCCAAGCGTCATCGGGAAACACGTTGAGATGAATGGCCATCCGGCGACTATCGTCGGAGTCACACCCAAAGGATTTTACGGCACCTATGCAATGCTCAACATGGATGCCTATGTTCCCTTAAGCGCCGATTTCACGGACGAACTCGGCACTCCGGTATCCGACATGTGGACGAAGCGCGAACTGCGCAACCTGACCGTGCTCGGGAGACTCAAGCCCGGCGTGGACATAAAACAAGCCCAGGCCTCTCTCAACGTCGTCGCCAAGCGCATTGCCGAGCAGCACCCCGACGCGGACAAAGACATCTCCGTCCGTGTCTATCCGGAAAAGCTCGCTCGCCCCGAGCCCGATAACGAGAATACGTTGCCGACAGTTGCGTTGATCTTCATTTCGCTCTCCTCGCTGGTACTTCTTGTTGCGTGCTTCAACGTCGCTAATGTTCTCCTGGTTCGTGCTACCGTGCGGCAGCGCGAAATGGCCATCCGCGCGGCCCTGGGCGCCGGACGCAGCCGCCTCGTCCGCCAATATCTCACGGAGAGTTTGCTACTCGCGTTTCTCGGCGGCGGCGCCGGGCTGCTGCTTGCCTCCTGGGCCTCGGGATTCCTCAGTTCTCTCTCTCTTGGCACGAGTCTCCCGGTCCAGTTCGACTTCCGTCCCGATGGCCGCGTGTATCTCTTTGCGTTAACGGCCGTTCTCCTAACCGGCCTGATCGTTGGGATCGTGCCCGCGCTGCGCATCGCGCGAACCAGTGTCAGCTCCGTGCTGCATGAAGGCGGTCGTGGTTCCTCCGATGGCCCCCGTCGTCAATTTACGCGCAACACTTTAGTCGCCGCCCAGGTTGCCGGCTCGCTGGTGCTGCTCATTGTCGCAGGACTCTTCATCCGGAGTCTTGGTAAGGCGCAGAGCATAAATCTCGGGTTCGATTCCGATCAGGTCTTAAATCTCTCCACCGATGTGAATGGACTCGGCTATTCGGAAGCACGCGGAAGGGAATTTTATCGTGATCTTGAAGTCCGCATCCGCGCTCTCCCCGGCGTGGTCTCTGAAGCGCAGGCATTCACCGTGCCCCTGGGTTACATCAGCGCGGCGGACCGCGTGAGCATTCCGGAACATCCCGTCGAGCCCGGGAAACAGGCTCCCAGTATCGGCAACAATTCCGTTACACCCGGTTATTTCCAGACTCTGCGGATTCCTTTGCTCCGGGGCCGGGATTTCACCAGCGCGGACAGCGCAACGGCGCCGCGGGTCGCTGTCATCTCCGAAGCGATGGGCAAGAAGTTCTGGCCGAACGAAGACGCTCTCGGCAAACGCTTCGATATTAAAGACAATCATGGGAAACCTATTGAAGTCATCGGAGTGGTTCAGGACGCCAAATATCGCGATGTCACCGAACAGCCACAACCTTATTTTTATTTACCGCTCAGCCAGAGTTATCTGCCGTTGCGCACCATCCACGTTCGTACTTCCGTTCCTCCGGAAACCCTGGCGGTCCAGATCGAGGAGCAGATCCGCGAGTTGGCTCCCGGTCTTGCGGTCAGTGAAGTGCAAGACATGAGGCAGGCTCTCCAGGGCGCAAATGGATTTTTCTTCTACAGCTTTGGAGCACAGTTGACCGCGGTCATAAGTCTTCTCGGATTGATTCTTGCCGTCGTCGGAATCTACAGCGTGGTTTCCTACGCCGCCGCGCAGCGCACGCAGGAGATCGGCATTCGCATCGCCATGGGAGCATCTCCTCGCGATATTTTGAAAATGGTCTTGCGGCAAGGACTAGGCGTGGTCGGCATCGGCCTGGCCCTCGGGTTAGTTATTGCGCTGGCCGGCACGCGCTTGATGAGCGGCCTCATCGTGGGCATCCGACCCAGCGACCCGCTCACGTTTGCAGTCGTGGTCCTCCTGCTCACGGGGATTGCTCTCTTGGCGTGCTGGATTCCCGCGCGCCGCGCTACGCGCATTGACCCCCTCGTCGCTCTACGGCATGAGTAGGGCATGGTCCACTGCGGGGACCTATGTCGCGAATCGAGTTAATGCTGTGCGCTGATGGCGCTCTCCAGTCCTGCCGCTATTTTCACGACTGGTCCGTTCATGAATGCCGGCCTCAGTTCATCTTTCCATTTCGCCTGCGGCCCGTAGACGATTGCCTCATCCCAGAAGAACCCCTTCTGCACGCAGCAATCAGGCTGCGACTTTGGTGGCTTATCGTTTGCGATTCGATTGAGCTCTTGCGCCACGAGGTGATTTGGATCCCAGAACTGTTTCGCGCGCGTATCCGGAATTCGGCGCAGCGTGCTCCAGCTTGGGGCGCGCCAGTCCGTCGGTAGGATTGGTTCCCACACCACCAGCACTCGGAGCTTCGGATCCGAATCGCGCTTCAGAATCTGTTCGGCTGCGGAGGCCCCCCGCAGACATGTCATTCAAGTAGGAGACAACAATAGAACCAGGCGAGGACCATCCACCGATTTGTCGAACGAATTTTCGAACTCCACAAGATTGTTCTGTGTAAGCGTCGCGAGCGGCTCTTGCCCAGGCGGCACCGCCGATCCCACCCAAAGGTATGCCGCACCAGCAGCCACCGCCGCCGCCGCCAAAACAATAATTGCGATGGACTTTCCCTTCACTTTGGGTACCCCGCAAATCGATCTGCAATGAACCCGGCAATTTCCTGCGGAAACAAAATCATCGCAATCACCAATGCCAATGACGACCACAACAAAATCGCGCTCAAATAACTCCGCTTCGCGGCACACTGCTTAGCCCCCCGCTGCTGCCAGAAACCTACCCCCAGCAGAGCAATCGACAACCCCAGCAGCCACGGCCGCAGAGTCTGAAAAAAAATGCTCGCCCCTGCGGTCCCCATCGCTGCCGCAAATCCCAACGGTAGGCAACACCCCATCGTTGCCAGCGAACTTAGAATCGCTCCAAGCGACGCCGAGATGACGGATCTCTGCCTCACGCTCTTTTCGCCCTCGCGTGCCTCTCGCACGGCGCGTCGAATCATCTCGACGGGCGGAACGCCGGCCTCTTTGGCCCCCGGATAGATGCGGCAGGCCAGGGCGTTCAACTCCAGCTCCTGCGATTCCCCGGCAATGTCGCGTCCATTGATTCGGATCGTTGGTGAGCCGCGAAACTTGAGTTCTCTAGCAACACTCGAATTCCTCACGGCAACCTCATGGATTTCCGTTGCGATGCCTTCGGCCAACAAGACATTCCTCAGCTCCTCCACCGCCCGTGGGTGATTAGGGCAATCCGGCACGTAGAACACTTCTACTTTCACTTGGCATGCTCCTCTTCGCTTGATTTTTTGGCTTTTAAGAGCGGACAGTGCGCGCGCTTCTTGCGTAATGCTCTGTCGCAACTGCGAAGGGCCGAACTCAGCTCGTGTTCCAGCCGCGCCAGATCTGCGAGTTTCACGTGCACGCAGGCGAGCTTCTGCTTCAGCCGGCGCCGCACCGGTGCGCAAGCCTGCAACTCGCTTTGCCGTATTTCCAGGAGTTCGCGGATTTCATGGAGCGTGAATCCCAGCCCTTTCGCCCGGCGGATGAATCGCAGGCTCTCGACCTCGCCATTGCCATATTGACGGAATCCGCCGTTTGTTCTCGACGCGCACGGCAGCAGGTTGCTGCGCTCATAAAAACGAATCGCATCCACGCTGAGCCCGATTCTTTTTGCAACTGCCCCAATTTGCATCTGGCCTGCTCCTCTCTCAAAATCTACACCCTTGAGTATAGTCCAGAGTCAAGCAGTAAAAGTCCTGCCCTATACTGCGCGCTTCGCGCTTGCGCCGCATGGCCGACCGCCTTACGTTTGTTTCCGGGTTGCCGCCCATACGGCCGGAACCGTCTGACAGCTATAATGCAAGGGTTCGATGTACAATCGCGGCCTGCGTAAGATTCGCGAACGAATTCATTAGGCAATTGGTCTGAGTCTTTTCCATATCGACTTTTTCGAGCGCAAAATGCACGAGATGACTGAAGGCGCGGACGGCTCGCTGGTGAGATGGGCGGCAGCCCACATAATGCGCGGTACTCTGCCTCTGCTTGCATTGGCCGTACTCCTCTTAGTTCCGTTTCACGGCGTCGAATCGAAGAGGACTACCGGAATCGTGGTTAAAACCACTTCCGGACCAGTATTAGGAGCGACTGAAAGAGGTGTTTTGGTTTTTCGCGGGATACGATTTGCAGCGCCACCCGTAGGCCCATTACGATTCCATCCCCCGGTTTCTCCAACTCCCTGGACTGAGGTTCAGCCAGCGCTGGACTTTGCTCCTGCTTGTCCCCAGCTCGTCGATATCGATCCGACCGAGAATAACAACTCGGTCATGGCAGAGGACTGCTTGGCGGTAAATATCTGGACGCCACAGGCGGACGCGAAGAAGCGCCCAGTGATGGTATGGATTCACGGCGGCGGGTTTGTCGGGGGAAGCGCAAGAAACACTTGGTATGACGGCGCAACGCTGGCAAGGCGCGGGGATATTGTAGTCGTGACGCTACAGTACCGCCTAGGTGCTTGGGGGTTCATAGAGTTATCAGAAATCGGAGGGCAGGAATATGCGGAGAGCGGGAATCTGGGACTCCTTGATCAAATTGGCGCACTCAAATGGGTGAAGCAGAATGTCGCGGCGTTCGGCGGCGACCCCAATAACGTAACCATATTCGGACAATCGGCGGGGGCGGGCAGCGCGGGAATGTTGATGACTGTGCCGGCGGCATCGGGCCTTTTTCAAAAGGCGATCCTAGAGAGCGGGACGCCGAAAGAGGTGAACGACAAGGAGCGGGCAATTGAAGTGTCACAGATGTTTATGAAAATCGCCGGAGTCAATAGCATCGAGGCACTCCGAAGGTTGAATGTCGCCCAGATGCGAGATGCACAGAAGAAATTGTTCGACACGCGGTTCGGATATTCGGCTTTCCGCCCTGTCATCGATGGCACAGTGATAAAAGAACTTCCAATGCAAGCGATTGCGACTGGGCACGCTGTGTACGTTCCCCTTCTGATAGGGACAAATCTCGATGAAATTCGCTTGTGGTCCGCGCTCTACGATCTCCCAATAGATCAGAAGCCACTGCCCGTTCTTGAAAAACAGCTAGCAGACGTTGTCGGCACAAGAGCACACGAGGCGATCGAAACGTACAGCGCGACCAATGCCAATTACGGCGATGCAGTGATCCACCTGATCGGAGATCTTTTGATGCGGATGCCGACGATTCGCTTGGCAGAAACAGTCAGTCAGAGGCGGCCCGCTTATATGTACTCGTTCACATACCGCTCGACATCGAACTACAAGAAGTTCGATTCTGCTCACGGCATGGAGATCCCGTTTGTGTTCGGAACGGCTGACGATCTAGACGCCATCGTGTTCACGGGTAGAAATCCAGCCAAGAACCTCCTAATGGAGCAAATGCAGCAGTCATGGATTAACTTTGCGCGAACAGGTGATCCTGGCGATTCCCGTCTTCCCTGGCCCAAATACGATGAGAATACGCGTGCGACAATGCAGCTTGGCATTTCCTGTGCGGTGGTCAGCGACCCGAATTCAACAGAGCGCACTGTGTGGAACGGGCTGGCATTCGACGGCGTTACGCCAAGTAGTGCGAAGATTTGGCAATTCGTCTATTCGAACGATGCACCTTAGGATATTGACGATTAGATGATTCTGGTCGAGTGACGGGCCATTCGGAAATAATGCGCTTGTTAGAGCTGTGAGTTTGCGCGCTTCTAAGAAATTGATTTCCTTCAGGTGCGGAGCCGCGTGTTCGGCTAAGAAAAACCCGCTTAGTGCCATCAAGCTACATTCGCAGAAATCAGCAGGGACGCGCTGTGTTAAGAGAGTGGAGGTAATTCGCCTCCCCTTGCAGGGGTGGAACCATTTCCTTAGTTTCTGTGCCGATCTGGCACGCTTGCGGTTAATCTTGCCTTAAGCACTGCTTCCCTCGATGAGTGTATATCGTGTCCTACGAACACCTGCGCCGCAGCAGCCGCATCCCCAAAGAGCTCGCTATCCTTTTGACCGGAAGCGACATGGATGGCAAAGGCTTCTCGGAAATGACCAAAACCGTCCTTCTGAGCCGCCACGGCGCTGGCATCATTTCCACTTATAAGCTCTCCGCCGAGCAAGAGATTATCATTCGATATCTGGACACCAACAAAGAAGCCCTGGTCCGGGTTGTCGGCCGCATTGGTTCCGAAGGCGAGATCTACACTTACGGCGTGGCTTTTGTGGATCCCGGCACCATCGACTTTTGGGGCATTGACTACGCCCCCGTTTCTGAGAGGGAAAAGGCAGCGCGCCGGGTGCTTTTGGAATGCGGCAATTGCAAAGAACGCGAAACTGTCGAGCATAGCGACGTTGAATCAGACGTCCTGGTCATCAACGAGGGCATCGTCCGCTTTTGCAAACAGTGTGGAGATTCGACGCTTTGGAAGCGTGCTTCGGAGGTCCCTGAAGAGCAGCCGGTCCTCGTGGTTGCTGGGCCGGTTGCCAGCGTTTCCTCGACCGCGGAAGCCTCGAACACCGCGACCGCGCAGGCTTCACTAAGCCCCCAGGCTTCTCCCAGCGCGCCGACTCCCTCGATCCTGCAATCTTCCCCAAGCGCGCAAACTTCCTCGGCATATGGCGCGCCTGCGGAGCGGAAATCCACCGCGCCCATCGATAACCGGCGCAAACACCCCCGTACCAAGGTCAACTACAAAGCGTGCATCCGCCGTTCGGGCTCTAACGACGAAGTCGTCACCTGCGAAGACATGTCCAAAGGCGGGATCAGTTTCAAGAGCCGCAAACCGTATTTTGCGCGCACCGCCATCGAAGTCGCCGTTCCCTACTCGCCCGGTGGCAATGCCATTTTCGTCCCTGCGGAAATTGCCTGGGTCGTCGAAATCACAAAAGACAAGCTTTACAAATGTGGCGTCGCCTACCGCCTCACGTCGCGTCCCTCGTAACTCCGAACTCTCGAAATTGTTGGAGCATGCGAAGCCGGGTTAGCGTTTCACGCCCTCCTGATAGAGGCCTATCAAATTTCCCGCCGGATCGCGAAAAGTCGCGATCCAGCTGGAACTCCCAGGTGAGTCCGGGTGCGGCGCCTCGACCACTGCACCGCCATGGGTTGCCACCTGAGCGAGGGTGGCATCGAGGCCATCGACCCAGATGTACGGCAGCAGCCCAGGCTCGCGCGAACTCTCTCGACTGGTGACCCACGCGCCGCTCACGTTTCCAGTGGCATCATCGAAACTTGGACGGACCGTTTCGCGGTGCCGGATGTTCCAGCCAAATACGTTCTCGTAGAACGCCGCGGACTGATGCACATCGACTGCGGGCATCTCCATGTAACACAAGCGCGGGCGCCGCAGCAGCGCGTGACGATACGCTGCTTCTACAATCGTGGCTCCCCATTCGTCGGGGCTTACGTCCCGAGCGTGGCGGGAGAACAGCCAATGGTGGCCAGCGAAGTCCTCGACTCCATACTGTAGTTCCCCATACACAGTTTCATGGAGTTCCTCCACAATTTTCGCGCCCGCCGCTTTCGCTCTTTGAAAATGCGCCTCCACGTCGTCCACGAAAACGGTCAGGCTCTGTGTCCCGTAACCCAGTTGTGCCGGGCTCAAGCTTCCCTCTGGCGCTCTGTTGAGCATGATCCACGTGTTGCCGAGATGCACCTGGGCCCCGCTGACCGGCTCTCCATAGCGATAGTGCTCTTTGAAACCAAACGTTTTGCTCAACCAGCCGATCGCCTCGGCAACGTCGCGATAAGAAACGTGCGGCAAAATGGTATCCGGCGGCACAGAGCGATTCTCGATCATTGCGTCGCCTCTCTCTCAGGGTTCCCGGAAAGCCCGGACCGAATAACTCCGGCCTCCTGAACCCTCATCCTAATAAAACTAACGAATTCTCTGCAATCCGGAATCGACCGGTCGCTTCCGAGTTCGCCGTCATCGAGAACGATCACCGGGAATATCTGCAAGGCCTCACACGTTTGCGTGAGCTTATTCGAGTTGCGCGTCATCTGCGCGAAGAATTATTCGTGTCGCAGAGCGATCATAGGGTCGACGCGCATGGCGCGTCGCGCGGGGATGTAACACGCGGCGACGGCCACAATCATCAGCAGTATGGCGACGCCAGCAAAGGTCAGTGGATCATGCGCAGTGACGCCGAAGAGCTGGTTGGCCATGAGACGGGTCAGGCCAAGTGCGGCGCCGCTGCCGATGGCGACGCCGATTAGCGCCATCCTGGCCCCGTGCCCGAGCACCAGCCGCAACACATCGCCGCGTTGCGCGCCCAAGGCCACACGCACTCCGATTTCGTGAGTGCGCTGGCCGACCAGATACGAAATCACGCCATAGATTCCGACACACGCGAGCACCAGCGCGAGCGCCGCGAAGACGCCGAGAAGAATCATCGAGAGTCTCCGCGCAGCAAACGAATTGGAGACTACTTCGTCCATCGTTTGGACGTTGTAAACCACTTCGCGAGGATCGATTTCACCGACTGCGCGGCGCACGGAGCCCATGACAGCAGTGGGATCGCCTTCGGTGCGCAGCACGACGGCCACAGCATCCGCCGCCAGCGGCATCAGCTTCTCGGGAAGCTGCATGAACGGATAATCGAGCTGCGCCTCGATGGCCGAATTCGCATCTGCGTCCAGCCCCCACTGCTTTACGTGGCCAACCACGCCGACGATTTCGGCTTGCACGTTGAAGCCCGCGAGATTGATGTGCTTGCCGATGGGATTCTCGTTAGGGAAATAGGTGCGCGCAAAAATGTCGTCGATGTCCACGACCACCGGCGCGTGTTCGTCGTCCTGCGGCGTGATGAAGCGGCCCAGCTCGAGGGTGACTCCCATGGCTTGCTGGAAACCGGATTCAACGAGAGAAAACATTGCCTGGGGCATCTCTGGGAGGTTGGCAGGCTTTGGCTGGCCCTCGATCCAGAAAGGCACAGAGGAATTGTGGATCATGGGGCGGGAGCCGAGCGTCACGGAAACGGCTTGCACGCCAGGAATGCTTTGCATTTTGTCGTCGAAGTGGCGCAGACGAGCGCGCGTTTCGGCGGAGCTGGTTGTGGGGGCGGCCGGCAGGGACAAACTGAAGGTGATCGCGTGGCTGGGATTGAAGCCGGGATTGACGCGCCAAAGCGCCGCGAGACTGCGAACCATGAGTCCGGCGCCGACGAGCAAAACCAAGGCCATGGCTACTTCGACGGCGACGAAAACTCCTTGCAGCCGGTGGCGGGTGCCGCTCAAACCGCGGCCGCTCTGCTTGAGGATCTCCTCCAAATTCACGCGCGATGTTTTCAGCGCCGGAGCGAGGCCAAAAACAATTCCGGCAAATAGTGACAGCGCCATCGCAAAGAGCAGGACGCGTGAGTCGAGGGAGACTTCGTTGGCGCGCGGCAAAGTACCAGGCAAAGTGCCGAGCGCCGCTTTGGTGCCCCAAAGGGCGAACAAGATCCCAAGACTTCCGCCCAAGCCAGCGAGCAGAATGCTTTCGGTGAGAAGCTGGCGAAGGACGCGCAAGTGACTCGCGCCCAGCGCCGCGCGAATCGCAAACTCGCGCGAGCGGCCCATCGAGCGCGCCAGAAGAAGATTGGCAACATTCGCGCAGGCAATCAGGAGCAGGAAACCAACGGCTGCGAGAAGCACGATCAGAAATGGCTGGACATTGCCAACGATGTCTTGCTTCATGGAAACGAGTGTGATGCCAACGGCCTTATCGGCCTCCGGGTACGCCACAGCAAGATTTTGTGCGATGCTGTCCATATCGGCCTTCGCCTGTGCGAGCGTTACCTCTGGCTTCAGGCGGCCAACCCCGTGCGCGCTCACGTCCACGCGGCGATCGCGAAAAGACGCATCGTTCCATTGGCCGATGGGAGTGTAGACATCCCGGTCGTGGCCATAGAAAGTGAAGCCTGCCGGAATCACGCCCACGATCGTGTACGACGTGCCATTCAGGATGATCGATTCCCCGATGATTTCGAGTGAAGAGCCGAATTTGCGTTTCCAGAAGCCTCCGCCAAGGATCACGACCGGCGCGGCGCCCGGGTGATCGTCATCGGGGCGGAAGGTGCGCCCAAGAATGGGCCTTGCGCCAAGCGTCGAAAAAAAGTCCGCAGAAATCATATAACCGCTGAGGCGTTCCGCTTCGCCTGTGCCGATGAAGTTGTAATCCTGGTTGCGGTACATGGCCATGGAGGAAAACGTCTTCGTGTCGCGCTGCCAATCGAGGAAATTCAGGTAGTTAATGGGGGCTTGATCGAACCCCGAAGTCTTTCCATAAAGTGCGACGAGCTGGCCGGACTGTGGGTACGCCAGCGGATTCAGCAGGACGCCATTGACTACGGAAAAGAGCCCCGTATTCGTGCCGATGCCCAACGCCAGCGTCAAAATCGCGATGGCCGTGAATCCCGGCGACTTCGCCAGCATCCGAATCCCGTAACGCAAGTCCTGAAGAAGCGCCCCCATGTAGCCTCCCGTGTTTCGGCCAAAGTGGCCCAATCGTACCGCAGTGAAGTTGTGTCATTCCAGCTGATCCGACAGTTTCGGGTGAGTTATCGGGTGCTCGGCAATGATCGAGGAAGGCAAGGCCTACTCCAAACTCTCTATCGAGTGGCGCTGACCCGCGCCCAAAAACCCCGAAGTTTGCCAGAACATCGCAAACGGCCTCGCGTAATATAGAGCCATGGCAATCTCCACATTTTGGCGAACGAGTATGCGCCTTTTAGCTGTGGTCGTTTGGTTTGTATCTGTTTTCAACGCATCCGCGTCCCGATTCCGCGCTCAAGCGCAGAACCAAGATCAAGGTGTCATTCGCGTTGGTGTAAATCTTGTGCTGGTTGACGCGACCGTGAAGACCAAAGCCGGCCAAATCATGGGTGATCTGAGAAAAGAAAACTTCGAAGTTCGCGAAGATGGCGTCGAGCAAAAGCTGGAAGTCTTCAACCGTGACGAATTGCCCCTTGAGGTCGCGCTCGTTTTGGATCTGAGCGACTCCATCGGCCCGTTCCTCGGGCCGTTGCGTGATGCCGCCACCACCGCTCTCGCTGCTCTTAAACCCAACGACGAAGTCGCGCTCTTTACGTTCTCCACCGAAGCCGAATTACGCGTGCCGTTCACGAAAGAGAAGCGGGAGATTGCCAGCCAGATCAATGCATTTCATGCCGGGGGCGCCACCAATATCAACGATGGCATCTTCATCGCCTCTGAAAATCTCCTCAAGACGCCGCCCAAAGGACGCCGTGTCATCATTCTCATCAGCGATGACGTCGGCACTGACGCTGGTGGACAAGGCACGCGCGACATCGTCACCGAAGCCATCGCCGCCGACGCCGTCCTCTACAACCTGAAAATCCCGGGCTACAACCCGCCGCAAACTCTCTTTGCCGCCAGCATGATTCCCGGGCTAGTCAACATTCGCAAAGTCATCGACCAGACCGGCGGCGAGCTTTTCGACGTCCAGGACGTAGCCCACCTCGACCCCGTCTTCCGTGCCTTGATCGAGCGCATCAAAACGCGCTACACGCTGGGCTACTACACAAATGCCAGCGCAGCTCTGGGCAAACCCCACAAGCTCGACGTTCGCTTGGCCTCCTCCTTTGGAAAAAAAGGCCGCGACTACGTCGTCCTCTCCAAAAACGGCTTTTACGTTCACTGAAAAATCGCCAGGGTGAAAAACGCAAAAAGAGAAGTAGATTTTGAAAGTTGCTCCTAGGCGGAGACCTGGAAGGACAGACGAGGCAACACTAAACTTGCAATTCAAAGCGCCTCGGCAGGTGAAAAAAGATACGGCGTTTGACTGAGGGAAGCCGCGCTCACTGGTACTTCGCGACAACTTCCCCGTTCTCAATCTTCAAATCCGAAATGTCCGACGGCAGCTTCAACTTCTCGCGGTTTTCCGGCGATTCCATCATTCGCCGTACAGCCGCCTCGAGCGTGGCCTGCGGGATGGGCAGCGCGCCAATCTGGCCGCTCACCGGCTCAAAACGCAGAAAGCCATTGTCCGCGCCCAGTTTGCCTTCGAGCTGCAGCGTCATCTCTTTCCCGTGGACATCGAACACCACATACGCCCGCACGCGGTCATCGACTAACTGCACTTTCACATCTTTCACATTCGAGCGCATCTGCTCGACATCATCCATCGTTGGCTGCTCGGCGTTTGGCGCTCCGCCAGCGATAGCGCCAGGAACCGCATTCGCCGCCGGGTGCGGCGTCTGGCCTCCGGAAAGAATCAGATGCGACGCCAAGTATGAGTTCAGCTCGGTCTCGTCCATGCGCAGCGTTGCGGGCTGGCCCTGCGCTACAGCCTGTTGCACATCCTGGAACTTCTGTTCCACACGCGCAGCGGCTTCCGGAGTGGTCGACACTGCCGGCGGCGCAGCTTTATGGAGTAATAGAATCAGGACGATTAGAGCGCAGGCATAGACCGTCCACCGCACGATCCGGAAGATCAGCACAAGCGGGCTCATTCTGGGCAAGTGCGGATCAGCCGCCGGTGCCCCGCTGGCAGGGTTGGCGATATTTGGCATGACTTGCTCCTTACTCTTCTGCCCCAAGCGTTGGATGTGCGTCGCCGTCTTTAAGTTTTGCGTTTTCGGTAGTCTAGCTAGTGTGCCGTCCCGGAAATACGTTCACATAGTCGCTGGATTTTAGAGAAGATCGAATCCGCCGTGGCTGTCCAGACGAAAGGCTGCGCGTGGTCGTTGGAAGTTTCAGCATACTGG
>Ga0073928_10001776_pt1 | contig 40121 bp, 34 predicted proteins | sample PaiPotPPA55metaG_FD_76969 | JGI IMG/M metagenome (GOLD analysis project Ga0073928, IMG submission 76969) | Iron sulfur acid spring bacterial and archeal communities from Banff, Canada, to study Microbial Dark Matter (Phase II) - Paint Pots PPA... ... | reverse complement strand
TCAGTCCGCGGTCGCGCATTTCCCAATACGCGTTCAGCAGGAAGCAAGCCGCGAGCGTTAGCAGGATGAGGGTCATAAACAGGCCGTCGATGGTGATGGAAAAGGGCGAGAGCGCGATCATTCCACTGAGAAAGATCCACGCCACGCCAGCCACACATACCACGCCGAGCAGCAGAGAAAGCACCAGAATCATGGGACGCAAGCTACCTCCTCTTCTTCTTTTTCTTTTCTTCGAAACTTGGTTCGCGCTCTTCGCTCCAGAACTTGTGACCGGTGCGGTGGATGAATACATCCTCCAGCGCCGGCTTGCTTACGGAAATTGCCTGAATCTCGCCGGGAAAGGCTTCGACCACGTCGGGAACGAAGCGGTGACCGCCGTGGCGCTCGATCCGAACCTGGTTGCCGAGGACGTTCGCTTCCACGCGAAAGCGCGAGCGGATGTGTTCGGCGAGCAAGGCGGCGTCGTGCGCGGCGTCGAGCATGATGATGTCACCGCCGATTTCGCTTTTCAGTTCTGAGGGCGTGCCCAGGGCGACGAGACTCCCTTCGTTCAGAATCGCCAGGCGATCGCAACGTTCGGCTTCTTCCATCAGGTGCGTGGTCACCAGGACGGAAACATTTTCTTCATCGCGAAGCATTTGCAGATATTGCCAGAGGTCGCGGCGAGCGCCGGGGTCGAGCCCCGTGGTGGGCTCATCCAGCAATAGGACTGCGGGCCGATGCAGCAGGCCTTTTCCCAATTCGATGCGGCGTTGCATTCCGCCGGAAAATGTTTCGACACGCTCTTTGGCGCGGTCGGCCAGGCCCACGCGGATCAGAATTTCTTCTATGCGCTTTTTGAGCAGGGATCCGCGCAGGCCGTAGAGATGGCCCTGGTGCCACAGGTTTTCGTACGCCGTCAGCTTGGGGTCGACACTCTGTGCTTGAAATACGACGCCGATTTGGCGGCGCAGGCTTGGGGCATCCTGGGCAGCGTCGCATCCCATGACCAGGGCGCGGCCAGCGGTGGGAATCATTAGCGTCGAGAGAATGCGGAAGAGCGTGGTTTTGCCGCTGCCATTGGGCCCGAGCAGGCCAAACAATTCTGCGGGGCGTACCTCGAAGGAGACGCCATTGAGCGCGGTGCGGTTCTCGTAGCGATGGACAAGATTCTCGACAGAAACTGCGGGCGCGGGGGTCGGCTGGAGTTCGGGACCGGCGTCGGCGAGTGCGGAGACTTTTGAGACCAAAGAATTAGCCCAGAGAACTGCAATCAGTTTACGACATATCGGCGAAGGTTAGGATGTGCTGTCGAGCTGTGCTCGACCCTTCGGCTTCGCTCAGGGCAAGCTAGCCGAGGGCGGCTGTCTCCACATAATCATTTCATGCGGCTGAGGGATCCCGTTGCGCATGCGGCAATCTTTCTTCGAAGGCAACTGGAACATGCCTCCACACCTGAATCGCGAGAATCACCGTCGTCGCAAGTAAGAGTGCTCCCACCGCGACGTGAGCCACGGTGGAGATGACCATCGGCAGTTCGGGCTGCACAGCGTCCCGGCCCCATGCTACGCGCGTTAGAAACGCGATGAAGCCGAGGCACAACTGCGCGATCACCAGGGACAACATCATAATCGCGGGGCGACGCACGGCTTCGATGTGGGAACAGACTGTGAGCGCCCGAATCGCCGTCCAAGCCAGCACAACCGAGACTACGACGGCGTGCGCCACGTGGGGCCACCAACTTAAGCCGTGATGACGGAACATAGCGCCCAGGGTTAACTGGACGTAGAGCACGAAAATGGACAGCAGGGTCAGCGTGAATAGGCTGGGTCGGCGCTGATCGAATTCGACCCGGGGCTGTTCTTCCATCCACTTCTTGCCGGTAAATAGTGTGATCGCTACGGCAATGCAGAAGAAGGTTTGCGCGAGCGCTGCGTGGGCTGACGATACTGCGGGCGGCAGATAGAAAAGAACTGTGATCCCGCCCAGAATGCCTTGAGCGATCACTGTACCCAGCGCCGCCAGAGCCAGAAACTTCAGCCACCGCCGCTTTTCCACGCGCCACGTCCACACGACAAGGATGATCGTCAGAATTCCGGCGCCCTGGGCGATCATGCGGTGGGTGTGTTCGAACTTGACGCCGCCAACCAGCTTTGGAATCTTGTACCAGGAACCGAACGACGTCGGCCAGTCGGGAACGGAGAGTCCGGCGTCGTTGCTGGTGACGAGAGCGCCGGCGATGATTAGAAGAAAGGTCCAGCCGGCGAGCAGGACAGCCAGCCGATGATGTCCGCGATTGTAAGGTGTCGCGATGGCTTTCAGAGTAGTGCCCTTGGGTTGGCTATTGGCATTCGCCAAACCTCGCATGTCGCTTCCGCTGTCATTCCGAGCGAAGCGAGGAATCCCTAGTTCCTGCAATAGTGACGCAGGAGCAGGGATGCTTCGACTCCGCCGGAGTTTCGCTTTCGCTCAACTCCGGCTGCGCTAAGCATGACAATCTACTAACGACCGGCCAACTGGATATTTTACCAAAACGCCTCGGCTACTCGCCGGCGGCTTTGAAGCTCTGGTCGACCGTCTTCGTATCTTTCGGCGCGACGGTTACCTTCTGATCCTGCTCTCCGAGTTTTTCGTGGACGAATGCGATAGTGTAGTCGCCCGGGGGAAGGCCCTTGATTTCATACTTTCCGTCTTTGTCGGTGACGGCAAAGAAGGGGCTCTTGACGACGTTGATATACATCTTCATCCAGGGATGCTGGTTGCACTTCACGGGCAGCATGATTTCTTCGCGCGCGAAATTCTTTTGAATGTCGGCGGAAGAGGGCGGCTGGGACTCGTTCCACTCACGATTGTCTTTCGGCGTGGGATGGATGTTGTGCGTAGTTGGGTCGCCGTTTTTGATGTCCACCGTCTGGCCCGCCATCACACCAAGCACGTGCGGATGATAACGGCACCCCTTCTGCTCGAGCACCACTGGATCCTTGGGCGTATCGAAGTTGCGGTTGCCCAAGCCGTCTTTCACATAGACGAAGACGTTGGCGAGATCGCCGCCGCTGACGACGACGTTCTCGGCCTCGTTCGTGCCCTTGCAGCCGGGGTCCTGGCTCATATCGATCTTGGAGGCCTTGGGCGCCGTTCCGTCAAATTTTACGGTGCCCTTGACGGTGGCTACTGTGGCCGGATCGATTGGTGTGGCCGCTGGAGCGGCAGACTCTGCCGCCTTGTTGTCCGATTGTTCGGTGTTTTCCTTCTTGCTGCAAGCTGCGAGCGTCAGCAATGCGCAGAGTGCGAGCGTGCTGAGTGTTGCTTTTGTCCATTTAGTTTTTTTATTCATGATGTCGTCCTTTCTGAATGTAGCGTCGGAATGGTGGCGACGCCTGCGGATGGAATTATTTTCATACCGAATCGCGGGAAGCGAGTCCCCCAGGGGCTAAAGCCCGCAATCATTTGTGGCTCCAATTGGCACGGCTGAAGCCGTGCCCTGATACGAACCGGATCTGATGCTGAAGCGGTGCCATGATCCGAATCGAATTTCTCGTGCTGAAGGCGACACATTCTACCGCGAACCTCCGCTGGCCGTATGATGCGATTCCACGGCCGCCTGTTTACGACTAGTCGAGGGTTGAACGGCGGCTTTGGCTCGCGGCATCGAGGATGCTACTCGCCGTTGTTCCTCGGGCGTCAACTGGAAGATGTAATCGGTCAGCAGTTTGCGATGGTCGCCCTCGAATCCGTTGAACGTGGGCGGAGTGGGTCCGGCGAAGACCCATTGATTGTTCTGCTGTTTGAATAAGCCCGACGGCATCGAGGTGCCGGGGCTGATCGCCTGTGGATCGGTGATCCAGCGCTCGACCCAGTCCGGCTTCAGGCGCTCTTTGGCCAACAAGAAATTGGGCGCGGTCGCGATCTTGTCATGCGCGGGATCGCCGGTGGCGTGGCATTTCAGGCAAGGCGCGGCCGTGCTCGAGAACAAGCTCCTCGCCATGCCGGACTCTTGGGTCGTGAGCGTGGGTACCTGCTCCGGAATGTAGGGCAGCGGTTGCTGCGACAAGGCTTCGAAGAAGCGCACCAGTTTTCTCAGCTCGTTGTCGGAAAAAGAGAACGTGGGCATGCGAACTTTCAAATACGGCCGCACTCCGTTGCGATTCGTGTCGGTGGTGCTCAGGGCCGGATTCGAAAGAAACTTGCGCAGCCATTCGGGATCGACGCGCGCGCCTTCCGTCAGCAGCTTTGGCGGCAACTGCTCCTGCACATCCTGATATTGCTTCAGGCCCATCAAGATGGTTGGCTGGCCGGGGATGAATTGGTGACATCCCATGCAATTGTATTTCTTGACGACCCACCAGCCTTCCTGAATATCGTGGCGCGCGTCACCCGGCTTGTACTGATAACTCTGGGGCAGGGAAGTCTCCTGGCTTCCAAGGAGGAAGGTAGTGAGATCGAGCACTTGATCCTTAGTAAGGTGGGCGTTGGGCATGCGCAGAGCTTCGGTTTCGGTTTTGACTTTGCCCTGATCGTAGACGTTGGGTTCGGCAATTTTATGTTCGAAGAATCCCTTGTGGTCGTACCAGGGCTCTTTCGCCGGACCGTCGGGCAGGCGTGCGAGATCTTCCTTATCCTTGATCGGCTCCGCATCTTTACCGCCGCGCTGCGAGGCTTCGGTGAAGAGCGCGAAATCCAGGCGTTCGATGGGCTTGCTGCCTTCGAAGGTGAGTTCCGTGCCGATCCGGCCTTCGTCTTCCATGCCGGAAATTTCATGGCAGCCGCCGCAGCCGTAGAAGCGGACCCACTTCTTACCTTCTTCTTTTAAGTTCGGATCGTCCATGAACGCGGCGTCGGGATAGGACGACGGCTCCTGGTTTTTCTGCGTCATCAGATATGTGGCAATATCTTCCGCATCTTCGGGACTGAGACGCAGGCTGGGCATCACCGTCATATTCTGAACTTGCAGTTCGTGACCGTCGTTGGGGCATTTGCTGTGATCCAGATCGAAGACGTAGGGCAGATTCTTCTTGGCGTAATCCTCCGGTCCGATATCTTTTTTCTCGTATGGACAGTAGGGCCGCGTTCGCTGGCGGGCGTTGTGAATCCAGCGCACGAGATAATCGTAGTTGGCTTTCTCACCCACGCGCGTCAGATTCGCGGCGAAGGTTCCGCCCTGCATCCGGTCGCCTTCGCCGATGGAGTGGCAGGCGAGGCATCCTCGCTCTTCAAACAATTCTTTTCCGTGTGCGGCGTTTCCCGGCTTGTGTTTAGGCAGTTCATCGGTGAATCCCGATTGCCAGATGTAGGCCGAGATCGCCTGAATCTGATGGTCATTCAATCGGAAGTTCGGCATCTTAGTCGTTGGCCGGAAATCGGTAGGCTTCTTTAGCCAAACTGGAATCCAATTCTTGTTGAGCTTCAACCGCGCATCTTTTAGATTCGGGCCGACTTTTTTCTGATCCTGCATCAGGCTGTGCGACTGGAAGTCGAGTTGCTGTAAACGGGCGTCCAGCCGGCTGTTGGCCACTCTCAGGTCTACGGCTTTAGTGTTGAATGCATTCGCTTCGTCATTCGACGCGGCGGCATCGGCTTGCTTCATCAAGTCAGCCGTGTTCTTCGCATTCTCTTTTTTCTGGGTCTCGATTTGCTTGATCTGCTGGCCAACTGAGTTCAGATCCTCGGGCTCTTTGTCGTAACCTTCGTAGCGATGGCAGCCCATGCAGCCGCGCTGACGGAACAAATCCTTGCCATCGTTAATGGTGCGCCATTGCACGTCGCCGCTGGCCAGCACCATGTCGGCGGAATGGCAACTCTGGCAACCTGCTTCCGAATTTTCCTTAGGATAAAGGGGCCACAGCCAGTGTTCATAGTTGCCGTGCGCCTTTTCAATGCTGGTGGTGGCGCGTCCATTTCCCTGGTGACAGGGAGAACAGCCAAACTTCTCGGGATCGTGGATCTGTAACAACTCGGGCTCAGTGTGGCTACCTAAGGCTTTGGCATATTCGTCCGGCTGTTTTTCACCCTTCGTCATCATGGCCGCGGGGGTGACTTTCAGCGGCTCACGCGTGTTCATGTGGCAGGACTCGCAGCGGTCGACGATGTTGGCGTCGGCCACATTGATCTGGACGATGGCAGGATCCCAGTCGGTAGCACGCTTCTTCAAGCCCTGAATTTGTTGCGGGGTGAGGTCGACCATGTGGTCCGAAATGTACTCATCCATCTTGGCCTTGGCCGCGGTGACCGGCTTCAGTACGTCGCCCAGTTCGAGACTCAGCTTGGTGCGCTCGTCCCGGATTTCGTTGTATTTCTCTTCGAGCTGCGGAAATGTAAATTTCTGTTTGCTGCCGTCGGGAAATTCGACCGTCGCCTGCTCGGCTTTGTATTTGTCGATTTCTTTTTGCTTGCTGGCTTTGTCGGAAGCGCTGGTGCTGGTTTCCAACTCGTAGGTCAGGGCATTCACATAGGCACGGCGATCGGTGAAGACGCTCTGGACCGCCAGCAGACGAGCGCTGGCGTCGTCCAGTTTCTTGCGTGCTTCATCGGCTTGCGGCTTGGAGCTCTGATAAGCCTTTTCGTAATCCTGTTTCAGAGCGACGTATTGCGGATCTTGCTCGACTGATTGCTCTGACTTCGCTGAGGTCGACTTCGCCGTGTTCAGGAAGGCGCTGTAGCGGTCCTTCCATTGATCCTGGAATGCTTTCCACGGGCGCTGTCCCCAGGCTTCGTCGTAGAGCGCCCAGAACAGCGTGCCAATCAGGATCACCGTGGCGATCAAATAATGAATGGCGTACGATTTTCCGGTTATCGGATCCTGCTCGGGGATGGGTTTTTCAGGCAACGCTTCCTCCCGGACTTAGTTCTCGGTCGTTCCGCCCCAGAACACTCTCAGTTCGAGGCTGCATGACGCGCATAGGGATCCTTCGACTCCGCCATCGGTTCGCTTTGCGAATCGATGGCTGCGCTCAGGATGACAAACCTAAATATTGAACCAGGGCGTAATCCATACGTACTTGATGTGCCACAAAAGCCGCAGGGCCATTTTTAATGGCAGTGCAATCATGGTCAGCCACAGAAATGCCATGAGTGAAAACTGCAGCAGGCTCATGCGCTGGAAATCTTTCGGCATTTTTCTGCGGAAGAGAGAATACACGGCGCCGCCGCCGATCACATAAAATCCACCGACTACGATAGCGCCGAAGATTGCCTTTGCCATGTTCGACGTGATACCGAACAGATCGGGCAGATCACGGTTCACTTCGTAGATCAGGCGGTTGTGGTCCCACGTTTGGCCCGGCCAGAACCACTGCCAGCCGGGGCCACGAATAAATGTCCCGATGATGATCATCGCGACCCACAGAATGATGAAGCCGAAAAGAAATGTGGAGATGGAAAACTTGCGCTGCTTCCAGGTGTAGTAGCCGCTACCCAGCGGATTGGTGTCGATGTAGGGAATGACCATCAGGCCGATGATGATCATGGTCGGCATCACCACGCCGGCGATCCAGGGATCGAAGTAGACGAGCATCTCCTGCAGTCCGAGGAAGTACCAGGGAGCCTTGGCGGGATTCATCGTAAGGTTGGGGTTGGCAGGTTCTTCCAGCGGAGCATTCAGCGTGATCGACCACACCATCAGAATGATGGTGATGATGATGGCGGCGAGGAATTCTATGCGCAGCAGAAATGGCCAGACGTGCACTTCCTTTGCCCAGCCGGGTTTGAAGGGCCAGGTTTTGCGATGGTGGGTCTTGGCCATCGCGGGATCGGCTTCGAGTTGGGCGATCAATTGGTCGTTGGCGCGCGCCTGCCTGACCGCCAGATAAATGTAGAAGCCAAGCAGCGGGATCAGGCCTACGATCGGAACGTTGTCAGGCGCCGAGCAAATCTCCCAGAGTTGTCGCCAGTCCATAATTTCTCCGTGTGGCGCGGGCACTCCTGTCCGCGACTACTTGCGCCACGTTGTACGCAAACGTTCTATAAGCTTTCAGCACGCGGGCATGAGTGCCCGCGCCGCACAAAACTTCCTACTCTCCTGCGGCTTTCGGGCCTCTGCGTGGCTTGTCCGCTTCGGCCTCCAGCATTACTGGAGCTGGGCCTGAAATTCCGCCGTCTTTGCGCACGCGCCAGAAGTGCACGATCATCAGCACCGAAGCCACAATCGGAATGCCGATGCAATGCCAGATATAGGAGCGCAAGAGAGCATTGGCATCGACGATCGATCCGCCGAGCAGTCCGAAGCGGACGTCGTTGTATGGCGTCATGCCCAGCATCGAGCCGAATGGGCCCTCGTGACCCAGCAGCGGCGTAGCGCGCGCCATATTCGTTCCGACCGTGACGGCCCAGAAACCGAGTTGATCGTCGGGCAACAGATATCCGGTGAACGACAGTAGCAGAGTAAACACCAGCAGCAGCACGCCGATGTTCCAGTTGAATTCGCGGGGCTTTTTGTACGAGCCGGTGAGGAAGACGCGGAACATGTGCAGCCATACGCCGATCACCATCAGGTGGGCGGCCCAGCGATGCATGTTGCGCAGGATCTTTCCGAAGGGCACGTCGTGCTCGAGATAGAGGACATCGCGAAAGGCCTGCACCTTGCTGGGGTGGTAATAGAACATCAACAACACGCCCGTGTAGGTGAGGATGATGAACAAATAAAACGTGATTCCGCCCATGCCCCAGGTGTAGCTGTAGCGCACGGCGTCGCGATTAATTTTCGCCGGATGCAGATGCAGGAACACGTTGGAGAGCACGCCGAGGGCACGGTTGCGCGGGGTATCGTCGTGCTTGTGGCGGAAGATCGATGTGTAGACCTGGGTCTTGGTCGGATCTTTCAGGCCCTCGATCTGTTCCTTCGCCTTCGCGGGTATATCGGTCTTGAGGGCGTGAATATCTTCTTTGACGCCGGTTTTAACCCGATCCACCAGGCCGACCCTACCGGACTTACCATTGGAGCCTGTGTTGGGCCCGCCATTGCCGCCGCCGTTCGTGCCGCTCGGATTGTTTTCGTCAGCCATAATTCGTAACTACTTTCTTCTTGTCGTTCCGAACCGGGCGAAAGCCCGGTGAGGAATCTGCTGTTTACACTCCCGTCAAAAACGCTCCTGGATCGTTGAAGTGCGTGGGCTGTCCCTTGGGCCACTGATACAGCCGCGAAGTGTCCACGATAATCTGTCCATCCGGTGCGAGTTCGATCTTGGCGCGATCCATGGGGCGCGGCGCCGGGCCTTCGAAGTTGATTCCTTCGCTGTCGTACCCGCTGCCATGGCAGGGACACTTGAATTTGTTTTCGCTGGGCTTCCAATCCGGCGTGCATCCCAGATGGGTGCAGCGTGCGTAGATCACGAACAGGCGGTCGGGCGTGCGATCGACCCAGATGCGGTATTTCTGCTGAAACTTGGTATCGACCCCGAGGGCGAATTCTGATGGGTAGCCGATCTTAAAAACGGAATTGGGTTCAAACAGAGTGCGCGGCAGGAAGAAGCGGAAGAAGGCCAGGAACCACGCCATCAGGAATCCGGTGACCATGGTCCAGACGAAGCGGCGGCGGTGGCGGTCGATGTCGGTCGAAGGTGCGGTGCCGGCTACACCAGCCGCTGCGGCTGCTTTCGAGGTTCCCACCGCGGGCGTGCCCACGTACTTGGTGGCATCCTGCGTCCCCGTTCTGGCGGGACTCACCGCTGAGGGACTCGTTGCTGCGGGTTTCGCCGCTTCGGGATTCGGATTGACCTTCGGGGTCTCCGGCTCCGCCATGAACTCCCTCCTAAATAAACTTCTACCTAATCTAAACCAGCGGCCGCCGCGTACTCGGGCTCCGCCAACGCCCGTCCTGCGTTGTCAATCGGAATCGATGTATCAGCGGCACGACCGAGGGCTTGCTGCACGATCTGCCCCAAGGCTTGTATGAATTTTGGAGAATCGTTCAGCCCGGCGCTCATTTCAAAGCGCATAATCCCCAGCCGGCGCGCTTCTCCGCGCGCCTCATGATCAATTTCTCCGAGTGTCTCCACATGATCGGAAACGAATGCCACCGGCACCACACACATTTCGCGCGCTCGTTCGGCTGCCAACTGACGCAGGGTTTGGTGCAGGGAAGGCTGCAGCCAACGGCTCGCCCCCACCTTGCTTTGATAGCAAAGGCGGTGCGGGTTGCGCCATCCGCCGCGGTCCGTTAGAAGGCGCACGGTCTCTTCGATCTGACGCTGGTAAGGATCGCCCTTCTCGATGATCGACATGGGTATGCTGTGCGCGCTGAAGACAATCTCGGGCCGGTCGGGGTCCGGAAAGCGCGAAAGCCCCTCGTTCACTTTCTCCACGACAGCATCCAGATACATCGGGTTGCGATAGAAAGTCTCGACACAATGGAATGGGACCTCATTGGGGAAGAGTCGCCGGAATTCGTTCAGACTTGAACCCGTAGTCGTTGACGAATATTGCGGGTACAGCGGCAGCAGGACGATTTCATCACACTGCGAGGCTTGCAGTTTTTCGATCGCCTCATAGGTAAACGGATGCCAATAGCGCATGGCCACGAAGCAATGGGCATCGAGTCCCTGGTTCCGCAATTCGTCTTCCAGCGCTTGCGCTTGGCATTCCGTGTGCCGGCGGATAGGCGAGCCTCCGCCGATGGTAGCGTAGTGATGCTGTACTTTGCGCGCTCGAGTAGTGGAAATCAGCTTGGCGAGGGGCTTACGGCCGATGCGGGCGAAGGGGAAATCAATAATGTCGGGATCGCAGAATAGATTGAAAAGAAAAGGTTCGATCGCTTCCAGCGTGTCGGGTCCACCGAGCTGAAAGAGAACTATCCCCACACGCCGTGCTGTGCGCGTCATTTCCCCAGAATCCCCAGAACGGAGGAATGTACTCCGAAGGGAGCGTGCGAGTCAATGGCGGAATGGGAAAAGTTTGAGGGCCGGGGCGAGTTGGAGAAAAAGAAAAAGAGAAGCGGGGAATCAAACCGCTGAAACTTCCGTGGACATTTCTTCAATCACGTTGTCCGCAAATTCCGACGTTCCTGCTTTGCCGCCAATGTCGCGGGTTAATTTTTCCGGGTGACGATAGACTCGTTCCAGCGCGTTGCGAATTTGCGTGGAGGCTTGGTGTTCGCCGAGATGGCGCAACATAAGCAGCGCGGAGCGCAGCAGCGCGGTCGGATTGGCCAGATCCTTTCCCGCGATATCGGGCGCCGATCCATGGACGGCCTCAAAAATCGCGCAGCTATCTCCCAAGTTGGCGCTGGGCACGAAACCCAGGCCGCCGACAAAGGCTGCGCATAAATCGGAGATGATGTCTCCGTAGAGATTTTCCATCACCAGCATGTCGTACTGATAAGGATTCATCACCAGTTGCATGCAGGTATTGTCCACGATGTGTTCGCCGTAAGTAATCTCGGGATAATCTTTAGCTACAGTACGGCAGCAGCGCAAAAACAGGCCGTCCGACAATTTCATGATATTCGCCTTGTGGATGGCGTGGATCTTTTTGCGCTGATTTTTTCTGGCGTAGGCGAATGCGAATTTCGCAATTCGCGTTGAGGCTTTCTCCGTGATGATCTTGAGACTTTCGACTACGCCGGGTACCACTTCATGCTCCAAGCCGGAATAGAGACTCTCGGTGTTTTCGCGCACGATGATCAGATCTACATCGGGATAGCGCGTGGGAATGTGGGGTAAATTTCGAATCGGTCGGAAGTTAGCGTACAGCTCGAACTTCTTGCGCAGGGCAACGTTGATGCTAGGGAAACCGCCGCCCACAGGCGTGGTCACTGGGCCCTTCAACCCCACCCGCGTCCGCTCAATCGACTCAATCAAATCTTTGGGGATGTACTCGCCCGATTTTTCAAAGGATTCTGCCCCGACAGCGAAAGTCTCCCACTCGAACTTCACCCCGGTGGCTTGAAGGATGCGAACGGTCGCCTTCGTGACTTCGGGGCCGATGCCGTCTCCGGGGATGAGGGTTACTTTATGAGTCATGAGGGGAGTATCCTCCGCAGTAATTCGTAATCAGTCGGCAGGATCGCATGTTCCTCTTCGTCCCTAAGGAGTTTTGACCTTCACCAGATCTTTCAACTCATTCATGAACTCTTTGACGTCCTTGAAATCGAGGTATACGGATGCGAAGCGCACGTAGGCCACCTTGTCGTAGCGGCGCAGGCGGTTCATGATCAACTCGCCGAGTTCGCTGGTCTTGCGCTCGCGCTCCGCCGACTCGATCACGAATGACTCGGCTTCGTTCACGATCTGCTCCAGTTTGCTGATTGGCACCGGACGTTTTTCGCAAGCTCTGAGCAATCCATTGAGAACTTTTTGGCGGTCAAACTTCTCCCGGCGACCGTCTTTTTTCACGACCATGTAGGGAATTTCATCGATGCGCTCGTAGGTGGTGAAGCGCTTGCCGCACTTCAAGCACTCGCGCCGGCGGCGGATGGATTCCGCTTCCTTGCTCTCGCGCGAGTCGACTACCTTGTCATTGGCAAATCCGCAAAAAGGACATTTCATGGCGCTGGTTTCGAACTCTCACTCACACCTCCTAACTCATTGTCATTCCGATGCTTGAGCGACGAGAGAGGAGGAATCTGCTCTCTGGCAGATCCCCAAAATTGTAACAGCTGGATTCATCCCGCATATTACCCAGGCAAGTTCGCAGTACTCAGTCGAGTACCGGATGATTTTGAGGTGCGCGACAAAATAAAACGGCGCCCGTACCCCCTGCGGTACGAGCGCCAGTTTTTCCCCATGCCTTCCCGGTGACGGAGGGCCTGAAGTCTGCGATCCCGCCTGACGTGAGCCCAGGTTATCTGAGCCTTGTTTAAGGATCTGGTATTAAAGTGCCGTACCCGGCGATGAGATTTGTCATTAACGTGTCAGCAAATTGTAAAAAGTCACCGAGGCAAACATAACAAATTCGAATCGTGTCGGTTGTCAGAAGAAAATGCTTCTCCTACCTATGCACGAACGCCGGTCACGAGGACCGGCGTGGGATTGACCAAGCAAACGTTCGAAATCAGCTGCCGTGCACCATCTCCGTGGGAGCGCCGCCGTCGACGTCAGCCTGATTGAATACGATGTTGGCGCCCATGTGTGCCGGCCGGGGGGCCAGCATTTGCTCCTTGCGGTAAATCAGATTGCTCGCGTTGAAGGTTGCCAGCTCGAATCCGTGGCCGTGAGTGATTGCATCCGTGGGGCAAGCTTCGACGCAATAGCCGCAGAAAATGCAGCGGTTGTAATCGATGTTGTAAACCTTAGCGTAGCGTTCGGCGCCGCTCACACGCTTCTCCGCAGTATTCTCCGCGGCCTCGATGTAGATGCAGTTTGAAGGACAATTGGCAGCGCACAGGAAGCAGGCTACACACTTTTCCAATCCGTTCTCATCGCGCTGTAGAACATGCGCTCCGCGGAAGCGGGCTTCGATGCGGGCGCCACGCAAGGGATCTTTGCCGTCTGGATAATTTTCCACGGTCGTAGGCTGAAACATCTCCATGAAGGTGATGCTCATCCCTTTGGCAATGGCGGCGATGTTCTTCAGGACCGGCATACGTATCCAGTATACCGAAAGAGTAGTGAAACCGTGGGTGGCTTGCTGGTTCGGCAGGGCAAGTACTTTGGACGCCCGCGCTTTCTCCCCCTGGCAATGTTCCTGGCGAACTTTCCGGGAAAAGAATTTAACCGCCGAGAACGCAAAGGAATCGCAGAGTTGGCAGAGCAAATCTTTGGATCACTATGCCACTCGCGGTTCGTGATCTTACTTCGTCGGAGGAGGGGCGGGGGAACGCTCTGGCACGGGAGTAGCGCTCTCCAGCCAGGCCGTGTACCAAAGGTTCAGCAGCATCTGTGATCCGGCGGCGAGGCGGTGAGTGGTGAAGTCGAGAGCGTCCGGAGATCCCTTTCCGTTAAACCCTCCGGCTTTCTCAAGGGCGTAGACGTTCCCCACCAGGCCGTTCGACTGCTTTAGGTATGCGATGTATTGCGCGAAGGGATCGTCGAGGCGCTCTGGACTCTTCACCAGCCCGGCAAAATCTTTAGCGTTGATGTTGGCGGCGACGTAGGCGCTTTCGAACTGGGCGTGGATGGTGTGCTGACTGGTGTATCCATTTGGATTGGGGCCGACCCAGCCGTTGTACTGGATGGTGGTGTGAAGCGGTTGCGATCCGTCGGCGACATAGTGGCCGAGCCAGCCGGCGTAGAAAATGATTGCCTGCTGTACGGCATGCGTCGGCTGATGCGCGGCCAACCGCTGGCGGTATTCGCGGAACGCGGCTTTCAGGCGGCCGTAGACTTCCATCGTTATATACGGTTGCAGGCCGACGCGCTCGGGAAGATAGTCGTCAGGGTGGTCGGTCGTCGAGGCGCGCTTGTCGTAAAGCTTGCGATAAAACTCGTAGCGTCCCGGAGGCAGTGGATCGAGCCAGGAGACACGTTCCAGGTCGATGAAGTGGTCGGGCTCCTGCGCGTTCTTCAGGGCGAATTCCGTGGGACTGCGCCAGCGATCGGGCTCCGGTCCGAGGTAGGCGATCTCGACCACGGCGCGGCGCAGGAAGCGCGGCATGCTGGCAGGAATTTTCTGTGCGGCCACGCGGTTGATCGCTACGTGGCCTTCGTTGCCCCAGGCGAAGGCATTTACGTTTTCCAGAAGAACGAGGGCGATCAGTGCCAGGCTGATCTGTAATAGATTGATCAGACCTCGTTGGAACCGTTCGGCTCTCCGCGGAAATCGTCCCCTGCTCTGTTCTCGCACCATTAGAACGTAAGATGCGCCGACAGTTGTAGGAATCGGTTGCTGCCAACGGTCTGCTGGATCACTCCGAAATTGTTAGGGTTGCCCGATTTGACAATCCCACTGGTGCTGTAGCAGGGTTGCGGGTTGAAACACGGGTCAAGCGTGAAGTTGCTGTTCGGCGTATCGAAGCTGGGATGATTGAAGATGTTGAACGCGTCCGCTTCGAACTTCAGAAGCATCCGCTCCGTGATCTGGAAACTTTTCAGAATTGAAAAATCGAATCGCGTCTGAAATGGAGCCCGGAAGAGATTGCGGCCATTCGAGCCGTAGCCGGTTTCCACCGTGTCGCAGAAGTTGGTCGAAGTTCCGCCAACAGTTGGGCCACACACCGGCACTCCCATTTGACCCGGATTGAGAAGAGGAACAGAGAAATCGTCAGGATTCACGTAGGGCACACGAGTGCCCGCATTGGGGCCGCTGGTGAAGGATTGGATGGTTCCACCCTGGGTCGCCTGCTTCGGCGTGATTCCCGGAGCAAGAGGCAGAATGGGGTTGGTGATGAAGTCGTCTGAACTGAAAAAGATCCCACCCGCGGTTCCAGAGAAATCGATGATGCTGAACGGTTCGCCGCTCTGCAGCACGGTTACACCCTGAAGGCCCCAGCCGTTTGCCACGGCTTTCAACAGACCGGAGGCACGCTCCATTTTCGGAAACATGTAGGCATAACTAATAGTGAACACGTGAGTGCGATCGAAGTCCGACGACGCATAGCCCTGGTGAGGAGTGAGTGGATCGTTACCGTTGTAGAAGAGGCCTGAACCCAGGCCGCTACCTTCGTCGAGAGAATGCGAATACGTGTACGACGCATTCACCATGAATCCCTTGGACATTTTCTTAGTCGCCTGCAGTTGAAGGGCATTGTAGTTAGAAATGCCTTCGGCTCGCCAGAAGTCGGCGTTGGGGTTGAAGCCAGTGAACGGGGTGCGCAGGGCAGTGTTGCCGTCAGAGAAGGAGAACTCGCCGATTGTCGTTTGTACTTGCTCCGTGGTCAGTGGATTTCCGGCATTGTCCAGCGGTTGCTGCCCGTAGCTGTAGATTTGTCCGTTGACGGGATTGGAAGGGGTGGCAACTCGAGGCTCGTTGAAAGGAACCGGTATGGGCTGGTGCACGCCATGGTTGCCGATATAAGCCATGGTTAGAACAAGATCGTTCTTCGGTTGCCACTGCAAGTCTAAGCTCCAATTCTCGGAGTATGGAAGCTTGTTCGCCGGATCATAGCCGCCAAACAACGCGGCGAAGTCGGCATTGCCGGTCGGTGCGCAGGTGGGAGTGACGGGCTCGGTGCAACCGCTCAATTGTGATTGGTTGTGGACCAGGGCCGCAGCTTCGCTCAGATTGGCTGGAGGAGGCGCCAGTGGTGTCGTGCCGAAGGGAGCGCCGGTCAAACAGCCCTTTCCTTTGCAGGAAGTGTTCACGGGCACGGTGAACGGTTCCTGCGTGGTAACGCTGAACGGACCGCTGATGCCCAGGCCGGCGCTGGTAGAGAGCTCGGTGAAGTATTCGCCACGATCGGCGAATATTCCAAAACCTCCGCGAACGACGACGTTTTTCACATGCGATGGACTCCACGCGAAACCGATTCGCGGTGCAAACATCCACTGGCGCCCGGTTAACGTCGAGTCACTGACACCCTTGAACCCGAACGCCTTATTATTTCCAGCCACCACCAGGCCAATCCCAGGTTCGCCGTTGGGAAGGTTGCTGAAGGTATCGCAGTTCGGAGCCGGGGACGCTGTAGCGCATGTGCCGGTAAATTTGTAATCGGAAGGATAGAAGTTGGTGAGCAATCCGTTGGTTTCATAGAGCGGGCCATCCCAATCCCAACGAAGGCCCGCGTTCACAGTGAGGTTCGACATTACTTTCCAACTGTCTTGAACAAACAATCCGGCGGAGCGTGAACGGAAATGACGATTGGTTTCGCCATTTAGGAATTGGCCACTGCTGCGATCCTGGCCCAAGGTTCCGGTCAGGAAGTCGGCAAAATTGTGGAAGGTGAAAGTAGCGACCTGATTTTCCCGATTGGCTACGTTCAATTGCATGTAGTCGAAAATTCCGCCGAAGGCCACAGTGTGGCGGCCGTGAACCCAGTGATAGGTCGACGAACCTTCGTATTCGTTCTGAAAGATTCCAGCATTGGCGAAGTTGGTAGCAGGCCCAATTTTCATCGTGTTTCCAGTGTTGAAGGCGACTGTTCCTCCGCCGGATAAGTTGGCGCCCGCATCGGCGTTGTCGATATTAATGCCCGGGAAAAGGGTGCTGCCCAGAAGATTCAATCCCACGCTGGACGGGGTCAACGATTGCGAGGTGGTCGCGTTGGCGACTTCGCGAACAAAGCCGAGCCGGTTTTCCCAGGTAGTGTTGGGGGTGAAAATTGTGGTGTTGTCGATTGACGCTAGTTGGCTGCCGGCATGCATCGTCTGCGGAAATCCCAGAACCGCACTGACCGCGAATGGAATGTAAGTTGGATCGGTCTGAAAATAGTACTTGCCTGCGAGGCGGTCTTTCGGGCCAAAGATGTAATCGACATTCGCATTTGCCTGGCTGGCATTGAACTGGCTGCTTGGGCCTTTTATAAACGAGTTGAATGGCTGCTCTCCGGTTTCTGGATTAGCGGCGTTTGACGACGGAATAATGTACTGGCCGGAAGCCTTGGCCTGCAGGATCGCGAGCGCAACCGGGTCCACTTGGGTTGCAGTGATACACGCTGGAGCTCGACCGACCCCGCAAGTGTCGTCAGTGTTGGCGAGGGTTGCGAGCGAGTTCGCGTCACGATTGCTGTCGGTCAAGCCCTGCAGGGTTGGTACACCGTTGAACGCCCCACTGAGTGCGTCGCTGATGCGCTGGCCTTGATACGACCCAAAGAAAAACAACTTATCTTTCTTAATTGGCCCGCCCAAGGTCGCGCCAAAAACGTTACGGTGCAACGGGGGCGCGCCCGAGAAAAATGGGTTCTGAGCCAGAAACGTGGGAGCCGCATCGAACTTATTGCTCTGGTAGTACTCGTAGAGTTGCCCGTGGAACGCATTGGTGCCCGACTTCGTAGTGGTTTCGATATGGGCACCGCTGGCCTGGCCCATGGAGGCGTCGTACATCGAAGTCGCGACGTGTACCTCTTGGATGGTTTCGATAGGCGGCGTGGGCAAGGCCTGACCAATCGCGTCGAATACTGAGCTGTTAGTCTGAACCTGGCCCCCTACGCCGAAGATTTCCCCCGTGTTCAGCGTGAACCGGCTGTCGGAGATGTTACTTGTTGAATTTCCGTTAAATAAGTTGTTCGCGTTCACGCCGTTGAACGTGAACTGATTGCTGGTGTCGCGCTGGCCGTTGGCGACGATGCCTTGATTGCCCAATCCTTCGTTCGAGCCGGATCCGGAAAGAAAGTCCGCGCTGACGCCGGGCGCCAGAATGGCAAGCTGGGTAAAGCTTCCCGTCCCGAGCGGTACTTCCTCGATCTGTTGAGCGCCGAGCGTGTAGCCGTTGGTCGTGTCGGTCTCGTTCAACAGGGGAGTGCCTTCGACCGTTACCGTCGACGAAACCGAGCCCGGCCTAAGTTTGGCGTTGACCGTGGTCGTACGGCTGCCCTGTACGAGGATTTGAGGATAGTCAGCGGTTTCAAATCCGTTTTTAACGAACTTGACTTCGTAAGTGCCGATTGGAATATCTGTGATCGTGAATGACCCGTCGCCCTTGCTTTGCGCGGACACTTCGAGATTCGTTGCTACCGCACGAATCGTTACACTCGCGCCTTGGACGACAGCGCCGCTGGCGTCGGTTACCGTTCCGTTTATGGAGCCCAGCGTCTGCTGGGCCGATGCGAAATGAGCCAATAGGGCGAAGGCTAGAGTAACGGTGAAAACGGCGCGCAGGGATTTCGAAGGAGAAGTACGGACACCAATGCGTGGAAGCGGCACGGTAGAACCTCCTGGAAACGGACAGCCCTTATAACAAACTGAATTGACGGGATTCAAGATAATCCGTGCAAAATCCGGTCAATATTCGATGAATTTTTCTTCAGCTTCGCAGAAGAAGTACTGCTGGCGGGAAAACCGAACGGGGCGCTGGACTCGCGATAAGGGTTGGCATGGAACGCTCGCGGTATCCTGTGAAGGTGAGCGAGGCGAAGAGGGAAGGACTGCAGCGGAGCGTGGGACTTTGCGCCGACTGCCGGTTCATGCGGCGGATGGAGTCGGACCGCGGGTCGGTTTTTTACTTGTGCGAGCGGTCTGTTACGGATGCGAGGTTTCCCAAGTATCCGCGTTTGCCGGTGCTGCAATGCGTGGGGCACGAGCCTTTGAGCCCCGAGAATGAGAGTTCAGACGGATAACGCAGTTTCAGAAACTCGTTGGATCACTCCATTCCAAGTTCTTTGGCCAGTGCCTTCCACTTGCTGTCGACCAGCGCTTTCGTCTTCGAGTCCATAATGATCTCGTGGGGCCAGGGACGGGTGAAGCCTTCGCTGGCCCACTTGCGCGTGGCGTCGATGCCCATCTTTGATCCGTAGTTGGGCAGACGGGAAGCATGGTCGAGGGAATCCACCGGACCCAGCGTGAATTGAATGTCGCGCTCGGGATCGATGTGATTGAAAACCTTCAGCGTGACATCGGCGATGTCCTGTACGTCCACGTCTTCGTCAACCACCACGATGCACTTGGTAAACATGGCCTGGCCCAACGACCAGATGGCGTTCATCACCTTGCGGGCCTGTCCAGGGTAGGACTTCTTGATCGAAACAATCATCAGGTTGTGAAAGATGCCTTCGATAGGCAGGTTGATGTCGACGAGTTCGGGAATGGTGAGTTTCATCAATGGGAGGAAGATGCGCTCGACTGCTTTGCCCATGTAGGCGTCTTCCTGTGGAGGCTTGCCGACGATTGTGGTGGCATAGATCGGATCTTTGCGGTGCGTGATGCAGGTGATGTGAAAGACGGGATATAGATCCTCGAGCGAGTAGAAGCCGGTGTGGTCGCCGAAGGGGCCCTCGCTGCGCAGTTCGTCGAGGTTCACGTAGCCTTCGAGGACGATCTCACTGGCCGCCGGAACCTCGAGGTCGACGGTTTCACATTTCACCAGATCGACCGGGGCGCCGCGGAGGAAGCCGGCGATCAGGTATTCCTCGATCTCGGGGGGTGCGGGAACGATAGCGGAAAACGTCACGGCCGGTTCGGTGCCGACGGCGACCGCAACCTCCATTTTTCCGGATGGGCGATCGCCCTCGGCAAGAACGCTGCCGCCGGAGCTGCGGGCCATGATGTCGACCGCGGCGCGAGAGGAATCTCGGTTTGGAGTCGCCGAGCTTCGCTCTGGCTGGACAGCGGAGGCGGCTGCCCCTACGTGAGTCGTGGATGCGGCGCGGCGCAGAGATTCGCGATAATGTTCTGCTGCTACTTTCTGGCGCTGCCAATGCATTCCGGTCGTGCGCTCATCATAGACTTGCATCCTGTACATGCCGACGTTTCGCTTTCCTGATTTAGGGTCGCGCGTAATGACGCAGGGGAGAGTCATGAACCGGCCGGCATCTTTGGGCCAGCATTGCAGAATGGGCAAATCGAGCAGGGAGAAATTGTCGCGTTGGATCACTTCCTTACAGGGGCCGGTGGGCACGGTGCGCGGAAAAAACTTTCCCGCTTCCGTCAGCAACGGCAGCATCTTTAATTTGTCTAGGAAACCCTGCGGAGATTTAACATCCATAAACATGCGGATGCGGGCGGCGACGTCGTCGAAGGAATTAACGCCGAGGGCCAGTTTCATGCGGGCGTCGGAGCCGAACTGGTTGATGAGGAGTTGGGAGCCGGGATGTCCCTTGAGATTTTGGAAGAGAAGAGCGGGGCCTCCTCGATTGCCTCTGGCATCGCGACTTTTCGAGACACGGTCGGTGATTTCGGCGATCTCGAGGATCGGATCGGCTTCGGTCTGGATGCGCTTCAGTTGGCCGGCGCGGTCGAGCGCGGCGATCCACTGGCGGAGGTCGTCGAAGGGCAAAGGATTCCTCTCTGTGACCGCCGATTATAAGGGATTTATAAAACAGAAAACTTCTTCGCCACGAATTCACACGGGTCTCACGGATTTCAAAACTTAATCTTTACCCAACCAACTGCAATATCGTTTGCTCGACCTGTTTCCAGGCGGGGGTGCGCGGGTCGATCAGGTCGAAATGACTGGCGCGGGGAATCTCTAGCAACTGCGCGTCTTCTTTCTGTTTGCCCGAGCGTTTCTGTTTGGCGGCGACATAATCACGGCTGAAAGCTGGAGGGACGATGTCATCGGACAGGCCATGAATCAGCCAGTGGCGAGCTTGAAGAATAGAAAGCTTCATAGGGTCGGCTTCGTTGTAGTGGTCGGGCACCTGGGAGGGCGTGCCTCTTAGAAACTCGACCACGGCGTCGTTGCTGAGGTGCAGTTCGTAAGCACGTTGCAGATCGACAACCCCAGCGAGCGAGACGACGCGGACGATCCCGGTTTCGTGAGCGGCGAGGCAGAGAGCGAGCTGGCCTCCGGCCGAGTGGCCCGTTACTACGATTCGTTGTGAATCCAGATTGTGGACGTGGGCATTTTGTTCAAGAAAATGGTATGCGGAGCGAATGTCGGAGAATGTGCCGGGCCAGCCTCCGCCATCGTTACCGACACGACGATATTCGAGGTTGGCGGATGCAAGTCCTCGGGCGGTGAGAGCCGCACAGAGATGGCCTGCGTGATCCAGATTGTATTTGGCGCGCCAGAAGCCTCCGTGAATGTTGATGACCAGGGGATACAGGGCTTTTTCTTTTGCAGAAGGCAGACGCAGGTCGAGAAACTGGTTGGGATCTGAGCCATACGCGAGGCGAGCGTCGGCGGGCGGCGGGGGCAGGTTGAGAATGTCGTCAGACATTGGCTATTCGTAGCGCAGCGCTTCAATCGGGTCCAGATTGGCGGCGCGCAAGGCCGGCACCATTCCACTGATCACCCCCACGACCGCGAGGATGGACGTTGCCACGACCAGGATCATGGGTGAGACGATGAGGCGTATGTCCGCGGCCTCGGCATGTTTCGCCAGTGCACTGTAGAACGTGATGCGGCCCGCCAGGATTGATACCGCATAGGAAAGAAGAATTCCGAGGAACCCTCCAGCGGCCGTGATGACCATCGCTTCCGCCAGAAATTGAAAAAGGATGTCGTGACGGCGAGCGCCCAGGGCCTTCTCCACGCCAATTTCACGAGTACGCTGGGTAACGGACACTAGCATGATATTCATCAGACCGACCCCGCCAATGCCCAGCGTGACCGTTCCAATGAAGGCCAGTAGAACTTTGAGGGCCATGGTAATGATGCCGAATTGCGAGAGCTGTTTCTGCGCATCGAAGACAAAGAGGGCGCGATGGTCGTCGGGCTTGAAGTTGTGCGCGGTAGCCAGAGTCTCGCGAATTGTCTTTTCTAGCTTTTCGTGGTCAAGGCCAGCCGAGTCCAGCCACATCCCGTCCAGATAATGGTTGTCTTTGAGGACATCCATGGAATTGTAGGGGATGTAGACGACGCGATTGTTGTCGTTGTCGCCCTCCTGCATGCGAGGGGCACCGACGCCGATGATTTCGAACGTGACGCCATCGATACGGATGGACTCGCCGACTGCGGACATGCCGGAGAAGAGTTTGTCGCGGGCTTCCGAAGCGATGACGGCGTACAGTCCGTGCTGCATGTTGTCGGCATCGTCGAGGAAGCGTCCTTCGGACATATCGAGATTCCAGATTGCCTGGATCGAAGGGTCCAGGCCCATGACAGGGAAGGTAAACGAGCGATTTTCATTCTGAACGGTGGAATCCTTTTGCAGCATGCGGGCGACGTGGCGGCAGAGGGGAATGTTGTTGCGCAGCAGTTCCACATCGTCGTTGGTAAAGCGAACCTGGACCCCAGCCTTGTTGCCTCCGGCTTGTTGCGATGTTCGCCCGGGAAAAACTCCAACCGCAGTTGCTCCGAAGCTCTCGAAGATGGTCTGGATGGCCTTGCCGAAGCCGTTGCCGTAGGAAAGCAGCAGGACGACAGTGGCGATGCCCCAGGCCATTCCCGCCATAGTGAGCAGGGTGCGGCGCAGATCGTGGCGCATGGCCGAGTACGCTTGGTTTAGGAGATCTCGGTGCATTTAGGGTCTCAGAAAGGATCGTCGATTCATAATCGTCGATTCGTAATCGTTAGTTCGTGATCGGTGATTCGTTGATTCAGCATTGTTCTGGCTTGCTCGGCGACCTTTTGCGTATCCTAGGCGTTCTTTGCGATAAAGCTTTTAATCGCAGAGTTCGCGGAGACGGCCGCAGAGGACGCAAAGGGCTGATAGACGGTTATCTGGACTACTCCTTCCTCAGGGCTTCCACGGGTTCTAGCATGGCGGCGCGGCGGGCGGGATACAGGCCGGCCGCCACGCCAGCGACGCCAAGCGAAATCACCGCCAGCGCCGCGGTGGAAGCAACCAGCTTGGGAGGGTCGAATCCCTGACCAAGATCGAATCTGGAAAGCAGGGCCATTAAGCCCGCCGCGCCTCCGATTCCGATGCCTCCACTCAGTAGGGTCAAGAATGCCCCTTCCACGAAAAACTGGAACATGATGCTGGTGTTGGTGGCGCCAACGGCTTTGCGCAAGCCGATTTCGCGAGTGCGGTCGGCGACGGCGACGAGCATGATGTTAATGATGCCAATTGCGCCTAGCGCAAGCGTGATCAATCCCACGCTGCCCAGGAACATATTCATCGCGTCAAAAATCTTTCCAATCTGGTCGACGGTCTTGATGGTATCCCATTCGTCAAACGCATCGGGATTGTTGGGATTGAAACCGTGGTTGCGCGCGATAATTTTGTGGACTTCCAGCTGCGCTTCCTCGTGCACGGCGCGCGATTTGGGCTGGTAGTTGATGAAAGAGATTACATCGGTTGCGATGCCGGTATTCAGCGGACGGAAGTAGTCCTGCATGGCGTGAAATGGGACAAAGCTCTGAAGGTTTTGATTCATATTGTCCCCATGTCCGATGCGCTTCAGAGTGCCGATCACTTCAAACCGAATCCCGTTCAGAAGAATGCTGGCGCCGATTGCAGGGCGGCCCAGAAAAAGTGTGCGGCGAGCTTCGTCGCCCAATACGATCACGGGACGCTTCTGCACATCGTCCATATCGTTCAGCCAACGGCCCTCATTCATGGGCAAATAGCGGATCTGATTGAACATGGCGGGAACGCCCATGATCTGGCCGCCAGCCTGGTAGAAATCGCTGACCGCGCGGATGTCATTGCGTCGAATGACAGGAGCGGCAGCCCCCACGCTGGGGCATTCGCGGAGTATGTCTTCATAATCGCGATAGTTTAGATAGTACTGGCGCAGCGCGGTGAAGCTTCCTTGCATCACCGGGGCTCGCCCCGACCAGATAAACATCACGTTTTCACCGATGGAATCGAACTGCTTGCGGTTGCCAGAGCGAAATCCTTCGCCCAGACCGACCAGCAGCAACAGGGAACCGACCCCCCAGGCAATGCCGAACATGGTGAGAAACGAGCGCAGTTTGTGTGCCCAAAGGGCGCGAAAGGTCTGACCGATAATGTCGAGGATGAGCCGCACGCTGCTTGAACATTATACGGGGCAAGGCTGGGAAGGTTCCCGGCGGACTTCAGACCTTGTGTTCATATCTCGGACCTCCGACCTCCTTACTTCAGAGAAGAAATCTGACCCTGCCGAGGGCCGAGTTCGAAGTCTGAGATCTGTTTTCCGATTTTCGTTTCGAATCCTGTGGGAGTTGGTTATTCTCTAGCGGGATGACGACTGTTGCACTGACCGAATTGTTGGGCGCCACGGTATATGACCTGTCTGGCGCGGCCAGTGGACGTGTGCAGGAAGTCACGCTCGCGCCCCAGGAGGACCGCTCCCGCGTCATGTCCCTGATCGTGAAGACCAAGTCAGGGAAGCGAGTTCTGCCGTTTTCCTCAGTTTCGGCGATCAATGGTGGCGTGCGAGCGTCTACCGGCGCGGGAGAATGGCCGGCGGTCAATGGCACAGAGGGTCTGTTTTTACTGGAGCGCGACCTGCTCGACCAGCAGGTAATCGACGTCAACGGACGAAAAGTCGTGCGCGTCAATGATGTCGACCTGCAGGTGGACCCCCCAAATGGCAAAGATAAAGACGCAGACCGGACTCATCCGGTCTTGCGCGTGCATTCGGTTGATGTGGGAGTACGCGGAGCGGTTCGGCGGCTGTTGCGCGGCGTGGCGCCTAAGACGGCTTTGCAGGCCCTGCTTGGCAAAATTCCACCGCGCAGCATTCCGTGGAACTTCATCGACGTAATCGAGACCGATCCAGCTCGGCGGGTGAAGCTGAAAACCTCGTATGAAGGCCTCGCCAAGCTGCACCCTGCCGACATTGCCGACATCATCGAAGACCTTGCGCCGGACGAACGCCAGGCTGTGTTCCAGACCCTGGATGAAGAGACCGCGGCCGAAGCGCTCGAGGAGGTCACTCCCAGGGTTCAGAAATCAATCGTCGAGTCGCTGGATTCCGGCAGGGCCGCGGACATCGTCGAGGAAATGGATCCCGATGCGGCCGCCGACTTGCTGGCCGATCTGCCTCAAGATCGAACTGAACAGATCCTGGTCCAGATGGAACCGCAGGCGCAGCAGGATGTCAGCGAACTGCTGGAGCATCGCGAAGGGACGGCCGCCGGCCGCATGACGACGGAGTTCCTGGCGCTGCCGGTGTCCGCAACCGTGCAGAATGCCATCGATTCGCTGCGCGAATTTGAAGGCGGAGTGGAGGCCGTCAGCACCATCTATCTGGTGGATTCTCATGGAACCCTTACCGGCGCGGTGCCCTTGGCGCGGCTGGTGCTGGCGCAATCCTCCACGCCCATGCTGTCGCTCACCCAGGAGCCCCTTGTTCTGGTTCAAGAGGGGACTGAGGAAAACAAAGTGGCAGAATTGTTCGATAAATATAATCTCCAGACTCTTCCCGTGGTGAATGAGCACAATAAGCTGGCCGGTGTCATTACCTCGGATGATGTGATCAGCATGTTGCGGGCGAAACTTTAGCAGAAAGGATAGCCAGTCTTGAGTGTTCCGTGAGTGCCCAGGACCAGGCTGTAAGACCAACCCACTCCGTACCCCCTCCGACACTTTTTCATCTTTTAAATTCCATCGGCGGCGCACTTTTCGTTTGGCCGATTCGCCGTGTGCATTTATCCTGTGGCCTCCGTTGTCGTAGCGATCCGCTTTACCCATATGTTTGCGAAAACTGCGCATGAAGTTCTTCAAACGCTCGAAAACCCGACTTCTATTGTTCCTCGCCGTAGTCGGGCCTGGTTTTATTACCGCGAACGTCGATAACGATGCCGGCGGCATCCTGGTCTATTCCTCCGCAGGAGCGCAATTCGGACACCTTCTGCTTTGGACCATGATTCCGATCACCCTGGCACTAATCGTGGTCCAGGAAATGTCGGCCCGCATGGGGGCGGTCACCGGCAAAGGTCTCAGCGACCTTATCCGCGAAGAATTCGGACTGCGCATTACGTTCCTGATGATGATCGGTATCCTCATCACGAACTTCGGCAACGTGGTGACCGAGTTCATCGGCATTGCGACCAGCCTGGAATTGTTTGGACTGCCGCGCATCTATACGGTGCCGGTGTGCGGAGTGATTGTCTGGTTGATTGTGGTCAAGGGGCAGTACAAGAGCGTGGAAAAAGTTTTTCTGGCGGCTTCTTTTTTTTACGTGACCTATATCCTCGCCGGAGTCTTGGCCCATCCCTTGTGGAAAGACGCAGCCATCGCCACCTTCAAACCGCCTGCCATTAAGGCCTTTCGCGACCAGGCGTACCTGTTTATGGTGATCGGGGTGGTGGGAACGACAATCGCTCCCTGGATGCAGTTCTACCTGCAATCGTCGATTGTAGAGAAGGGGGTGACCCGGCGTGGGTATAAGGCTTCGCGGTTGGATGTGGTCACGGGTTGCATCTTCACCGATATTGTGGCGTGGTTCATCATCGTCGCCTGTGCCGCTACTCTTTACCTGCATGGGTTTCGCGACATCAAGTACGCCGCGGATGCCGCTCAGGCGCTGAAGCCGCTGGCCGGGGATTATGCCTACATTCTTTTTGCGGTTGGGCTATTCAACGCTTCGTTGTTTGCAGCGTCGATTTTGCCGCTTTCCACCGCATACACCGTGTGCGAAGGCTTGGGTTTCGAGTCGGGAGTAGGAAAGAAGTTCGGCGAAGCGCCATTCTTTTACTGGCTCTACACACTGCTGATCATTGCTGGCGGGACGCTGGTGTTACTCATTCCAGCCCCAAGGCTGGTGGAGATTGTTGTATGGTCGCAGGTCATTAACGGAATCGTGCTCCCGTTCGTTCTCATATTTATGCTGATATTGATCAATAAAAAGGAACTGATGGGTGAATACACGAACACGCGCTTGTTTAATGCGGTGGCGTGGTCCACCACGGTTATCGTGGTTGCGCTGTCGCTGGCATGGATGGTCGCGTCTTTAGGAGGCAAGACGGGTTGAGAGCGCCGAGTTTTAGGATTTGACCCGCAAGAAAAGCTGAATCATCTATACCTGACGGGCTATGGGGTATTAAGACCCCAGCAGTTTTCCGGCGGCTAGTTCGTTTACCAGCGTCAGGTCGGCTTCAAGAAAGTCGTACGTGGGCAGGTCTGAGGGCGCGGCCCACTGGATGTCCCGAAAGATGCGGTTTTCGATTTCTCTCTGATATTCGCGCACGGTGAAGAAGCGGAGTTCGACCGTGCCCCCATTTGGGTACTCGTGCTGAATGCGTCTGACTTCGTCTCCGATGATGGCCAGGATTCCGAGCTCCTCTTCCAGTTCTCGGCGTAGCGCGGCACGCGGCTGCTCTCCTTCTTCAATCTTTCCCCCAGGGAACTCCCACTTGAGCGGCATGGTCTGGTGACGGGTGCGCTGGCATACCAGCAGCTTGCCGTCTCTTATGATGAGGCCTGCGACGACGCGCTTCACGGCGCCGGCAGGGTCGTGCGCAGGTTACCCTTCTCGACTCTCTTTGCCATAGGCTTCATTCGCGAACGTTTATTTACCACTGGATTCCAGTTTCTTTCCTACGAGGCCGGCGCAATACTGGACAAGATCCTGATGTTCGGGAGTAAAGGCCGCGGCGAAGTGGCTGTCAACGTCCAACTCGCCCACTACGGTCCCGCGAACAAAGACCGGCACGACGATCTCGGACTTGGTCTCCAGGGAACATGCCAGATATCGAGGATCTTTGCTGACATCATTTACAACGACCGTTTGGCCGGTAGATGCGGCTGCGCCGCAAATGCCCTGATTGAGCGGAATGCGCGTATGCGGCGTCATGGCGCCCTTGAACTCGCCGAGCACCAGCATTGGCGGCCGAGCGCCCGGTTCGAGCATGTAGAACCCCACCCAGTTATATTTCAACATGCGCTCGTGCAGCAGTTTCACCATCGCCCGCATGAGTTCCGGCGCGCTGGGGACTGCCTGCGCGATCGCAGTAATCTCATTGCGGATTTCTTCGATTCTGCCGGCTGCGGGCATGGATGAAATCTTAACTCAGGGCGTTGAATTCTCAACGGCGGAAGCAAGAACCGCAGTAATCTGCCGGATTCCTTTCGTACGAGGAAACATTTCAGGATGAATCGCGAAGGCCAGGGCCGCCAAACCCTGCAGCAGCGTAGGAGCAGGCGTATTGAGAAATTCATCGCGAACACAGTAGACGCGCCCTGACAGTGCCGCGGCGGTGCGCTGCCAGTCTCGCTGCAAAATGATTTTTTCCAGCGGCACACGGTCCCCGGCGCCGCACCATGCCGCAATAATTACTTCCGGATCGAGACTCTCAACTTCCCCGACCGTGGCCTGGCGGCCGGGAGAGCCCACAAATTCTCCGCCAGCGGCGTCGACCAATTCCGCGACCCAGGTTTGCGAAGCGATGAGAGGTTTGCCCCATTCCTCGCCCCATACTCGGGGCCGCGCGGTGGCAACGGTTTGGCTGCGGACTTCGCCGATGCTCCGCTGCATGGCCGCGATCACCTCTTCACCCTTGGGTGACGCTCCCACCGCGCCTGCAATGGTTGCTATGTCAGTGTAGATATCGGCCAGAGTCTTCGGAGCCAGGCCCAAAAAACGCGCACCGGCTTTGAGGATTTCACTGACGGCTTTCTCCTGATAAGGAACGGACGCGATCACCAGATCGGGCTTCGCTGCGACGATCTGGGCGGTATCGGCGGTCCACGAGTCGGCAAGGATGATGCGTGATCCGTCGGCGACTGCGGGGACAACGTCTGCGCAATATCGCGTGCAGGCGACAATCCGTTCAAGTTCGCCGATTGAGTCGAGAATGACGGTGGCGCTGGGTTGCAGGCATGCGATGCGGCGGGCAGTATGGGAGCCAGACATTGATTTAAGTTTGAGTTGGATCCAGCGGGAGTTGATTCAGCGCCGCTTGCAGTGCATCGAGAGCGAGTTGCGCGGCATGGGTCGAGGCCTGCGGCAATCCGCCGACCGCCGCGATCACCGTGTCGCGCTTGAGGGCTCGTGTTTCATCCAAAGTCTGCCCCGTCACTAGCTCGGTCAGAACTGAGGCGCAGGCCATCGATGGCACACACCCCTTGGCCTTGAAGCGAATTTCCGCAACTCGACCGGATTCTATTCTTAACGTCAGACGAAGCACATCGCCGCAGGCGGGATTCTCGATCTCTACCATGGCGTCTGCGTTAGGCACGTCACCTGGATGGCGCGGATTCTGAAAGTGATCGAGCAACTCCGCGGAATACATAGTGCTAAGAATTGTAAATGCCCGGCGCGGGATAGGGCTGAGGACTGCTTGATCGGGCTAGTCACGCGTTCCCTCGGGGAAAAAGATGGTCCAGCCACGCTGGCGAGCTACAACTTCCAAGTCGGGATTGGGATTGATCGCGAATGCATACTTGGCCATGGCAAGCATATCCGCGTCCCAGCGGGAATTGCCAAAGGCCGCATCGATCTCTTTCTTGACGACTTCGCGCAGAACTTTGGGTTTGCCCGCTCCCGAAGGGATGCAGGCGAGACGGTCCGTGATCACTCCATTCTCAAGCTCGACTTTCGCCGCCAGGATGTGGTCCTCGGCAATACTGAATTGCTTCATCCCGGCGCGAATGACCCATTCGTTCGAAGAGGAAACGGCCCAAACATCACACCCGTTCTCTCGCAGTCGTCCGACCAGTTCTTGCATCTCGGGAAAGACGTAGCCGGGGAAGGCGTGTTCCATGAAATCGCAAGCCGCTTTCATCATCACGGCCTCAGTCATTCCCTTGTGCATCGTGACCATCTCGCCGCACATCTCATCCTCGGTCACGTTGCCCGCTTTGTACTGGAGGTAACGGAGGCGCATGGCGTTGCCGACTTGCGCGGGCACGAGACCTTGATTGATCTCCCAGTCGAAGAATCGTTCTCCCGCGTCGCCCGACCAAAGAGTGCCGTCGCAGTCGAACGCCGCGGTCCGCAGCTCCAGACGTAGAACGGCTTCCAGAAACTCTTGCCGTGCGAGAGGTTGCGCTTGCGCCCTAGTAGACTTCATACACCTCGACGATAACGTGGGATAGCGGGAACGCGCAATTGTGCTCGCAGAACCGCGCAGCTAGGAGGACTTGGCAATCAGGGCAGCATAATCTTCGGGAGTGTTGATGTTCGGGGCCACAAACGGGTCCGCTACGGTGACGTACTGGATGCGGCTTTGATAGCGGTGCTCAAGGTCGCGGGCGCTGGAGGTCGGCGGAGCCTGGAGAAACAATTCGATTAATTCGCGCCCCAGAAGATAGGGATGTCCATGCTTGCCGGAAAACTCGGGCACCACCGACCAGACGTTTTGCGAAGCGGACTCGTAAGCATCCCGCAGCAGCAGTACGGTAGCGGTACTAACCGGCGGGCGATCCACGAGCGTGATTATGGCAGCGTCACGGCCGCGGTTGAGCACTTCATGCAATCCCACTTGGAGGGAACTGAATTGGCCCCGGCTGGGGTCGGGATTAATGACGAGCGATGCTCCGTTAGCGTAGACGATCGGCGCGAGGACTGCCTCGTTCTTGCCCGCTACGATCAAAATGAAGTCAGTGGAAAGCGCCAGCGACCGAATTGCTGCCGAAAGGAAAGTCTCCTTCGATGTTAAATGCGCAGCTTGAGGTGGCCAAGGGAGCAGGGCCTTGTCGGTCCCCATGCGCGACGATTCGCCGGCGGCGAGAATTACTCCCGCAAAGCTGGGAGCGCGAGACATGCTGCGACGGTAGCAGAAAGCAGGGAGAAAGTCAGCGAGCGGCGAAACTCAAAGGGGGTCGCCGTCCTCCAAAGCTTGGACCGGAGAATCTGCGTTAGATTCCTCGCGCGCGCCTTTGAACCAACTGAGATGCGGCAACGCAGCGCTGGAATTTCGCCGGATTGCAATTAATTCAGCGGTGATGGCGACTGCAATCTCCTCCGGCGTGACGGCGCCGATATCGAGTCCCACCGGGGCATGAACTCGGTCGAATAAGTGTGCGGGTACTCCTTCTTTCTGAAGGGTCTTGAAAATTTCGATAACTTTCCGTTTCGACCCGATCATTCCCACGTAGCGCGCGCGTGTTTGCACGGCCCAGCGCAGTATGCGCATGTCATCGCGATGCCCGCGCGTGACAATGACGATATAAGACGACTCGTCGGGATCAAGCTTTCGCATGGCCTCCTCAAAATCGAACGCGTGAACTTCGCGGGCGGCAGGGAACCGCTCTTGGGTGGCGTACGAGGATCGATCATCGGCAACAATTACTTCAAAACCGGCGTTCGTGGCTGTCTGACAAAGATTTAGGGCCACATGGCCTGCACCAAAAACATAAAGTAATGCTGGAGGTAATACGGGTTCCACAAAAACCTCCAGGGTGCCGCCGCAAACCAGCCCCGTGTCGTACTTAGGGTCCTGGTTCAAGTCAAACTTTAAGGTTCGCGGCTTCTCGGATTCCATGACTTCGCGCGCGGCCTGCCAGACATCCGCCTCTACGCAGCCGCCCCCGATCGTGCCCACAATCGACCCATCATCACGGACCAGCATCTTGGCGGTGCGAAACGAAGGAATCGACCCGCGCACGTTGACGATGGTGGCGACCGCTCCGCGGCGGCCCTGGCGGCGAAGCTCGACGATCTGTTCGTAGATATCCATGGCGACCGCTGGCAATTCTGATTATCAGTCGGTTAACAGGGATGAGTCAAACGGAGAAGCGGAACAAAGTCGCGACGACGCTCGTTCCGCGTGAGGTTTGTGTTAGCGTCACTTTGACGGGAGAAGTGAACATGAAAGCCGTGCGCATTCATCAATTCGGGGGGCCCGAAGTCTTGACCTACGAAGACGTTCCTGATCCGCAGACCCGCAAGGATCAGGTGCTGCTGCGAGTGAAGGCCTGCTCGCTCAATCATCTCGACGTGTGGGTCCGCAAGGGACTGCCCGGCGTTAAACTGCCGCATATTCTCGGCAGCGACATTGCGGGTGAGATTGCGGAGGTCGGTGAGTACGTCAACGGCTTCTCAGTAGGCCAGCGGGTGCTGGTCGCCCCCATGCACTTTTGCGGACATTGCGTGAAATGCGTGGCGGGAGTGCAAAACCAGTGCCGCGAATTCACTGTGCTGGGAAACGCCGTCGACGGTGGGAATTGCGAATTGATCGCAGTGCCCGCGGCAAATGTGATTCCTTTTCCAGACGCGCTCGATTTCAACCAGGCCGCCAGTGTGCCGCTGGTGTTTGTAACGGCATGGCACATGCTTGTGGGGTTGGCGGTTGTGCGTCCCGGGCAGACAGTGCTGGTGCTGGGCGCAAGCTCAGGGGTTGGCATTGCGGCTATCCAGATTGCGAAGCTATTTCGTTGCCGGGTGATCACTACCGCAGGCGACGAAGCGAAACTCGAGAAGGGACGCGCCTTAGGAGCGGACTTCGGGATCAATCACTACAAGCAGAAGATTTCGGAAGAAGTACGGAAGATTACGAACAAAGAAGGCGTGGACATTGTGGTGGAGCACGTGGGCGCGGCGACGTGGGACGAAAGCCTGCGATCCCTGAAGAGTGGCGGCAAACTGGTGACCTGCGGGGCGACTACTGGACCCGGCGTAGCACTCGATCTGCGCCATCTTTTCGCGCGCCAGTTAACCCTGTTCGGCTCCTACATGGGGGCCATGGGCGAGTTGCACGAAGTTCTAGGACACGTATTTGCGGGTCGGCTGAAGCCCGTGGTTGATCGTCTGTTTCCACTCACCGAAATCCGCGCCGCCCACGAATACCTGGAAAAAAGCCAGATGTTCGGCAAGGTAATTGTGAATCCGTAAGAGCACCAGATTAAGCGTATCCTGAGTACTCAATGAAGCGGACTGAACCTCGATTTGTCGTTTGTGTTAAGAACACGAATTATGCCGCCTCCCTGGAACTGCGCAAGCTTTATCGGGTTATCGCTGACGGGGTCGCGACCAAGCTGGGCCAGATTAGAGTCGTCGATGAGTCTGGCGAAGACTATCTGTATCCTGAAGAATATTTCGTTCCAATCCAACTTCCAGAGTCCGCCGAGAAGGCTGTGCGGCGGGTGACCTCTCCAAGAGCGTAGCTGACCATTTTCTAAGCGATATTCATAGAACGACCCGGCCGCGTGGTCCATTGATGAAGCCCAAGAGTGACCCATGTGTTCGCCATGGGAATCGTGTTTCCGCGGAGACTCTGAACCGCCCCTCTAATTCAACGCTTCTTCTTTGGCGGTTTCGGCGGCTTCGGCTGTGGCCCAGGTTTCGGCGGCTTCGGCTTTGGCGCCGGTCCGGGCTTGCCGCCTCCGCCACTGGCTGTTATCTTGCCCGCCACCAAATCCAGGGTAACGAAGTCCATTTGCGTTCCCCCGCCGCTGCGAGGTGCGGTTCTGAAAGTTACCGTGAGTGTTTTGGCGTCGGTGGTGAGCGTGAGGTAGCCGAACTGAATGATGGGATCCACCTCCAACGTATGATCTCCGATCTTCGTGCCTGCCGGCGGAGCGGCCTGCTGCGGTGGAGTGGCCGCGAAGCCTCCTGATCCCGATACGATGTAAGGCACTTGCCGTCCGTTGATCAAGCGCGTGAAGCGCTGGTAGAGATGGGCGTGGCCAGAGAGCAATGCATCAGGCCACTGGCCCGCAGCTTGGCAACAGGAGTCAATGTCCACCATCAGGCCGGTGCTGCCGCCAGTCTTGGCATCGACCGAGAGTGGCGGGTGGTGAACGGCAACCAGGATGGCCCGCTCGCCGGCTTGGCGTGCCGGCTTCAGCCGTTCCAATTCTGAAGTCAGAAAATCCAGTTGATCATTCACCAGTGGGAAGTGACCGCCTTGCGAGGAAATAATGCCTCCGCCCGTATCCATGACATTGCTGTACAGGCCAATGATGGAAACAAACGGCGCGTCGAGCGTGAAGTAAACTCCGGGCTCCGTCATGCAACTGCGAACGCTGGTCGGCGCATCGGGCGACGGATCAGGAGAAGCAGCGCAGAAATTCGTAAAGAACGCCGCCAGCGTGGGAACCTGCGGCGCGCTGGAGGACTGCCCGAATACCATGCCGTCGTGATTTCCTGGAATGGCGAAAATGGGACGATCGTATTCGCGATAGGGTTCGTAGAACTGATCGTAGTAATACTGCCCTTCGCCAAAGTTGTAGATGACATCGCCCAGGTGAAAAAAGAAAGCGGGACCGTTGACGCCGCCGGATTCTATATCCGTGGTCATCGCATCGGCGACGGCAGCTTGCTCGGCAAGCGATGTGGCCCCGGACTGATGCGGACCGGACTTTGCCGCCCCGGTGTCGCCCACGGAATGAAATGTAATTTGCCCCGCAGCATCGATGGCGCTGGCCAAGTCTTGGGGGATGTAGTCGGCGAGGTTGATATAAGGCAGAGCGCCCGTCCGCCGGGGCGGGATAGGCTGGACCTGACTCTTGTGAAGTAGATAGTACGGAGAGTTGTAGTACGCCTCACTCGTGTTATCCACCTGAAACGCATCTTCGTCCGGACTGGGTTTGGGGTCGGCATACAGTTGACCGTGCGGGCCAACCAAGTTCATTTTGCTAGGCATACGGGTCCTCCTGGCAGAGTTAGTACCTCTTCACGAAACCTCGTTCCGCGAAGTGCGGAAGCTAGTTGGATGGAGTCTGGTTCGCGTTACGGAATCCTGACGGGCCCCACTTCAGGAGGAAAGTTACCGACAGCTTAACCAAAGAAATTCGATTGTCAAGAGGGAGGTGGCGTCGTGGTCGTCCGCGCCACAGCCATTTGCGTCTCACATGTGCGGCTGTCTCCTTCGGTGGTTTAAAATAGATTCATGTCCCGCGAATTGAACTTCGGACCGTACGTTGAGGTGGAGAATGGCCGGAAGACGGTAAAGGACCTCACCTACGGAAATCCGACTCCCGAGGGAGTGGTGCTTACGACGCTTGACTCTGCCGTCAACTGGATGCGCAAGAGTTCGATCTGGCCGATGACGTTTGGTTTGGCGTGCTGCGCCATTGAGATGATGTCGATGGGCGCGGCGCGATTTGATATTGCCCGTTTCGGCGCCGAAGTATTCCGGCCATCGCCGCGGCAGAGCGATCTGATCATCATTGCCGGCCGTGTGTCGAACAAGATGGCGCCGGTCATCCGACAGTTGTGGGAGCAGATGCCTGAGCCGAAGTGGGTAATTTCCATGGGCGCCTGCGCCACTTCCGGCGGCGTATTCCAGAACTACGCGTTGGTGCAGAGTGTGAATCAGGTGATTCCGGTGGATATTTACGTACCGGGCTGCCCGCCCCGTCCCGAGCAGCTCATTTATGCCATCACCTTGTTGCAGGAAAAAATTCAGAAAGAGCGCGGCACCATCAAAAAGGCGCTGAATCTGGTGTAAAGACTCCTGTCGGTTTTCCTTGCCTGCCGCGCTATAATGTTCCACAAGTGGCCCTGGGGTGCTTTATGGAACGCCTTCGCTTCGCGTCCTTCCTGTTTCTCCCGATCGTTCTTCCTGCGATTTTAGTAAGCGGACAGAGCGTTTCTTTGTCCCCGCAGGACCAGACACCTGCGCCAGCCTCGACGAGTCAATCCCAGCATTCTCAAGCACCAGCGCCGCCTATTCCTGCCGAGGCTCCACGCATGTCGAGGCAGACGCGGCTCGAAATCATCCGGGACTTCGAGATGCAGATTCTGTATGCGCGCACCACCTTTCCCATGGGTGCCAAGGGGCTGAAGCTGAAAAATGGAACGACCTTGCCCAACGGCCCGGAACTGCAGCAAGCCATCGCTCTTTGGGGCCCGGCGATAAAGCCCGGCGATCCGGCGCACATTTCGTTCGTTCAGATCAAAGACGATCACATTCATTTCGATCTCAATGGCGGTCCAGTTCATCGCAAGAAGTGGTACGAGCACGTTCAGATTTCGGGCGCGAACGGAGCGCCGGTGCAGACCGGCTCCAATGAATCGCAGCCTAATCCCCACGGAACTTATCTCGACGTGTACTTCGACAAATATGTGCCGGAAATGACGGCGCGGCAGTTGCGCGATCTGCTTTATCCCGTGCTGGATTTCAATGCCAGAAACAAAGAGGAAGCGTATCTGGACACGGTGCCTCCCAAGGTGAAAGCGGCCATTCAGGCGCATCATGTGCTGGTTGGGATGAATACGGAAATGGTTTTGCACGCCAAGGGTAAAGCGCCCAAGAAGGTGCGCGAGCGAGACGGCGACACCGACTACGAAGAATGGATCTACGGCGAACCGCCGCAGGATGTGGACTTCGTTCGCATCGTGAGCGATGAAGTCGTGCGCGTGGAAACCATGAGAGTCGGTGGCCAGAAGATTGTGCGCACCGACAAAGAAGTGATCCTGGAAAAGCCTGACAAAGATACCGAGGCCAAGCAGCAGCAGGAAGACCGGCCCGCAAACGCTCCCAGCCTGCGCCGCCCAGGAGAGGATTCTGAAAATGCCCCGAAACCTGCCGACGGAGCGAACCCACTCCCGCCCGCAGCCCCGCCAGATTTTCCGCAACCATCGGGGAACTCCGGGCCGGGCGCACTGGCCGGCAGCCCACGGTGACGGTCCGTTCTTGAGGGTACGACTCCGCTCGCGATACTCGCCAGGCGCTCGAATTAAGCCGTCCCTATCCTCAACGCACGGGCCGTTCCTAAATTTCCAGTACTTCCCCGGATGATCAAATCGCATCTTAAGACAGGACCAAAGATAAGACCGATTAACCGTTCTGATAAACGGAGTGTACCGCATGAGCACGGAGTCGTCGCAACAGATGATGGATCTCTTGAAAGAGCTGGCAATGCTCAAAGAGTTGGACGAAAAGCACGAAACAGGGGGATCGGGTGTTGACACCGCCGAGCTCGAATCCAGGAAAAAGCGCCGGCATGAAATATGTGAGCAAATTAAGGCTCTCGGCGGGGCCGCAGCTTGATCAGCGCTGTGAGGCAGCACCCAAGTACGACGAAAGCGGAGTGTCGCAACGCCAGTCAGCATCGTTCGACTGCCAAGTTCATTTGACCGCGAGGGACGAACCTACGTCCGCGAACGAAAAAGCCAGCGAAACGTTCGGATATTCCCGGCCGTCGACTTCCACATAAGGGTAAACAAAATAGTTCAGTGGTTTGCCGTCTTGTGCTGGATTGAGCTGCAGGTCACGCCCCATGCTGAATTGCAGGCGGTGCACGTCGTGCGATCCGAAGAAGTATTCGCGCTTCTCCGGATGCTTCCAGGCTTCGGAGATGTCGACGGGAATCCATCCTTTGCCATCGATATAAAAATCGGACCAGCAGTGATACCCGGCAATCTCGCTGGAATGCTTGTCGGGCGGCAGCGGAAAGCCGATCTCGAAGCGGGCGGGAATACCCTGCGATCTTGCCATGGCGATGAACAGGGAATGGAAGTCGGTGCAGTTGCCTTTCTTGGCGTCGCAGGCATAAAGCACGTCCCCGTGTCCCCAGCCGGTGCCGGTTTTGTCATAACGCATGGTGGTGAAGACGTAGTCGTAAATGGCGCGGGCCTTGTCCAGCGGCTGTGTCTTGCCTTCGGTTACTTTGACTGCGAGGTCCGCAGGTAGGCCGGTGACCGGTACCAGCGCGTCCGGTTGCAGGTCTTGCTGGCGCTCTTTGTTGGTTAGAGATGCCGTGACCACGTGGGGAGTCGGATTGAGTGCAATGCGTTCGTGACGCACCACATCGTATTCCACATCGAAGTGGAGTTCGGGCTGAGTCGAGTTGCTGGTCTCGGCGAAGTAAATCTCATTGCCATATTTCGACTCACGGGTTTCCTTTACCGGCAGATCGCCCTTGGCGGAAACGACTTTCACTTCCTGATTCGCGTCCGAGTGAGCTGCGGGAATCCAGATGCGGATCTTTTTTCCCGCCGGCAGATTCTTTACCGTGAAAGCGTAGTGGAAGGTGAAGTGACGGGAATCCTGAGCGATGGAAACGATGGCAAAAGCAAATAACAGCGACGATAGCACGCAGATCTTGCGCAGCATAGGCGGCTTCCTTGTATGTCCTCAACTGAAAACTGAAAAACTGAGAACGGGGACTGAGAACTGTTTGGAAACGACACACGGGCGTCTTAGAGGGAACGCCGTCAAGTAAAGCCGCGCTGCGGGATGCGCATGGGCATAAGGATGCCGGAAAAGTTCCGACGATGCGTATTTTAACCCCAAGCCGCTGTGGAAAAGGGAAGAGGTGGTATCAGGGTTGTCTACGCTAGAATGCCTGCGTGCCCGTCGCCATCCAGTGCCGCGATCTGCGCAAGACTTACGACGGCAAAGTGGAGGCCGTGCGTGGCCTGAACCTCGAGATCCAGACCGGCGAGTGCTTCGGGTTGCTCGGGCCAAACGGGGCGGGGAAGACCACGACGATCGAAATCCTGGAGGGCCTGCTCGCTCCGACTTCCGGGGAAGTATCGATTCTGGGGCGCCGGTGGCGCGAGAATGAACGCGAGATGCGCGAGTGGCTGGGCATTTCGCTGCAGGAGACACGGCTGTCGGAAAAGCTGACAGTGCGCGAGACCATCGAACTTTTTGCCAGCTTTTATCGCCAGCCGCGCTCGTCCCAGGAAGTGCTAGAACAACTGGAACTCACGGAAAAAGCCGACTCGTGGGTGGGGAAGCTGTCGGGCGGACAGCGCCAGCGATTGGCGGTAGCGACGGCGCTGGTCTGCAATCCCAAAATTCTGTTTCTGGACGAGCCGACTACCGGGCTCGATCCTCAGAGTCGCCGGCAACTATGGGACGTCATTCGCGGATTTCAGCGCGACGGCGGCACCGTGATGCTTACCACGCATTACATGGATGAAGCTGAGCGCCTGTGCGATCGTCTGGCCATTGTCGACCACGGACAGATCATTGCGGAGGGTTCCCCCGCCGATTTGATCGAACGCCTCGGTGGACATCACGTGGTGGAATTTTCCACCGGCGGGAATGCGGACGGTGTGTCGTTACAGACCTGGAACGGATTGCCGAGTGTGGAATCCGTGCGCGAGGATGATGGCATGATTGCTCTGAACGTGAAGCATCCGCATTTGACCATCCCGGCGTTGCTCGACGCGATCGAGAAGCAGGGAAGTCGATTGCAGCATCTCACGACACGTCAAGCCAGCTTGGAAGATGTGTTTGTCCGGTTGACGGGACGGCATCTGAGGGAACAGTGAATCGGCATCATTTATGAGCGTCGCACAGGAAATTCCGACCAGAAGCGCAAAGGCGCCACAGAGCCATCAGCCACGGCGGAACGGGCGCTGGTCCGGCTATAGCCATCTGCTGATGGCGCGCATGCTGGAACTCAAGCGCGAGCCGGAGGTGGTCTTCTGGGTTTTCGTTTTCCCGTTGCTGCTTGCGCTAGGCCTGGGCATTGCTTTCCGCAACAAGCCGGCGGACTCGGTCCGAGTGGGGATCGTCGCAGGAGCCGGTTCCGAGGATGCGCAGACGCTGCTCGCGCGTTCTCCGCATCATGAGCTCTTCAAAATCCAAACCTCGAACGCCGACGAAGCGCAAAAGGGATTTCGCCTGGGCAAATTCGATCTGGTCATTGAACCCGATGGTAAAGGCGGTTTGCAATACCGCTACGATCCTGCGCGGCCTGAAAGTGTTTTGGCTAAGGCCGAAGTGAATGACGCGCTGCAATCCGCTGCCGGCCGCAAAGACGTTGTGGCGACGAAGGCAGTCACCTCGTCCGAGCCGGGCTCCCGCTACATTGATTTTCTGATCCCTGGACTATTGGGGATGAACCTGATGAATTCCGGCATGTGGGGCATTGGGTTTGCTCTGGTGGACATGCGCCAGCGCAAGGTGCTGAAGCGTTTCGTGGGCACGCCCATGCGCCGCGGAGATTTCCTGCTGGCGATCATGACCAGCCGCCTGCTGCTGATGGTTATCGAGATTGGCCTGCTGCTGGTGTTTGG
>Ga0073928_10001775_pt1 | contig 40124 bp, 38 predicted proteins | sample PaiPotPPA55metaG_FD_76969 | JGI IMG/M metagenome (GOLD analysis project Ga0073928, IMG submission 76969) | Iron sulfur acid spring bacterial and archeal communities from Banff, Canada, to study Microbial Dark Matter (Phase II) - Paint Pots PPA... ... | reverse complement strand
GGCGCCGAAGATCGACATCATCGAGCCGATATTGACGATCTTGCCGCCGCCGCCGCCGACCATCTCGGGATGGGCCGCCTGCGCGCAGACGAAGGCGCTCGACAGGTTGGTGACGAGCACCGTGTTCCATTCCGCGATGGTGTATTCCTCTGGGCGCTTGCGGATGTTGATACCGGCATTGTTGACGAGGATGTCGAGCCGCCCGAACGCCTTGACCGCGGCGCCGACGAGCGTGCGGCACGATACCTCGCTCGTCACGTCGGCGACGATGCCGGCGACCTTGGCGCCGCCCTCGCGCAGCTCGGCCGCGGCCGTCTCGCATTTCTCCTTGTTGCGGCCGACGATGACGACGGTGGCGCCGGCGGCGCCGAGCCCGTGCGCCATGCCGAGCCCGATGCCGCCATTGCCGCCGGTGACGATCGCCACTTTGCCGGTGAGGTCGAAGAGCTCCATGAAGTTCTTTCCCTCTCGTCTTTGTGCCGTTTGCGACCGATGATAGGCTCCCGGCGCCAACCTGGGAAAGGGCAGCCATCATGATCGCGCCGAACCGGCTAGCAGGTGCGCAGGCACCGAGCTGGCGCAAAGCCGCGCTGCGATGGGCAGGGCCGTCGCTGGCGACGGCCTTTGTGCTGCAAGCGGCGCTGTGGCTGATGGACTGGATGGACTGGCTACCGCAAACCGGCGACTGGCTCGGCGACCTTTACCTGCCCGCCGCCGTGCTCGCCATTTTACTCTCCGGAAATCCGCACCTCATCAATGAGGCGGCGGCGTTCCTTGCCCAGGTGCTCCAGACTTTCCTGATGATCTTCGCGCTTGTGGTCGGGATCGTGACCGCGCGATATCTTGCCCTTCGCCGTCGACGCTCGCGCTCATAGCCAGGGAAGGGCACAAGCCCATGTTTGCGCCGGATCTGCTCAAGGACCGCGTGGCGCTCATCACCGGCGGCGGCACCGGGCTCGGGAAGGCGATGGGGCGGCGCTTCATGGCGCTCGGCGCCGAGCTCATGATTTGCGGCCGGCGCGCGGGCGTGCTGGCCGAGACGGCGCAGGAATTCGAAACCGCATTCGGCCGCAAGGTGCGCACGCACGCGATCGACATCCGCGATGCCGAAGCGGTCGAGGCGCTGATGGACGCCGCCTTCCAGGACCGGCCGCTCGACATCCTCGTCAACAACGCCGCCGCCAATTTCGTGGCGCGGACGGAGACCCTGTCGATGCGCGCCGTCGACAGCGTGCTCAACATCACGCTGCACGGCACCGCCTATTGCACGCTGGCGGCGGGACGACGCTGGATCGAGCGCGGCCATGCCGGCACCGTGCTGAGTATCGTCACCGGCGCCGCCTTCCACGGCTCGCCCTATGCCGTGCCCTCGGCCATGGCCAAGGCGGGCGTCCTCGCCATGACGCGCAGCCTCGCCGTCGAATGGGGGTCGAAGCGCATCCGCCTGGTCGCGATATCGCCGGGCGCTTTCCCGACGTCGGGCGCCAGCGAGCGGCTGGTGCCCGACGCGGCGGCCGGCGCGCATGGCACCAACAACCCCCTGGGACGGCCGGGCCGGCCCGAGGAGCTGGCCGATCTCGCCGCCTTCCTCGTCTCCGACCATGCCGCCTACATCCAGGGCGAGTGCATCACCATCGATGGCGGGCGCTGGCTCAAGGGCGCCGGCACCTTCTCGCATCTGGAGGCGCTCAGCGACGAGCAATGGGCGGCGATGCGCCAGCGCGGCCGGGGGTGATCGTCAAGCGGGCGGGAAAGCGATGCATTTTAGGTCTTTTTTACCAAGAGTTTAGGTCTCGTTTACCAAGAGGTAGCTAGGGTGGTGCAGCAGCACCGGTGCCACCGGCACCTCTTCGAGAGGATCGTGATGAAGCGCATCAATAAGGTACAGGTGGGGCAGAAATTCCGCGCCATCGGCGTGACGGGCAAACCGACCTATGCTTACGAAGTCCAGGCGATGTTCCGTAGCAGCATCGACCAGCACGAGTATGCGCGGCTCGTCGAGATCGTCGACCGGACGCGCACCAAGACGATCGCCGTCGCCACCCTGATGGACCCCCGTGATTACGTGCCGCTGCCGGTGGAGACCGCGCCGAAAGGGCCTTCGACGGGGCTGGGCCTGGGCGAGGGCGAGATCGGCCGCGCCGTCCTGAACTCCGTCCGCTAGGCTCGAAACTCATAACCGGTAAATGACGGCTGCGGCGAGACAGACGGCGGCTGCGCATTGACGGCGAGCTTCCGCCCGCCTGGATCGTCCTCGCTTGCGGCGCCGTCGTCGCCACGGCGGCGCCGCAAGCGGGCGCAGCTCAAGAAACGGCCGCCGAACCTGCGGTTGCGGCCGCCTGACCCACTCTAAAGGGTCCGCAGGAACGCCACCAGATCCTGCTTTTCCTGCGGCGCCAGCTTTGTACCCAGGATCAGGTTGAAGAACTCGACGGTGTCTTCCAACGTCAGAAGACGCTCGTCATGCAGGTAGGGCGGGTTGTCCTTGGTGCCGCGCAGCGGAAAGGTTTTGATCGGTCCGTCGCCGACGGCCATCATGTTGTTGATCATCACCGGCTTGAAGAAGCGCTCGGTCTGGAGGTTGTGCATCAAGTTGTCGGTGTAGAACGGCGGCTCGTGGCAGCTCGCGCATTGGCCCTTGCCGAAGAAGATCTCCTGGCCACGCATCTCGGCCTGCGTCGCCTTGGCGGGATCGAGCTTGCCTAGGAGGTCGAGCTTGGGCGCGGGCGGAAAGTCCAGCATTTCTTGAAAATCGGCCATGAAGTCGACTTGGCTGCCGCGCTCGAGGGGGTTCACCCCCTTCTTCGTGGCGATCACGATGTCGCCGTCGAAATAGGCCGTGCGCTGCTCGAACTCGGTGAAATCCTCGATCGTCTTCAGGGCACGCTGCGAGCCGAAAAGGCGCTGAATGTCGACGCCGCGGAGCGACACCGTCTTGATGCGGTGGCGGTACTGCTGCGGGCGGGCATCGGGGGCGAGGTGCGTCGCGCCATTTTGGTGGCCGTTCGAATGGCAATCAAAGCAAGCCGAGCCGAAGCTGGGAAGCTCCGAGCGGCGATCCTCGGTCGCGTTGAACTGCTGCTGCGGAAAGGGCGTCAGCAACAGGCGCAGCCCTTCCAACTGCCGGGGAGTGAGAAGGCCGTTGAACAGCTCGTAGTAATTGGTGAGCGAGACCAGCTTGCCTTGCGAGACATCGCCCAGATCGGGGCGCGGGGTCAGGTAGATCGCCGGAGGAAACTCGGCCAGGAAGTGATCCGGCAGATCGAAATCGATGTCGAACCGCTTCAGGTCTCGCCCGTCCTGCTGCTTGATCGCGTCGATCAGGAAGTGCGGAAAGACGAAGCCGCCGTCGACATGGTTGGGATGCGGCAAGGGGTAGAACCCCTTCGGATAGAGGTTCTGCTCGCGAATCTGGTCCGGGCGCATCGCCGCCAGCCTCTCCCAGGTCACTCCGGCGGGCAATTTGACGCGGACACCTTCCTGCACGGGTTTTCCGCGGTCCATCGTGACCCCTTGGGCGGGGCGGTCGCTCAAATCGTAGCGCTCGTTGAGCACGGCCATGTGCGCCTGCTCGATGCCCGGCTTGGCTGCCGTCATGCGGGCCATGATCGACGCGAACGGCTCCGTGATCTCGATTTTCATGTAGCTCGACTGCCCGCGCTGGTCCTGCTGGGCATCGGCGTGACCGCAGACCAGGCTCAGGCCGGTCAACAACAGAATACGCCAAACCTTCCTGCTCGGTCGGATCATGGTCCTCCCTCCTCGGCCGGCTTGTGTTGCCGTCGGAATACGGATCACGCGGAGCCGAACAAACTCGCACCGTTTGCCGGAATGGGAGATCGGGTCTGCCCGGGCCAGAGACTTCGAGGCGCGAACGCTAGAAGCGCACCCCTGTTCCGGGTTCTTTTTTTTGATGCGTCGAGGTGGGGCTTGCACAATTTCCGGTGCAAAGTGCCGGCGCAGATCCATAGGTCAATGAAAGCCCAGGACGAAAACGGCGACCGTCCGGAGCGGTGGTCGTTCGCGTGGAACAAGCTGAGGCCACTCCAGGAGGCAGCTCATGAACATGCGTGTCGTCGCATCCGCGCCATGTTCGCGGCGCTGTTGCTTGCGGGCTGCGGCACGAGCCAGCAGGACCGCGCGCTGAGCGGTGGCGCCATCGGCGCCGGCGCGGGCGGATTGGCCGGCGCCGCAGCCGGCCATCCCTTGGCCGGCGCCGCCCTGGGCGGCGCGGGCGGCGCGGCTACCGGCGCCTACACCAGTCCGAACCAAGTCGACCTCGGCAGGCCAGCTTGGAAGTAGCACGCCGGCGCAACGGATAGCCGAACGACCGACCAGGGCCGCCGGCCACGCTCGCGCCGGCGGCCCTTCATGTCCTCGGTCAGAAGAGGAAGCGCAGTCCCGCCGTGAGCGTGTGGACGGCGAGGTCTGCCTTGATCGGCGAGGGGCCGGTGCCCGGGAAGGTGGCGCTCGTCACGGCTCCGGTGCGTATCTCGCCGAGATCGATGAATTTATACGCGAGGTCGACGAGGACATGATCGCCGACGGGAATGCTGACGCCGACGCCGACGCTGCCGGCGACGCTGGTTTCGGTGTGGCCGGCGAGACTGCCGCCGATGAAGGTGGAATTGAGGGCGCCGATCTTGTTGCGCGCGGCGCCGAGCCCGATGTCGAAATAGGGCTGCAATGGCCCGAAGATGGTCAGCACGGGAAAATCGAAATAGGCGTTGACCAGCACAACCCCGGAACGGATTTGCGCCGTGTTCACTGAGCCGGTGCCGAGATTGTCGCCACCGTTGAAGCGCAGCGAGGGGATATAGGAAGCGGTCACATCCGCGCGAAAGAACGGCAGGAAGCGCGCGCCGATGCCGACATCGCCGAGGACGGAGCTGCCGCTGTCGCCGGTGAGCCGGACGCCGTCGCCGAGCGTCGGCGTCGCGAAATTGGTGTCCTTGAAGCGCGTATCGGCGGAGAACGCGCCGCCGCCATCGACGCGGAGATAGAGTCCCGGCTTGAAGAAGGCGATCGGCAGCGGCGGCGGAGCTGCCAGCGGGTAGCCAGCGGGCGGCGGGTAACCCGGCGGCGGCGGATAACCGGGGGGCGGCGGATAATAATAGCCCGGGGATGGCGGATAGCCCGGAGGCGGCGGGGCCGGGGCCGGCGGCGAGGGCGCTTGTTGCGCCAGGGCTACCGGGGCGAAAAGCGTGGCCGCCACGAGCGCGGTGGCGACGGCATTCCTCATGCTCCTCTCCACGTTCGAGGCGCGCATGGCGCGTCGCTGCCGCCGGGCGCGCGTCTCCGTCCAGGTATCTACGACGGCATCTCCCGCGCCATCCCCGGTACTATGGAAATGCAACGGACGCAGGGCCCGTCAAGTGGCACGGCCATTGCGCAGCAATTGGCCGGGCAGCGCGCCGGCGGGATCGAGCGCATCTGCGCCGTCGCGGCGCAGCACGGTGCCGTTGACGATGACGGCGTCGATGCCGCTGGCATCGGAGACGAGCCGGTTGGCGCCGCCAGGGAAATCATGGATGCGGCGCAGCGGCCCGGCGCCAATAGTGGCGGGATCGAACACCACGACATCGGCTGGCCGGCCCTCGGCGAGGCGGCCGCGGTCGGCGATGCCGAAGATCTCGGCCGGGCGCGAGGTCAGCATGCGCACCGCCTCCTCCAGGCTCAGCGCCTGCTTCTCGCGTACCCAGCGGCCCAGCAGATAGGTGCCCTGGCAGGCGTCGCAGAGCTGGCTGGCATGGGCGCCGGCATCGCTCAGGCCCAGCACCATGTGCGGATCGAGCAACAGCTCCGCGACCTCGTCCTCATTGTGATTGGCGACAGGCATGCGAAAGCGCGCCGCGAGATCGGTGGCGAGGCCGAGATCGAGCATGAGATCGATGGCGTGCACGCCGCGCTCGCGCGCGACCACGGCCAGCGGCCGCTCGTCGAGCGCGGGATCGGGCAGATATTCGGTGATCAGCGTGTCGCCGAAGCTGCGCACGAACTCGTCCGGCGCGGTGTCCATCTTGTCGCGGAACGCGCGGCGGAATCCGGCATCGGCGTAGAGCCGTTTCTTGCCGGCGAAATCGGCCGCCGATACCGGGCGGAACAGCGACATGCTCTCGAAGACGAAGGGCTCGCTGAGCTGGAACTCGAAATTGAGCGGGCGCGGCGTCACCTGCGGATAGATGCGATAGCCTTGTGCCGCCAGCTCCAGCGAGCGCGCGAGCTGCTGGCGATGGTCGATGCCCTGGCGGGCGCGCCCGGCGAGCAGCGCGGTCCAGCTCACATTGGCGCCGGTCTCGCGCGCGATCTGCGCGAATTCGTCGAACAGCAAGCCCTGGCCGGTGGTCGCCTGCAGCACGCCGCGCCCGGCCTCGCCGAGCGCCCCCGCGAGCGCGCGGATCTCCGCGAAATCGGCGACGCGGCTTGGCACCGGTCGGCCGCCATAGCCGACATGGGTCGCCGATTTCGAGGTGGCGAAGCCGACCGCGCCGGCGTCGAGCGCCTCGCGCACGATGGCGCGCATGCGCACGACCTCCTCGGTGGTGGCCTCGCGCTCGGTCGCCGCCTCGCCCATGACATAGAGGCGCACCGGCGTGTGGCCGATCATGACGCCGACATTGATCGCCGTGCCGCGCGCGGCGATCGTGTCGAGATATTGCGGGAAGGTCTCGAAGCCCCATTCCTCGCCCATGCCGGCCTCGAGCGCGGCGACGCTCATGCCCTCGACCTTCTCGAGCGTGCGGATGATGAGATCGCGATGCGCGCGCCGCGTCGGCGCGACGCCGAAGCCGCAATTGCCCATCACCACCGTGGTGACGCCGTGCCACGGCGAGATGCTGAGCATGCGGTCCCACAGGATCTGCGCGTCGTAATGCGTATGGATATCGACGAAGCCCGGGCAGACGACACGCCCCGTCGCGTCGATCGTCTCGCGCGCCTCCTCCGGCGCGTGGCCGAGCGCCAGCACCTTTCCGCCGGCGATGCCGACATCGCCCTGAAAGCGCGCCTTGCCGGTGCCGTCGATGATGCTGCCGCCGGTGATCTTCAGGTCGTAGGGCATGGTGGCTCCGTTTCCGTCCCAAGCCGATTAGGCGGCGCGAGGCGGGTCTTGGTCAAGCAGGACGGCTGCATAAGCACCCCGAGCCTGTCGAAGGGTCGAAGGACGCAACGTCATCGATCCAGCGATTGAATCTGTTGCGCCGGCGGCTGATTCACCCGAACATTGGCTCGACCGGCGTCCGGGAGGAGACAAATGAAGCTCTTGTGGTTCCACCTCATGCCCTATACCGAGCTCCCCGGCGATTTCCGCGAGCGGCACAATTCGGTGTGGGTGGACATCGACAGCGGCCTGCTCGACCCTGCGGTCGCGCATCGCCTCTACAACGAGTTCATGGACGAGCTCGAATACGCGGCGGCGCTTGGCTTCGATGCGATCTGCGTCAACGAGCATCACGCCAACGGCTATGGGCTGATGCCGTCGCCCAATCTCATCGCCGCTTCGCTGGCGCGGCGCACCAGCGACGCCGCCATCTGCGTCCTCGGCAACTCGCTGGCGCTCTACAATCCGCCGACGCGCGTCGCCGAGGAGATGGCGATGATCGACTGCATCTCCGGCGGGCGGCTCATCGCCGGTTTCCCGGTCGGCACGCCGATGGACACCTGCTTCGCCTACGGCCAGAACCCGAGCACGCTGCGCGCGCGCTATCTCGAGGCGCACGATCTTGTCCTCGAAGCGTGGACGCGGCGCGAGACCTTCGCCTTCAACGGCCGCTTCAATCAGCTGCGCTATGTCAACACCTGGCCGCACCCGGTGCAGAAGCCGCATCCGCCGATCTGGATTCCCGGCGGCGGCTCGGTCGAGACCTGGCAGTGGTGCGCCGCCATGGACTACGTCTACTGCTATCTCTCGTATTTCGGCTACAAGGCCGGGCGCGAGACCATGATGGGCTTCTGGCGCGAGATGGAGCGGCTCGGCAAGGATCGCAATCCCTACCGCGCCGGCTTCCTGCAATTCGTCGGCGTCGCCCAGACCCGCGAAGAAGCGATGAAGCTCTACAAGGAGCCGGCGGAGTATTTCTACGGGCGCTGCCTCCATGTCGACAGCCGCTACGTCAACCCGCCCGGCTACAACAGCGAGGCGACGCAGCGCGCGCGCATCACCTCGCAGGTGGCGCTCGCCTCGCAGCGCGCCGCGACGATGTCGGGCGGCGCCGGCTGGGATGAGATCCTCGCCAAGGGCTTCGTCATCATCGGCTCGCCCGACGAGGTGGCGGCGCAGCTGCGCGAAGTCGCTGTCGACCTCAATGTCGGCCATCTCATGGTGCTGCAGCAATTCGGCAACATGAGCCGCGACCTCGCCAACCACAACACGCGGCTCTTCGCCGAGCAGGTGATGCCGCAGCTGCGCGATCTCTTCGACCGGGAATGGGAGGATCGCTGGTGGCCCAAGCCCCTGCCCAAGCCGGCGCGCGCCGTGCCGCAAGCGCCGGCGCGGGAGGCGGCGGAGTGAGCGCGCCCGCCGAGCGCAGCGTCACGGTCAACGGCGCGCCGTGCCGGGTGTGGGAGAAGGGCCGGGGCAGCCCGGTCTTCTATCTCGCCGGCTTCGGCGGCTTGCCGCGCTGGACGCCGTTTCTCGACCGGCTGGCCGAGCGTCATCGCGTCATCGCGCCGTCGCTGCCGGGTTTTCCCGGTGCGACCGGCCACGACCGGCTGGACACGCTGCTCGATTGGGTCGCGGCGACGCTCGACCTGGTCGAGGGCGCGGGGCTTGCCGGCGCCGCCCTCATCGGCGCGTCCGTCGGCGGCACGCTCGCGGCGGAGATCGCGGCGATGTCGCCGGCCCTCGTGCGGCGTCTGGTCCTGATCGCACCCTTCGGCCTTTATGACAAGAGCGCGCCGCCCATCGACCTCTGGGCGCAGAAGCCCGGGACCTTGCCGAGCCTGCTCTGCGTGGAGCCCAAGACCTACACCGACCACATGGCGCCGCCCGAGGGCGTGTCGGCCGAGGAATGGTCGATCATCGCCACGCGCGCCAGCGAGGCCGCCGCACGGCTGCTCTGGCCGCTCACGGACACAAGGCTCGAGCGGCGCCTGCATCGCATCCGCTGCCCGACGACCATCGTCTGGGGCGCGGCGGACAAGGTGCTCGCGCCGAGCTATGCCGAGCGCTTCGCGACGGGCATCGCCGGCAAGACTACCACTTCGATCATTCCGGGCGCCGGCCACCTCGCCGACCTCGACCAGCCCGCGCGGGTGGCGGAAGTGGTGCTGACGGCGTTCGGTTAAAACGCGGCGCCGTCCCCCCTCACCCCAACCCTCTCCCGCAAGGGGAGAGGGGGTGCGCCGAGCGCGCGGAAAATATCCCTCTCCCCTTGCGGGAGAGGGAGGGACCCAGCGCGGAGCGCTGGGAGGGTGAGGGGGATGGCTCCGATCCGCTCACAACATCACGAGACCCATCCGCGCGGCATGGGCGACCGCTTCGGTGCGGCTGTCGGCGTCGAGCTTGGCGAGGATCGAGGCGACGTGGAACTTGGCGGTGTGGAAGGAGATGCCGAGACGGCGCGCGATCACCTTGTTCGAGGCGCCGTCGGCCATCGCGGCGAGCACCTCGATCTCGCGCGGCGTCAGCGGGCCATCGGCCTCGCCATTCTCCACCGTTGCCGGGTCCGGCTGGTCGGCGGCAAGCAGCGCCGCCAGGAACGGGCGCGCCTCGGCGAGTACCGCCTCGACCTGGGTCTCATCGAGGAGCCGGGCGAGCGCGCCGGGGCTGTCGGCGGCGCCGACGATGGTGACGCCGGCCCGCTCGGCGAGCAGACGCTCGAGGTGCCGGCGGGACGCGGGATCGGTGGCGTAGACGGCGACGGCGACCATCGACTCTCGTTTCCTGCGGCGGAGGCGCCACCCTACCTAAGTGGGCGCTCGCCGATGGTAATGCCAAGCGTCAGCTTCTGGCCGCCGCGGACCAGGCCGAGCTCGACCGCCGTGCCGACGCTGTCGGTGCCGAGCAGGCGCATGATCTCGCGCACGCGCGTGACCGCGGCGCTATTCCAGCTGACGATGACGTCGCCGACCAGCAGGCCGGCGCGCGCCGCCGGACCCTCGGGATCGATGGCGACGACGAGCACGCCGCGCTCCGCCGCATCGCCGCCGAATCGCACGCGCTGCAGCCCGGCGCCGAGATAGCCGCGCGCGACATGGCCCTTGGCGAGCAGCTGATCGACGGCGCGATCGATGGTCGAGGCCGGGATCGCCAGCGCGCGGCGCCGGGGTCCCAGCACGGTCATGCCGAGCACGCGGCCGGCGGTGTCGACGAGCGCGCCGCCCTCGGCGGCGGGGCTCAGATTGAGGTCGAGGCGCAGCAGGTGATCGATCGTGCCGCCGCGCTGGCTCTGCCAGGCGCCGCCGACGAAGCCGGCGACGCCGTGGCTGGCGATCGGGCCGCCCTCATGCCGGCCGATTGCGAGGACGAGATGGCCGGGGCGGAGCGCGGCGGCAGTGCCGGGCTGCGCCACCGGCAAGCCGTCCGGCGGGAAGCGCAGCACGGCGACGTCGGTGCTCGGGTCGCGTCCGGCGAGCGAGGCGGCGAGGCGCCGCCCGTCGGGCAGGGTGACGGCGATGTCGTCCTCGCGCTCCAGCGCCTCCTCGGCGGTGACGAGGATGCCGGGGCGCCAATGGATGGCGCTGGTCGACCGGCGCCCGCCGCCATGGACGGCGACGACGCTGCGCGCGGCGGTGTCGACGAGCGCGGCGAGGCGGTCGGAATAGAGTGCAAGCGGATCGGCGGTAGGGTCGGTCATGGAGCAGCTCCTGAAGCAATCATGACCGCCATATGGTCCAATGCGCCCGACGGTACTATCGGCCGGATGGCCAGGGAGGCATTGCCCGCCGCAACGAACGGCTTCATCCTTGCGCCAACACAGGAGAGACCATGATCCGGCTTGATCCCAAGCGCACCGCGGCTGTAGCGATCGACATGCATCGCGGGCACCTCGATCCCGAAGTGGCGACCTTGCCCTTGGCGGCGGAGCGCTGCGGTTCGGTGATCGACCGCGCCGCGCAGCTGTTCGGCGCTTTGCGCCAGCGCGGCGTGCCGATCGTCCATGTCGTCACCGAATACCGGGATGCGGCCGAAATCATGGCCAATCCGTTCTGGGGCGCAATCGAGAACGACCCGGCCAAGGCGCGCAAGGGCATGTCGCGGCACAATATCATCGGCGGCATCATCGGCGGCCGGGGCACCGAGATCATCCCGGTTCTCCTCGACCAGCGCGACGTTGTCGTCGGCGGCAAGAAGCGCTACAGCCCGTTCTTCGGCACCGGCCTCGACTTCGCCTTGCGGCGGCGGCTCGGCGTCGACACGCTCATCCTCGCCGGCATCAATACTTCGTCCTGCGTTTTGTGCTGCGGCTTCGAGGCGACGAACCGCGACTATCGGGTCGTCATCGCCGCCGACGCCGTCGATTCCATGGATGGCGAGGAGATGCACCGCTTCGCCTTGCGGCTGATGTCGGTGACGATCGGCTGGCCGCTCGCCAACGCCGAGATCGTTGCTGCGCTCGCGTCCTGACAGGACAAATTCGTTAAAGCTTGCGGCGAAAGTTGCCGATGAACGCGTGCTGCTCCAACTGTGACCTTGTTGAGGCGGTGCCGGTGCTCGCTCACCGCGCCAGAACGAAGCGGCGTATTCTACGTTTGCGTTGCTCTGGCACGCGCCGGCGGCTGGCGGCGGTGTCCCGCGGAGAGGCACATGGAAGCGTTGGCACAGCTCAGCGGCTATCTATTGCTGGTCCTCATGGCGGCTCTCATCGTCGCGGCGATCGAGACCCTCAACGGCCGTTGACAGCCGCGGCGCTTACGCGCGGCGGCGTTGATCCGCCGGCCGAAGCATCGCCCCCAGCGCAAGCACGATCGCAGCGCCGACCGCCCCTGGCAGGAAGGCCGTCGCCGGCGATCCGGTGGCGTCCCAAATGGCGCCGCCGACGAATGGCACGATGAAGGACAGCGAGTAGCCGATCGCCAGCATACCCGCGGAGAGCCGGTGCACGTCCTCGGGCGCGGCCAGCAGCGGCGGCAGGGCCAGCGTCAGGATGAGCACGAAGGCCGCGCAGAATCCGATCGCGGCGGCGCTGGCGATCATGCCCGCCTCACCCGAGACGAGGAGGCCGGCCAGGCTCAGCAGGCCGATCGCGCCCGCGGCGATGAAGGGCCCGCGCCGGCCGGCGAGACGGCGCGCGAACAGCAGGATCAGCAGCGATGCCGGGAGCTGCCCGCTATTGAGCGCGGTCAGACAGGCATTGACGAGCTCGCCCCGCGCGGTGGCGTGAAGGTAATCCGGGATGAAGGCGTTGCAGGCGAAATAGAGCACCGAGGAGCCGCCCTGGAGCAGGCCCAGCCGCCACAGGCGCGGGTCGCGCCAATCCGGCCACCAGCGGGGGCGGGGGGTGCCGGCTGCGACCGGGACTTCCGGCGTTCCGAATGTCATGAGAACAGCGGTGAGCAGCACGGGAACCGCCCAGAGGGCGAAGCTCCATTCCCAGCTCCCCGCCACCAGCGGCAGAATCACCGGAATGGTCAGGCTGGCGCCAAGGACCTCGCCGATCAGCAGCCCGTTGGCGTAGACCGCCGTCGCCCGCGCAACCGAGGTTGGGAACCAACGGCTCACCAGCGCGGGCAGTGCGGGTTGAATGATCGAGACTCCCGCGCCCATGGCGAAGGTCATTACGAAGAGCATCGCTGTCGAAGTGCCGGCGCCGCGCAAGCCCGAGGCGAAGGCGACGGCGAGCAGCCCGGTGATGATCGCGCGGCGAGCGCCGATCCGCGCGATCAGCAGCGACCCAGGCACGGCCATGAGGCCGAACAGCAGGATGGGCAAGCCGGACAGCACTGCCACCGACTTCTCGTCGAGCGCGAGGTCGCGGTGGATGAGCGGCAGGACCGGCGGAACCGCCAGGATGGTCAGGCGCAGATCGATCCCGGTAAGCCACAACAGAAACAGCCGCCAGCTCTTCGTCTGCGAGCTGCTTTCGGCGGAAAATGCGGCACTGCGCGGATCATCCATGGGCTGACCATTATTGGCGGCGTGACATGTCGATGAGGATAACCACCCACTCGCCGAACGACCGGCGCTCAATCTAAGAAGATCGCCGGATGCGATATGAGCGAAACTTTTTTTCTACCTGCGGTGTTCGCCTGCAGATGATCGCGGGCCGTGTGTTCAATGTCACTCGTCCATTCGAATTCCAATGACAGCTCGGCGCTGCCGCCTCCGGCCGGCGGCGTGCGGTCGGTGATCGCCGCCGCCTCCGAGGGGCACGACCTCAGGATCGATCTGCTGCGCGGGGTCGCGCTGTGGATGATTTTTGTCGACCACATCCCGCGCAACATACTGCGTCTCGTGACCTATCACCGCATCGGCTACTCGACGCAGCGGAGATTTTCGTCTTCCTGTCGGGCGTCTCTTGCAGCCTTGCGTACGGACGGCTGCTCGCCAGGAACGGTTTCCTGGCGGCGCAGCGGCGGGCCTTGGGCCGCGTGCTCGAGATCTATCTCGGCTACCTGTTGGTCGCGGTCCTGACCTTCACCCTGGTGCGCTGCTGTCGCGACGCGCTCGGCGCGGAGTATTTCGCCGCCAACGATCTTGGACTGCTGCTCGCCGAGCCGACGCGAGCCTTCCTGGCGGCGGTTTTCCTCCGCTATACCCCGCAATATCTGGACATATTGTCGCTCTATATGGTGCTCGTCGCCTTGGCACCGGCGCTCATTTTGGGTCTGCGGCGCGTTCGCAGCCTGACCTTGGGCGTGAGCGCGGCGCTTTGGATAACCGCGACCCTGGTGCCGGAATTCCGGCCGCCCAATCTCGTTGCCAATTTCAACCCGCTTTCCTGGCAGTTCCTGTTTTGCATCGGGTTGTGGGTGGGGGAGCACTATTACATCAGCGGCAAAGCCTTTCGCGCGGTACGTGGCGTCGTGGTGGTCTGTGCGCTCATCATCGTCGCAAATGCACTGGCGCGCGCCCTCTATGATTTCGGGCGCGGACCCGGCCACTTCCAAGTCATGCTGCTGGACGAGTTGCGGGTGGCGAGCGTTGGCGGCAATGAGGCCTTTCCGCGGCTGACCCATTTCCTGGCGGTCGCGTATATTTTCGCGGCCTATGGCTGGCGCCGCGATGCCCCCGCGCTGCGACGCGCCTGGGCGCGCCCGCTCATCTGGTGCGGTCAGCACTCGCTCGAGGTGTTCTGTGTCGGGGTCGTGCTCAGCGACGTCATCGCCGTCTATTTCCAGAAGATGCAACCGAATGTCGGCTACCAGCTGCTCGCCAATGGCGCGGGCATGGCGGTGATGGTCATGCTCGCCCGGTCGCTTGCGCAGCGGCAGCGCATGATCCCGGCTGCCAGCCCGGGCCGGCGCGGACGTTCAGCCGGACCAAGCATGACCGCGCTGACGCCGCAGCGGGCTGCGTAGCACGACTCCCAGAGCCGCTTCCCGCCCCTGGACGACGTCATCAAGGCGATTGACGATTTGTCAGGAATGACAAATTATCAGGCGGCATAGCGAGCCCCGCCGATGATGCCAACCGTGGAAAAAGCTGCGCCAGCGCTCCGCACCGAGCGACGCAAATCGGCGAGCCGCGAGCGGCTGCTGGCGGCGGCGCGGCGGCTCTTCACCAAGCGCGGCTACCATGCGACGCGGCCGCAGGACATCGCCCGCGCCGCCGATGTCGGGCAGGGCACCTTCTATCTGCATTTCGCCGATAAGCGCGCCTGCTTTCTCGCTTTCACAGACGCGGCGCGGGCGGAGATCGAAGGATTCGTGCGCCAGCGGCTCGCCGCGGTCGAGGGGATCGAGCCGCAGCTCCGCGCGCTGCTCGAGGCGCTGATGGACTATGCCGCGTCTCATCCCGGCGTGATCAAGGCGGCGATGACGGACGTCTCGGTCATCGCCAGCGAGGCGCCGGAAGGCGAGGGACTGGTCGATCGCTGGGCCGCGCAGTGGGCGGCGCAGATTCGCGCCGGCGCGCGCGCCGGCGCGATCCGTGCCGATTACGATGCCGAGATCATCGGCCACGCCCTCGTCGGCTTGTTGCGCGGCGCCGCCGGCTTCGGCAACCGCCACCGCGAGCGGCGCGGAGAGGTGGTCGACACCGTCGTCGCGTTCCTGGTGCGCGCGCTGGTGCCGGAAGGCGCGGGCGAGGCGGCGCGACACCACAAATTCCTGCTCGGGAGCGCGCAACGATGACCCAGCTCGTCTACAGCGAGGCGGAGCTTCTCGCCGAGCATGCCTATGCGCGGCTGCAGATCGAAGCCGGCTATCGCCTCCATGGCGGGTTCGACGCCGCCGGCACCTACATCTCGCCGCGCACGCTGAACCGTTGGCCCGCGGTCAAAGCGTGGCAAGCGGCCCTCCAGCGGCGCGGCTGGCCGCTGGTCGACGCATCGACGCGGCTGCTGAGGCGCGGCAACTATCCGAATTTCGCGCAGCAGCGGCTGCTGCTCGATCTCGGCCTCGGCCAAACCTTGTGGAAATCGCTCACCGTCACCGGCGCGATCGAAGCACGCGGACGACGCCTCGCCGACTTCCCGGCGCCCGACTTCCAGGCGATCGTCGAGGACGACACCGCCGGCACCACCACCGACCATCTCGGCAAGGGCTTGATGAAGGCGCATGGCTTCGACGAGGGCGGCAGCCCCGAAATCGGCGAAGGCGGCCATGACACCATGTGGTATGCGGTGCGCGATCTTCTGTTCGGCCGCGACGCCTATCCGGTGCCGGAAATTCCGCCGAGCCTGGCGCGGCCCGAGCTGGGCCGCCTCATGCCGCAGATCCCGCTGCCGCACGAGCAGACCATCCTGATGCTGATGAACGTGCTGATGATCGAGATCCGCGCCGAGGCGTTCTTCACTTTCTGCATCCGCATCATGCGCGCGCCCGAACTATTCGCCGATCGCCGCGACGCCGCCGAGCATGCCGCCGACCTCGTCGAGCGCATCCGCCAGGACGAGGCGATCCATGTCGCCTACCTGCAGACGGCCGTCTCGGAACTCCGCAGCTTCACATTCCGCGGCGGGCAGGGCGAGCGCGTGCCGGGCAAGGCGTTCATCGACCCGATCTGGAACAGCATGATCCACTGGCACGCGGTGACGACCGTGGATCTTGGCCGCACCCAGGCGCGCGAGGCGGTCCGGGCACAGCTCCTGGCGACGCCCCGCGGCGCCACGCAGCTCGCCGCATTCGATGCGCTTGAGGACCGCGAGGCGGCATAGCTAGACCCAGGGGGAGACGGCGCGATGAAGTTCGGCATCTTCTACGAGCACCAGCTGCCGCGGCCGTGGCACGAGGGCGACGAGCACCGCATCTACCAGCAGGCGCTCGATCAGGTCGAGCTGGCGGACCGCCTGGGCGTCGACCATGCCTGGGAGGTCGAGCACCATTTCCTCGAGGAATATTCGCATTCCTCTGCGCCGGAAGTGTTCCTCGCGGCGTGCTCGCAGCGCACCAAGCAGATCCGCCTCGGACACGGCATCGTCTTGATGCCGCCCAACTACAACCACCCGGCGCGCGTCGCCGAGCGCATCGCCGCACTAGACCTCGTGTCCAACGGCCGCGTCGAATTCGGCACCGGCGAGTCCTCGTCGATCATGGAGCTGGGCGGCTTCAGCATCTCGCCCGACGAGAAGCGGGCGATGTGGACGGAAGCGGTCGAGCAATGCCTCAATATGATGGTGATGAACCCCTATCCCGGCTTCGACGGGAAATATTTCTCGATGCCTTGCCGCAACATCGTGCCGAAGCCGCTGCAGAAGCCGCACCCGCCGGTGTGGGTGGCGTGCTCCAACCGCGAGACCATCAAGCTCGCCGCGCGGCTCGGCATCGGTGCGCTCACCTTCGCCTTCGTCGATCCCACCGAGGCGAAGCAGTGGGTCGAGGATTACTACCGCATCTTCAAGGAGGAGTGCGTGCCCATCGGCCACGCCGTCAACCCGAACATCGCCATGGTCACGGGCTTCTCGGTCCACGCCGACAGCGCGGAGGCACGGCGGCGCGGCGAGGATGGGTTCCGCTTCTTCGGCTATGCGCTCGCTCATCACTACATTTTCGGCGAGCACAAGCCGGGTCGCACCGACATCTGGGCCAATTTCGAGCAGGCTCGGCCGGCGCTGCCGCCGGCGGGCGCCAATCGCGGCATCGGCACGCCCGCCGAGCTGCGCGCCCATCTCGCCGCGTTCGAGGCGTCGGGCGTCGATCAGGTCGCCTTCATCCAGCAGGGCGGGCGCAACCAGCATGAGCACATCTGCGAGGCGCTCGAGCTGTTCGCGCGCGAGGTGATGCCCGAGTTCAAGGAGCGCGAGGCGCGGCGGCAGAAGGCCAAGATGGCGGAACTGCAACCCTTCATCGATAGAGCCATGGCGCGCAAGGAGCGCATGAAGGCGCTCGCCGAGGACGAAATCCCGACCTTTATCGCGCTCGGCCGGCAGGTCGCCGAGCAGGGTAAGGAGACGGAGCAGCAGCGCGCCAACCGCCAGAAATGGGCGGCGACGTCGCAAGTGCCGCTGCAGGATCCGCTCAAGAAAAAGAACGCGCGCCCGCCGGGCCTTGAGGGGCGCGCCTCAGCGCTCGCCGGTTTCGACGGCCGACCGGGCGGGTGACGCCCGGCTTCGGGGCGGGGCGGCGAGCGTGGGCTGGCCTGCCGGAGCGGTGCAACCCGTTTCGGTGGTGGGGATGGCCCCCGCCGGCGGGCGCAATTCCGCAGGCAGGGCGGTCTCAGTAGGCGTTGCGGTGGATGAAGCCGACGACGAGCGTCCGCAGCAGGATCCACAAATCGAAGCGCAGCGACCAGTTCTCGATGTAATAGAGATCGTGGATGACGCGCTCGTGCATGGACTGCACGGTCGCCGTCTCGCCGCGCAGGCCGTTCACCTGCGCCCAGCCGGTGATGCCGGGCTTGACGCGGTGGCGGCGCAGATAGCCGTCGATGATCTCGGCATAATACTCGTTGTGCGCGATCGCGTGCGGGCGCGGGCCGACCAGGGCCATGTCACCCATGAGAACGTTGATGAGCTGCGGCAGCTCGTCGAGGCTGGTCTTGCGCAGGAAGCCGCCGATGCGCGTCACCCGGGGGTCGTTGCGCCGCGCCTGCGGCACCACCGGATCGTTCGCCGCATTGGCGATCATGGTGCGGAACTTCAGCACCGTTATCGGATTGTTGTTGAAGCCGAAGCGCGGCTGGCGGAAGAACACCGGCCCCTTGCTGTCGAGCTTGACGGCGAGGGCGATCAGCAGCATCAGCGGCGCGAAGAACAGCAGGAGCAACCCGCTCAGCACGATGTCCTCGCCGCGCTTCAGCACCGCGGACCAGCCCGCCAGCGGCCGCTCGAAGACGTTGATCATGAATGTCTCTTGCAGCACTGTGAGCTTGCGCGGTGAGATCGGCAGGTCGGAGAGGTCGGGGCAGAGATTGACATTGACCGGCAGCTCGCCGAGCCGGCGCAGCACCGCGCCGAACTCCGCGTCGCGCTTTTCCGGCAGGTGGACGATGATCTCGTCGATCTGCGTCTTGCGCGCCAGCCGCAGCAAGCCGTCGATGGTCGCATCGGCGGCGACGCCGGTACCGGCCGCGGCGATGCGCGGCGCGAAGATGCCGACGACGCGAACTTCGATCTCGCCCGGCCACGTGATCTGTTGCATCACCTGCTGGGCGAAGGGCTCGTGCCCGACGATGGCCACATTGATGGAGAGGTTCCCCGTGCGCCGCCGGCGGCCGATATAGGTGGCGACGCCGACGCGCGCCATGCCCGACAGCGCTGTGCCGAGCACGAACCAATAGCCGATCCAAAGCCGCGAATATTGGTCGGTGATCTTATCGAAAAAGGCGATGGCGAGCAGAAGGGCGATGCTGACACCCCAGCCGCCGACCACTTTGAAAAGCTGTGTGCGGATGGCGCGCAGATCGGCCAGGTTGTAGGCATCGATGGTCGTCATCACGTTGGCGACGACGGCCATGCCGAGAATGATGATGAGCCCGTGCTGGAACTCGACGGAGAGCGACTGAAATCGCACCCCGTACGCGATGAGGCCGGCGATCGGCACGGCAGCGATATCGAGGGCGCGAAGCAGCCCCGTCGAAAGCGCGATGACCTGGTGGCGGACAACGCGCGATTCACCTCCCGCCTGACGCCGTGCGCCGAAAGTGGTCGGTCCGGAGAGAGAAAGTTGCGACATCTATGTCCACCCGATCTCTTACGCCACTGGTACCGTTGTGCCGCCGGGTCCTGCTGTGGAACACGGCCGATGTGCGAACGCTACAAGTGCGAGTCTCCTCTTGCGCAAATCGCGTGACCGGACGGAAAAGCGCGCGGTGTGGCCGAGTTGCAACGGCCGTTCAACACCGAGGGGCTAGAAAGGTTCCGGTTCGGCAATCCGCGATGCAATTGCGCAACCGCAAGGCGTGACCGGGCGCGTTACACGGCGCGCTCCCGTCAGTCGTTAACGCTCGGCGGACGATTTTATGCCCGACTGATCCGCACGGGATTATCGGGCGCGCGGGGTCTTCAAGCGGGATCGCCGGTGTCGGGCGAGAGGCCGGCCGCTTTGATGCCGTAGACGGCGCAGGCCTCGTCTTGCTCGGAAAGGTCGCCGCTGATACCAGCGGCGCCGATGATGCCGCCGTCGCCGCCGCGGATCAGTACGCCGCCGGGCACCGGGATGACCCGGCCCTCCGAGGCGTCCGTCAGCGCGGCGATGAAGGCGGGGGCGGCGGCGGCACGGCGGGCCAATTCGCGGCCGCCGAAGCCCATGCCCAGCACGCCCCAGGCTTTGCCTTGCGCGATTTGCGGGCGCAGGATGCTGGCGCCGTCCTCGCGCTTGAAGGCGAGGAGGTGGCCGCCGGCATCGAGCACGGCGACGGCGAGCGGCTTCAGCTTCAAGGCGCGCCCATGCTCGAGCGCCTTGTCGACGATGAGCGAGGCGTGCGTAAGGGTCAGGGTGGTCATGGGTGAGGTTTCTCCGACAGGTGGTGCGTAAAGCGTCAGCCGAGCGCGCCGCAGCGCTTCAGCGCGGCGATCTCGGCGGGGTGCAAGCCCCATTGCGTCAGCGAGGCGGTGCCGCGCTCGCCTGGCGTCTCCGGGGGTGTCGGCCGGCCCGCGGGCGTGCGGCTGAAGCGCGGCGCCGGCGCCGGCTGCACGATCCCGTCGACCTCGACGAAGCTTTGCCGTGCCAGGTTGTGCGGGTGGCTTGGCGCCTCGGCCAGCGACAGCACCGGCGCGAAGCAGGCGTCGCTGCCCTCGAGCAGGCGGCACCATTCGTCGCGGGTCTTGCGCTTGAAGCACGCCGCCAGCTTCGCCTTGGCTTCCGGCCAGCGCTGCCGGTCCATCTTGGGCGGCATCTCCGCAGGATCGATCTCCATTCGGCGCAGGAACTCCTCGAGGAACTTGTCCTCGATCGGCGCAACCGAGACGTATTTGCCGTCGGCACATTCATAGACGTCGTAGAAGAAGGCGCCGCTGTCGAGCACGTTCTCGCCGCGCGTCGTGGTGAAGCTGCCGGCCGCGTGGAGCGCGTAGAAGATCGCCATCAGCGAGGCGGCGCCGTCGACCATGGCGGCATCGACCACCTGTCCCTTGCCCGAGCGCTGCGCCTCCAGCAGGCCGCAGGCGAGGCCGAACGCAAGAAAAAGCGCGCCGCCGCCGAAATCGCCGACGAGGTTCAAGGGCGGCGTCGGCGGCTGCCCGGCGCGGCCGATCGAGTGCAGGACGCCCGCCAGCGCGATGTAGTTGAGGTCATGCCCGGCGGCCTGGGCAAGCGGGCCCTCCTGGCCCCAACCGGTCATCCGGCCATAGACCAGCTTCGGGTTGCGCGCGAGACAAGGCTCGGGCCCGAGGCCCAGCCTTTCCATCACGCCGGGACGGAAGCCCTCGATGAGGGCATCCGCAGCGGCGACGAGGCGCAGCACCAGCGCCACGCCCTCCAGATTCTTGAGGTCGACGGCGATGGCATGGCGGCTGCGGTTCATGATGCTGAAGCGCGCGTCGCCGGGCAGGCCGAGGCCGCTCGGCTGCTGCCGGTCGACGCGCAGCACGGTGGCGCCGAGATCGGCCAGCAGCATGGCGCACATCGGCGCCGGGCCGATCCCGGCCATCTCGACGATCTTGAACCCCGCCAGCGGTCCCATGCGCGCGCTTCCGTCCCCCGCGCGACCTTATCGTGGCGTGCCGGCGGAGCGCGAGCGGATTCGTCAGGCGCGTAGGTCGGCCCCTGCGCGCCCGAACCGGAACAAGATCCGCTTACCCAATCAGGGGGATGGCGGAATGTCGAGAGTGCCGGTAATTTGGCCCTGCTCGCAGGAGATCGGTCCGTGCGCAACTACGCATACCGGGATGACACAGCGCCTTCGCCGATCATCTCGCTCGCGTTGCAGCAGGCGCTCCGGTCGCGGGGCGGCTTTGCCGACCGGCCGCCCGCCGCCGTTCACACCGACGCTGCAGGCGGGCGGATTCTGCTGCCCGTCAATGGCCCATGAGCAACAGCGAGCGGGACGCCGCAGCATCGCGTTTCGAGGGTGTGCGGATCCTCCTCGTCGAGGACGAGACGGTTGTCTCCTTCCTGATCGAGGACATGCTCAAGGAGCTGGGCTGCGCCCACATCTGGCATGCGAGCGGCGTCCGCCAAGCCATCGCCATCCTGCGCGACCGTCAACCCGACGCTGCCGTGCTCGACGTCAATCTGGCGGGCGAGCCGGGCTACCCGATCGCCGAGCATCTGGAATCCGCGCAGATCCCGTTCCTTTTTGTGACGGGATACGGCCGCCACGGCATCCCCGACCAGTGGGCCGCCAAACCGACCATCCAGAAGCCCTTCCGCTACGCCACCCTCGCGACGGTGCTGGGCTCCCTGCTCGGCCGCTAGGAGGCTCTTGACCCTTCCCTCTCGGTTGCAATGGCGCGCGGCCCTGGCATAGGCTGGCGGCAGAAAGTGCGGCCGCTCGACGGTCGTCCAATAAAAGCAAGGCGGAGGAAGGTCCGAATGGCCGCGTCGCAGTGCCTCGAGGGCAAGGTCATCATCGTCACCGGCGCGGGGCGCGGCATCGGCCGCGAGATCGCGCTCCTGGCCGGCAGCGAGGGCGGCCGCGTCGTCGTCAACGATCTCGGCGCCGGCGCGGATGGCGAAGGCAATCCCGCTGCCGGCCCCGCCCAGGAGGTCGTCGACGAGATCCGCGCCGCGGGCGGCACCGCCGTCGCCAACGCCGACAGCGTCGCCGAGCCCGCCGGCGCCGAGCGCATCATCCGCACCGCGCTCGAGGCCTTCGGCCGCATCGACAGCATCGTCAACAACGCCGGCATCCTGCGCGACCGCATCTTCCACCGCATGTCGCATGTCGACTGGGAGATGGTGATCAAGGTCCATCTCATGGGCAGCTTCTACATGTCGCGCGCAGCGGCGTCGCATTTTCGCGAGCAGGAGAGCGGCTCCTATATCCATTTCACCTCGACCTCCGGCCTCATCGGCAATTTCGGCCAGGCCAATTACGCCGCGGCCAAGATGGGCATCGTCGGCCTCTCCAAGTCGATCGCCCTCGACATGGCGCGCTACCATGTGCGCTCCAACTGCATCTCGCCCTTCGCCTGGAGCCGGCTCATCGGCACCATCCCGACCGATACGCCGGAGCAGCAGGCGCGCGTCGCCAAGGTGAAGACCATGACGCCCGGCAAGATCGCGCCGCTCGCGGTCTATCTCGCCAGCGATCTCGCCAGGGACGTCACCGGCCAGATCTTCGCCGTCCGCAAGAACGAGATCTTCCTGATGAGCCAGCCGCGGCCGATCCGCTCGATCCACAGCGGCGAGGGCTGGACGCCGCAGACCATCGCCGAGCACGCCATGCCCGCGCTCCAGGAATCGTTCTTCCCCCTCGACCGCACTCAGGACGTCTTCACCTGGGACCCCGTCTGAGCGGAGCTCTTGCCATGGCGATCGACTATCAGCGACTCAAGGACTGGCCCTTTGCCGATGTCGAGCACGGCTACCGCGCCAAGGACACCATCCTCTATGCGCTAGGCTTGGGCTTCGGCGCCGATCCGGTCGATCGCGACCAGCTGCGCTTCGTCTATGAGGACGGGCTGAAGGCGCTGCCAACCATGGCGACGGTGCTGGCCTATCCCGGCCAATTCGCGAAGAACCCGGAGAGCGGCATCGACTGGAAGCGCGTCGTCCATGGCGAGCAGAGCGTGGTCATCCACAAGCCGTTGCCCGCCGCCGGCACGGTGGTCGGCCGCACGGTGATCGAGGAGATCGTCGACAAGGGCGCCGGCAAGGGCGCGCTGCTCTATTCGCGCCGCGACGTCCGCGACAAGGAGACCGGCGAGCTTCTGGCGTCCTTGCGCTCGACCAGCTTCCTGCGCGGCGATGGCGGGTTCGGCGGCCCGAGCGGCCCGACGCGCCCGGTGCATGCGCTGCCGGAGCGCGCGCCCGACCTCGTCTGCGACATAGCGACCTTGCCGCAAGCCGCCCTCATCTACCGGCTCAGCGGCGACTACAACCCGCTGCACGCCGATCCCGAGATCGCCGCCGCGGCCGGTTTCCCGCGCCCGATCCTGCATGGGCTCTGCACCTTCGGCGTCGCCGGCCATGCGCTGCTGCGCACGCTCTGCGGCTACGACCCGGCGCGGCTCCGGCGCATGGAGGCGCGCTTCTCGGCCCCGGTCTTCCCGGGCGAGACAGTGCGCACGGAGATGTGGCGCGAGGGCCAGGGCCGCGCCGGCTTCCGCTGCCGCGTCCTCGCGCGCGACGCGATCGTGATCAACAACGGGCTGGCCGAGTTCGCGGCCTGATCGGGGAGGGTAGGCATGGTCGGCATCGCGTCCTTCGGCGGCTACATTCCGCGCCTGCGCCTCAGCCGCAAATCGATCGTCGACGCCAATGGCTGGTTCAACGGCGCTTTGCGCGCCTATGCCAAGGCCGAGCGCGCGATCTGCTCGTGGGACGAGGATGCGCTCACCATGGCGGTCGAGGCGGCGCGCGATGCGCTCGCCGACCGTTCGCGCGAGGCCTTCAAGGCGCTTTACCTCGCCACCACCTCGGCGCCGTTCGAGGATCGCCAGAATGCCGGCATCGTCGCACAGGCGCTGCGGCTGGGCGAGGCGGTCAGCACCATGGATGTCGGCGCCTCGCAGCGCGCCGGCACGACCGGCCTCCTCGCCGCGCTCGACGCGGCGGCAGCGCGCGGCGGTCCGGTGCTGTTCGTGGCATCCGACAAGCGGCGCGCGCCGGCGGCGAGCCCGGCAGAGCTGCTCTATGGCGACGGCGCGGCGGCGCTCGTCCTCGAGCGCGGCGACGGCGTCGCCAAATTCATCGGCAGCCGTTCCGCTTCGGTCGATTTCGTCGACCATTACAAGGGCAAGGGCCGCGAGTTCGATTACGGCTGGGAGGAGCGCTGGATCCGCGACGAGGGCTACCTCAAGATCGTGCCGCCGGTGATCGCGGCGCTGCTGGCGGAGACCGGCACCAAGCCCGCCGAGATCGCACATTTCTGCCTACCCTGCACGCTGCCGCGCGTGGCGCAGGCGATCGCCAAGCAGGCCGGCATCCCCGAGGCAAGCCTGCGCCCCAACCTCGACGGGAAGTGCGGCGACACCGGCGCGGCGCATCCGCTGGTCATGCTCGTCCATGCGCTGCAGGAGGCGCAGCCGGGCGAGCGCATTCTGGTGACGAGCTTCGGTAATGGCAGCGACGCGCTGCTGTTCGAGGCGACGGCGGAGCTGCCGGCGATGCAGCGGGCACGGCGCGGCATCGCCGACTCGCTCAAGCGGCGCAAGGAGGAGACGAACTATCCGAAATACCTCGCCTTCAACGATCTCGTCAAAATGGAGCGCGGGCTTCGATCCGAGGTCGACAAGCAGACGCCGCTCTCGACGCTCTACCGCAACAAGGACATGCTGCTGTCGCTCATCGGCGGAAAATGCGAGCGCTGCGGCACGGTGCAGTTCCCGAAGACGAACATCTGCGTCAACCCGAATTGCCGCGGCCGCCACACCCAAATCGATCAGCCGTTCTCCGAATTCGGCGGCCGGATCATGTCCTACACCGCCGACAATCTCACCTATTCGCCGGAGCCGCCGGTGCATTACGGCATGGTGCAATTCGCCGAGGGCGGCCGCATGATGGTCGACTTCACCGATGTCGATGTCGGCAAGGTCGAGGTCGGCATGCCCATGCGCATGGTGTTCCGCATCAAGGAAGTCGATCCGCAGCGGGGCTTCACCAAGTATTTCTGGAAGGCGTCGCCGAGCGGCGACGCGAAGGAGGTCTGACGATGGCCAAAGGCATTCGGGACAAGGTCGCGATCCTAGGCATGGGCTGCTCGAAGTTCGGCGAGCGCTGGGATTGCGACGCCGACGACCTCATCGTCGAGGCCTATGAGGAGGCGGCGCAGGACGCCGGCATCGAGACCAGCCAGATCGACGCGGCGTGGTTCTCCACCGCGATCGAGGAGCAGCATGTCGGCAAGTCGGGCGTGCCGCTCGCCATGGCGCTCCGGCTTCCCTACATCCCGGTGACCCGCGTCGAGAATTACTGCGCCTCGGGCTCCGAGGCGTTCCGCGGCGCGACCTACGCCGTCGCCTCCGGGGCTTGCGACATCGCGCTGGCGCTCGGCGTCGAGAAGCTGAAGGACACCGGCTATGGCGGGTTGCCGCAGCGCGGGCGCGGTGCGCTCAATTCGATGTTCTGGGCCAATGTCTCGGCGCCCGGCAGCTTCGCCCAGCTCGCCGCCGCCTATCGCGCCAAGCACGGCGTCTCGCGCGACGACCTCAAGAAGGCGATGGCGCATATCTCCGTCAAGAGCCACGACAATGGCAGCCGCAATCCCAAGGCGCATCTTCAGAACAAGATCACCGAGGACACCGTGCTGAAGGCGCCGATGGTGGCGGAGCCGCTGGGGCTGTTCGACTGTTGCGGCGTGAGCGACGGCGCGGCCGCGGCCATCGTCACCACGCCCGAAATAGCCCGGAGCCTGGGCAAGCGGGACCTTATCTCGGTGAAGGCGCTGCAGCTCGCCGTCTCTAATGGCGAGGAGGCTCAGCACAATTCCTGGGACGGCAGTTATTTCGCCACGGCGCGCGCCGCCGCGAAGCGCGCCTATCAGGAAGCCGGCATCGACAAGCCGCGCGAGCAGCTCTCGCTGGTCGAGGCGCATGACTGCTTCTCCATCACCGAGCTCGTCACCATGGAGGACCTTTTCATCTCGCCCGAGGGCGGCGCGGTGAAGGACGTGCTCGACGGCTTCTACGACGCCGAGGGCAAGGTGCCCTGCCAGATCGATGGCGGCCTCAAATGCTTCGGCCACCCGATCGGTGCGTCGGGCTTGCGCATGATCTACGAGATCTATCTGCAGATGCTCGGCCGCGCCGGCGCGCGTCAGCGCAACCAGGAGCCCGTGCGCGGCCTTGTCCACAATCTGGGCGGCTTTCCGCACCAGAACGTGTGCTCGATCGCCATCATCGGCAAGCACGGCGCCTGAGGCGCGCCCGCTTTGTTCGAGGGCTTCACCGAGCGCCGCGTCTCTACGGGCGAGGCCGAGCTTTTCGTTCGCATCGGCGGCGCCGGCCCGCCGCTTCTGCTGCTGCATGGCTATCCGCAGACACATGTCGCCTGGCACCGCGTCGCGCCGATCCTCGCGCGGCAATTCACCCTGATCCTGCCGGACCTCCGCGGTTACGGGCAAAGCCGCGGGCCGGCGCCCGATGCGGGGCACCGGCGCTATTCGAAGCGTGCGATGGCACAGGACATGGCGGCGCTGATGACGGCGCTGGGACATGAGCGGTTCAGGCTCGCCGGGCACGACCGCGGCGCACGGGTGGGATATCGGCTCTGCCTCGATCATCCCGAGCGCGTCGAGCGCTTCGCTGCGATCGACATCATCCCGACGCTCGACATGTGGGAGGGGATGAACGCCGACAAGGCGATCGCCAGCTATCACTGGACCTTTCTCGCGGTGCCGGCGCCGGTGCCGGAGCGGCTGATCGGCGCCGACCCGGAATTCTACATCGGCCATCTGCTGGAGCGCTGGACCGGGCGGCGCGACGCGCTCGATCCCGCGGCCGTCGCCGCCTATCTCGGCCAGTTCCGCGACCTCGCGGTGATCGCCGCCACCTGCGGCGATTACCGCGCCGGCGCCACCGTCGACCGCGCCGACGATGCCGAGGATCGCCGGCGTGGCCGCAAGATCGCCTGTCCGGTCCTGGTGCTGTGGGGGCGCGGCTATCTCAGCAGCAAGACCGGCTCGCCGCTGGCGGTGTGGCGGAACTGGGCGGACGATGTGCGCGAGGTCGCGCTCGATTGCGGCCATTTCGTCGCCGAGGAGAAGCCCGAGGAAGCGGCGCAGGCGCTCCTATCCTTTATGGGCTGAGGACGCGGGCGGCGTTGCCAAGTGCCGCGATCTGCTCCACGATCGATTCCCAAGAACAACAAGACCACGCATCGGGAGCGGATGGCCTACGATTCGATTTTCCGGCCCGGCCTCTTCGCCGGACGCCACGTCGTCGTCACCGGCGGCGGCAGCGGCATCGGCCGCTGCACCGCGCATGAGCTGGCGGCGCTGGGCGCGCGGGTGGCGCTGGTCGGCCGGCGGCCCGAGAAGCTTGCTTCCGTCGCCGCCGAGATCGCCGCGACGGGTGCCCCGCTGGCGACGACGCATGCTTGCGACATCCGCGTCGAGGAGGAGGTGCAACGTACCGTCGCCGCGATCGTCGACGCGCATGGAAGCATCGACGGGCTCGTCAACAATGCCGGCGGGCAGTTCGCGGCGCCGCTCAAGGACATCTCGCAGAAGGGCTGGGAGACCGTCGTCCGCAACAACCTCACCGGCGGCTTCCTCATGGCGCGCGAATGCTTCGTGCAGTCGATGGAGGAGCACAGCGGCGCCATCGTCAACATCATCGCGGATATGTGGATGTCGATGCCGAGCATGGGACATTCGGGCGCGGCGCGCGCGGGCATGCTGAATTTCACCATGACGGCGGCGGTCGAGTGGGCCTATGCCGGCGTGCGCGTCAATGCCGTGGCGCCGGGATGGATCGCCTCCTCGGGCATGGCGACATATCCGGTGGACCAGCGCCCGCGCATCGCCGGCTTGTGGCGCCACGTGCCGCTGAAGCGGCTCGGCACCGAGTCCGAGGTCTCCGCGGCGATCGTGTTTCTCTTGTCCGACGCCGCCGGATTCATCTCCGGCAGCTGCCTGCGCGTCGATGGCGCGGCGCCCAATGCCAAGACCGATCGGCCGCTCCCCGATCACGACCGCTCGGAGCCTTATTACGGCTTCCCGCTGGAATCGCCGCCGGAGTTCCTGCGGCGCGAGAACCGAGAAACCTGACCATGCCGGCGATCGACAGCCGCATCGACCCCGCGAGCGAGAGCTTCCGCGCCAATCGCGCGGCGATGCTCGCGCTGATCGAGGGGTTCCGCGCGCTCGAGGAGCAGGTACGCCAGACCTCGAACGCCAAGAAGGACCAGTTCGCCAAGCGCGGCCAGCTCCTGCCGCGCGAGCGCGTCGCGCTGCTGCTCGACCGCGGCAGCCCGTTCCTCGAGCTGTCGCCGCTCGCCGGGCTCGGCATGCATGACGATGACGGCAAGGACAATGTGCTCGGCGGCGGCGTCATCGACGGCATCGGCTATGTCTCGGGCGTGCGCTGCCTCATCTCCGCCTCCGACAGCGCCATCAAGGGCGGCACCACCGCGCCGATGGGGCTCAAGAAGAAGCTGCGCTGCCAGGAGATCGCGCGCGAGAACAAGTTGCCGCTGATCCAGCTCGTCGAGTCCGGCGGCGCCAACCTCAATTACCAGGCGCAGATCTTCGTCGAGGGCGGCCAGACCTTCCGCAACCAGGCGCGGCTCTCGGCGGCGGGCATCCCGCAGGTCACGGTCGTGCACGGCTCGTCGACGGCGGGCGGCGCCTACCTGCCCGGCCTCTCCGACTACGTCATCATGGTGAAGGGGCGCGCCAAGGTGTTCCTGGCCGGGCCGCCGCTGCTGCGCGCCGCCACCGGCGAGATCGCCGCCGACGAGGAGCTCGGCGGCGCCGAGATGCACTCGACCGTCTCCGGCGTCTCCGACTACATGGCCGAGGACGATGCCGACGGCATCCGCTTGTGCCGCGAGGTGATGGCGAAGCTGCATTGGAATGACTCGTTGCCGGCCCGGCCGCAAAGGAGCTTTCGCGCGCCGCGCTACAGCGCCGACGAGCTGTGCGGCGTCGTCCCCGTCGATTACCGCAAGCCCTATGACGTGCGCGAGGTCATCGCCCGCGTCGTCGACGATTCCGATTTTCTCGACTTCAAGGCGCTCTACGGCGTCCACACCGTGTGCGGCCAGGCGGCGATCGAGGGACACCCCTGCGGCATCATCGGCAACAATGGGCCGATCGACAGCGACGGCTCGGCCAAGGCGGCGCAGTTCATCCAGCTCATGTGCCAGGCCGGCATTCCCATCCTCTACCTGCAGAACACCACCGGCTACATGGTCGGCACCGAGGCGGAGCGGCGCGGCATCGTCAAGCACGGCTCGAAGATGATCCAGGCAGTGGCCAACGCCAGCGTGCCGCAATTGACGCTGCATATCGGCGCGAGCTTCGGCGCCGGCAATTACGGGATGTGCGGCCGCGCCTATGATCCGCGCTTCATCTTCGCCTGGCCGAACAACCGCATCGCCGTGATGGGCGGCGAGCAGGCGGCGAAGGTGCTCTCGATCATCACCGAGGAGCGCTTCGAGCGCTCGGGCAAACCGGTCGACCGCGCCCAGCTCGACGCCCTGGAGCGCAAGATCATCGAGCAGTTCGACCGTGAATCGACCGCGCTTTTCGCGACGGCGCGGCTCTGGGATGACGGGCTCATCGATCCCCGCGATTCGCGCACGGTGCTCGCCTTCTGCCTCTCGATCTGCCGCGAGGCGGAAATCCGCCCCCTCAACGCCACGAGCTTCGGCGTGGCTCGCATGTGAAGGCTCCAACATGATTTACGGCGAACAGCACCGCGAGCTCATGCGCTCGGTCACGAAATTCTGCGAGACCGAGATCAACCCCTACGTCGACGAGTGGGAGCAGGCCGGCATCTTCCCGGCGCATGAGATCTTCAAGAAGATGGGCGACCAGGGTTTCCTCGGCATCCACAAGCCCGAGCAGTTCGGCGGCCTCGGCCTCGACTATTCCTACGAGGTGGCATTCTGCGAGGCGCTCGGCGCGTGCAAGAGCGGCTCGGTCACCATGGCGGTCGGCGTGCACACGGACATGGCGACGCCGGCGCTCACCCGCCACGGCTCGGACGAGCTGCGCGAGGAGTTCCTGCGCCCGAGCATCGCCGGCGATTACGTCTCCTGCCTCGGCGTCTCCGAGGTCGGCGCCGGCTCCGACGTCGCCAGCATCAAGACGCGGGCGCGCAAGGATGGCGGCGATTACGTCATCGACGGCGGCAAGATGTGGACGACCAACGGCACGCAGGCCGATTGGATGTGCCTCCTCTGCAATACCGGCGAGGGCGCGGTTCATCGCAACAAATCGCTGATCTGCGTGCCGATGAAGACCAAGGGCGTCCAGGTCGCGCGCAAGCTCGACAAGCTCGGTGTGCGCGCCTCCGACACTGCGCAGATCTTCTTCGACGGCGTGCGCGTGCCGCAGCGCAACCGCATCGGCGAGGAGGGGATGGGCTTCATCTACCAGATGCAGCAATTCCAAGAGGAGCGCCTGTGGGCCGCCGCCGGCGGGCTGGTCAAGATGGAGCGCGCGATCGAGGACACGATCGAGTATACGAGAAGCCGCATCGCCTTCGGCCAGAGCATCCTCGACAACCAGGTGGTGCACTACAAGCTGGCGGAGCTGCAGACCAAGGTCGAGCTGCTGCGCTCGCTCGTCTACCGCGCGGTCGAGGAATATCTCGCCGGCGCCGACATCACCAGGCTCGCCTCGATGGCGAAGCTCACGGTCGGGCGCCTGCAACGCGAGGTGGCCGACAGCTGCCTGCAATATTACGGCGGCATGGGCTTCATGAACGAGACCGAGATCAGCCGCTTCTACCGCGACGGCCGCCTGACCTCGATCGGCGGCGGCGCCGACGAGGTGATGCTGGCGATCATCTGCAAGCTCATGGGCACGCTCCCCGGCAAGAAGCCGCCGGGCGCGAATCACTGACAGGGAGGGGCGAGCGATGGCGGGCGAGCTGCCGGACGGCAAGACGCTCCTGCTCCGGCGCGAAGGCTCTCGCCTCCACATCACCCTGAACCGGCCGGAGACGAAGAACGCGCTTTCGGCCGAAATGGTGCTGGAGCTGCTCGCGGTCGTCGCGTTCCTCGAACAGGCGCGCGACATCGGCGCCGTGGTGCTGCGCGGCGCCGGCGGCACCTTCTGCGCCGGCGGCGACATCAAGGGCTTCATGGCGCAATTCAAGACGCCGCCGCCCGCGCCCGGCGAGAAGGATCCGATCGCGCTGCAGAACCGCCGGTTCGGCGCGTTCCTCGCGCGCTTCGATCGGCTGCCGCAGGCCATCGTCACCGTCATCGAAGGCGCGGCCTTCGGCGGCGGCCTCGGCCTCGCCGCGGTCGGCGATGTCGCCCTCTGCCTGGCCGATGCGCGCTTCGCCATGTCCGAGACGGGGCTCGGCATCGTCCCGGCGCAGATCGCGCCCTTCGTCGCCGCGCGGGTCGGCGTGCCGCAGGCGCGGCGGCTGGCGCTCACCGGGGAGCGCTTCGACGGGCGGGAGGCGTGGCGCATCGGCCTCGTCCATCACCTGTGCGAGGACCGCGCCGCGCTCGAGGCGACGCTGCTGCGCGTGCTCGGCGAGATCGGCCGCTGCGCGCCTGGCGCCAATGCGGCGACCAAGCGCCTGCTGCTGGCGAGTCGCGCCACGCCGCTCGACGCCCTGCTCGATCAGGCCGCCGACGCCTTCGCCGCGGCGCTGCGCGGGGCGGAGGGACGGGAAGGGGTCACTGCCTTCAGCGAGAAGCGGCCGGCGTCCTGGGTCGACAAGCCCGAGACGCCGAATTGAGCGGTTTCGGCAAGATCCTGATCGCCAATCGCGGCGAGATCGCCTGCCGCGTCATCCGCACGGCACGCGCCCTGGGCTATCGCACCGTCGCCGTCTATTCCGACGCCGACCGCGACATGCCGCATGTCGCGCAGGCCGACCAGGCGGTGCCGATCGGTCCGTCGCCGGCGGCGGACTCGTATCTCGCCATGGAGAAGATCATTGCCGCTGCACGGCGCGCCGGCGCCGACGCGGTTCATCCCGGCTATGGCTTCCTCTCCGAGAACGCCGGTTTCGCCGCCGCCTGCGCCGCTGCCGGCATCACCTTCATCGGCCCGCCGGTGGAAGCGATCCGAATCATGGGCAACAAGGCCGCCGCCAAGCGCCGCATGATCGCCGCCGGCGTGCCTTGCGTGCCCGGCTATGACGGCGCGGAGCAGAGCGACACGGCGCTCGTCAAAGCGGCCACCGCCATCGGCTTTCCCATCATGGTCAAGGCCGCGGCAGGCGGCGGCGGCAAGGGCATGCGCCTGGTCGCCGAGCCGGCGGCGCTCGACGAGGCGCTGCGCGCGGCGCGCTCGGAGGCGCAGAAGGCGTTCGGCTCGGACGAACTCATCCTCGAGCAGGCAATCGTCGAGCCGCGCCATGTCGAGATTCAGATCTTTGCCGACTGCCACGGCCATGTGATCCATCTCGGCGAGCGCGACTGCTCGATCCAGCGCCGCCACCAGAAGGTCATCGAGGAGGGGCCGTCGCCGGCAATGACGGCGACGCTGCGCGTGGCGATGGGGGCAGCCGCAGTAACGGCGGCGAAGACCGTCGATTATGTCGGCGCCGGCACCGTCGAGTTCCTGCTCGCGCCCGACGGCCGCTTCTATTTCTTGGAGATGAACACGCGGCTCCAGATCGAGCATGCCGTAACCGAGTTGGTCACCGGCGTCGACCTCGTCGAATGGCAGATCCGCGTCGCCGCCGGCGAAGCATTGCCGCTGCGCCAGGAGGGCGTCGTCTTTACCGGCCATGCCATCGAGGCGCGGCTCTATGCCGAGGACGCGCAGGGCGATTTCCTGCCGCAGGCGGGCCGCGTGCTTGCCTGGGAGCCGCCGAGCCGTCCCGGCGTGCGCATCGACGACGGCATCGCCGCCGGCGTCGCGATCTCGCCCTATTACGACCCGCTGCTGGCCAAAATCATCGCCCATGGCGCGACGCGCGAGGAGGCGCGGCGGCGCCTGGTCGTGGCGCTCACGGAGACGGTGGTGCTGGGCGTCACGACGAACCGGCGCTTCCTCATCGATTGCCTGTCGCATAGCGCTTTCGCCGCCGGCGACATCAGCACCGGATTCATCGAACGCCATTTTCCGCGGGCGGTCCGGGCGCGTGCGGCGCCCGATCCGCGCCTGATGGCGCTCGCCGCGGCGCTCATCGTCGAACGCGGGCGCGCTCCGTCCGGTGGGGCGCTGAGCCATTGGCGCAGCAGCGGGCCGGCTTCCGTGCCGCTGCGGCTGCGCTGCGGCGACACGCAGACCGCGCTTGAGCTGACCGGCGAGAAAGACGGCCGCTATCGCGTCGCGTGGGGTGGCGAGAGCTGCGCCGTCGCGCTTCTCGCGCAGGACGGCACCCGCCTGCGCTTTCTCGCCGACGGGCTCGCCGAGACGGCGCATGTCGCCTGGGAGGGCGATGCGCTGCATCTCAGCCGCGACGGCGACACCGCGATATTCGCGGATGTGCTGCTCGCTCCGCGCGGCGGGGCGGAGGGTACGGTGGGCGCCGTGGCGCTGGCGCCGATGACCGGCACCATCGCCGCCGTGCGCGTCAAGCCGGGCGACGCCGTGCGCAAGGGACAATGTCTGCTGGTGCTGGAGGCGATGAAGATGGAGCATGAGATCGTCGCGCCGCGCGATGGCACCGTGGCCGCGGTGCTGGTGTCGCCCGGCGAGCAAGTGGCGACGCGCAAGCCCCTCGTCGAGCTGGCGCCGCTGGGGTAACGACGATGCGCAACAGCCCCTATAACACCGACGCGCACGAGCATGCGCGACCTCGCGGCGCGGTAGCGGCGGCGGCGTTGGCTTTCAAGCTGTACGACCCCTCCGGCGGTTTCATCTTGGGCAAGAAAGGCCCTATGATGCTGCTCCAGAGTAGCGGCAAGAGATCATAATGGCGAAACGTCCTGCGACGCGAAAATCCCGGCCCCGTCGACGGAAGTCGGCTGGCCGGAGGCAGGCTGAGCCAGACGCCCCCCGACGCGAGGGACAGGAGACTTGCCCGATCGTGGGCATGGGCGCCTCGGCCGGCGGCCTCGAGGCGTTCGAGAAGTTCCTGGGCCACCTGCCTCCCGACAGCGGGATGGCCTACATCATGGTGCCGCATCTCGATGCCCGGCACAGGAGCGCGATGACCGAGCTGCTCCAGCGCTATACCAAGATGAAGGTCGTCGAGATCAACGACGGGATGAAGGCCGAGCCCAACCGGGTGCATGTCATTCCGCCCGATGGGACCCTCACGATCGAGCGCGGCGCGCTCCGGGTGGCGCGGCCGAGAGGACAGGGCAACACGATCGATACCTTTTTGCGCTCGCTCGCCGAGGACCAGGAGGAGAATGCGATCGGCGTCATCCTCTCCGGCAGCGGCAGCGACGGCGCGCTCGGCATCAAGGCGATCAAGGAGCATGGCGGGCTCACCGTCGCTCAGACCAGCGTCTCCTCGCGTTTCGATAGCATGCCGCATAGCGCCGTTGCCACGGGGCTGGTGGATCTCGTGCTGCCGGTCGAGGAGATGCCGGCGAAGCTCGTCGAGTATGCTCAGTATCTGACCGCGGGTCGCAACAAGCGCAGCGCGGAAGTGCTGCGCGAGGGTGGCGGCAAGCATCTCCACAAGATTTACACGCTGCTGCGGTCCAAGACCGGGCATGATTTCAGCCGCTACAAGGACAGCACTTTCATCCGCCGCGTGCAGCGCCGCATGCAGGTGGTGCACTTGTCCTCGGTGCCCGATTACGTTGACCTGCTCCGCAAGGATGCGCGCGAAATCGAGCTGCTCTTCCGCGACCTGCTCATCGGCGTCACCCAATTCTTCCGCGATGCTCGCGCCTTCGACGCGCTGGTGAGCGAGGTCATCCAGAAACTCATCGCCAACAAGAAGCCCGATGATCAGATCCGCGTCTGGGTGGCGGGTTGTGCCAGCGGTGAAGAGGCGTACTCGCTGGCCATCCTGCTGTCCGAGCAGCTCGCCCGCGTCGATGCGCCGCCGAAGGTGCAGCTCTTCGCCACCGACATCGACGATCAGGCGCTCGACGCAGCTCGCGTCGGCCGCTATCCCGAGGCGATCGCGCGCGACATATCGCCGGAGCGGCTCGAGCGCTTTTTCGTGAAGGACGGCAATAGCTACCGCGTCGCCAAGGAGGTGCGCGAGATGTGCATCTTTTCGATGCACAATCTCATCAAGGACGCGCCGTTCTCCAGGCTCGACCTGGTCTCTTGCCGCAACCTGCTTATTTATCTCGACGCAACGCTGCAGAACCGGATAATCCCGCTCTTTCACTTCGCCCTGCGGAATGGCGGTTACCTGTTTCTCGGCTCATCGGAGAACGTGACGCAGCACAGCAAGCTGTTCACCAGGGTCGACGGACGTCATCGCATCTTCAAGGCGCGGGCCGTCGCCGTCGACCGGCCGACCATCGAGTTTCCGCTCACGATTGGGACTTATCGTGGCCACGGCGTGCCCGAGCAGGGTACGACGCCTGCGACGGTCGAGGAGTCGGTGAGCCGGCGGGCGATGCGGCTGGTGGAAACCTATACCCCCGCCTACGTCGTCGTCGATGAGCATCAGGACGTGCTTCGGTTCTCCGGGCGGACGGGGAAGTACATTCAGCCTTCGGCCGGCGCCGCCAGCCTCAATCTGTTCAATCTGCTGGAGACCGGCCTGCGGCCCGAAGTCAGGGCGGCGCTTCACAAGGCGATGACGACCGGGCGGAAGGTCGTGCAGGAGAATGTCTTCGTTTCGGTGAATGGCGGGCGAGAGACGCTGAACATCGTCATCGAGCCTGTTGCCGCAGCCGACGGCGGCGGCCACTTCTTCGTCGTGCTTTTCCAGGATGTGGCACCGGTGAAGACGCGCGAGGCCTCTGAGCCGCGGCCGGGGACGGACGCGCAGAAGAACGAGGCCATTGCCCATCTCGAGGCCGAACTCCTCGCCACGCGCGAGCGGCTCCAGACCACGGTGGAGGAGCTCGAGACCGCCAACGAAGAGATGAAGGCGTCGAACGAGGAGTTCCAGTCGGTCAACGAGGAGCTGCAATCCTCCAACGAGGAACTCGAGACGTCGAAGGAAGAGCTGCAATCGGTCAACGAGGAGCTTGAGACGGTCAACGCCGAGCTGAATTCGAAGGTCGATGGCCTCGAGCGGGCCATGAGCGACCGCAAGAACCTCCTCGAGAGCACGCAGATCGCGACGCTCTTTCTCGACGATACGCTGCGCGTCAAGACGTTCACGCCGGCCATCACCGACATCTTTCACCTCATCGAGACCGATTACGGCCGCCCGATCACCGACATCGTCACGCGCCTCGCCTATGACGGTCTCGAGCGCGACGTCCGAAAAGTGCTGCGTTCGCTATCGCCCATCGAGCATGAGGTGACGCTCGCCGACGGCAGCGCCACCTACGTGATGCGGATCCTGCCCTATCGCACCATCGACAACGTCATCGGCGGGGCCGTGATCACGTTCGTCGACATCACCGCGCGCAAGCGGGACGAGGAGGATCTGGCGCGTCTGGCCTCGATCGTCGCGACTTCGCACGAGGCGATCATCGGCATGACGCTCGATGGCACGATCACGGCGTGGAATGCCGGGGCGCGGCACATGTACGGACATACCGCGGAGGAAGCCATCGGCCAGTCCTGGTCGGTCGTCATGCCGGCCGACCGTTCGGGCGGGCTCGACGCCATGGTCGAGGGGATCAAGCGTTCGCGTGCCGCAACGATCACCGACGCGGAGCGAGTAGCGCGGGACGGGAGGCTGCTCCACGTCGCGTCCAGCGTGTCGCCGATCCGCGATCCCGCCGGCCAGCTCATCGGCCTTTCCGCGATCGAGCGCGACATCACAGAGCGCAAGCAGTCGGAGGAAAGGCAGCGCCTGCTGCTGGCGGAGCTCAACGACCGGGTCAAGAACACGCTCGCCACGGTGCTGTCGATTTCCTCGCAGACGCTGCGCCACGGCAGGTCCGCCGAAGCCTTCCAGGAGACGTTCGAGGGGCGCATCCGGGCGCTGGCCAAGGCGCATGACCTGCTCGCCGCGTCCAACTGGCAGAGCGCCGATCTGCGCGAGGTAGTGCTTGCCGAGATGGCTGCCCACCGCGAGCAGGGCAATCACCTGTCGGTCGAGGGGGAGGCGATATCGCTCGCTCCCAATGCCGCATTGATGCTCGGCATGGTCTTTCACGAGCTTGTCACCAACGCCGCCAAACACGGTGCCTTCGCGACCGAGGCCGGGCGGATCGATGTGGCATGGATGAGCGACAGCCGGAGCCAGCTGCTCAAAATCAACTGGGCCGAGCGCGATGTGCCGAAAGTGGAGCGGTCGCGGCCGGACGGCTTCGGGCTGAAGCTCATCGAAAGAGGGATAGCGCACGAGCTCCAGGGGCGCGCAACCTTCGATTTCAGCAGCAGCGGACTGCGCTGCTCGCTGGAGATACCACTCGCCGAGGTGCAGCCTACGACGGCCGCTGGAAGCCGGCGCTGACTTGCGCTGGCGCTTTCGTCCCTGAGACGGCACGCCGCCGCCCGGCAGGCCCGTCCGGCCGCCGCCGCGCGCCGTCCGCTTGGGCGGCTCGGCGGTCTGGGCGCCGCCCGTGCTGCGGGCAGCCGAAATTCAGCCGAGATAGACGAAATAGACGAAAATAGACGAAATAGAGCCGCTCCTGCATAATTGCGTATCTTTGGTAAGAGCGCTACCATTCGGGGTCACTCAGTAGGGAGGTCGCCTTGAAAACAGCCCTCGACTCCACCGCCCCCGAGGTCGATGGAGAGTCCCTGTCGTTCCGGCGCCGCACGGTCATCATCGACGGGCCGGATCCCATCGACAAATATGTGGGGGGACAGCTGCGGCTGCGGCGGGCGCAGATCGGCATGACGCAATCGGATTTGGGCGGCAAGCTCGGCCTGTCCTTCCAGGCGGTGCAGAAATACGAGACCGGCGAGAACCGCATCAGCGCCAGCCGGCTCTATCAGCTGTCGCGCGTGCTCGACGTGCCGCTAGCCTATTTCTTCGAAGGCCTCGACGGCGCCAGCCAGGCCGAGGACGAGGCGGTGAACTCGGACCTGTCGCGCAAGGAAGCGGCGATGGTGCTGGGCACCTATTACCGCATCAGCGACCCGCGCTTGCGCTCGGCGTGTCTCCTGATCATGGGACGCATGGCCGATCGCGCGGATGACGAGAGCGCGTGATGACAAATGACGGCGCTAGCCAATCATAGCATCGGCGAGCCGGTTGCCGCCGTCACGTGCGTGGCGGATGGCGGCTGCAGCTATCTGCGCGCGCTGTCGACGATCGAGCACCTCGCGGGATTCGAGCATACCGCCCGGTCCTATGCCGCCGCCGCGTCGCGCTGCCAACGCAATGGCTGCTGGGCGGCGACGGCGAATGGTGGCGCCCATGGCGGGGCGACGCTGCATACGTTGGCGCCGATCCCGCTTTATGCCGCGCGCAAGCCCGCGTTCTACACGCCCTCGGTCGAGCGGATGGCGCAGACGATCCCCTTCGTGCGCTCGCGGTTCGTCGACTTCGTCTCCGACAGCGAGGGCAACTACATCGAGCGGCGACAGCTGAAGCTCGATACCTTGCCGGGGCGCAACGATCCGTTGGGTTACCTCTACCAGTATTGGCGCGGCCTGCGCTCGGAGACGGGATGTCAATTCTCGAATGTCGACACCGTCCATCTGACGCGCGCGGGAGTCATCGGAACGCTGCATGTCGTCGACGTAAGCAGCAACGATCCGGTGGATTTTCGTTTCGAGTTGTTCGGCTATGCTCTTCCATTGGGTGCACAGGAAAAGCCGCGGGCCCATCCCGTAGCGATATACGCGGAATCGACCTTACGCGACTACAACACGGTTCGCCTGACGGCCCGGCCGCGCCTCCAGCGCATACGTTGCCGCCTCGACGACACCCTCCACCATTACACGCGACTCATTCTACCCTTTCTGAACGAGGGCGGCCGGGTGGTGCGCCTCGCGGTGGCGATCCGGCAGGAGCCTGGCAATGGCAGCAAGATCGAGACCGGCCACTAGCTCTTCCCGGCTCATATAGACCAGGAATAGGCGGTCGGGGCGCTGCGTGACGAGGAAGTGACCTTCATAGCACGGTACGACGTGTGGAGCGCCGTACGCCCACAACGCGATACCGCACTCCCCGATGCCTCGCATCGTCGCACCCGTCTGCCAATCGACATTCCATTCACGGAAACACAGCGCGCGAATGAGATGCGGCAGGATGACGGAGAGACCGCGCTTCCGGTGGCTTGGATGAACCCAGAGGCCGCCCTCGTGACCCACATTGCCACGGATGATCGGCGTTCCCTCGGGCACCTCGATCGCCAGCCGGGCGCCAGGGGGTGGCGGATCGTACCACAGCCTGGTCGAACGCTTGATCTCGAGGTAGTCGTCCGTGACGAAGAGCCGTGCGGCCATCATCGCAATGGTTTGCGAGCCAGCCCGAACGTCGAGCCAGAAGCTGTTATCCGGCGCTAAGGGGCTGCAGCGTGGGTCGAAGGTGGGGTTGACCACCGCGATCGAGGGCGCCTTGGCCATAGTCCTTGCCCAAGCCGCCATATCGACGTCGATGGTGAGTGTGTAACGGCGGTCCTGCAACCATTCGAGGCTGAATTCAATGAAGTCCTGAACGACATCGTGGTCGCTCTGGCCGTGCGCGTGCTGCCACATGAAGGGGTCCCCGTCCTGCGAGTTTCGACGGGCCCATCGTGCCTCCTCATCGTTAAAGGAAAACCCCATTCGGGGCGGATTCAGCCGCCCGGGGTGCCGCCCGGTCGGAACTCCTTTTGCTAGAGAAATTTGAAGCCTGAACCCCGAAAAAGGGCGGAGCAGAACGCCAGCAGCGCGCTTACGCCACGAGCACGCCCTT